>Ga0116183_1001873_pt1 | contig 23304 bp, 26 predicted proteins | sample AD_UKC078_MetaG_FD_89753 | JGI IMG/M metagenome (GOLD analysis project Ga0116183, IMG submission 89753) | Active sludge microbial communities of municipal wastewater-treating anaerobic digesters from USA - AD_UKC078_MetaG | ecosystem: Engineered > Bioreactor > Anaerobic > Digestate | place: USA... | reverse complement strand
TGCCGGCCGTGCTCGGCTCGATGGTGTTCGAGCAGCGCGGCGAGACACTAGCCGCCTTCGGCCCGGGCTGACCCCCGGCGCGCGGCTCAGACTCCGGTCTCGCGCCTACGACTCCGGGCTGAAGGTCGGCAGCGGCTTGCCCGAATTCCAGTGCTTCAGAAGCGATTCCGCCAAATCCCGGTATGCCATAGCGCCCTTGTTCTTGCGTCCGGACAACACCGAGGAGCCCGACGCGCTGGCTTCGGCGAAGCGGACCGTGCGCGGGATCGGGGGCGACAGGACCGGTAGTTCGTAGCGGTCGGCGACGTCGAACAGCACGTCGCGGCTGTGGGTGGTGCGCGCGTCGTACAGGGTGGGCAGTGCGCCGAGCAGCGTCAGGTTCGGGTTGGTGATCTGCTGCACGTCGGCGACGGTCCGAAGGAACTGGCCCACCCCGCGGTGTGCCAACGTCTCGCACTGCAACGGCACGATCACCTCGTCGGCTGCCGTCAGACCGTTGAGGGTGAGCACCCCCAGCGAGGGCGGGCAGTCGATGATCACGACGTCGAAGCCCGGCCCGTCATTGGCGAGCTTGGCCAGCGCACGTTTGAGCGCGTACTCCCGGCCGGCCCGCATCAGCAGCATCGCCTCCGCGCCCGCCAGGTCGATGTTGGCCGGCAGCAGCGTCATCCCCTCCGGGGTCACCACCAGCGCCGCGTCGGGTTCGACGTCACCGAGCAGCACCTCGTGGACCGACACCGTCAGCTTGTCCGGGTCGGTACCCAGCGAGAAGGTCAGGCAGCCCTGCGGGTCGAGATCCACCAGCAGTACCCGCTGACCCTGTTCGGCGAACGCAGCCCCCAGGGAGGCCACCGTGGTGGTCTTTGCCACCCCGCCCTTCTGATTAGCCACCGCCAGCACTCGGGTCACGCCGACCATCCTGTCAGGTTCGGGCACAATCGGTGAGCGTGAGTGTCGGCAATCATCGTCTGGTCCTGCTCCGGCACGGTGAGACCGAATGGTCGCGTGACCGCAAACACACCAGCCGCACCGATCTCGACCTCACCGAACGCGGCCGCGACCAGGCCCGGCTGGCCGCGCACACTCTTGAACAGCTCGGGCTGGACGACCCCCTGGTGGTCAGCAGCCCGCGACGGCGCGCGATCGCCACCGCGGAACTGGCCGGGCTGCGCGTCGACGAGATCTCCCCACTACTGGCCGAATGGGACTACGGCGACTACGAGGGCCTGACCACCCACGAGATCCGCACCAACACCCCCGGTTGGCTGCTGTGGACCTATGGCTGTCCGGGCGGCGAGAGCGTCGACCAGGTCAGCATGCGCGCCGACCAGGCGGTGGCCTACGCGATGGACCAGATGGCCGAGCGCGACGTAGTGTTCGTCAGCCACGGGCATTTCTCCCGGTCAGTCATCACCCGGTGGGTCGAGCAGCCACTGCGCGAGGGCGCCCGCTACGGGTTCGGCACCGCCGCGGTGTCGGTGTGCGGTTTCGAATACGGCCTGCGTCAACTGTCCGCACTCGGCCTGACCAGTCACCGCGAACCGGTCAGCGGCGCGTGATCAGCCCCGCGTTCGTTCTGACCGGCCCGACCGGAACCGTCGTCGCCGACGGCGTCCGCGCCGCGTATCAGGACCCCACCGGCGCGGCCCGGGCGCTGCGCGACGGTTCGGCCGAATTGATCGTGGGCGCACTGCCTTTCGACATCCGCGGCCGTACAGCGCTGCTGGCTCCGGAACGTGTCTCAGACCGGTTGCCGGCAGTGCACGATCTGCTTCCGGCACTGCCCGCGGCCCTGCCGGGCCCGCTTCCGGTAGTGCGGATCGCCCAGACGCTGCCCCCCGCCGACGAGCATCGGGCCCGGGTCGAGGCCGCCCTGCGGCGACTCCGCGATCCGGCCGATCCGCTGCAGAAGGTGGTACTGGCCCGGGCGCTTCGGCTGGCCGCCGACGGACCGCTGGACCCGATGGCGGTCCTGGTCCGACTGATCGCGGCCGACCCGCAGGCCACCGGCTACCTCGTGGACCTCTCCCCCGCCGGCGACCGCTACGACGGGTCGGTGCTGGTGGGTGCCAGCCCGGAATTGCTGGTGGCCCGTTCCGGTGACCAGGTGAGCTGCCAGCCGTTCGCCGGGTCTGCACCGCGATGTGCCGACCCCGATGACGACGCCGCGAGCGGGGCGGCGCTGGCCGCATCGGCCAAGGATCGCCACGAGCACCGACTCGTGGTCGAGACCATGCGCGAGGCCCTGGGGCCGCTGTGCTCCCGGCTGGACGTGGCCGACGAACCGCAGCTCAGCCGCACCGGCGCACTATGGCACCTGGCCACCCCGATCCGCGGCGTCCTACGGGAAACATCCACTACCGCTTTGGATCTCGCGCTGGCACTGCATCCCACCCCGGCCGTCGGCGGAGTGCCTACCGCCGCCGCGGTGGACCTGGTGTCAGATCTCGAGGGTGATCGCCGCTTCTACGCCGGCGCCGTCGGCTGGTGCGACGCCCGGGGAGACGGCCGCTGGGTGGTGGCCATCCGCGGCGCCGAGGTGTCCGCCGACCGGCGCAGCGCGCTGGCCCTGGCCGGCGGCGGGATCGTGGCCGAGTCCGACCCCGACGCCGAGGTCGCCGAGACCACGACGAAGTTCCGCACCATCCTGCGCGCGCTGGGAGCAACCGAATGACAGTGCAGATCCGCTTCGCCCGACCGGGCGACGAGACCGAAATCGTCGCGATGATCCGCGAACTGGCCGAGTTCGAGCGGGCACCCGATCAGTGCACGGTAACTCAGGCACAGATCAGCGCGGCACTGTTCGGTGAGGACCCGACCGCTCGCTGCCACATCGTCGAGGTGGACGGCCGGGTTGCGGCAATGGCGCTGTGGTTCCGGACCTTCTCGACGTGGGACGGGATGGCCGGGATCCATCTGGAGGACCTGTTCGTCCGCCCGGAGTTCCGCCGCCGCGGTCTGGCGCGCACCCTGCTGGCCACGCTGGCCCGGGAATGTGTGAACAACGGGTACAGCCGGCTCGGCTGGGCGGTGCTGGACTGGAACACCGACGCGATCGCGCTCTACGACGCCGTCGGCGGAAAGCAGCTCTCGGAGTGGATCGGCTATCGGGTGTCCGGGCCGGAACTGTCGGCACTGGCCGCCCGATCAGGATCCGAATCCGTCTGACCAGCAAGCCATTTCAAGGTGCTGGGGCTGAAAAGCAACACCAACACGGCGATCGACGCCGCCGCGATCGGGACCGCGTAACCCCACCGGTGTGAGCCCACCCCGGCGTACCAGGTGGCCGGCAGGATCAGCATCTGAGCGAACACCGCCAGTCCGCGTCCCCAGTGCCGGCCCGTCCACAGTGCCCAGGCGGCGGCCAGCACCGACCCGCCGATCACGGCGAACCATCCGGCGTTGCCGTAGCCGTCGACGATGTGCCGGTCTGCCCCAGCGAGGCCGCGGACGGTGAAGACGACGGCGGCGACGACCCCGGCCGCGCCCTGGAGGCCCACCAGGATCGCGGCCCGACGCACGGCCACCGGGGGCAGGGATGTCATGACGTCAGATTAGAACGCCCCGACAAAGGGACGGTCACCACTCCAGCAAGCGGTGACCGTCCCGGCGCCTCACACTGCACCAGGGGGGGTCGGTGGCGGTGGAGACTGACCTCAATACTGCTGTCGGCACCGGCCCGCAGGCCAGCGACAAGCCGAACTCCCAGCAACATCACAGGACTCACACCGATAGGGTCAATGACCGTGCGTGCCGTGCTGATCGTGAACCCCAACGCCACCTCCACCACCCCGGCCGGACGGGATCTGCTGGCGCACGCCCTCGAAAGCCGCGTCAGCTTGACCGTGACCCACACCGACCACCGCGGGCACGCCATCGAGATCGCCGAACAGGCCAAGGCCGACCGGGCTGACGTGATCATCGTGCACGGCGGGGACGGCACCGTGAACGAGGTGGTGAACGGCCTGCTGGGGAAGCCCCCCGGCTTGTCCGGCACAGCCCCACTGCCCGATCCGGCCGGATTGCCCGCCGTCGCGGTGGTACCGGGCGGCTCCGCCAACGTCTTCGCCCGCGCACTGGGCATCAGTTCCGACCCCACCGAGGCCACCAACCAGCTGATCGACCTGCTCGGCGGGCACCGCGCCGGGGACTCGTGGCGGCGCATCGGCCTGATGGACTGCGGCGAACGCTGGGCGGTGTTCACCGCCGGCATGGGCGTGGACGGTGACGTGGTGGCGGCCGTAGAGGCCCAGCGCGCCAAGGGTAGAAAGGTCACCGCCGGGCGCTATATGCGCATCGCGCTGCGTGAGATGCTGTCCAACGCCCGGTCCGAGCCCGCACTCACCGTGCACCTGCCGGACCGCGAACCCGTCGCCGGGGTGCACTTCGCGTTCGTGTCCAACGCCAGCCCGTGGACCTACGCCAACGCCCGCCCGGTCTGGACGAATCCGGACACATCATTCGAGACCGGACTCGGCCTTTTTGCCGTGACGAGCATGAATGTCATCGCAAACCTGCTACTGGTCCGCCGGATGCTATCGAAGAAAGCCAACATCAAGGCTCGCCACCTATTACGTGAGGACGACCTTGACTGGGTGCGGATCACCACTTCCCGGCCGGTATCGTGCCAGGTAGATGGCGATTTTCTGGGGCTACGCGAGGAGATGACGTTCGCCTCGGTGCCCCGCGCACTAGCCGTTGTGGCCCCGGTCTGACCACCAAAACACGCCGAACGCAACAAAGAGTGACGTTGCCCACGGTTTAAGAAAGTTCTGTTGACATATAACGAGGCTGTGACAGCATCAATGCAACAGCACAACACAGTTCGTGTGCGAGCTCTCAGAGCCCACTCTCAGAGCCCAGGGTCTCAAGGTACCTCTTGCCCCTGCGCGCGCACACACCAGGTAAGGAGTAGCGGAAATGGATTGGCGCCACAAGGCGGTCTGTCGCGACGAGGATCCGGAACTGTTCTTCCCGGTGGGAAACAGCGGCCCGGCCCTGGCCCAGATCGCAGAGGCGAAGCTCGTCTGCAACCGGTGCCCGGTTACCACCGAGTGCCTGAGCTGGGCGCTTGAGTCCGGTCAGGACGCCGGCGTCTGGGGCGCCATGAGCGAGGACGAGCGTCGCGCGCTCAAGCGTCGCAACGCACGCACCCGGGCTCGTTCCGGAGTCTGAGCTTCGCACCACTGAACAACCAGCCGCGGCCCCGAGAAATCGGGGCCGCGGTCTTTTTTGGGCGGCGGTCATTTCTAGGCAGTCCCGAGCGGGATGCTTGTCTCAGTGCGCCCGCCCGCGCCGCCCGACCGGCACTCGGAGTACCACGTCGGTGCCGCCATCGGCGCCCGGGTACATCGTCAGTGACCCGTCGAGCTCGGCCGAGACCAGGGTCCGCACGATCTGCAAGCCCAACCGGTCCGAGGTCTCCAGGTTGAACTCCGGTGGCAGACCCCGGCCGTCGTCGTGGACCACGACGTCGAGCCATCGGGCGGACCGCTCGGCCCGGATCAGCACGCTGCCCTGCCGTTCGGCACGCTCGAATCCGTGCTGGACGGCGTTCTGCACCAGTTCGGTGACCACCAGCACCAGCGCGGTCGCGCGGGCCGCGTCGAGCACGCCCATCGCCCCCTCCCGGCGGATCCTGATCGGGGTGTCCACCCGGGCCACGTCATTCATGATCGGCAGAATCCGGTCGATCACCTCATCGAGGTTGACCTCCTCGTCCACCGACATCGACAGTGCCTCGTGTACCTGGGAGATGGCGGCGACCCGCCGCACCGACTCCATCAGCGCCTCACGCGCCTCGCCGTTGTTGGTGCGCCGGGCCTGCAACCGCAGCAGTGCTGCCACCGTCTGCAGGTTGTTCTTCACCCGGTGGTGGATCTCCCGGATCGTGGCGTCCTTCGACAACAGAGCCCGGTCGCGGCGCTTGACCTCGGTGACGTCGCGCACCAGCACCGCCGCGCCGGTGGATTGCCCCGCCACCACCAACGGCAGCGTCCGCAGCAGCACCGTCGCGCCACCGGCGTCGATCTCCAGACGCATCCCCGCACCACCGGCCACCGACGTGCCGACGTGCTCGGCGAGTTCACGGGCCTCGAACGGGTCGGAGATCAGCGGACGGGTGACGGAGACGAGGTTGTGGCCCTCCAGTTCGGAGGCCAGCCCCATCCGGTGGTAGGCGGACAGTGCGTTGGGGCTGGCATAACCGACCACGCCGTCGACGTCGAGACGGATGAAGCCGTCGCCCACCCGCGGACTGGACCGGGAAATCGCCAGGTCGGCGACGTTGGGAAAGGTGCCCTCGCCGACCATCGCCAGCAGATTGGCGGCGCAGTCCAGGTAGGCGGTCTCCAGCGGGGATGAGGTGTCCGCGCCGTCGCCGGCACTCTGCCGGGTGAGCACCGCGACCTCGCTGCCGCGGTAGCCCACCGGCACCGGCGACTGCAGGTCGTCCTCGGCGACGACGGTGCCGACCGCGTCGGTGACCACCAGGGTCGGCGCGGTGTTGGGACGGCACTGCGCGACGCAGACCAGGGTGCCGTCGTCGCGACGGACCCACATCAGGTAATCGGCGAACGACAGGTCCGCCAGCAACTGCCACTCGCCCACCACCGCGTGCAGGTGGTCGACGGCCCCGCCGGGGAGCACAGTGTGCTCGGCCAGCAGGTCACCGAGGGTGCTCACTCGATGATGGCGATGAGATCTCCGGCCTGGATGACATCGCCGACGGCGACGCTCACCTCAGTGACGGTGCCGGCGTTCTCGGCGAGCACCGGGATCTCCATCTTCATCGACTCCAGCAGCACCAGGGTGTCGCCGGCGCCGATCTGGTCGCCCTTGCGAACGACGACTTCAAGCACGCTGGCCACAATCTCAGCGCGCACATCCTCGGCCATGCCCCTATCGAACCACAACACTCCGATGCCCGGCGGGTCACGACACCGTGAGACACTGGTGGAAAGCAGCAACAGTCACAACGCTGCACCACTCACGACGGAGGTATCACCATGGCCAAACGAGGCCGAAAGAAGCGCGACCGCAAGCACAGCAAGGCTAATCACGGCAACCGGCCGAACGCCTGAGAGGCGCCACTCAGCGTCAGCCGGCTAGATACGCCGGATGATGGTGGTCCGGCTGATCTGCATCCGGACCCGTTCCACCAGATACGACGGTGCTCGCTCGCCACTGCACTTGCTGGCGATCAGCGCCTTGATCCGCTCCTCCACCCCGTAATGCCGCAGGCAGGCAGGACACTGCTCGAGATGGTGCCGCAGCCGGTCACGGGAATCATCGGTGACTTCCCCGTCCAGCAGGGTCCACACCTCTGCAATGACCAGCGCGCAGTCGCTATGACCGGGATCCGGATCGGGGCTGGTATCGGGACGGGAGTCGCTGGTCGTCATGACGTCACCCCTTCCCCGGCGTCCACAGCTTGGTCGCCGCGCAGCATGCCGCGTTCGCGGGCGACATCGGCGAGCAGGGTGCGCAGTTGCCGCCGCCCCCGGTGCAGGCGGGACATCACGGTCCCGATCGGTGTCTCCATGATCTCCGCGATCTCCTTATAGGGGAAACCCTCTACGTCGGCCAGGTACACAGCCAGCCTGAACTCTTCTGGTAACGCCTGCAGGGCCTGTTTGATTTCACTATCGGGAAGATTCTCCAGCGCTTCGACCTCCGCCGAGCGCAGACCGGTGGAGGAGTGCTCGGCGTTGGCGGCCAATTGCCAGTCGGTGATCTCATCGGTGGGGTACTCGGCAGGCTGGCGCTGCTTCTTCCGGTAGGTGTTGATGTAGCTGTTGGTAAGGATCCGGTACAGCCACGCTTTGAGGTTGGTGCCCTCTTTGAAGGACCGGAACGCGGAATATGCCTTGACCATGGTGTCCTGAACCAGGTCCTCGGCATCGGCGGGATTACGGGTCATCCGAAGGGCGCCGCCGTAGAGCTGATCCATCAGCGGGATCGCGTCCCGCTCGAACCGGGCCGTCAGCTCGGCGTCGGTCTCCTCGCGGGGTGCGGGCAGCTCGGTTTCGGAAGTCATGGTGTACAGCATCGTAGGGAACCCCGACGGATCGGTCGTGACGCCACCCGTAGGCAGAGATCGTGAAATATTGGGTGGCGCCATGGAGATGTCGACCAACTTCGTCACCGCGCTCATCACGATCGCAACCGTGACCGGCGCCATTTCACTCGGAGTGTGGCAGCTGCGGCGCCGGGCAGCGTTCCGCTCTGGCCTCGCGCAGCGCGGTCTGCAGATCAGCCGGCACGGCGAGGTCACCACCATCACGCCGGACGCCGGCGACTGGTCGGTCACCATGACCCGCTCGTTCGCCTCCCAGATGTCACCCCCGGGCTCACACATCGTCGTCAGCACCTGGACGAGCCCAACTCCGCGCGCCGAGGGTGCGGCGCTGGTCGTCGGCCCTGCCCCGCCGCCGGAGTTGCGAAGCCTGACCGTCGCACTGCTCGGTTCGGCGACGCCGGCCATGACCAACTGGCTGGGCATCGACCGGGTCAGCGGCGGACACCCCCTGGAGCCGGTGCCGTCGGTGGACGAACGGCTGCTGGCATTCGCCACGGCCGGCTACCCGCACCCGGGCGACCTCATCGGAGTGGCCGACGCGATCGGCGTCTGGTGTTCGCGCTACGGCTCCGAGCGCGAGCAGCCCGCGGTGACCGTCGACGACAGCGGGGTGCGCGTTCGGGTGCGGACCGACGTTCTGCGGTCTGTGGATCGGGTCGACGCGTTCGTCGAGCTCGGCCTTCGGTGCCGCGACAGCCTCCGCCGGTGATGCTGGCGGCGGCGTGGTCCGCGATCGCGTTGGCCGCCGCCGGGCTCGCGTACCGCTGGCGGCGCCGGGTGTGGCGCTTGTGCGCAGTGGTCGTTTCGACCGCCGCGGCGGCGGTCGTGGCGCTGATGGGCACCGGAGACGTCGCGCCGGCTCTGGTCGCCGATGCGGCAAAGATCCTCATCGGCACGGTGCTGCTCGCGGTCGTCTCGGTACTGTTGATCGTCCGGGCGCTCCCCCGGCTCAGCAGCCGACGCGACCGCGGCGGAGTCGCTCTGATCTGCGCAGCGATAGCTGCCTGCTACCTCGCGATCTCGGTCTTCCTCGTCGTGGCTGCCGATGATCAGCTGCGCGTTGACGACCTGCCACAGCTGCGGACCCGCGAACAGTTCATCGCCCTGCGCGATGCACCGGCGCCGCCGGGCGGAGCTCTGATGGAGGCGACTCTCAGCGACCGGAATCCGACATTCGGGGACGGCGTCGTCGCGTCGATTTCCTGCCCGGACGTCGGAGGCGTCCGGATACCGGGGACAGCGCACCGGCTGCCCGGACGCTACCTCCTTGAGTTCCCCGGCGGACCACCGGTGATAGCGGCCGGCGTCGAATCCAGTCTGCAGACCTGGGGATGGCCCCCAGACGGCTCCGGTGATTGCATGCTGCGACACTCCACCGCGGTCGTGGTCTGGGCGGACGTGCGGAAACGGATGGGCGGCGAGGCGGCGACGTCACAGACCGGACTGGCGGATACCCGGATGATCGCGGTCGGCGATATCGCCTCGTTCATCAGGGAATACACCCCCGTCGCACGCCGCACCGCCGGCGCCGTCTACGCATTGGCATGCCTGAATGCAGGGTTGGGTCTCCTCATGATCGCTGTCGGCGTCGTGACCTGGCGACGGCTCACCCGCACGGGTAGCGCCGCCCCGCCCAGGATCACCTGGCGGTCCGGGTGACCCCGGTGCGGCCGGTTACGCCGTTCGCGCTCTAGGGTGGCGCCATGGGCACCTTTTCCGGCAAAACCATGTTCATCTCGGGCGCCAGCCGCGGCATCGGCCTGGCGATCGCCAAGCGGGTCGCCGCTGACGGCGCCAATATCGCACTGGTCGCCAAGACCACCGAGCCGCACCCCAAGCTGCCCGGCACCATCTACACCGCGGCCAAGGAGATCGAGGAGGCCGGCGGGCAGGCCCTGCCGATCGTCGGCGACGTCCGTGACGGGGATTCGGTGGCGGCTGCCGTCGCCCGGACCGTCGAGCAGTTCGGCGGGATCGACATGTGCGTCAACAACGCCAGCGCGATCAACCTCGGCTCGATCGAGCATGTACCGCTCAAGCGGTTCGACCTGATGAACGGGATCGAGGTGCGCGGCACCTACGCCGTGTCGCAGGCCTGCATCCCGCACATGAAGGGCCGGGAGAACCCACACATCCTGACCCTGTCCCCGCCGATCCGGCTGGAGCCCAAGTGGCTGCGGCCCGCCCCGTACATGATGGCCAAGTATGGGATGACGTTGTGCGCGTTGGGCATTGCCGAGGAGCTGCGCGATGCGGGCATTGCCTCGAACACCCTGTGGCCGCGCACCATGATCGCCACCGCCGCGGTGCAGAACCTGCTCGGCGGCGACGAGTCGATGGCCCGCTCACGCAAGCCCGAGGTGTACGCCGATTCCGCCTACGCCGTGCTGAGCCGACCCGCGGGCGAGTACACCGGGCACTCCCTGCTGTGCGAGGACGTGCTGCTGGATTCCGGGGTCACCGACCTGTCGGTGTACGACTGCGTGCCGGGCTCCGAACTGGGTGTGGATTTGTGGGTGGATAGCCCGAATCCGCCGGGGTACGTCCAGCGGTAGGGACCCCGCTTCGGCGGGACGCAGTTTTGTCGTAGCGGCGACATATCATTCGAACATGCTTTCGAAAGATGTCGAGGCGGCCGTCTCCCGGATCGACGCGGCCATCGACGTCCTCGGGTCGGTGGACCTCACCGGCTTGAGCGCCGGGGACCTGGTCCGGCTGGCCGGGCGCTGCGAGACCCTGGTCCGCCGGCAGGCGGTGGTGCGCGGCGACATCACACTCGAGATCGGACGCCGCGACGTCAGCGAGGTCGGCGGGGCGCCGCACAAGGTTCTTGCCGATTGGCTGCGGATCAGCCCGGCCGAGGCGCGGCGGCGCGCGGTCATGGTCGAGCCGCTGGCGAGCCGGACCACGCTGACCGGCGAGCCGCTGCCCCCGCGGCAGCCCGAGACTGCGCAGGCCTGGCGCGAGGGCCTTCTCGACGTCGAACATGTGCGGGTTATCCAGCGGTTTCTGACCGACTTGCCGATCGCGGTCCCGCGCGAGGAGCGGGAGGGTGCCGAAGCGTTCCTGGCCGAACACGCCCGGACCCTGCGGCCGGATCAGCTAGCCCGACTCGCCGACCGACTGGCGCTGACGCTCAACCCCGACGGGGATTTCAGCGACGCCGACCGGGCGCTACGGCGCGGATTCACCTGGGGCCGCCAGGACGCAACGGGCATGAGCACCGGACGTTTGGTGGCGACCCCCGCGTTGCGCGCGGAGTTGGACGCGTGGTTGGCCAAGTTTGCCGCCCCTGGTGTGTGCAACCCCAGCGACCCGCGGCCGGCGGTCCACGACCAACCCAGCCAGGATCAGGTCGACGCCGACCGCCGTACCCACGCCCAACGTCAGCACGACGCCCTGTCCGCACTGGTGCGCGGGCAACTAGGCGACCCGAAACTGGGCACCCATCGCGGGTTGCCGGTCACCGTGATCGTCTCGGCGAGCCTGCAGGACCTGCAGGACAAATCCGGGGTCGGGATCACCGCGGGGGGCACTGCGGTGCCGATCACCGACGTGATCCGGATGGCCAGCCACTCCTACTTGTATCTGACCGTCTTCGACGAGAAGTCGGGGCGTCCGCTGTGGCTGGGTCGGAGCAAGCGCATCGCGACCGCCGACCAGCGGGTCGTCCTGCACGATGTGGATCGGGGCTGCAGCTTCCCGGGCTGCACCGTGCCCGCTTACGGCTGCCAGGTCCATCACGCCAACACCGACTGGGCCGATGGCGGAGTCACCGATATCGACGACCTCACCCTCGCCTGCGGACCGCACAATCGGCTCGTCAAACGCGGGGGCTGGACCACCCGAAAGCACCGAGACGGCACCGTCGAGTGGCTACCTCCGCCGCACCTGCCACTCGTCGGCGGAGTGAACTCCTACCACCGCGCCGACCGGCTGCTCCGGAAGCGACGCAGTCAAGGGCCTGCTCAGCCTCGGCCGATCCCGAACCGGCGCAGCCCATGACCGGCGACAGCCCGCATGGCCGCCAGTGCCAGCTTGGCCTGCCGCTTCGACGAGGAGTACCAGAGCAGTTCGGACTTCTGGGTCGGGATCCGCGGGGCGGTGATGGCCTGCTGCCGACAGAACTTGATCAAGCCGGCCGCGCCGCCGGCCCGGTATCCGATACCGGATTCCTTCCAGCCGCCCATCGGCAGGCCCGGGCAGAACACGTTGGTCAGCGCGTCGTTGACGTTGACGGCGCCGCACTCCAAGCGGCGGGCCACCCGCTCCCCGCGGGCGGTGTCCCCGGTCCACACCGTGGCCGACAGCCCGTACTTGGAGTCGTTGGCCAGCCGGACAGCTTCGTCCTCGTCGGCGACTTTGACCACCGGCAGGGTCGGGCCGAACGTCTCCTCGGCGATGCAGGTCATCTCCGGGGTGACGTCGGCGAGCACGGTCGGCTGGAAGAAGGTGCCCCGCCCGACCGGCTTGCCGCCGGCCAGGACCCGGGCACCGGCCTCGGTGGCCTGCTCGACGTGGCGGGCGACGATATCGCGCTGGGCGCCGGTGGCCATCGCACCGACATCGAAGGTCAGACCCGGCCCGGATTCGCTGCCCTGCTGCAACTTGCTGACGTTCTCGGTCAGCCGGGCGACGAATTCGTCGTACACCGGGGCCTCGACGTAGACCCGCTCCACCGAGACGCAGACCTGCCCGGAATTGAACATCCCACCCCAGGCGATGCCGTTCGCGGCGCGTTCGACGTCGGCGTCGGCCAGCACGATCGCCGGATCCTTACCGCCGAGCTCCAGGCTGAACGGCTTCAGTTGCTCCGCGCAAGCCACCCCGACCTTGCGGCCGGTGGCCGTCGACCCGGTGAAATGGACGTAGTCGGCGACATCGATCACCGAGGCGCCGGTGGCGCCGTAGCCGGTGGCCAGCGCCAACACCGGCGGGGCACCGACCTCGTTCCATCCGCGGGCGAACTCCACGGCCGAAAGCGGCGTGACCTCAGAGGGTTTCAGCAACACCGCCGCGCCGGCGGCGAGGGCCGGCACGACATCGAGGGCCAGCATCGCCAGCGGGAAGTTCCACGGCTCGATGATCCCCACCACCGGATAGGGCCGGTAGACGGTGGTGAGCTTCTTGACCCGGTAGAGCAGGCTGTGCGGCGTGGGGTGCTTATCGGCGAGGAACTCCTCGGCGTGGCCGGCCCAATAGTTGATCGAGTCGGCCAGAGCGACCGCCTCGACGCTGGCGTCCCCGCGGGACTTGCCGGTCTCCGACATCAGCACCTTGGTGAGGTGGTCGGTGTTGTCCAGGACCCACTCCTGCCAGCGCATCATCCAGCTCTTGCGACCGCGCGGGCCGATGGCCTCCCACTCGGCCTGCGCCGCGCGCAACTGATGGGCCTTCTCGGCGACGACGTCGGGGCTGTCGATCGGCACCGAACCGGCGACGCTGCCGTCAGCCGGGTTGCGCACGGTGATGGTGTCGGTGCCGGAGTCGATAGTGGGCTGAACCGCAGTCATGGTGCGAGCTTAGAACAGACCGACCGGTTGGTTGCCCGGTCCCGCCGGTTCGATCAGTTCGGGGCCGTTGTTGGCGACCCTGTTGACCAGTGTCGACACCTCGCGCATCGCCATCGGGGCGGTATCCGGCGGGGCGGCCAGCAAGTCCTGGGGGGCCGGGGCGTCCGGGTCGAGCCAGCGGTCCCAATCGGCTTCGGCGAGGATCAGCGGCATCCGATCGTGCACCCGGGCGAATCCGCCGACCGCATCGGTGGTGATGACGGTGCAGGTCAGCAGTGGCTCAGCCGTGGGATCCGGCCGCCACGCCGACCACAGCCCGGCCACCAGCAACGGCTTCCCATCAGGCCGGTGGAAGTAGAACGGCGTCTTGCGACCCCGCTTCGGATCGTCGGTATTGGGCCGCCACTCGTAGTAGCCGTCCATCGGGATCAGGCAGCGCTTGTGCGCCGCCGCCGACCGGAAGGCCGACGAGGTGGTGACGGTCTCGGCGCGGGCATTGATCAACTGCGGCCCGCGGGTGGGCGGTCCGCCGTCCGGCCCCCGTTTGACCCAGGTGGGCAGCAGTCCCCACCGCATGAGGCGGATGCGGCGATGGTCCTCGCGATCGACGACGGCCGCGATCGGGGTGGTGGGCGCCACGTTGTAGTTAGGGGCACCGTAGTTAGGGGCACCGTAGTTAGGGGCACCGTAGTTAGGGGCACCGTAGTTAGGGTCACCGTAGTTAGGGGTGGTGCTGTCTCCGGTCTCGTCGATCGCATCGAGTTCGAGGGCCAGCCGCGCCGGATCGGTGGTCATTGCGAAACGCCCGCACATGACTTCATCATCACCCGGGCAAGGCAGGATGGAGCCGTGAACCTCTGGCCGGCCCCTACCGCCCCCGAACCGGTGCACGCGACGGTGGCGGTGCCTGGCTCAAAGTCGATGACCAATCGGGCGCTCATTCTGGCTGCGCTGGCCGCCGCGCAGGGCAGCGGCCGGTCCACCATCGCCGGAGCGCTGCGCAGCCGCGACACCGACCTGATGATCGGCGCGCTGCGGACCCTCGGCTTCAGCGTCGATGGTGCCGCCGCTGACCTGGTCGTCGGCGGCGGCCTGACCTCAGGAGAAGACGCCCGCATCGACTGCGGCCTGGCCGGCACCGTGCTCCGGTTCGTCCCGCCACTGGCCGCGCTGGGGTCTGCGGCGGTGACCTTCGACGGCGACGAGCAGGCCCGCGCCCGGCCGATCACCCCCCTGCTCGACGGGCTGCGTGGCCTCGGCGTCGACGTCCGCACCGATTCGGGGGGCGCTGGTCTGCCGTTCACGGTGCACGGCCACGGCGCGGTGGCCGGCGGCACGGTTCGCATCGACGCCTCGGCGTCCTCGCAATTCGTCTCCGGTCTGCTGTTGTCCGGGGCGGCGTTCACCGGCGGGGTGACCGTCGAGCACACCGGTACCACGGTGCCCTCCGCCCCGCATATCGCGATGACGGTGGCCATGCTCGCCGAGGCCGGGATCGAGGTCGACGACACCATGCCCAACCGGTGGCGGGTCGCCCCGGGCCGGGTGAACGCTCACCGGTGGGCGATCGAGCCGGACCTGTCCAACACCGTCCCGTTCGCCGCCGCCGCCGCGGTCACCGGCGGGCAGGTCCGTATCACCGGTTGGCCCACCATCAGCGTCCAGCCCGCCCCGATCATCCTGGCCATCCTGCGACTGTTGGGATGCGCTGTCGTACATGAGGATTCGGGCCTGGTGGTGACCGGCCCCGCAGGCTATGCCGGCTTCGACATGGACCTCAACGAAGTCGGCGAACTGACCCCGTCGATGGCGGTGCTCGCCGCGCTGGCGGAGCCGGGATCGGTGTCGCGACTCACCGGGATCGCGCACCTGCGCGGTCACGAGACCGACCGGTTGTCGGCGCTGAGCACCGAGATCAACCGGCTCGGCGGGGATTGCGTCGAGGAACCCGATGCCCTGGTGATCACCGCCCGCCCGTTGCGCGGCGGCGTCTGGCATTCCTACGCCGACCACCGGATGGCGATGGCCGGGGCGATCGTCGGCCTGCGGGTGCCCGGAGTCGAGGTGGAGAACATCGCCACCACCGCCAAGACCCTGCCGGAGTTCCCCGCACTGTGGGCGGCAATGCTGGAGTCGGCTTGATCGCTCGCGAGTACGACGAGTCGGATGTGCACGTCCGGGCCGGACGCCGCAGTTCCCGTCCGCGCACCAAGACCCGGCCCGAGCACGCCGACGCCGAATCGGCCATGGTCGTGACGGTGGACCGCGGACGGTGGGGCTGCGTACTGCAAGATCCGCACCGCCGGGTGACCGCCATGCGGGCCCGCGAACTGGGCCGTACCCCGATCGTCGTCGGCGACGAGGTGGACGTTGTGGGCGACCTGTCCGGCCGGCCCGACACCCTGGCCCGGATCGTGCGGCGCGGTCCGCGCCGCAGCGTACTTCGCCGCACCGCCGATGACACCGACCCGACCGAACGGGTGGTGGTCGCCAACGCCGACCAGATGATGGTGGTGGTGGCACTGGCCGACCCGCCGCCACGCACCGGACTGGTGGACCGGGCGCTGATCGCCGCCTACACCGGCGGCCTTCGGCCCATCCTGTGTCTGACCAAGACCGACCTCGCCCCGGCCGCACCGTTCGCCGAACAGTTCGCCGACCTGGACCTGACCGTGGTCACCGCCGGACGCAACGAACCACTGGAGCACGTGCACCAACTGCTCGACGGCCACATCACGGTGCTGCTGGGGCACTCCGGTGTCGGAAAATCCACTCTGGTCAATCGGCTTGTCCCACACGCTGACCGGGCGACCGGTGATGTGTCGGGAGTGGGCAAGGGCCGGCACACCTCGACCCAGTCGGTGGCATTTCCACTGGCCGCCGGAGGGTGGGTGATCGACACCCCGGGGCTGCGGTCATTCGGGCTGGCGCACATCGCCCCCGACGACGTCGTCACCGCGTTCTCCGATCTGGCCGCGGCGGTGGCGGACTGCACGCGCGGCTGCGGACACCGCGGACCGCCCGCCGACCCGGAGTGCGCGCTGGACCTGCTGACTGGTGACGCGGCCCGACGGGTCGCGGCGGCGCGGCGACTACTGGCGGTACTCGACGAGGCGGGTAGACCCTAGTTGCCTATGCTTCAATTTCGCAATGGCTGAACAGTCACAACTACCGAAGTTCACATCTCATAACCACGACACAAAAAACTCTGAGATCGACAAGCCGATCGCCCCGTACGACTACTTGCAGCAATATCTCGACCGGCAATTGCAGATTCGCGGAACCACTCGCAAGAACCTGCGAGTGCTCGATGTCGGCTGCGGCCGCGGTGACACCGTTGCCTGGCTATGCGAACAGGGCTGGGATGCCTACGGCGTGGACATCGTCGAGGACTATCTCGAACGTGGCCGCCGGTACCTACACCAGACCGGTTGGGACCCTGAGCGTTTGATGCTGGTGAATCCAGATCTGAGCTACCCGATAGCCGATGAGCATTTTGACATCGTGATATCAGACCAGACCTTCGAACACGTCGCGGATTTAGGGGCGACTGCCGCCGAGATCGCCCGTGTCTCGTCGCCCAGGGCAACCGGCCTGCACATCTACCCGGCCAAGTGGCGACCGGTTGAGACGCACCTATTCACGCCCCTGGCCCATTGGCTGCCCAAGGGGCCGCTACGGCGTGCGGCGATCGCGACGTGCCTTCGCCTGCGATTGGCGGCACCCTACTTCGAGCAACATGTCATCTCAGATCGGGTCGAGATCTTCACTCAGTTCAGCCACGAGGAGACCTTTTACCGGCCGCTTGCCGAAACGACTGCGGTGTTAGAAGCCTGCGGCATGAAGTGCGACACTCGGCGTGGTTCCATCGACCTGATGGCCTTGCGGCTTCCACGGCTGCCCCAACCGACGCGTCCAATGCTGGGCTGGCTCTATCGACACTTCTTCAGCGTGGTTATCCACACGGTGAAGCAATGAGTCGGGCGCGCCGATGCAACGGGGACGACGGGCTCTCCAGAGATTTCGTTGCTACGACGCCAGATTGCGTTGCTACGACGCCGCAGCAGACCTCACTAAGGAGTAAACGCGATGAGCGCTATCAGTGAATCCAAAGTTCCGGAAATCACCCTGAACGACGGCCACCGGATTCCACAGCTGGGGTTCGGTACCTACCAGGTTCCGCCGGACGAGACCGCGGAGACGGTCCGCACCGCGGTGGAGATCGGCTACCGGCACATCGACACCGCCCAGATGTACGGCAACGAGAGGGGGGTCGGCCAGGGCATCCGGGACGCCGGCGTCGACCGCGGCCATGTGTTCATCACCAGCAAGCTCAACAACGGGTATCACCGTCCGGATGACGCCCGTCGGGCCTTCGACCAGACGCTGACGGACCTGGGCACCGACTACGTCGACCTGTTCCTCATCCACTGGCCGCTGCCCACCCGCTACGACGGCGACTTCGTCTCCACCTGGACGACGTTGGAGGACTTCAAAGCCGACGGCCGGGCCCGCAGTATCGGGGTGTCCAATTTCGAGATCCACCACTTGCAGGAATTGGCCCGTGAAACGGAGACGGTGCCCGCGGTCAACCAGATCGAGGTGCACCCGTACCTCACCAACGACGCGGTGCGCGCGTACGGCGTCGAGCACGACATCGTCACCGAGGGCTGGTCCCCCATCGCCCGCGGCGCCGTGCTGACCGAACCGGTGGTGCTCAGGATTGCCCGGGCCACCGGGGCGCACCCCGCCCAGGTGGTGCTGCGCTGGCACATCGAACGTGGCGACGTGGTGTTCCCGAAGTCGATGCACCCGCAGCGGATCAAGGAGAACTTCGAGATCTTCGACTTCGAGATCAACGACGAGGAGATCGAGGCGCTCACCGCGCTGGACCGGGGAGAGAAGGGCCGGCAGGGACCGCACCCGGAGGTCTTCGACTGGATCGGCTGAGCTCGGCGCGACCTCAGCGCAGTCTCAGCGCAATCTCGAAGCCCGGGCCCGTACCTCGGCGATCGCCGTCTTCAGTCCGCGCCGACGCTCAGCGGGAGCCAGCACCTCGAACATCCGCTCGCTGCGGGTCTCCGGGGCGTTGTCGGCACTGTCGCGCAGGAAACGATCGGGCACCGACAGCTTGGCGATGGTGCGCCAGGTCTTCGCGTACTGAACCGGCAAGGGGCCGCTGGTGTAGGGCAGGTCGTACTTCGCGCACAACGCACGCACCCGCACCGAGATCCCGGCCAGCCGGTGGCTGGGCAGGTTCGGGTACAGGTGATGCTCGATCTGGTAGGCGAGATTGCCGGTGAGGAACCCCAACACCGGGCCGGCGTCGATATTGGCGCTGCCCAGTAGTTGCCGCAGGTACCACTGTCCGCGGGTCTCCCCCGCCATATCGGTGAGAGTGAACTTCTCCGCCCCGTCCGGGAAGTGGCCGCAGAAGATCACGGCGTTGGTCCACAGGTTGCGAATCAGGTTGGCGGTCGCGTTCGCAGCCGCCGCCGAGGCGAAACCGGCCACCGCCGCCGAGGCGAATGGAGCCCGAGTCGCCGAGGCGAAACCGGCCCCAGCCGAGGACTTTCTGCCGGCCGGCACCGTCCGGGCGAACGCCGTCAGCGTCGGGAACGCGAGGTAGTCCTTGGCCAACTGCCGGCCCGCCTTGGCGCCGAACTCCCGCAACCGGACCACCGCGGCCGGCCGGGTCTCGGGGTCGGCAACCTCGCGAATCTCCAAGTGCTGCAGTGCGATTCCCCACTCGAAACCCACCGCCAGCATCGCATTGAACGGCACGTTGAGCAGGTTTCGCGGCCGCCACGGGTCGTCCCGGGTCACCCGCAGCAGTCCGTAGCCGACGTCGTCGTCCATACCGAGGATGTTGGTGTACTTGTGGTGGGCGACGTTGTGGGTGATCCGCCAGTGTTTGGCCGCGCCGGCCATATCCCACTCCCATGTGGTGGAGTGGATCTCCGGGTCGTTCATCCAGTCCCACTGGCCATGCAGGACGTTGTGGCCGATCTCCATGTTCTCGATCACCTTGGCCAGCGCCAGGGTGAGGGTGCCGGCCCACCAGGTCCGACGTCGCGATCCGCAGGTGAGCAGCAGCCTGCCGGTGACCTCCAGGCCGCGCTGGACGGCGATGGCACGGCGGATGTAGCGGGCGTCGGCGGCCCCCAGTGATTCCTCGACGTCACGGCGGATGGCGTCGAGTTCGGTGCCCAGCGCCCGACGTCGGCTTCGGTGAGGTGCGCGAATGCTTCGATATCGGTGATCGCCATCAGATGTCCACCACACAGTCCCCCGCTGGAGCCGTCACACAGGTCTGTACCCGGTTTCCCGGTTCGTATTCTGCACCGGTCCGCAGGTCGCGCACCCGGCCGTCGACCAAGTTCACCACGCAGGTGTGGCAGATGCCCATCCGGCAGCCGAACGGCGGAAGAACACCGGCCTGCTCCCCGGCCTCCAGCAGCGTCGTCGCTCCGTCGACCCGGACGGTGCGCTCGCTGGCGGCGAAGGTCACCGTGCCGCCCGAGCCGGCGTCCCGGGCGACCGGGGCGGCGAAGCGCTCGGTGTGCAGCCGGTCGGCCAGACCGGCCGCCGCCCAGAGCCTTTCGGCGTCGTCGAGCAGTCCGGCCGGCCCGCAGGCCCAGGTCTGCCGGTCACGCCAGTCCGGCACCAGGTCGCCGATCCTGGCCAGATTCAGCCGGCCCTCACTACGGGTGGCCCGCACCGTCAGCCGGTAATCCGGGCACACCCGGGCCAGGTCAGCCAGTTCGGCGCCGAACAGCATGTCGGCGGCGGCCGGGGCGGAGTGCACGTGAATGACATCAACCCCGCCGGCGTCAGTCCCGCCTGCGACACCGATCTGATCGCGGCGCTTCATGGTGCGCAGCATCGCCAGCACCGGGGTGAGCCCGGACCCGGCGGTCAGGAACAGGATGGACGGCGGCGGCGGCTCCGGCAGCACGAAGTCCCCGCGCGGGGCGGCGAGCCGGACGACCGTACCCGGGGCCAGCCCGGACACCAGGTGGCTGGACAGGAAACCTTCCGGCATCGCCTTCACGGTGACGGTCACGATGCGTGCACCGGCCCGGGGCACCGAGGTCAGCGAATAGGAGCGCCAGCGCCAGCGCCCGTCGACCAGCACCCCGATGCCGATGTACTGGCCCGCCCGGTAGTCGAAACCGAAGCCGCGACCGGGCCGGATCACCAGCGTGGCCGAGTCCCGGGTCTCCGGGCGCACCTCGAGGATCCGGCCGCGCAGTTCGCGCGCCGACCACAGCGGATTGACCAGCGTCAGGTAGTCGTCGGGCAGCAACGGCGTGGTGAGCAACCCCGGCAACGCCTTGGCGGCTCGACGCAGCAGGCCGGTCACAGCAACTCGATCAGGAACGGCAGCTCACTGCGGTCATACCAGGCCAGATCGTGGTCCTGGGCGTCGCCGACGGTCAGTTCGGCGTCCTCGTCACCGAGGTCCGCCTCGTCGATCACCGCGATCGCCGCCTGTACCGCCGGTTCGGCGGCGGCGTTGTCGACGTACGCCGCCGTCACCTGGTCGAGTGCGACCCGGCCCTCGATGCGCACCACGGCGTCGTCGAGGTCGGGCCGGGGGGTCGCGTCGGCATCGGCGATCAGCACCGTCCGCCGGGGCCGGGGATCAGGTTCGGCGGCGAGCAGTCGCAGTGAGGCCAGCGCCGCCTGCCCGATCGCCACTTCGCCGAGTTCCTCGTCATCACCCTCAGCGTATGACTCCCGCAGTCCGGGCGTCACGGCGAAGGCGGTCCCGCTGAACGGCTGAATGAACCCGTTGTCGACGAGCCGCTCCAGCATGGACAGCGTCGCCGGAATGTAAACCCGCATCGGCTCCAGGCTACCTGCGGTTACGTATTGGCTTCCCGGTCCCCGGTGAGGGTCGCGGCGAAATCGGGAACGTAGGTCGCCAGGTCACGCGGCGGCCTGCGGTAGTTGCCGACCTGCGGGCGTTTGGGCAGCTCCACCTTCTCGATCTCCACCTCGTGGTACGGGATGGTGGACAGCAGGTGCGAGATCATGTTCAGCCGGGCGTTCTTCTTGATCGCCGACTCCACCACGAACCAGGGGCTGGTGGGGGTGTCGGTGTGCACCATCATGTCGTCCTTGGCCCGGGAGTAGTCCTCCCAGCGGTAGACGGACTCGAGGTCCATCGGGCTGAGCTTCCAGTGCCGCAGCGGGTCGTTCAGCCGGGACTTGAACCGGCGCAGCTGCTCGTCCTCGGAGACCGAGAACCAGTACTTGCGCAGCAGGATGCCGTCGTCGATGAGCATCTGCTCGATAATCGGGCACTGACGTAGGAACAGCGCCTCCTCCTGCGGGGTGCAGAACCCCATCACCCGCTCCACGCCGGTCCGGTTGTACCAGGAGCGGTCGAACAGCACGATCTCGCCCTTGGAGGGCAGGTGCTCGATGTAGCGCTGGAAGTACCACTGGCCCCGCTCGCGTTCGGTGGGGGCCGGCAACGCCGCGATGCGCACGCTTCGCGGGCTGAGGTACTCGGTGATCCGCTTGATGGTGCCGCCCTTGCCGGCGGCGTCACGACCCTCGAACAGGATCACCATCCGGGCACCGGTGGCTTTGGCCCAGTTCTGCACCTTCACCAGTTCGGTCTGCAGCCGATACAGCTCAGCCTCGTAGACCTTGTTGGACACCTTGTGCGTCTTCTCGGCCTCGCCCTTGTGGGATCCGTGCCCGGCACTGTCTTTGGAATGCGACTTACTCACCGCGGCATCGTACGACCCCGATGAATGGCATGGCTAAAATTGCCGCCGTCGTCCCGCCCGTGACCGACCCCAGGGGGTTCCCTTCAATGGCTGTCTACGTCGCCACCCACAAGCGCGCCACCTTGCCGCGCAGCGACTGGCTGACCCCGATCGGCCTGAACGGGTACCGAGACGAGAACGTGCGAACCTGCGACGCCGACGGCGCGGACAACATCGCGCATCTCAACCGCAGCTACGTCGAACTGACCGGGCTTTACTAGCTGCTCAAGCACTGCCGCGACGACTACGTAGGGCTATGCCACTACCGACGGTTCCTAACCTTCACGCCACCCCCTGCCCCGGACATCAACTATCCGGCGGTCTTCCCGATGGACACCACCGACGAGACGTTCGACTACTTGGCCTCCGACGAGCAGAAGAACCGGATGCTGTCCCTGCTGGACACCTACGACTTCATCGTCCCGCGGCCGATCATCTACCCCGAGACGGTCGCGACATCGTTCGTCAACGCCCATGGCGAGCTGTTCTGGGATCGTTTCCTCCGTTCGTGCCAGCGCGAATTCGGTTATGACGTCAGCTATTTCGACCAGGAGACCCGGTTCTACTGCGGCAACATGTTCGTCACCACCGCCGAGCGGTTCCGCAGGTTCGCCGAATCCCTGTTCCGGGTGGTCGATCACGTGCACGACCAACTCGGTGAGATCGAGGAGATGCCGGAGGTCCGGTACGCACCGCACCGCTATCCGGGTTATATCGCCGAACGGTTCATGGGCCTCTACATCCACAAGATGGGGCTGCGGATCTTCGAGACCCCGATGGTGTGGCTGAACTGAATCGGGCACACCGAGCCGCACCGAACCGCACCGAACCGGGCTCACTGGGCCGCGTCGATCAGTTCCTCGAGGGATTGGGCGAGCAGTTCGGGAAACACCTCCACATCGCTCATCGCATCCCGGTCGGCGTT
>Ga0116183_1001864_pt1 | contig 23348 bp, 28 predicted proteins | sample AD_UKC078_MetaG_FD_89753 | JGI IMG/M metagenome (GOLD analysis project Ga0116183, IMG submission 89753) | Active sludge microbial communities of municipal wastewater-treating anaerobic digesters from USA - AD_UKC078_MetaG | ecosystem: Engineered > Bioreactor > Anaerobic > Digestate | place: USA... | reverse complement strand
GCTCGTTTTTGCGTTGTCTCTTGATTATTTCGGGAATCGGACTCTCGCTGAGGAGGCCGATGCATTGCAGCAGGAGGCGCATGTGCTCGCCAGCCGCCTGCGTCACCCGGCTGTCACACCTGTGGCTTCAGATCGCCAGAGGCTGGACGCTTTTTACGCGTCTCTGCCCCGGTCAAGTGATCTCCCCGAACTGCTGGTTCGTTTGCATGGTCACGCCCTGGCGCGGGGTATCCGAGTGGAAAGCGCCAACTACCGTTCCACTCCAGAGGCCGGCACGCCACTTGAGCGCATCACCCTGGAACTGCCAGCCCAGGGTACATACCCGCTCCTTCGGGCGTGGCTGGAGGACGTCCAGACGGCCATGCCAGAGGTGGCCCTTGACGCCATATCGCTGAGGCGCGACAGCATCGGGGTAACGGATGTGCAGGCACGTGTGCGTTTGCTGGTGTTCTTGCGGGGGGTGCCATGACGCGACGCCAACTGCTTGGTGTCGCGGTGCTGATCACCCTTGCAGCAAGCTGGTGGGCGAGCGAAATCGACGAGAATCCCGATAGCCCGTCCAGTCCGCGGAAGGCCGCCCACCGTTTGCCCGCACCGATGTCGACTGAGCGGATTGATCTGGCCCGATTGAATGCGAGGCCAACTGCAGACGTGGCCGGCCGATCATCGGACTTGCCGCGTGCCGTCGTAGCGAATCTGTTCCCTGTAGTCAGCTTCGAGCCCCCGCCGCCTCCACCGTCTGTGCAGAAGCCCGTGGCGCCGCCCTTGCCTTTCCGCTATTCCGGTATGCTCGAAGAGAGTGGTAATACCCTGGTCTTTCTTGCCGACGGTGCGCAAATGCGCACGGTGCGCGCTGGCGATTTGCTTGATGGCCGCTACCGGGTGACGGCCGTCACCCGGAGCCGCATTGACTTTATTTACCTGCCGCTCAACGAATCCCAGAGCCTCGCGACGGGTAACCTGCCATGATCAATATCATTCTTCACCGCGTGTCCGCCGCGTTTTGTGTTCTTGGCCTTCTGGCCGCCTGTTCCACGAATCCGGCGCTCGAAGAGAGCCGCCAGGCGTTTGCCTCAGGTAGTCCCGATGTGGCTCTGAGTGATCTGCAGGCTAAGGTTGTGGCTGAACCGACGAATCTGGAACTACGGGCCTATTATTTGCGTCAGCGCGAAATATTGACTGCCCGGCAATTGATGGTCGCTGAACTGGCACGCGCGAGTGGTCGTTTTGACGAGGCTGAAGCCGCTTTAATGCTGGCGCGTAAATATGATCCGGACCAGCCGCGAGTTGCCGCCGGTCTGGAAACCATCGCAGCCCAGAAACGCCGTAATCAGTTGGTCCAGGTGGCAGAGCAGCGTTTTGCAAAAGGAGATTTTGCTGGAGCAGAGTCGGCTGTGCGCAGTGTTCTTGCCGCCGAGCCTTCCAGTTCGAGTGCACGTGCATTGCAGCGGCGGCTTGATGAGCATGCCGTAGCACGGGATCCGTTGCCCGTGGCACTCAAGGGACCATTTGCCAAGCCGGTGAACCTGGAGTTCAGGGATGCGCAGTTGCGTGGGGTGTTTGAGGCATTGTCGCGGGCTTCCGGCCTTAATTTTGTGCTCGACAAGGACGTCAGGCCGGATGCCAAAGTAACCATTTTTGTTCGCAATAGCAGCATCGATGATGTGCTCAAGCTGTTGATGGTGACTCAGCAACTGGAGCGCAAGCTGCTCAACGAAAACTCGGTCTTGATCTACCCGAACACGCCTGCGAAGCAGAAGGATTATCAGGAACTGGTGACACGAAGCTTCTACCTGGCGAATGCAGATCCGAAGCAGGCAATGGCGATGATCAAGCAGATGGTCAAGACCAAGGACCTCTTCGTGGAGGAGAAGCTCAACCTGCTTGTCATGAAGGACACACCGGGAGCAGTGCGGCTGGCCGAGCGCCTGATAGAGGATCTGGACCTGGCCGAGCCGGAGGTGATGCTTGAGGTGGAGGTCATGGAGATCAGCCGTAACAAGCTCCTCGAACTGGGCGTGCGTTTTCCCGACCAGATTGGCTACGGGCTGCTCCAGCCAAATACGACTAGTGCGGTGACAACTACCACGGGGACGACGATCAGCCAGAATCTGGGCGGTCAGTTGCTCTCGGGTAACGTTAATTTGCGTAACACCGGTGCAATGGTGCCGTTCGTCGCCAATCCAGGCTTGCTGCTCAACCTGAAGGATCAGGATGGCAACGCCAACATCCTCGCCAATCCGCGTATCCGCGTAAAGAACCGCGACAAGGCGAAGATTCACATCGGCGAGAAGCTGCCCGTTTTCACCACCACCTCGACAGCCAACGTCGGCGTGTCTGCGTCGGTGAATTACCTTGACGTGGGTCTCAAGCTCGAGGTGGAGCCTTCCGTGCACCTGAATGATGAGGTGGCGATCAAGGTCAATCTGGAGGTCAGTTCCGTGGTCAAGGAGGTCTCCGGACCGTCCGCTTCGCTGGCTTATCAGGTGGGCACGCGAAGCGCGATAACTTCTTTGCGCTTGCACGATGGGGAAACCCAGGTTCTGGCTGGATTGATCAGCGACGAAGAACGTCGTTCTGCGAACCGCCTGCCGGGTCTGGGAGAGTTGCCGGGTGTCGGACGCTTGTTTAGTAGTCAGCGCGATGTCAATAACAAGACCGAGATCGTGCTTCTGATTACCCCGCGGGTAATTCGCAATGTCGCCCGGCCAAACCTTGCCAGCGCCACACAGGCGGCAGGTACAGAAGGCGCCGTTGGGGCTCAGCCCTTGCTCGTGGGATCGACGCTTGCAGGAGGCTTGGCCATCAAACCGTCTGGCGGAGCCTCCGTCCTGCCTTCGCTTCCCGAGGGTGGGAGTGCGCCGCAGATGATGGAAAAGGCGCCCTTGCTTCAACTTATCGGGCCGGTCACTGTTCGCGCCGGTGAAGAGTTTCTGATCGGTGTCCGGCAACAGTCTGCGGGTATCGAGGCAGCCGATCTGACGCTGTCCTTTGATCGTGGGCTGGTGGAGCCGGCGGATCAGGTTGCAGAGGTGACCAATGACCGCAGTCTGCGACTTCCCGCGGGGACGTCCTCTATGGCCCAGATCAGATTTCGGGCGCTCCGCGCTGTTAGCGGTGCTGCATCGTTTCGTCTTGGTCCAGCTGCCCTGAAGGTAGGTGGGCAGGATGTGCAGGTGGATGCGCCAGCTCCATTTACGGTGCAGGTTACGCCTTGACCATCAAGCCGCTGGGTTTCACGCTCATCGAGATGGTGGTTACTGTGGCGGTGGTCGCCGTGCTGGCGGCCATTGCAATGCCGGTGATGCAGATTTCGGCACAGCGGGCCAAAGAGTCCGAGTTACGCATGTCGCTGCGCCAGATCCGTGAGGCAATAGACAGCTACAAGCGTCTTAGTGATGAGGGGCGAATTGCGCGCACGGTAGATGCCAGTGGTTATCCGCCCAGTCTGGATGTTCTTGTCATGGGTCTGGTGGATCTCAAGTCGCCGGACGGCGCCAGCATCTTCCTGCTGCGGCGAATTCCCCGCGATCCGTTCAATTCCGCACCGGAGCTGCCGGCGGCAGCGACATGGGGGCTGCGCAGCTACGCAAGTCCGCCCGAGTCGCCGGCCCCTGGCCCCGACGTCTTCGATGTGTACTCTCGCGCACCGGGTGCGGGGCTTAACGGCGTGGCCTACCGGGAGTGGTAATGATGGGGGAGATGAAGCGCAAGCTTCTGCGAGGCTTCACGCTGGTTGAACTGCTGGTGGTTATGGCGATTGTGGCGGTGCTGTTATCCATTGCTGCGCCGCGCTACTTTCAGCATCTGGAGCGCGCGCGCGAAGCTGCGCTCGCCGAGACTTTGCGGGTAACGCGTGATGCGATCGACAAGTTTTATGGCGACACCGGACGTTACCCTCAAGATCTTGATGAACTGGTTAGCCGCCGCTATCTTCGTGCATTGCCCCTCGATCCGGTAACCGAGCGGCGCGACAGCTGGGTGATTGTCTCTCCCCCCGAAGGCGCGGGGGCGGGTGTGTGGGACTTGCACAGTGGCGCTGCGGGTACATCCCGCGACGGTGAGCCATTTTCTGGCCTATGACGTCGGGGCGTGCGCGTCAGTGCGGCGTGACTTATCTGCTTGTTCTGTTTGCTGTCGCCGCGTTGGGTTTAGGGCTTGCAAAGCTTGGAACAGTCTGGTCTGTCGCCGTCCAGCGGGAGCGGGAGGCAGAATTGCTTTTTATCGGGGGGGAGTTTGCCCGGGCTATTGTCCGCTATCGCGCGGACACGCCCGCGGGGGTTGCCGAAAGCCCGACGGATTTGGCGCAGCTTTTGCTGGACCCGCGCTTTCCCGGCATTCGCCGCCATCTTCGCAAGCTTTATCGTGATCCGATGACCGGCTCGACAGACTGGATTGTCGAGCGGGCAGGTGGCCGAATCACGGGGGTACGCAGCCGTTCCACCCGACTGGCCTTGCGAAGTGCTAATTTGCCCAGCTGGGTGTCAATAGGCGCCGCATCCGAGCGGGACGTCCGTTACACAGACTGGTTGTTCCGTCTGGAGGACCCAAGCGACGCCACGCCTGCTCCCGGAGTATTGCCGTCGTTGGTGCGTCCGCCGTGACTGAGAGCTCTGCCTGGCTGGGCCTTGAACTGAATCGCCCCGGCATTGGCAGAGGCTTTAACGTTTGAAGAATGCGTCAGGAAGATGTCAGTCACGTTCTCCCCGAAGTCCTCTCGCCTGTCATGCGCCTCGTCGGTAGATTATTTCTCAAGCTATCCTTGTATTCGACCCCTGCTTGCCGGGGTTCAGACCCGGCAGACCTGATTCCGTCCACCGTTTTTTGCCTGATATAGAGCCTGGTCGGTACGACCGAGCAGATCGGCCGCCGTCTCACCTGCATGGCGACTGGCGAGGCCGATGGACGCCGTTATGCTGGCCAGGCGTTCGCCATTGCGACTGTCCTTGAGGACCAGGCGCTCGATCGAAAGGCGCAGGGTCTCGGTCAGCTCGTAGGCCTGCTCGGCGGTGCCGCCGCAAAAGATCAGCGCGAATTCCTCCCCGCCATACCGATAGGCTGACACGCCGACCCGGGCAACTGCATTCAACTGGTTGCCGACCAGCCGGAGAACACGATCACCCACCGGATGGCCGAAGTTGTCGTTGAACTCCTTGAAGTGATCGATATCGAGCATGCCCAGATGGAGAGCCGGAACCTGCTTGCCATTGCCGATGAACTGGGCAAGTTCGGTATCAAAGGCACGACGGTTGTAAACGCAGGTGAGTGCATCGTGCATCGTGTTCTGGCGCAGGGATTCGAGCTCGCTACGCAGGCGATAGATCTCCTGATTGGCAGAGCCAAGCCGGTGTTCAAAACGGGTCGTGTTTTCCTGCATGGCAGTGGAGCCGTGCAGCAGCTTTTCGACAGTACCAAACACGTCGTCGATGCTTGTGCTGCTGGCGGCAGGGCTGCGCAGGTCGCGATTGCATTCGTCCAGCAGTGAAGTGAAGGACCGGGTCACGGAGATGGTGGCATGGAGGTCCTTGCCCATGCCGTGCACCATTTTTTCCAAGTCATTCTTCATTCGAGCGAGGGTGGCTTCATGGTCGCCGGTGGGGGAAATGTGTTCCCGGAACAGACCTTCGGCGCGGGTCAGTGGAATTGTTCCGTAGGCCGCGACAATCTTGTCAATGCGTTGATTCAGGTCCGGATCCTCATTGGCAACATAGGTGTACCACAGCGCATAGTTGAGGGGGGTTACCGGGATGCCGTGTTTCACCATGATGGGAATGGCCTTGCGAAGACACTCCGCTGCTTGTTCGACTGAACCACTGATCACTCTTTTTCTCCCGAGGGGGCCTGCGCGTGTTTAGCCCTGACGATGGATGGGTTGTTTGTTTCCCCTGAACTGGTTGTGCGATGCACCAGTTCTTGTCATATCGGCCGGTGCCGGGAAAAGTTCGTCAAAGATTGTTTCCCGGTCGTTTTCCGGTTTGGGCTGAGGCATGAAAAACGGCGCCTCAAGGCGCCGTTTTTCATGCAGATAGCGAAAGGAGTCAGGACTTTGCGTACTGATTCGCGTCGTACATCAAGCTGCCTTCAACCAGCGTGTAGCGGACGCGGCCCGGCAGCTCGAGACCGAGGAAGGGTGTGTTTTTACCCTGGCTCTTGAGCATGCCGCGGGTGATGAGTTGGTAGGCATCGGGGTCGAAGATGCAGACATCGGCGCGGGCGCCGACCGACAAGTGGCCACCCTTGGCGATACCGGCAATCCTCGCGGCTTCGGAGGTGACCCGGGCCAACGCATCGAGCAGCGGCAACTTGTGCTCCTGGGCCCATTTGAGGGTCAGGGGCAGAAGCAGTTCAAGGCCCGTCGTGCCTGGTTCGGATTCGCTGAACGGCGCTTGCTTGGCATCGTCGTCCACCGGGGTGTGGTCGGAACAGATCGCGTTGATGCGGCCATCGGCCAGCGCTTTCGAGAGCGCCGCGCGGTCGCGCTGGCTGCGCAAGGGCGGCACCACATGGCAGTGCGGATTGAAGTAACCGATGTCCATGTCGCACAGATGCAGATGGTGGGCGGCTACGTCGCAGGTGACATCGACGCCATCGGCGCGGGCTTGTTCGATCAGATCGAGGCTCTCACCGCTGGACAGGCGTGTGATGTGCAGCTTGGCTCCCGTTTGGCGGGCGAGGCGCAGGTAGGTAAACAACGCGATGATCTCGGCGCTGGCCGGAATGCCCGGCAGGCCAAGGCGTGATGCGACTTCACCATCGTGGGCTACGCCGCCCTTGGCGAGGTAGGGGTCGAGGGGCTGCAGCCATATGCGGAAGCCGAAGGTGCTGGCGTACTGCATGGCGCGTCCGAGCACCCGCGTGTCGAGGATGGGGGTGTTGGCCTGGCTGAAAGCAACACAGCCGGCCTCGACCAGTTCGGCCATCTCTGAGAGGTGTTCACCCTTGAGGCCGATCGTGAGTGCGCCGATCGGGTATACGTGGGCGCGGTTGAGCTTCTTGGCCCGGTAGCACAGCATTTCGACGAGGCCGGGTTCGTCGAGGACAGGGTCGGTGTCGGGCGGGATGGCCAGGCTGGTGACGCCGCCAGCCATGGCCGCGTCCATCTCGGATTCGAGGGTGGCCTTGTATTCGAAGCCGGGCTCGCGCAGGCGGGCGGCCAGATCGATGAGGCCGGGCGATACGACGAGGCCGCTGGCGTCGATGGTGCGTGTGGCGCTAAAGCCGTCGGGGGCTGCGCCGACGCCGACGATCTTGCCGTCGGCAATGAAGAGGTCGTGCTGGGCGTCGATGTGGTTGGCCGGGTCGATCAGGCGGCCGTTCTGGATGTGAATATTCATCGTTCGAGTCTCAATGGCTGCCGAGCATGCTCATCACGGCCATGCGGACCGCGATGCCGAAGGTGACCTGGGGCAGGATCACGGCCTGATTACCATCAGCCACGGCGGAGTCGATCTCGACGCCGCGGTTCATCGGGCCCGGGTGCATCACGATTGCATCCGGCTTGGCCAGAGCCAGCTTTTCGGCGGTCAGGCCCCACACCTTGAAAAATTCCTGCGGACTGGGCAGCAGCGCGCCGTTCATGCGTTCGTTCTGCAGGCGCAGCATCATTACCACATCGACGCCCTTAAGGCCTTCTTCCATGCTGGCGAAGTAGCGCACGCCCATTTTTTCCACGTCGGTAGGAAGCAGGGTCTTGGGGCCGATGACGCGCACTTCAGGCACGCCAAGGGTGGTCAGTGCGGCGATCTGCGAGCGCGCCACGCGGGAGTGCAGCACGTCACCGACGATGGCCACGGTGAGGTTGTGGAACTCCTTCTTGTAGTGCCGGATCGTGTACATGTCCAGCAGCCCCTGGGTCGGGTGGGCATGACGACCATCACCGGCATTGACCACGTGGATGTGGTCGCGGCCGGTATTTTCGAGGTGCTGGGCGATCAGGTGCGGGGCGCCGCTGGATTCGTGGCGCACCACGAACATGTCGGCCTGCATCGCACACAGGTTGTCCACGGTGTCGAGCAGGGTTTCGCCCTTCTTGGTGGACGAGGTGGCGACGTTGAGGTTGATGACGTCGGCCGATAGCCGCTTGGCGGCGATCTCGAAGGTGGTGCGGGTGCGCGTGCTGTTCTCGAAGAACAGGTTGAAAACGCTTTTGCCACGCAGGAGGGGCAGCTTCTTCACTTCGCGCTCGGCCACTTCGGTGAAGGGGGCGGCAATGTCGAGGATCTGCGTGATGATGCCGCGCGGCAGTCCGTCGATGGTGAGCAGATGCTGCAGTTCACCGTGTTTGTTGAGTTGGGGATTACGCATGGATCAGCCTCATGGAGAGGGCGCCGGAGTCGGCGCGCTCAAGTTGGAGGTTCTGCCCGGCGGGCAGTGCTTCGGGCAGGGTGAGTGCACAGAAACTGGCTCCGATCGGCAGCTCGCGCCCGCCTCGGTCGATAAGGACGGCCAGTTCGACCCGCGCCGGGCGGCCGTAGTCGAACAGTTCATTGAGGGCTGCGCGGGTGGTTCGACCGGTGTAGAGGACGTCGTCCACGATGACGATATGGGCGCCTTCGACGTCAAAGGGAATCTTCGAGCCCCGCGGCTGCGGGTGCAGGCCCTTGGCCGAATAGTCGTCCCGGTAGAAGCTGACATCGATGGTGCCAAGGGGCTGTGAGAGGCCCAGCAGGGCGTGAAGGCGCTCGGCCAGCCAGACGCCGCCGGTGTGGATGCCGACCAGACAGGTGTCGGCGCTGACCTTCGGGCGCATCGATTCGGCCAGCGTGGCGATGAGCTGTTCGGCGTCAGGAAGCTGCATTTTTGGCACTTTCGAGGTACTGGAGCAGGAGAATCTGGGCGGCTGCAGAATCCAGCCGGGGCTTTTGCTTGCGCCAGCCCTGGAGGCCGGCTTCGTTGAGGCGTTCTTCGGCCTCCACCGAGGAAAGACGCTCATCGACCAGCGCCACCGGCAGGCCGTAGCGGCCATGAAGCTGGTTGGCAAAGCGCCGGCAACGGACGGTCATGGCGTGCTCGGCACCGTCAAGGTGAGTCGGCAGGCCGACCACCAGCGTGGCCGGTTTCCATTCGGCGAAGATTTTTTCGATGGCCGTGAAGCGCGCGGCATTGGCTTCTTCAGTGATCGCGTCAAGAGGATGGGCGTGGCCGGTTTCCGTCTCACCCACCGCGATGCCGATACGCGCCAGACCGAAGTCGAAGCAGATAACCGTACTCACGCGTGTCCGGCGACGTCAGACAGCATGGCGAAGTCGATTCCCAGTAGCTGCATGGCGGCAGCGAGGCGCTCTTCGGGCGGCAGATCGAAGACGATGGCGAGATCAGCCGGCACAGTGAGCCAGGCGTTCTGGCCCAGTTCGTGTTCGAGCTGACCGGCCGACCAGCCGGCATAGCCGAGGGCGACCAGCACTTCGGCGGGCTCGCCGTCGGTGGCCAGGGCCTGCAGGACATCGCGGGAGCTGGTCAGACCGATGCTGTCGCCGACGGTGAGCGTTGAGTGCCACTTGCCCGCCGGGCGATGCAGCACGAAACCCCGATCCGATTGCACCGGGCCGCCGAAATACACCGGCAGGTTTTCGAAGTCCGGTTGCTGGAAGGGGATGTCGATGCGCTCGAAAAGCGTGGCGAGGCGCATGTCCGTCGGCCGGTTGACGATCACACCCATGGCGCCGTTCTCGTTGTGTTCGGCGATGTAGGTGAGGGTGCGCGCAAAGTTCGGATCGGCCATGGCGGGCATGGCAATCAGAAAATGGTCGGTGAGGTTGATGGTTGTCGTAGTCACGGACGGTATTTTAAGCCAGGGTCAGGAATTGTAGCGGCAACTTTTGGGGCATGCTTGCGTCCATCTGCTTCCTGCCGCTTTTATCCTGCGCTCATGTCCTCTGCCCTCGTCTGGTTTCGTCGCGATCTGCGTGACTTTGACCATGCGGCCCTCTACCAGGCCCTTAAAACTCACCAGCGGGTGTTCTGCGTCTTCATCTTTGATAGCACGATTCTCGACGCCTTGCCGAGCCGGGTAGACCGACGGGTCGAATTCATCCATGGCAGCGTGCTTGAGCTCGATGCGGCGCTGCGGGCGAGGGGAGGCGGATTGATCGTGCGGCATGGCCCGGCGGCGGATGTGATTCCGGTGCTGGCCGTGTCGCTCGGTGTGACGGCTGTATTCGCCAATCGCGATTACGAGCCGCAGGCCGTCCGGCGCGACGCCGATGTGGCCGAGCGCTTGCGTTTGCTGGGCGTCAGCTTTGCCGACTTCAAGGATCAGGTGATCTTCGAGAAGAGCGAAGTGCTGACTCAGGGCAATACGCCCTTTTCGGTGTTCACTCCTTACAAGCGCGCGTGGCTGAAGACGCTGACGGACTTTCACCTGAAGGCGTATCCAATCGATAAATACGCTGCTCATTTCGCTCCTCCGGCGGCTGACGAGATGATTCCGACGCTCGCCGAACTTGGTTTTTTGCCGACCAATCTGGGTGGGCTGGGGATTGTTCCCGGCATGGCAGGCGGGCGAAAGCTGTTCGACGATTTCCTCAAGCGCATCGCCCGCTACAAGGCCAAGCGCGATTTTCCTGCAGTGAAGGGCGTTTCCTACCTGTCGGTGCATTTGCGCTTTGGCACCGTATCGATCCGCGAACTGGCGCGGGCCGCCCAGAGCATTGGGGGCGAGGGCGCAGAAACGTGGCTGTCGGAGCTCGTATGGCGGGATTTCTACTTCCAGATCCTGTGGCATCACCCGCGTGTGGTCGGGGCGAGCTTTCGCCCGGAGTACGACAAGGTGGTGTGGGACCAGGCGCCCGATCTTTTTGCGGCCTGGTGCGAGGGACGTACCGGCTATCCCATCGTCGATGCGGCGATGCGCCAGATCAATCACAGCGGCTTCATGCATAACCGTCTGCGCATGATCGTCGCGTCTTTTCTGACCAAGGATCTCGGCGTTGACTGGCAACTGGGCGAGCGCTATTTCGCTGACAATCTGAACGACTTCGACCTGTCGGCCAACAATGGCGGCTGGCAGTGGGCGGCGTCTACCGGCTGCGACGCGCAGCCGTACTTCCGCATCTTTAACCCGGTGACCCAGTCCGAGCGCTTCGATCCGGAAGGTGCCTTTATCCGCAAATACCTGCCAGAGCTGAGCAAGGTGCCGGACAAGTACATTCATGCGCCGTGGACGCTGCCGCCGATCGACCAGAAGCTGGCCGGCTGCGTGATCGGCACCCATTACCCGGCGCCGGTGGTGGATCACGCCAGTGCCCGAGAGCGGACGCTGGCGCGGTTCGGGGTGGTCAAAGGGGCTGCCTAGCGTCGGGCGGTGGCGATCAGCACGGTGCTCTCGATGGCGAATCCATCTCCCTCCCTGTGGCTGGAAATTTCACTTGCCACTTCGGCACGCAGCCTGGCCTGCATGACCTCCGGTAGGCGAGACAGGGATTCTGCCGCACCGCCTGCCAGGTCGAGGAAGGCCTGCCAGTAGTCGTCGGCGCTGGTGAAGCTGCAGCTAAAGGTGTGCGGCATGATGTTCACGTCGCGAAAGCCAGCCTTGCCGAGCAGTTCGGCAAGGGCATCGGCCTCACCGAGGCGGAATACAGACGGGCGCGGCACCTTGGGTGCCGGCAGCAGGCGGGCAATACAGTCCTGGGCGCGGGCAATCAGCGGTACGGCATCCCTGGCGCCCCAGACGGACAGGGCGATGCGCCCGCCCGGCCGAAGCACACGATGGAGCTCGGAGAGGGCTTTTTCGGGCGCCGGAAAAATGAACAGGCCGAGACCGATCAGGGCGACGTCGAAAGCGGCATCGGCAAAACTCAGATGTTCGGCGTCGCAGGCGGCCGCGAGCAGGTCGGGCAGGCCTTCGTCGGTTGCGCGGCGCTGGCCCTCGGCAAGCATCGATTCTGCGATGTCGCTGGCCAGAACCCAGCCGTCAGGGAGCACCTGGCGGGCTGCGTGGCGGGCCAGCAGGCCGGGGCCGGCGGCCAGGTCGAGCACATGTTCGCCGGGGCTCAGTCGGGCGGCCTCAAGCAGGGCGGCCTGCAGGCTGGCGCGCAGCGGGGCGCCATCGGCGTAGCGAGTGGCAATGCGGTTGAAGCCTGTGCGTTCCAGGGCCTTGAAGCGGCGGGCATCGAAGCCGGGCTTGTCACTCATGGCAGTAGTCCTGCGAAGTGGATGATTGGGTCGAGGTAGTTGTCCCATTGGGTAAAACTATGATCGCCGCCTTCCAGAACCGTTTGCCGGCAGCTGGCGTAGCGGGCAAGGGCGTGACGGTAGTCGAGCACTTCGTCGCCGGTTTCCACAAGTAGCCAGTAGCGGTCTGGGAGGGTGATGGCCGGGGCTTCCATGGCGCGCAGCTCGTCAATGTGAGTTTCGGTGAAATCGAAGGGCTCACCGGTATACATGTGAGTCTGGGTGCCGATGTAGGCGGACAGGGAGAGCGGTGCCAGCACGGCCGGATTGATCAGTACGGCTTTGAGGTGGTGTTTTTCGGCCAGATGGGTGGCGTAGTAGCCACCAAGAGAGCTGCCGATGACGGTCGGCGGGGTGTCGCAGCGGGCGATCTGCGCCTCGGCAAGGGCAACGGCGGCGTTGGCCGAAACCGGCAGTTGTTCGCACCAGAAGCTGTCGGCGAGTCCGAGTTCGGCCATGCGGGCGCGCAGGCTGCGGGCTTTCCAGGATTCGGGGCCGGAGCGAAAGCCGTGGAGGTAGATGATCATTTGTGTTCGAAACGGTCGTCCGGCCGGAGTCGGCCGGGAAAGTCGGAGGTGAGCCAGTGTCGGGCGACGCTATCGCCATTCAGGTGGGCCTGCCAGTAGGCGGTACTGGCAGCGAGGAGATTGTCGCGGAAAAGCGGCGGGTTGCGGCGAATGTGGAATACAGCGCCCTCGGCTTCGCTGGCCTGGCCGGCAAAGTCGAGGTGGGTGCCGTTGGCGAAGACCAGCAGGTACTTGCCGTGGTCGGCCGGCATGTGGTGAAAAGGCAATTCACGATTGGCCGCTGTGATGTCCGACAGGCCCATGCCGTCGTCGCGGCTGCCGGTGAGACTGATGAAGGGCAGGTGGATGTGCCCGAAGCGGTGATCCAGCCCGGGGCCAATGTGTGCGAAGCGGGCGGACGGGCTGAATGCGAGTGCTGCGCGAATGCGCGGGTCGGGTGGTTGCTGGCGTTGGTCCGGACGGCGTTCGCCGGCAAGGATCTGCACCGTAACGGCGCCGAAGGAGTGACCGGCGATGCCAATGGCCGGGGCGCTGTTGATGGCGTTGGGCAGGCCGGTGTCGTGGCCGACGTGTTTGATCACGACACGCATGTCTTCGACGCGATGTGCAAGCTCTTCCGGATTCATCGCGGCCTTGAAGGCGCGACGCAGGGCGAGGGGCGAGTTGTTGTGCAGCAGGCTGGCGTCGCTGCCTGGGTGTTGTAAGGCGATGGCCGCAAAGCCGTGCGATGCCCAGTGGTTCAGCCAGGTGGCGCCGCCTTCGCGGGTGCCGCCGAGACCGTGGGAAAAGAGGATCAGGCCTTTCGGTCGGGGCAGGTCGGGCAGGTAAAGCTTGAGGGGCAGGTTGCGGGCACGACGGGTGTCGTGCAGCAAGGTGAGGCGGGTGCTCACCCTGCATGGGCCGGCGGTGCCCCGGTCGGGCACCGCGGCGGGGCGGCTCAGTGGGCCGTCCATTCCACCAGGCCAAAGTGCCAGGTGGCCAGCACGATAATGCCGAAGACGATGCGGTACCATGCGAAGGGTATGAAGTCGTGGCTGGAGATGTAGCGCAGCAGCCAGCGCACGCACACGAAGGCGGAGGCGAAGGCGGCGATGAAGCCGACGATCCACATGCTGATGTCGTCGGCGCTGAGGAGGGCGCGCTCTTTGTAGAGCTCGTAAATCGTTGCCACGCCGAGGGTCGGAATGGCCAGAAAGAACGAGAACTCCGTGGCGGCCTTGCGCGAAAGGCCGAAAAGCATGCCGCCAATGATGGTTGAGCCGGAGCGTGAAGTGCCGGGGATCAAGGCGCAGGCTTGGGCGAGGCCCATCTTGAGGGCGTCCAGCGGCGTCATTTCATCGACGGTTTCGACGCGTACGCGGTGGCTCTTGCGCTCGGCCCACAGGATCACGAAGGCACCGACAATGAAGGCGGTGGCCACTGGCAGAGGGGCGAACAGGTGGGCCTTGATGGCCTTGCCGAAAGCCAGTCCGAGCACGGCGAGGGGCAGGAAGGCGATGAAAAGATTGAGCACCAGGCGATTGGCTTCCCGGTCGCGACCCAGGCCGGAGAATGTGCGGGCGATGCGTTCCCGGAACTCCCACACCACGGCAAGAATGGCGCCGGACTGAATGACGATCTCGAAGAGCTTGCCGCGGTCGTCGTTGAAACCGAGCAGATCGCCGGCGAGGATAAGGTGGCCGGTACTGGAGATCGGCAGGAATTCGGTCAGACCTTCGACCACGCCGAGGATCAGCGCCTTGAGGAGCAGGATGATATCCATGAACGGTTGAGTGTGCAGTGCAATAAAAGCCCGCATTATAGCGGGTGTATATCGTGTGCCTTGTTGCACACGTAGTTTTGTAATCTGTCACACGTCACGACTCAAGGCACGAGGGGCACGGACCGTTAAGCCTTGGGTACTTACAAGATCAATCGTTTCGCCCAATGCTCAAGAAAATTCCTGTGGGCCGACTCAGGCCCGGCATGTTTATCCACGAAATGTGCGGCGACTGGATGTCTCATCCCTTCTGGCGCGCACAGTTCCTCCTGAAGGCCGATGGCGACTTGCGGCGTATCGTCGATGCCGGCATCCAGCATGTTTATATCGATACCCGCCGTGGGCTGGATGATCTGGAGGCGGTTGCCGCCGACGATGTGAAGGCGGCGGTGGAAGAGGAAATCATTGCGGTTCTGAGCGCCCCCGAGGAACGTGTGCTGCGGGTGTCCGTGCATGAGGAAATGGCCCGTGCGCGCAAGGTGCACGAGCAGGCCCACAAGGTCGTGCGCTCGATGATGAGTGATGTGCGCCTCGGAAAGGCCGTTTCGCTGGAGGATGCTGAGCCTGTAGTCGAAGCGATTACCGGGTCCGTGCTGCGTAACAGCGGCGCGTTGATGGGGCTCATCGGTATCAAGAACAAGGATGATTACACCTTCCTGCATTCGGTCAGTGTGTGCACCCTGATGATTGCCTTTGGTCGCTCTCTCGGCCTCGCGGGCGATGATTTGCGTCAGGGAGGCATCGGTGGGCTGCTCCACGATATCGGCAAGATGAAGGTACCGGACGAGGTGCTCAACAAGCCCGGGCGCCTGACCGATGCAGAGTTCGATCTGATCAAGCAGCATCCGGGTGATGGTCACGCAGTTCTGCTGGCGACAGACGGGATCGGGCCGGTGCCGCTTGATATCACGCGGCATCACCACGAGCGCCTTGATGGCTCCGGCTATCCGGATAAGCTGGCCGGTGATGCCATATCGACCATGGCCCGCATGGCGGCGATCGTCGATGTGTACGATGCGATCACAGCCGACCGCTGTTACCACAGGGGCCTACCGGCAGCGGAGGCGCTGCGCAAGATGTGGGAGTGGAGTACCAACCACTTTGACCAGAAGCTGCTTCAGGCTTTCATGCGCTGCGTGGGTATCTACCCGGTGGGTAGCCTCGTAAAACTTGAATCCGGCCGTCTGGGAGTAGTCATCGAGCAGAACGACGGTAGCTTGCTCACGCCGCGCCTGCGGGTTTTCTTCAGTACCAAGTCAAACGGCTACATAAAGCCGGAAGTGGTTGATCTTGGCCGCAAACTCGGCAATGGCGGAGGTGATCGCATCGTTTCGGCCGAAGTGCCCGACAAGTGGGGCGTCGACCCGCAGCGCTTCCTGCTGGTGGACGCCTGAGCGTTCAGCGCTTTGCGCGAAGCTGCACGTCCAGCGTGTCGATCACGGTGCTCCAGTCGGCGTCTTCGGCAATTTCCGTTTTCAGGAAAGCAGCCTGGACCGGCGTCCAGAAGCTGGCGTTGGTCAGCTGCACATCGTTGGGCAAGGGTGCGTGGGTGCTGATGAAGGCGTTGATGGCTGCCTCGTCATTGGGCAGGCCGAGCTGGGCGAAAAGGTTGGCAATGCTATGGGTGTGGGATTCCATGGTCTTCTCCTGGGACGACGGGTGAGCGGGTGGGAAAGGCTGTTGCTTACCTCCCTTGGTCATCGTCATGCAGATTTTAGTTTCCGGCAATCAGGTCACCGGGAACCGAGTGCGCGCCGGTAGACTCCATTCCCCTGGCGTACCTTGTATCTTCATGTTCCCCTTCACAAAGGAAATCCACCATGACCGCTGCTCGCCCCCTCAAACTTGTCAGCCTCCTTGGTAGCCTGCGCCAGGCTTCCTACAACGCGGCCGTCGCCCGGGCCTTGCCGGGGCTGGCTCCGGAAGGCGTTGATGTCCTCGCCCTCCCTTCGATCCGCGATATTCCCCTCTATGATGCCGATGTCCAGGCGGCGGGTTTTCCGCCAGCGGTGATCGCTCTGGCGGAGCAGATTCGCGCGGCAGACGGTGTGGTGATCGTCACTCCTGAATACAACTACTCGGTTCCCGGTGCGCTGAAGAATGCCATTGACTGGCTGTCCCGCGTGCCTGAGCAACCGCTGGCCGGCAAGCCGGTGGCAATCCAGACAGCCTCGATGGGCGTTATCGGCGGGGCCCGCTGCCAATATCATTTGCGCCAAGTGCTCGTTTTTCTGGATTGCCAGGTGCTCAACAAGCCGGAAGTGATGATCGGCGTGGTGCAGAACAAGGTCGATGCGCAGTCCGGCGAACTTACCGATGCCGACACGCGCAAGTTTGTCGCCGGGCAACTTAAGTCTTTTGCGGAATTCATTCGTCGGGTTTCCTGAGCGCCAGCGAGGGTGCTGGCCGTAACGATACGACATCCTGTATATTAGTTAACTCTAATTTAAAGGATGAATCATGTTTCGCATTTCCTTTGTTGCCGCCGCGCTTATTGCCGGCGCGGCCCACGCCCAGGATCTTGATGCACTCAGGCTTGACACCCGCAAGAACGCCTTGCCGGTACTGCCCAAGGTGGTGGCGATGATGCAGGAGACGGTTGCCACCAGGGGCGTGGTTGAGGCCATTCCGGTGTGCAAGGTGCAGGCGCCCCTGCTGCTCAAGGAGCAGGCCGACAAGACCGGATGGCCGATGCGCCGGGTCAGCCTCAAGACGCGTAACGCCGAGCGTGGCACGCCCGACGTATGGGAAGCTCGCCAGCTCGCCGATTTCAACATCCGTGCGGCCAACGGCGAGAAGGTCGAAAGCCTCGAAACCGGCGAAGTGGTGAGTGAGAACGGCAAGTCCTACTTCCGTTACATCCGCGCCATTCCGGTTGGTGATGTGTGTCTGAAGTGCCACGGCCCGGCAGACAAGGTGGATGCCAGCCTGAAGAGCCAGCTCGCGGCGAGCTACCCGCACGACCAGGCCTTTGGCTACGAGAAGGGGCAGATCCGCGGTGCGCTCACGGTCAAGCGCCCCCTCTGAGATGTGTTGTCAGAAAGTCCACCCGTAGCCCAGATAAGCCAGCGGCTGGAGGCGCGTTTCGGTAATCGGGCTGTCAGCCTGCGCGCTGCCAAGCCGCGTAGCCATCAGGCCGAAAAGCAGCGAACCCCGTTCTCCAAGCGGGTAGGCGCCATTCACGCCGGCTTGCAACTGGGTACCGGAGCCCGCGCTGTAGGCTGGCCGGCTAGCCGTGGCTTCGGCGGATGACACGCCGTAATAGTAGTTGTTCATCTTGCGGTTGTTCCAGGTCAGGCCGACAAGGCCGTTGAGACGCAAGCCCGGGCCGCGGATCAGCGCCCGCACGAATTGCACTTGGGCACTCTGCCCCTTGCTGGCTGACCCGACGTCGAAAGCCCACTGAGCGTTGAAGGTGCCGTAATCGGTCTGCCAGCGCAGGGTCGGACCCAGGTCCATCGAGAAATCCCTGTCCTGCATACCCTTGGTACGCTTGCCTTCGTCGGCCTCCCAGCCGAAGCGGGCATCGGCGGCCAGCCCCAAACGCAGGCGCCGGTCGTCGGAATCCACCAGCCACACGCCAGCCCTGAGGGCATTGATGTAGAAACGGTCGGCATAGCTGGCCTGGATGATGGGCAGCACCATGGTTCGCAGGTCCTTTGAGCCGGATGTTTGCGGCAGTACGCCGATGCCCAGGCCGTAGAGGTTACCGCTCTTTGGAATGGCGGTTTCGGTCTGGCGATCAATGCGCTCCTCCGCCCGAGTGGAGTTGGTGACGAGCATGGCGAGAAATGCCAGGGTGGCGATTGCGGGTGTGCGGTTCATGACGTCTCCGGGTTGGCTTGGTCGCATGGGAACCCGGAACTGCGTGAATGTTCCCCGGCGCCTGTCTTGCTACAGGTCTTTCACTCTTGTGGAATAATCGTTCGGTAGTCAAATCCAACGTGCAAGGGAGCCGCCAAATGAAGATTACGAACTTGCTTTTCGCTGCTATCGCCCTCGGTCTTGCCACCGGGGCCAGTGGCCAGATGAAGCCCGAGGACCAGATAAAATTCCGCAAGGCCGGGTATTCGTTCATGTCCTGGAATATGGGCAAGCTCAAGGGGCAGCTCATCGACAACCCGGCCAGCTTCAACAAGGATCAGGTGGCGGCAGCCGCCAATGTGATTGCCGCAACGGCAAACTCGGGCATGGGCGCCTTGTTCGGACCGGGTACCGACAAGGATGTGGGCAGCCAGAAAACCCGTGTGAAGGCGGAGTTTTTCCAGCAAGCGGACGAAGTGAAAAAGCTCGCGCTAGTCTTTGTCAAGGAGGCCAACGAACTGCAGAAGGTGGCGGCCACAGGCGATGCAGCTGCGATCAAAGTGCAGTTCGGCAAGACAGGAGAGTCCTGCAAGGCCTGCCACGACAAGTTCCGCAAGGACGACTGATCAGTCGTGCTCTACCAGGCTGGCGTTGTAGCCGGGGCTGGTGGTGGTGGTGGCAGCCATTCGCCACTGGCTCCGTAGGCACTGAGAATGCCGATTGCCAGCGACAGCAGCAGGGCCAGCGGCCCGCCACCACTGGCCGGCGTAAAGGCACTGCGGTCGGCCACTTCCTTCTCGCCGGTGAACATCGGCAGGACCAGATTGTCCTTCTTGATGCCCAGATGGTAGGCGATGGCCGCAAGGTGCAGGCCGACGAGCAGCAGCACCAGCCAGAAGCCCTTGCGGTGCAGGCCGGCGACCCAGTCGCTGGTGTCTTTTGAAACCAGCCCGTAAAGCGGGCCCTGAAAAGCGATGTCGTCATTGGCGAACAGGCCGCCGGCTGTCTGCAGACAGATGACTGTCAGCAGGCCAATAACCGACAGGGCGCCGAGCGGGTTGTGGCCAAGTCCGTGCCACTCGCCGCGCAGATAATCCCGGATGGCTGTGGGGCCGCGCACAAAGCTGGCGAAGCGGGCGTAGGTGGAACCGGTCAGGCCCCACGCGAGCCGAAATCCGAGCAGTCCGGCGATCAAAATCCCCAGCCGGCCATGCCACACCATCAGGTTGCCGCCGATCTGGCCACTCGCCAGGCTGGCGAAGACCGCGGCCGCGAATAGCCAGTGAAAGAGTCGCAAGGGGAAATCCCAGACGCGAACCTTATGCATTTGAGTGCTCCGTATGGCGAAAGACGCCCGGATTCTGCCATGACGACAGGCTCTTCCGTATCATCCCGGCCATACTCAACCGAATATCGAGGTGATTCTTGAAAGCCCTGGCAACCCTGATTCTTCTGGCCGGCCTTGCCGGTAATGTGCAGGCCTGCGGCCACTACCAGGACGACTGGACCGGCAGCGACAAGGCGGCGCACTTTAGTGTGTCCTTCGCTGTGGGCGTCGGTGCATCCCGGCTGACGAACGATACGTGGACAGCCTTTGGTCTGGCCCTGATTCCCGGCGTCGCCAAGGAAGTCTATGACTCGCAACAGGATTGCAACCGCTTTTCGTGGAAGGACATGGGCTGGAATGCCGCCGGCGCCTATCTGGGCGTACGCACCGGCAACTGGCTGTTGGGCCCGACGGGTGTGAGCTACCGGCAGGCTTTCTGAGGATTCAGGCGCCAGCCCGCGTGCGGGTGCCATACAGGATTCGTACGCGGGCCAGCGTGGCCTGAAGAATCTTCGCGTCGTTGCTGGCCCTGTGCCTGGGGAGGCCCAGTTCCGCCTGAATTTGCAGCTTTGTGAGGTGCCAGTGCTCGGCCTGCGCCTCGTTGAGCAGGGTCCGTATGTCCTCCAGCTGGAAGGCCTGGTGACTGCCGGCGGCGTGGAACAGGCGGCTGAGCCAGGTAAAGTCGTGATACCAGGCGTCGCAGTAGACGGTTCTGCCCTGCAAACAGTTGTTCAGATGTTGCGCGACTTCATCGGCCGGCTGACCGTGTTCCTGCAGTGTCTCCCTGCTGACCAGATGGACCCGTTCTGCGGACTCGTCCCAGTGGGACCAGCCCGCAGCGGGCTGGATGAGGGCGCAGTAGCTCGCACCGTCCGGGAGAACGAAGCCGACTTCAATGGGATAACTGGTAGAGCCGAAGCCGGAGGCTTCGACATCGATGATCGGTGGTGGCTGGAGACGTGACACGGAAAATGAACAATAAAAAACGGATGTCATTTTAGCGCATCCGTGTTGCGTTGCAGCGACAAGGCGTCACGGATGGTCGTGATCGTCGTCATCATGTTTGTCGAGGGGCCACAGCCGGTGCGCATCCAGCAGCAGGCGGTAGCGGGCTTCGCTGGCATCGAGCTGGGCGAGGCGGGCGGCGAGGCGTGCTTCGTGGGCCAGGCGGCGGGCGGCGAGAGTTTCGCTGAGGCTGCCTTCGCCCAGTTGCCAGGCTCGTTCGGTCAGCTCGGCACTGCGTCCGAGCGCCTCGGCGGCCAGATGCTGGCTTTGCCAGCCGGTGTGTGCCGCGGTGGCCCGGCGGTACAGTGCTGCGGCTTCAGCTTCGATTTTGCGCAGCACCCCGGCTTCCCGGTAAGCACTGGCCTGGGCGTTGGCGATGGCCATGTCGGCATCGGCGCGTCGCCCTTCGCCAGGCAGCGGAATGCTCAGCGTGAGGCCGATGATGCGCTCTTCGCCGCCCCGGTCGTTGGCCATGTGTACGCCCACGCTCGGGTCGGGCCGGCGTTCAGCATCGGTACGGTTGGCCTGGATGCGGGCACGGGCACTTTCCGATCTGGCCACACCGAGTTCATGGTTGTGTTCAAGGATGGCATTGCGCCAACTGAGGGCGTCAGCGTCGATCTGCACTGGCGCTACGTCGGCTAGTTGCGCCGGGAGGTGCAAGGCTGGGTAAAGCTTGTGCAGTTGTTCGGCAGCCACTTCGGCGCGGCCGAGGGCCTGGGCGAGTTGGGCTTCAGCCTGAGCGAGGGCCGCGTCGGCTTGCAGGCGCTCCAGTCGCGGGGCGTCGCCCAGTTCGACCCGCCGCCCGACGACCTGTGCCTGGCGGGCGAGGATTTCACGCTGGCGGCGCCATTGATCGGCACTGGCACGTTCGCGCAGCCAGTCGAACCAGCCGGACAGCAGCATGCGGCTGGCTTCGTGCATGGCATCGCCGCGGGTAATGCGGGCGCTGGCAATGCCGGCGGCGCCGAGCTGGCGGTCGAGTTCGCTCTTGCCGGGCAGGCGCAAGGCACGTTCGAGGCCGACGTTCCATTCGTTGAAGCGCTGGTCCGGCGTGGCACGTACGCGGCGTTGCTGATCGGTCAGGCGGACAGTCCATTCGTGGGTGCCGGCGGCAAGGCGGCGGCTGCGGGCTTCTTCGGCTTCGATCACTGCGCCGGCAGCCTGCACCATAGGGCTGCTGCCAAGGGCTTCGATGACTTGGGCGCGTGGCGGCAGATCTGGGGCGTCGGCCGGGTCGTCGGCGGCGTGGGCGAGTACTGGCAAGGCGGCCAGCACAAGGGCCATCAAGCGGTGCTTCATGCGAGCCTCCCGCTGGCAAGGGCTGGCACCATCCAGAAGAACACGCGGCTGGTCGCGAAACGCTCACGCAGGATGACGAGCAGGGTTTCGGCGTCGTTCATGGGAATCACCAACTGTACGCGGCAGTACGAGGCGCGGCCTCGCACGTGTTCGGCGGTGCCGATGAAGGTGATCCGCTGGCCCTGCCCTTCGACCCGGTTGGTGGTGAAGCCGGGTGCCAGTTCCGGGTGCTCCAGCAGGGTCTCGAGCAGTGCGTCTTCGACTTCGACGGGCATCACCAGGGTCAGTACTACGGCCGGTTGGATATCGGGGCTCATGGGGCGGTGACCTCGGGGGCGGCAGGAGTGACGCCGAAACGACGGTAAAGGAGCGGCAGCAGCAGCAGGGTCAGGGTGGTGGCGCTGAGTAGTCCGCCGATCACCACAATGGCCAGCGGACGCTGTACTTCGGAGCCGGGGCCGGTGGCGAAGAGCAGCGGGACAAGGCCGAGGGCGGCGATGCTGGCGGTCATCAGTACCGGGCGCAGGCGCCGTTTGGCGCCTTCGATGACAACCTGACGGAGGGGCATGCCGCGTGCCAGCAGCTGGTTGAAGTAGCTCACCATCACCACCCCGTTGAGTACCGCGATGCCCAGCAGGGCGATGAAGCCGACCGAGGCTGGTACTGACAGGTATTCGCCGGAAAGGGCCAGCGCGAAGATGCCGCCAACCATTGCGAAGGGCACCATGGCCAGTACCAGCAGCGCCTGACGCACCGAACCGAAGGTGGAGAACAGCAGAACGAAGATCAAGCCAAGGGCGATGGGCACCACCACCCCGAGGCGGGCAGCGGCGCGTTGCTGGTTTTCGAACTGGCCACCCCAGGCAACCCGGTAGCCGGCGGGCAGGGGGACCTTGCTGGTGACGGCGGCGCGGGCTTCTTCCACGAAACCGACCAGATCCCGGTCGCGTACGTTGGACTGGATTACCGAATAGCGTTGGGCGTTTTCGCGGTCAACCTTCACCGGGCCGTCGATGCGCTCGATCTTGGCGACGGCCGACAGCGGCAGGCTCTGCCCGTCTGGGGCCGTGATGCGCAGGGCGGCGAAGGCATCCGGATTGTTCTGCAGTTCGGCCGGACCGCGGATCAGCAGGGGCACCCGGCGGGTGCCTTCGATCACCGTGCCGGCAATGCGTCCTTCGAGGAGGCTGCGCAACGCGTTTTGCACGTCTTCAACGTTGAGCCCGAAGCGTCCGGCGGCCAGACGATCGACCTGGATCTTCATGTACTGCACACCTTCGTTGCGAATGGTGACCGTGTCCTCGGCGCCGGGTACCGCCTTCACGACGGCTTCGATTTGCGTTGCAAGGTGGTTGAGTGTGTTGAGGTCCGGTCCATAGAGCTTGATGGCCAGGTCGCCGCGCACACCGGTGAGCATCTCGGAGACGCGCATGTCGATGGGTTGAGTGAAAGT
>Ga0116183_1001861_pt1 | contig 23358 bp, 20 predicted proteins | sample AD_UKC078_MetaG_FD_89753 | JGI IMG/M metagenome (GOLD analysis project Ga0116183, IMG submission 89753) | Active sludge microbial communities of municipal wastewater-treating anaerobic digesters from USA - AD_UKC078_MetaG | ecosystem: Engineered > Bioreactor > Anaerobic > Digestate | place: USA... | reverse complement strand
GTCCGTCAGATCTTTTTCCATTTCAATATTATGGTGCATTTTAAAACCCGTCCCCGCAGGTACGAGATGCCCCATAATGACGTTTTCCTTCAGACCCTGCAGAGAATCACGTTTCCCGGCCGATGCGGCCTCCGTCAGCACACGGGTCGTTTCTTGGAAACTCGCCGCGGAAATAAAACTATCCGTCGTCAGGGATGCCTTGGTAATTCCGAGCAGAATGGCCGTACCAATGGCCGGTTTCTTGCCTTTCTTTACCATCTTCTCGTTTTCCTCGGCAAATTTTAACTTTTCGACATGAGATCCAACCAGAAAATCCGTGTCTCCCGGATCTTCAATGCGCACTTTTCGAAGCATTTGACGAACGATAACTTCGACGTGCTTGTCATTCAGCTTGACGCCCTGCAGGCGATAGACCTCCTGCACTTCGTTAACAAGATAAGCCTGAAGACTTCGTTCACCCGAAACTCGCAGGATATCTTGCGGAACAACGGGACCATCCACAAGCTGCTGGCCCGCAAACACCTTATCCCCCTTGTACACGTTGAGGTGCTTACCGTGGGGAATAAGATATTCCTTGGTCATACCCGTCGAGCTTTTGACGATGATTTCACGCTGCCCTTTCACAGCTTCGCCAATCTCAACCACACCGTCGATCTCAGAAATAATCGCGGGATTTTTTGGCTTGCGAGCCTCAAAAAGCTCGGCCACGCGAGGAAGACCTCCCGTAATATCACGGGTCTTCGCAATTTTTCTGGGAGTCTTCGCAAGGAGCGTACCCCCGGTCACCTGCTGACCATCCTTCACCACAATGTGGGCGGCGATCGGGATCGGATAAAAGGCCAGAATTTCCTCCTTGGCTCCGACAATCAAAAGTTGCGGGTGGTGCTCGTCCTTGTGATCGATAATGACACGCTCAACCATGCCGGTCGTCGCGTCGATTTCTTCATTCATCGTCACGCCATCTTTGATGTCCTCATACTTCACCTTCCCGGATACTTCCGTTAAAATCGGAACAGTATACGGATCCCACTTCACGAAAATCTCACCCTTCTTAACCATATCGCCGTCTTTATAATAAATAATCGCTCCGGTCGGGATGGTATGACGCTCCAACTCACGTCCCGTTGGATCATGTATGGAAAGCTGGCCATTACGATTCAGCACCACAATTTCACCCGTTTTGGTCACAACGGTCTTTAAGCTGTGATACTGCAACGTGCCTTCATGGCGGGATTTGAAATAAGACTGTTCGATCACACGCGACGCAGTACCTCCAATGTGGAAAGTCCGCATGGTTAACTGGGTACCAGGTTCTCCAATGGATTGCGCCGCGATAATACCGCTGGCGGTACCAAGCTCAACAAGCCTTCGCGTCGCAAGATCACGACCATAGCACTTTGCACAAACACCCTTTTGAGCCTCGCAACAAAGAACCGAACGAACCCTGATCTTTTCAATTCCGGCTTCCTCAATCTTGGTAACAACCGATTCATCAATCAAATCACCTGACTTCACGATCACCTGGTCCGTGATCACGTCCACGACGTTGTCCAGCGCCACACGACCCAGGATTCGGTCCGCCAACGGGACAATGACATCTTCTCCCTCATAGAGCGGTTGCATCACGATCCCGTTTAAAGTGCCGCAGTCATCCAGAGAGATAATAACATCCTGCGCGACGTCAACAAGACGACGCGTCAAATATCCCGAGTCCGCCGTCTTGAGCGCCGTATCCGCCAAACCCTTGCGCGCGCCGTGCGTTGAAATAAAGTAATCGAGTACGGTCAGCCCTTCTCTAAAATTCGCTGTGATAGGGTTTTCGATAATCTCACCGGATGGTTTCGCCATCAAACCACGCATACCAGCCAACTGACGAATTTGCTGTTTCGAACCACGAGCTCCCGAATCCGCCATCATAAAAATAGGATTAAAAGGATCCAACTCCTCAAACATGACATCTGAAACGCGATCCGTCGCGTGCGTCCAGATATCAATGATCTTGTTCTTGCGTTCACCGTCCGTGATAATACCCTGCTTGTACTGACTCTCGATAGACCTCACTTCTTTGTGGGACTCAGAAAGGATCATTTCTTTTTTGTCCGGAACCCGAATATCGTCAATTCCGATTGAAATTCCTCCGCTGGTCGCCGCGTCAAAACCTAGAGCCTTGAGCCTGTCAAGAAGATCCACAACAACCGCATGTCCAAACTCGTGATAACAGTCCGTAATAATCTTTGAAAGCCTGCCCTTCCTGACAACTTCATTGACGAACCGGAAACCCTTCGGCAAAACCTCGTTTAGCAAAATACGCCCCATGGTCGTATCGACCACATCGCCGGAATCAAGCCTGAACTTGCATTTTGCGTGTTTGTGAATTTGTCCATCCTGAAACGCGAGGGAAGCCTCCTGATAACTTCCAAAAAACAATCCCTCCCCCTTCAAACCTTCACCCATTTTGGTCAGATAATAAATCCCAAGTACAATATCCTGCGTCGGCGTCATGATGGGGTTACCGCTTGCCGGTGAAAAAATATTATTCGCGGAAAGCATCAGGATCCGCGCTTCCATCATCGCCTCCATCGAGAGAGGGACGTGAACGGCCATCTGGTCACCATCGAAATCGGCGTTAAACGCCGTACACACAAGCGGGTGGATTCGAATCGCATTCCCCTCAATAAGCGTCGGCTCGAAAGCCTGGATACCCAACCTATGTAGCGTGGGGGCGCGATTCAACATCACCGGATGCTCATGAATGACTTCCTCGAGGATATCCCATACTTCGGGCTTTACGCGCTCCACCATTTTTTTCGCCGAACGAATGGTGTGCACATGGCCACGCTCCTTAAGCTTACGAATGATGAAAGGCTCAAAAAGTTCCAACGCCATTTTTTTAGGAAGTCCGCACTGGTGCAGTTTGAGTTCCGGACCGATAACGATGACAGAACGGCCTGAATAATCCACGCGTTTTCCCAAAAGATTTTGGCGGAATCGGCCCTGTTTCCCCTTGAGCATGTCACTCAAGGATTTGAGAGGCCGGTTGCCCGCGCCAAGAACGGGGCGACCGTGACGACCATTATCAAAAAGGGCATCAACCGCCTCCTGCAACATACGTTTTTCATTCCGGATGATCACATCAGGCGCCTTAAGATCCAGGAGTTTCCGGAGACGGTTATTACGATTAATAACCCGCCGATAAAGATCGTTCAAGTCACTGGTCGCGAACCGCCCACCATCGAGCGCCACCAAAGGTCGAAGATCCGGTGGAATCACCGGAATGACCTTCATGATCATCCACTCCGGCTTATTACCCGACTTTCGAAAAGCCTCGACGATCTTGAGAATTTTCACCGCCCGCGCGCGAGATTGCTTGGATTTGGAAACTTTCACCTGCCGTTGATATTTCTGAGTCAACTTATCCAGGTCAATTTCGGAAAGCAACTTTTGGATCGCCTCGGCCCCCATCATGGCATCGAAGGCATCCAGTCCATATTGCTCCTGCGCTTTGTGGAATTCTTCTTCCGTTAGAAGCTGGCGGGCCTTGAGAGGAGTTTGTTTGGGATCGGTGACAATATACTCCTCGTAATAAAGGACCTTTTCGAGTGCGCGAACACTTAAATCAAGAAGATTTCCGATCCGCGACGGCATCGTTTTGAAAAACCAAATATGAGACACAGGTGTTACCAAATCAATGTGCCCCATCCGCTCACGACGCACGCGGGCCTGCGTCACTTCCACGCCACATCGATCGCAGGTAATCCCTTTATGTTTTATGCGTTTGTACTTACCGCAGGCACACTCATAATCTTTTGTAGGCCCAAAAATACGTTCGCAGAAAAGACCATCTTTTTCGGGCTTGAGTGTTCTGTAGTTGATAGTCTCCGGCTTCCTCACTTCACCTTTGGACCATTTTCGGATCGTTTCGGGCGAAGCAATTCGGATGGCAACAGAATCGAAGGTGTTAACGTCGTAGTTCATACTTTCAGCTTCTCCTTAGCCTCTTCTCTGGCATCAAACTCGGCTTTGGTTTCCGTCTTGGAAAGCTTGGCGCCTCCAACCCGCTCTGGAACAATATCCAGACCCAGCGCCTGAAGCTCTTTGACAAGCACGTTAAAGGATTCCGGTGTCCCCGCGTGCAACGCAGGCTCACCTTTCACAATAGCTTCATAAACCCTTGTACGGCCGACCACATCATCTGACTTGACAGTTAAAAGCTCCTGGAGCGTAAATGCGGCGCCGTAAGCCTCAAGCGCCCACACTTCCATTTCCCCAAAACGCTGTCCACCAAATTGCGCTTTTCCACCCAACGGTTGCTGGGTCACAAGCGAATACGGCCCGATCGAGCGGGCATGAATTTTATCATCCGCCAAATGTGCCAGTTTCAGCATGTAGATATAACCCACGGTTACCTTGCTATCAAAAGGATCACCGGTACAACCATCTATCAACGTCACCTTTCCGTCTGGCGGAAGGTTCGCCTCCTTCATCATCGCTTTGATTTCTTTTTCGGTCGCGCCGGAAAACACCGGTGTTTCCACATGCAAACCGAGTACCTTCGCGGCCCATCCAAGATGGGTCTCAAGAATTTGCCCAACGTTCATTCGGGAAGGCACACCAAGCGGGTTCAAAATAATATCCACGGAGGTCCCGTCTTCCATAAATGGCATATCTTCTTCGGGGAGGATTTTTGCAATCACACCCTTGTTCCCGTGACGACCTGCCATTTTGTCCCCGACCGATATCTTTCGCTTCGAGCAAACATAGACCACGACCTTTTTAATCACACCAGGAGGGAGCTCATCTCCCTTTTTGACGCGGTCAATTTCGCGGGTTCGCTCCGCCACAAGTTCATCGATCTCATCACCCCAGACGCGCGCAATCTTCTTGATACTTTCCTCAAGATCGGGGTCGTCATCAATCCGGAGAGAATCCCAATCGCAGCTTTCAAGCTTTTTGAGGTCACTTTTCGTGATTACATGACCCGCCTTAATAAGCACTTCGCCCAAGATATCGTCCAGAAGATCCTCGGAAAGTTTTTTCCCGATCACCATATCCGAGACCTTGTTCAACCTTTCGCGTTTGAGCAACTCAATGCGATCGGTATACCGCTCTTTAATCTCGTTAATATCTTTATTTTCCTGCCTCCGCTCTTCCTTGGTCTTCGCGGCGGATTCCTTGCGCGCGAATACCTTGACGTCAACCACAATCCCCTCCACCCCTGGAGGAACCGTCAGGGAGGCATCACGGACATCTCCTGCTTTTTCGCCAAAAATCGCCCGGAGCAATTTTTCTTCCGGAGAAAGCTCAATCTCGGATTTAGGCGTAATTTTACCAACGAGAATATCACCCGGTTTTACTTCCGCCCCGATCCTAACAATTCCTTCTTCATCGAGATCTTTCAGAGATTCTTCGCTAACATTCGGGATGTCCCGGGTAATCTCTTCGTTACCCAACTTCGTGTCCCGAGCCTCAATGTCAAATTCTTCAATATGGAGCGAGGTATAAGTGTCCTGTTTGCAAAGTTTTTCGCTGACGATGATCGCGTCTTCAAAGTTGTAACCGCGCCACGGCATAAATGCCACCAGGACATTACGACCAAGCGCCAAATCACCACCCTGTGTCCCGGCGCCATCCGCGATCAAATCGCCACGTTTAATTTTATCGCCAACCTGGACAAGGGGCCGCTGATTGATACAGGTGCCGGCATTGGAGCGTTTAAACTTTTTGAGCTTGTACACAAAATCGTCGACTACAATTTCTTCGGAAGAAACGGCGGTAACGGTCCCACGCGACTTGGCGGTAAGCACCGCGCCTGAATCCTTCGCGACATGCCGTTCCATACCCGTGCCGACCAGGGGCGCTTCAGTGGTGAGAAGAGGCACCGCCTGGCGTTGCATATTCGACCCCATAAGAGCCCTGTTCGCGTCATCATGTTCAAGAAACGGGATAAGAGCCGCCGCCACCGAAACAATCTGTCGCGGAGAAACGTCCATGTAATCAATTTCTTCGGGCTTTTTCTTGGGAAAATCGCCGCGAAACCGGCAGGAAGTTTGATCACTCAAAAATCGACCCGTTTTGTCAATCGGCGCATTGGCTTGCGCGATCACATATTTGTCTTCTTCGTCAGCCGTCAAGAAATCTATTTTTTCGGTGACCCTGCCGTTAACCACTTTTCGGTAAGGACTCTCAAGAAAACCGATGTCATTAACACGGGCAAAAGTGCTCAAGGACGCGATCAGACCGATGTTGGGTCCTTCCGGTGTTTCGATCGGACAAACACGGCCATAGTGCGACGGATGAACGTCGCGAACTTCAAAACCCGCACGTTCGCGCGAAAGCCCACCGGGACCCAGCGCAGAAAGACGCCGTTTATGGGTCAACTCGGCCAACGGGTTCGTTTGATCCATGAACTGCGAAAGCTGACTGCGGCCAAAGAAGTCCTTGATCGCCGCCGAAATCAATTTGGGATTGATCAGATTATGCGGCATCGCGGCATCCAGATCATAAATCGACATACGCTCAACACATGATCGTTTCATGCGGGCCAATCCAACCCGAAACTGATTTTGAAGAAGCTCGCCCACCGAACGGACGCGACGATTGCCAAGATGGTCAATATCATCAACGTGAACATCGCCCGCGCGAAGCTTGAGCAGCATTCCGACCACCCTGATCACATCGTCCCGACGCAACGTAGTTTGCTTCATCTCTGGCGGAAGGCCCAATTTCTTATTGAGCATAAAACGTCCCACAACTCCAAGGTCATAACGTTGCTGGTCAAAGAAAAGCTTTTGGATCAGATCTTTCGCGCTTGCTTCGGTTGGCGGGTCACCCGGGCGGATCCGACGATAAATCGCCATTTGCGCGTCAACTGAGTTCCGGTAAGGGTCTCTTTCGATCGTATTAATCAAACAAAGGTCATCTTTGGTAACTCGGGCGATCGAAAACGACGTGACGTTATTGGCGAGTAGCAACTCGATGTTTTCTTTTGAAAGCTTGCTTCCGGCGAGTAAAATCGGCTCCTTAGACTCCGGATGTAAAATATCCTCGGCCAGATATTCGTCTTCGATATCCTTAAGCGTCGACCTGTCAACGCTTTTAACTTTCTCAACGGGATAAAGTTCCTTGAGAATATCGTAAGTTGAGGAATATCCGAGCGCGCGCAAAAGCGCCGTCGCGAGGATCTTGCGACGACGATCAATATAGGCATAAAGGACATCATTGACGTCCGATTCGAACTCGAGCCACGCGCCGCGATAAGGAATGATCCGAACCGAATAAATTCGTTTGCCACTTGGATGAATCGCTTCTTCCAGGGAAGCTCCGGGGGAGCGATGCAACTGACTCACGATCACGCGTTCGGCACCGTTGATAATAAACGTACCAGTTTCAGTCATGAGCGGAAGCTCACCAATGTAGACTTCCTGCTCTTTGGCTACACCTTTCCGGACCAAACGCAGTTTTACCTTCATCGGAGCCGCATAAGTCATACCCCGCTTTTGGCATTCCACAATGGAATATTTGGGCTTACCAAGCGTGTACCCCTCGTATTCAAGACGACAGGTCCCGTCAAAACTTTCGATCGGAAAACAATCCGCGAACGCCGATTCCAGACCTTGCCGTTTACGACGGCGGCCACTACGATTTGACTGCAGAAACTCCTCATAAGACTGAATCTGGATCTCAACCAGATTCGGAAGTTCCATGGTATCCTGAATTTTGGTAAAACTTTTCCTCTTGATCAAAGGCATCATTAGAAGAATGCCCTCCTTAGAATGGTGTAACCTGAACGGACAGGTGCTTACTTGATTTCAACCTTGGCGCCCTGGGCTTCAAGAAGCTTCTTGATCTTGTCAGCTTCTTCCTTGCTCGCCCCTTCCTTAATGGTCTTCGGCGCGCCTTCAACAAGATCCTTGGCTTCTTTCAGGCCGAGGCTCGTCACGGTACGAATTTCCTTGATCACGTTGATTTTCTTGTCGCCCGCACTTGCCAAAACGACGGTAAAGGAAGTCTGCTCTTCAGCAGGCGCCGCACCGGCCGCGCCAGCTCCTCCCGGCATCGCCATCGCCACGGGAACGGCCGCCGCCGCGCTGACGCCAAATTTTTCCTCGAGTGCCTTTACAAGATCCGCAAGCTCAAGAACCGTCAAAGTCTCGATCGACGTCAAGATACCCTGGAGTTTTTCAGAAATTTGTTTTGTTTCAGTTGCTTCCGTCATGATGTGTTGCCTCCTTGATTGTTTGAATAAAAACTGTGTTTACGATGTAGCGCCTTCGGATGTTTCCCGTTTCTTTTTTATCTCGCCAAGCGCCACGACAAGATTTCGGGTGAGACCGCCCAAAACATTGACTAAACCGGCCAAGGGCGACTTGACCCGGATAACAACCTGCGTCATGAGTTCTTTACGACTTGGAAGCGTGGCAAGCTGCTTTACAAAATCTTCGCCATGGACCTGGCCTTCGAAAATAACTCCGCTGGCTTTCCACTTGTCATTCGTTTTCGCGAAATCAACAATTTTTTTTGAGATATCCTGCGGATCTTTTTCACCAAACGTCACAATGACGGAGCCCGTCAAAAACTTCTCAGCGGTTGTCACATTCAGTTTTTGAAAAAGCTGCCTCGCCATGGAATGCTTTATGACGAGAGAACGCCTTGAAACTTTCTCCAGATTTTTTCGAACTTCGGAAATTTCAGAAACTGAAATGTTCTGAAAATTCGAAAAAAAAGCGTAAGGGCTTTTTTCAAACTCTTTCACAATCTCCTGAAACATTAATTCTTTTTCGAACGATGGCATCGAATTACAACGCTCCTGTACTGAGCTTGATCCCGGGCCCATGAGTCGCCGAAATCGTCACGCTCCTGAGATATTCGCCCTTGCTGATTTGAGGCTTTGAATCGCGAACCGCTTTAATTACCGCGCGGGCATTTTCAAGAATTGCTTCCTCGCTAAATGAGAGTTTTCCGCACACCGCGTGAAGCCCCGCCGTCTTATCACTTTTAAATTCAATGCGTCCCGCCTTTAGTTCTTTAACCGCTTTCGCGATTTGCGGCGTCACCGTTCCGGTCTTGGGTGTCGGCATCAATCCCTTCGGCCCGAGAACACGGCCCAGCTTACTGACCTCACGCATCATATCGGGATGCGCCACCACAACGTCAAAATCAAGAAACCCATTTTTCACTTTTTCCACAAGATCTTCCCCGCCAACGATATCAGCGCCAGCTTCTTCCGCCTCCTTGACGGTTTCACCTTTCGTGAAACAAATAACACGTACCGAGCGACCACTTCCGTGAGGAAGACTTACCGTTCCGCGAACATTTTCGTCCCCCGCCTCTGCCTTAATCCCAAGTTGAAAATTGAGTGAAATGGTTTCATCGGATTTACCCGGTTCCACTTTCTTTAAAATCTGCACGGCTTCCTGCAACGAATACGCCCTCTCAGGTTCAACCAGGCTTGCTTTTTTCTGATATCGTTTACTTCGCATCATCAATCCTTTTATTTAAGAACTTCAATCCCCATGCTTCGGGCCACGCCTTCGACAATCTTCACGGCGCTTTCAACTTTGTTTGTGTTGAGGTCAGGCAACTTGGCTTTTGCGATTTCAATCGCCTGTTCCCGCGTAAGCTTTCCGATCATTTGACGCCCCGGCTCCGAAGAGGCCTTAGCCAACCCAACCGCTTTCTTGATCGCCGCCGCGATCGGAGGGTTTTTCAAAATAAACGTGAAAGACTTATCTTTATAGACTGTTAACAACACCGGAAGAATCGTCCCCGGCCTGTCTTTCGTGCGCTCATTAAACTGCTTACAAAACTCCATAATGTTCACACCATGTTGACCCAGCGCGGGACCAATTGGCGGCGCAGGATTTGCCTGCCCACATGGGATCTGTAACTTGATTTTTACCTGTATTTCTTTAGCCATTTTCTAAACCTTTTCAACTTGCCAATACTCTAGTTCAACGGGTGTCGGTCGGCCAAATATGGTGACCGTAACGCGAAGCTTCCCGCGGTCCGGATTAATTTGTTCAATAACTCCGTTAAAATTAGCAAAAGAACCCTCTTTAACGCGAACGCTTTCTCCCTCGGAAAACTCAACTTTGGGCTTCGGCTTCGTCATCTTTTCTTCTTGCTCTTCGATGATCGCTCCGACTTCCCTCTCCGAGAGCGGGAGAGGCTTTTTCCCTGATCCAACAAACCCGGAAATTCCCGGGGTGTTTTTTACAAGGTACCAACTCTCGTCCGTCAGTTCCATCTTGACGAGGATGTACCCAGGAAAGAACTTTCTTTCACTGATTCTTTTTTTTCCGGCCTTCACTTCGCTGACTTTTTCGGTGGGAATTAGCACATCATGAATACAATGTGAAAGCCCTTCAGTTTCCGCCCGGCTGATGAGACTGGCTCGCGCTTTTGACTCAACGCCCGTCTGCGTATGTATGACGTACCACTTTACATCTGCCATAAAATCAACCAATCAAAAGGCGGATTAAATTAGAAATAAAAAAATCGCAAACGGCAATAAAAAAAGCCGTAATGAATGTTGCGATAATCACTACGACTGTAGCCTGCCAAAGCTCATTCCACGTGGGCCAAGTGACTTTAGCCAACTCTTCTTTCGTCTGCTGTAGAAAGTTTCCCGTTTTTTGAAACATATAAAGCTTATATTCCTTTTCTGATAACCGCAGGCCTGGCAGGACTCGAACCTGCAACATGCGGTTTTGGAGACCGCCGCTCTACCAATTGGAGCTACAGGCCTTTATCCCGTTAGAAGCTTCACACTTCCGATTGAAGGACAATTTCTTTACCCTCAACACGTCACAAGTCTTAAACTGCTTTTAGGCGTTAAACAAACAGATACGAGCCAAACCCACGATGGCCCGCACATCTCACAAACAAAACGGCAACAAAGCCGATCCAAAAAACTTTTATTTCTTTTCTCTAAAAAGAACGCGCTGACGACACCCCGGACAATACTTTTTCCGCTCAAGTTTGTCGGGATTCTTTTTCTTGTTTTTTCTCGTCCAATAGGTCTGCTTGCAATCACAAGTCGACACTAGGGAAATAATTTCCTGCATCTAAAATTAAAACCTTTTCCTTTGGTCAAAAAATACGCTATGGGCTCAATACAGGTATAGGAGTTTCAGGGACGCTAAAACACCCTAAAAATCGTTGAAGATTCGCCTGGACTTCGCTAAAAAATACGGGATTAACGAGACGTTAAGCGATGATCTCGCTGACCACACCCGCGCCAACCGTCTTACCACCCTCGCGGATAGCAAACCGGAGTTCTTTTTCCATGGCCACCGGTGTAATCAGTTCCGCTTCAATCGAGACATTGTCACCCGGCATTACCATTTCTACGCCAGCCGGCAACGTCACGATACCCGTCACGTCTGTGGTGCGGAAGTAAAACTGCGGCCGATACCCCTTGAAAAATGGAGTATGACGTCCTCCTTCTTCCTTGCTCAAAATATAGACCTGCGCCTTAAATTTCTTGTGAGGCGTTACGCTTCCCGGTTTAGCAATAACCATCCCGCGCTCAAGCTGTTCTTTTTCAATACCGCGAAGGAGAAGTCCAACGTTATCGCCGGCACGTCCCTCATCAAGGAGCTTTCGAAACATCTCTACGCCCGTCACCACGGACTTCATGGAAGTTTCTTTGAGACCAATGATTTCAACTTCATCGTTAACCTTGATGATTCCGCGTTCAATCCTCCCCGTCCCCACGGTACCGCGGCCAGAAATCGAAAACACGTCCTCAACAGGCATCAAAAACGGCTTTTCAACATCCCGCTTCGGCTCGGGGATAAAATCATCCAGTGCCTTAACAAGATCCATAATGCACTGTGCCGCTTTTTCATCCGTCGGATTTTGAGCCGCCGGCAAACTCGAACCACGAATAATCGGGGTCGTATCTCCCGGAAAATCATATTTTTTAAGAAGATCGCGAACCTCAAGCTCAACAAGATCAAGAAGTTCAGCGTCATCGACAAGATCACATTTATTCAAAAAAACCACAATCGCGGGAACGCCGACCTGGCGGGCAAGCAAAATGTGCTCACGGGTCTGAGGCATTGGGCCATCCGCCGCGGAAACGACAAGAATGGCGCCATCCATCTGGGCCGCGCCCGTAATCATGTTTTTAATGTAGTCCGCGTGGCCGGGGCAATCAACGTGCGCGTAATGGCGCTTGTCAGACTCATATTCAACGTGCGAAACCGCAATCGTCACAATCTTGGAATCATCACGAACCGTCCCGCCCTTGGCAATATCCGAATACTCACGAACGGTCGCCATACCCTTGGCCGCGAGGACCTTCGTCATGGCGCAAGTGAGGGTTGTTTTTCCATGGTCAACGTGACCGATGGTGCCAACGTTTACGTGCGGTTTTGTACGTTTGAATTGTTCTTTTGCCATGGCCAGCTCTCCTTAAAATTGGTTTTCACTTTTGTCTCAGCTGGAGACGGGGCTTGAACCCGTGACCTCGTCCTTACCAAGGACGTGCTCTACCAACTGAGCTACTCCAGCACTACGACTTTGCCTAGCCGCTCTTTTGTCCAGCAAAATCGAGTACTGCAAATTACAAAAAAAATTTCTTAAAAATATGGGAATTTCGAATTTAAGAAAAGACTAAAGACAAACACTGCCCGTAAACAGAGACAGTCCGCTCCCTAACGGAGAGGCCGTATTCTAGTCATATCGAAAGAGCCGTCAAGTTTTTTTTTACACTTTTTTAAGGGGCTATTCCCATCCCTCGACCAGCGCGGACGTTTCCACACCCCAGGAACATGCCGATTTCCTATCCAAGCCTCACGATAGAAAAGGATTCGCCGAAACACGGCTTAATAACTTTCAACCTAGAGGAATCCTCCCTCAACCAAAAATATAATTTTCTGTGCAACTCCTACGCGAAAGATTTCTTAATTTTCTCAAACAAGCTTGTTTGGGCCGGAGCAATCACGCTGGCCCCCAAAAACTGGCGCAACTGATCCTCGGCAAAATTGTAACCTATTTTTTTCATGGCAAGCATGACGGTCACGTAAACCAGATCCTGCGGGACAGACACATTGTGAAAAGTTTGTCCCTGGATATTCGCCTTGATGTGTTTTTCTTTCTGCAAACCAGTCAGGGCCTCAACCAGCGCAATGTCCCCGATTGAAATAATGAACTCGTCAATCACAACCTGGGCATTGTCTTTTAAGTGCTCCGGATCGGCCGCGGCGATATTTTTATGAACGGAAGGTGACTGCTTTTTAATGGTTTTTAACTCCATTACATTAAAACCATTCCCCGGAGAGTGTATGATATTAAGCTTGCGAAGATACAATCCAACGGTTCTAAACCGGAAAACTCCCGCGGGAATTTTTGTGGCATCCAGCGAAACAATCACCAGAGGAATGTCCGCCATCAGCCCCGAGCCGTAATGGTAGGGGTTTCCAATCTCAAGCCCGTGGAGCTCAAATCCCGTATTTTTCCAATCCATCTTAACGGAACCTATCTCAACCGGAGCTCCCAACTGCCAACTCAAGGTGTGTTTCACCACTTGACGAATAGTCCAAGTATGAAAAATCAGGGCGACCACGGAAAGGATCACTGCCCATCGTATGAGGTTAAATATAAGCTTGATCAATGCGCTAATCATGGTCGCCCCTTGGCTTTCATGTATCGGCACTCTCAAAAATGTCTTGAAATCTCCTACGTCTCTTTCTTCTGCAAAAATTCATTTCGTGTTCAATCTGAGTTTCCACAGGGCAAAAGAACCCGCACCCTATTTTTTACCGCTACTCCAAAAGAACACTATTTCATATGTACCCTGCCGCCCTTTGCGCCAATCTTTGCCTTTGCTTTGCTACACTTCTTTGCTACATTATTCATCAACGCAAGTCTGCACTGAAATGACTCAGCCGGATCTCTATATTTTAGGTGAAGAACTTTTGTTCCCCAAAATGTGTTTTTACAATGACTACGAGGGTAAACCATGAAAGACTTCGAAGATAAGATTGTTCTGATAACAGGCGGGACAGGCTCTTTCGGAACCGCACTGCTAAAAAAATTTATTCATACAGGCATCATGGATCAGCTTCGGGAAATTCGCATTTTTAGCAGAGACGAGTTAAAGCAAGATATGATGCGTAATGAATTTAATATCAAAAAAATCAAATATTACATTGGCGACGTAAGGAATCGAGCCAGCGTGGATCAGGCAATGCAAAATGTTAATTTCGTATTTCACGCGGCCGCCCTGAAGCAAGTACCCTCTTGTGAATTTTTCCCGCTGGAAGCAATTCAGACCAATGTCCTGGGAAGTTCAAACGTCATCCGATCCGCAATCGCCAACGAAGCGGAAAAGGTGATTATGCTAAGCACCGACAAGGCAGTCTATCCCATCAACGTTATGGGAATGAGCAAAGCATTGATGGAAAAGCTGGTGCAAGCAGAGTCCCGATTAAAACACGTTAAAACGGTCGTCTGCGCCGTGCGATATGGCAACGTCATGTGTTCACGGGGATCGGTAATCCCGCTTTTCATCCAACAGATTAAAAACAACAGCCCCATCACCGTCACAGCCCCCGAGATGACTCGCTTTATGCTCTCCCTAGACGATGCGGTCAATCTCGTTATTTTCGCGTTTCTCAATGCGCAACATGGCGATGTCTTCATTAAAAAGGCGCCCGCCTGCACGGTGGGAGATCTGGTCGACGTATTAAAAAAGATTTTCCATTCCACCACTCCTGTCAAAGTAATCGGGATAAGACAAGGGGAAAAGATCCATGAAACGCTGGCTTCGTCCATGGAAATGATACGCTCCAAGGATTGGGGGGATTTTTATCAGATCAAGCCGGATAACCGGGATCTTAATTATCAACTATATTTCAACCAAGGCCAGACGACCGCTGAAAATTTTAAGGATTATACTTCGGATAATACCGATCAATTGAACCCCTCAGAAATTGAAACCCTGCTGTTGGGCCTGTCCGAAGTAAAAAAGGAGCTTAAGGACAGATGAAGGCTTTAGTCACAGGGGGAGCCGGCTTTATCGGCTCAAACCTGGTTCGATTGCTGGTTGAAAAAAAACATAGTGTCACCGTGCTGGACAATTTGTCAACAGGACATCTGAGCAACCTGGGGCCTTTTCCCAGCGTCAAATTCATTAAGGGAGATATTCGTGACGAAAGAACGATTTCAAGGGCCTTGCGGGGCGTTGACATTGTTTTTCATCTGGCCGCGTCGGTCGGCAATTCCCTTTCCATCAAAGCGCCCGTATACGATTCAGAAACAAATGTTTTAGGAACCCTCAAATTGTTGCGGGCCGCTCACCAAAACCACATAAAAAAAATAGTCTATTCCTCATCAGCCGGTATTTTGGGGGAACTCAAAGAACTGCCCATCAACGAAAACCACCCGACCAATCCCATTTCGCCGTATGGCGTCAGTAAATTGGCGGCTGAAAAAATGTGCCTGGTTTACAATAGTTTATACGGCATGAAAAACGTCTGTTTGAGATACTTTAATGTATATGGAATAAACCAGCGGTATGACGCTTACGGAAACGTCATTCCGATTTTTGCCCGGCGAATTATCCGAAAACAACCACTCTTTATTTTTGGAGACGGATATCAAACCCGGGATTTCGTTAATGTCATTGATGTGGCAAAAGCCAATTATCAAGCCGCCATCACCGGAAAAGTCGCGGGAGCTTTTAACATCGCGAGCGGCGCCTCCATTACCATCAACAAACTCGCAAATATGATGATGCAAACCGCTCGCACGACCGTCCCCCTCCAGCACAAAAAACCGCGCCTGGGGGATGTTCGGGATAGTCTGGCAAACATTTCAGCCGCGCGGAAAGCTTTTGGTTTCAAACCTTCCGTCAGTCTGGAAGAAGGTTTAAAAAAATACATGTCCTGGGCAAGCCAAAACAGATTTTGAGGAGATCAACCGCGGAGATCCATAGAATGAAAAAGAAAATATTGATTTTGGGTGCAACCGGAATGCTGGGACACGTTTTAATGCGGCATCTGTCTTCCCTGCCCGGGTATGAGGTTTATGGAACGGCCAGAAATCCCGCAATCGTCACCAGGTTTTTTCCTCCCGATCTAGCCGACCATTTCCGGCACGACACGGTAGATGCCATTAATATTGACTCGGTCATCCGAGCCCTTGCGGCGGTAGAACCCGATATTGTCATCAACTGCATCGGCCTCATTAAACAGCTTCCGATCGCCAACGATCCCCTCTCCGCCATTACCATTAATGCACAGCTTCCCCATCGAATTTCCCTGATCAGCAAAACCGCAGGGGCGCGAATGATTCACATCAGTACGGATTGCGTTTTTAACGGACAGAAAGGTCATTACACCGAAAACGATCCCTCAAATGCCGAAGACCTTTACGGAAGAACCAAGTACCTGGGAGAAGTAAGTTACCCGCATTGCATCACCCTGCGAACTTCCATCATCGGGCACGAGTTGGAAAAGGGCTACGGCCTGGTCGATTGGTTTTTGGCCCAGCATGGAACGGTCCGGGGATTTACCAAAGCTATTTATTCAGGATTCCCAACGATTGAACTGGCGCGAATTTTGTCTGATTACATCTTGCCTGATGAAAAACTCAGCGGTGTTTATCATGTTTCCTCAGACCCCATCTCCAAATTTGATCTTCTTAAAATAATTGCCGAAAAATATAAAAAGCAAATCACCCTGGAAGCTTATGATGATTTTGTCCTTGACCGTTCACTGAACGGATCAAGGTTCCGTGAGGCCACGGGGTATATGCCGCCCCAGTGGCCGGAACTCATTGACCGTATGCATCGTGACTATGTATCCCATCAAGCCTGGTACCAAAAATCTCACTAAAAGTAGCGAAAGCGGAGGAAACAAGGGATGAAGTTAAAAGTGATGACCATCTTAGGAACCCGCCCGGAAATCATCAAGCTTTCTCGGATCATCCACCAGTTGGATAAGGATTTTCACCACATTCTGGTCCATACGGGACAAAACTACGCTCATGAATTAAACGAAATCTTTGTCCAGGAAATGCAAATAAAAAAGCCCGATTACAATCTTTCGGTCGGCAGTGACCGGCTCGCGGATACCATCGGTAAAATTATCAGTGAAAGCGACAAGATCATGGAAGCCGAAAACCCGGACGCGCTTTTTGTCTTGGGCGATACCAACAGCTGTTTGTCCGTCATTCCGGCCAAACGGCGGAAAATTCCGATTTTTCACATGGAAGCTGGTAACCGTTGTTTTGATGCCCGTGTCCCCGAAGAGATCAACCGAAGGATCGTGGATCATACCAGCGATATTAATTTGACTTACAGCGAATTTGCTCGGGGAAATTTGCTGCGGGAAGGGTTTCCAGCGGACCGGATTATCAAGGTGGGTAGCCCCATGAGAGAGGTCTTGAATTTTTACGCTGACAAAATAGATCAATCGTCGATTCTTGAAACACTGAATTTAAATGCCGAAAATTTCTTCCTGGTCAGCTGTCATCGTGAAGAAAACGTTGATTCACCAACCCAGCTGAAAAAATTCATTGAAGTGCTCAATAAAATCCGTCGTGAATTCAATTTGCCCGTACTCGTTACTACTCACCCCAGGACCCGGAAACGAATTGAACAACAAAACTTCAAGCTGGATCCCTCCATTCAACTCCTTAAACCTTTCGGTTTTTTTGATTATGTGAAACTACAACAGTCCGCCAAGGTTACTTTGTCCGACAGCGGCACAATCACGGAAGAGGCTTCCCTCCTCAACTTCCCGGCCCTCAACCTCAGAGAATCCTTTGAGAGGCAGGAAGGAATGGATGAGGCGGCCGTTATGCTGACCGGATTGGATTGTTCCAGGGTGATTCAGGGGATTAAAAATTTGGAAAGCCGGTCTCGCGGAACCCAGAGGGAACTTCAGATCGTTGGCGACTATCTTCCCGACAATGTCTCAATCAAAATTTCCAGGATTATTTTCAGCTATATCAACTTCATCAACGAAAAAGTCTGGATGAAAAACCGCTCCTGATTTTAGTCTGATAAATTTCGGCGCCAGCCAGACTCGGGTAGGACAGAGCTGGCTATTTTGAATTTTTACGTTCCACCAAAGACAAGAATGGCAGGGCGATTTCGCAATTACTTTCTTACACTTGCAAAGAAACTTATAAAGCCAATCCAAGTATCCAAATCTGTTGCGGAAAACGGTCCGCGTCCCGCATGGCGGGAATGTCAGTCGATATCCGGAACTGAGAGCTAACGGTCTTAAACACACCTTCGGCTCAATGCGGTAAAATCATCTACTATCAAACAAAGGCCACACGATGAATGCTCCTTTTAAACTTCTCAAAATGCTGGGAATTGCGATCACCATCCCCACAATGTTGATTTCGGGACCGCTTGCTGGTTTTTTGATCGCGACCTGGCTCATCAATAAGTGGAATTTTAGTCCGAAGTGGATTATGATATGCGTGCTTTTGGGTCTTTTAGGTTCCTCAATCCAAATCACGCGGCTTATTAAACACCTCTACAAGGAAAGTCGATCAGGCTGACGATGGAAGAACACACAGTGGCTTCGCTCGCACAAACCGCACACGCGGTCGCTCAGTCGCACGGAGAAGCTCACGAACTCCCCAATTTTCTGAGCATCCTAGCTCAACTTTTCCCGGATTGCGCGATCTTTAATTTTTTTCATCGGTGGGAAAACGTTGTTTTTTCGGTTTTGGTGGCGGGTTTTATCAGCTGGAGGGCTATCGTCGCGGCCAGATCCGGACAATTCATCCCCAAAGGCGCGCAAAACGTCTGGGAAACCGTTACGGAAGGGCTCACCTCTTTTGTCACCGGAATCCTCGGACCCAGAGGGATCGAACACGTGCCGTTTCTCGGAACTCTCTTCATTTATGTCCTTTTTAACAACTGGCTTGGACTGATCCCGCTCATGAAATCTCCCACGAGCGCCTGGAGTACCACTATCGCGCTCGCCCTGGTCACCATCACGTATGTGCACACTATCGGAATCAGAGAACAAGGATTTTTTAATTATCTTAAGCATATGGCGGGAAATCCGCAGGGAGCCGTGGGACTCGCGCTCATCCCTTTAATGCTCATCATTAATATCGCCGTCGAATATCTAGCCGTTCCACTTTCCCTTTCCCTCCGGCTTTTCGCGAACATTTCCTCAGAAGACCGTCTTCTCCACAAATTCGCCGAACTGAACGTCATGTACAAATTTCTTCCCTTTTTCTTTCAGCTTTTTGCTAACATCCTCGTCATTATTTTCAGCCTTGTGCAGGCGTTTGTCTTTCTGTTGCTTTCAACCGTTTACATTTCGCTCATTATGCCTCATGAGGATCACAACCCAAAAGGCACGCCTCAAGATCAAAAATTAAAAGCCATTCATCACTAACCATAAAAACGCAGAAGGAGATTTTTTTATGACGCCAGAAACCGCTTTAGGACTTTCACTACCCCTCGGCCTCGCCATCACCGCCTTTAGTTCCGCGATTGCGCTCGGTAAAGCCGTGGCCGCGGCTATGGACGCGACAGGTCGCCAACCTGAAGCCTCCGGAAAGATTCTTGTCAATATGATGGCTGGTTGCGCCCTGATCGAGGCTCTGACGCTTTACTCGCTTGTTTTTGGTTTTGTGCTCATGGGCAAGATCTAGTCGGGATCGTCAGGGACCATGGAATATTTTCAGGAAAACATCCGTCTGGGTGAGGTTTTTGTTCAACTCATTGCCTTCTTGATCGTTTTTTTCACGCTCAAGAAATTCGCCTGGAAACCACTCACCAACGTCATTAAGTCCCGCCGGGAGCGATTTGAACAAGAATGGGCGGGAATCGAAAAGATGAAAACGGAGCTCGCCACCCTGGAAACGGAATATCGCGAACACCTGCAAAAGATCGAGGAAACATCGCGGGTCAAAATGCAGGAAGCCGTGCAGGATGGTCGCCGGATTGCGCGTGAAATCCAGGAAAAGGCTCGCGCTGAGTCCCAGGCTTCTTTCGAAAAAGCAAAAGAAAACATTGAGCTGGAATATGAAAAGATCCGGATCAACCTTCGACGAGAAATCGCGAAGCTTTCTCTCCAGATCGCTGAAAAGGTGGTTCGGGAAAAAATGGACCCGGCCCAGCATGAAAAAAAGGCTCTGGAACTGATCGAGGAACTTGAGGGTAAGCTATGAATACGACTCTCGTGAGCGTCCGCTACGCGCGCGCCCTTTTTGAGCTCGCCAGACAATCGGGAGAACTGGCCTCAACAGACCAGTGGCTAACCCATTTTTCGGAGGAAACAAAACGCTATCCAAAGATGAGTTCGCTCATGCAAAATCCCATTATCGCCACGGATGAAAAAAATGCTTTCCTGGAAAAACTGTTCCCGGCAGGCACGCCCGCGCTCCTTAAAAATTTCCTGAAGGTTCTTGTCGAAAAAAGGCGCTTTTTGCTTTTCCCGGAAATTCGGGATACTTTTCACACCATGTTTGAGCGACAGCAAGGGATTCTCGAAGTAGAACTGTTATCGGCCACTCCGTTCTCAGAGAAACTCCAGGAAAAGCTAAAGCAGGTTCTCGGGTTGAAACTTCGCTCCGAGATTCGAATCGTTCCTAGAACGGAACCTTCCTTGCTTGGCGGATTTTTGCTCCGCTTTGCCGGCAAAGAAATCGATTGTTCATTTAAAAACCGTTTTTATGAGATTGAACAGCAACTATTAACCTGTTAAAAAAGGGAAATAGGTTGAAAGGGACAGGCGAAAAACTTGCTCGATCCTTACCTTCTAAACCATACCCCGAGTTTCAAAGGAAATTATGCTAAAACCCGAAGAAGTCACGCAAATTATTGAAAAAGAAATTCAAAAATACCAAACCAGGTTGTCCCTTGAATCCGTTGGGTACGTGATTCAGGTCGGTGACGGGATCGCCCGTGTTTACGGCCTTGATGAAGCCATGGCTGGAGAACTGGTGCTGTTTCATAACGGAGTCTCAGGTATGGTGCTCAACCTTGAACCCCACCATGTCGGAGTCGTGATCTTCGGCGCTGACCGGGAAATCAAGGAGGGCGATCAGGTCAAAAGAACGGGAAAAATCGTTCAGGTTCCGGTCGGGGAAGGCCTGAAGGGACGGGTCATCAATCCCCTCGGAGACCCCATCGACGGCAAAGGACCGGTCATTTCTACCAAAATGCGCCCCATCGAGACGGTTCCCCCTTCCGTCGTCGAGCGCCAGCCCGTCAAGGAACCTCTCCAAACCGGCATCAAAGCGATCGACTCCATGATCCCGATTGGCCGGGGCCAGCGCGAACTTGTGATCGGTGACCGTCAAACGGGAAAAACCGCGATCCTGATCGATGCGATTATTAATCAAAAAAACTCGGGGGTTCATTGTGTCTATGTCGCAATTGGCCAAAAACTCTCGACCGTCGTGGCCATCCGGGACACTCTTGAAAAATACGGCGCCATGGAATACACCACGATTGTATCGGCCTCATCCGAAGATCCGGCGCCTTTGCAATACCTCGCGCCTTATTCCGGGGCCGCGATCGGCGAAGAAACCATGCACTCGGGAAAACACGCGCTCGTGGTCTATGACGATCTGTCAAAACACGCAACAGCCTACCGTCAGATCTCGCTTCTTCTACAGAGACCCCCGGGACGCGAAGCCTTCCCCGGAGACGTTTTTTATCTTCACTCCCGGCTTCTGGAACGTGCCGCCAAACTGCACGACGATCTCGGAGGTGGATCCATGACCGCCCTCCCGGTCATCGAAACCCAGCTTGGCGATATTTCAGCTTACATTCCCACCAACGTTATTTCGATTACGGATGGCCAGATCTATCTGGAGGGTGACCTCTTTTTTGCCGGCGTCCGCCCCGCGATTAACGTCGGATTATCGGTTTCACGCGTTGGGGGAAACGCGCAAACCAAAGCGATGAAACAGGTCGCGGGAATGCTCAGACTCGCGCTCGCCCAGTATCGTGAACTCCAGGCTTTCGCGCAACTTTCCACGGATCTTGATAAGGCAACCAAAGATCAGCTCGCCCGGGGCGAACGCATGACCGAGCTCCTCAAACAAAACGATTTAAGCCCCATGCCTCTCGAGCACCAGGTCGTCGCCATCTTTGCCGGGAATGAAGGCCTTCTGGATGATATCCCCGTCGAAAAGATCAAAGACTTCGAAAAGGGTCTCCTCGATTTTATCGACAAGAATTGTCTGGATATTTTCCATGAGATCTCCGAGAAAAAAACTATTTCAGAAACATTGAAAGAAAAAATGAAGGACGCAATCTTAAAATTTAAAAATACTTTTCAATAGAGGCACCGGGGAACGCCAAACGCTTGCGTTTTCTGTTCCCCGTCTCCCGAGAAAAATATGAGCGGCCAATTACGCACGATTAAAACCCGGATCCGGAGCATTGAAAGCACGAAAAAAATCACTCGCGCCATGGAAATGGTGTCCGCCGCCAAACTGAAGCGTTTTCAGAAACTTCTCGACCAGACGACTCCGTACGCGCGAGCACTCGAAAAACTGCTCGCAAATATTCTGGGATCTTCTTCGAGTTGCCATCATCCTCTGCTTGCGGAACGGGAAGAAAAACAATGCGCCCTCCTGGTAGTCACATCCGATACGGGATTGTGCGGATCTTTTAACATGGATCTCATCCAGGAAACCCGGCGGTTCATTGAATCCCGATCCAAGAAACCCCTTTTGATCGGGTTTGGCAAAGCTGGAATCAACGCCTTGTCGCGTGATCACCATACCTGGCACACAATGGTTAAGGACACAAAAACAACCGAAGTTGAATCGGCCGTCCAAAAAATTGGACTTCTTATGGGGACCCTTTTCCGCGAGCAAGTCGTGGACGCCGTTTACGTGACCCGGGCAAAATTCGTGACCCAATCCGCTCATAAAACCATCACTGAAAAAATTCTTCCGTTTTCGCTCCAAAAAGAAAGCGAGGACCCTGTTCGTTCATTGCCTTATATTTTTGAACCTTCACCGGAATTTCTTTTTGAACGGCTTATCCCGATGATTTTTGAAGTGAAAGTCCGCGAATTTTTTCTGGAATCTTTTATCGCCGAACAAACCGCCCGCATGGGGGCCATGCATCTTGCCACCCAAAATGCGGGGGAACTGATCGATTCGCTGACGTTAACGCGAAACAAGATCCGTCAGGCGGCCATCACCAATGAATTGATTGAAATCGTTTCAGGATCAAAAGCTTTAAAAACCTAGCCGCAAGGACACATCACAAAGTTACGGAGTAATTCGCGTGGCATGTGGCCTTGTAGCATGTAACTTTTGAGGAGTTGTTATGTCATTCGGTAAAATCGTTCAAGTTATGGGCCCCAGCGTCGACGTCGAGTTTGAGGCCGGGCAATTGCCTTC
>Ga0116183_1001843_pt1 | contig 23478 bp, 19 predicted proteins | sample AD_UKC078_MetaG_FD_89753 | JGI IMG/M metagenome (GOLD analysis project Ga0116183, IMG submission 89753) | Active sludge microbial communities of municipal wastewater-treating anaerobic digesters from USA - AD_UKC078_MetaG | ecosystem: Engineered > Bioreactor > Anaerobic > Digestate | place: USA... | reverse complement strand
TTCAAAAGAATCCAATACGTATTCATCCCGGGTCTCTTGAAGGAAAGGATCAAACGTGACATCTGGAAAAATTGTTCACAATATTTGCTAGATCCTCTTTACCACGCTAAATGCGGATGACCCCTTTTATGAGGTAGTCTTATGCCAAAATGTAATCTGTGTGGAATTGATTTTGAGGTAAACCAGGTAAAACGACTGCAAGAAGGTGATACGGCTATCTTGATTTGTAACGACTGTGAACATGAACTTCAAGGAGCGTTGGCAAGCAAATCTGATGCGAAACGTTACCTAGCGCAGTTGGAAAAGAACCCAATCATTGAACAGGAGCAAGAGGAAATACTTGTATCATTTATCGAGAAACATGGCAGTGTTTTCAGTGTGCCAAGAATTCTCTCGTATCATAATTTATCTGAGGCTGCAATTGTCTTTGCTCAACATAAAATTGACACCGAAGAAATATTTGAAACCCTCACAGATGAAGAGTTGCAGAGTATTGGAATTATGGAATTAGGAACTCGGAAAAAGATTCTTGCACTGATAAAACAACGAAACGCAGAAAAAATGGCGCCAGACCCTGGAAATGGAGAGAGGGGAACACAGGAGCAGACTTCAGCAACAGCTCAAGTCTCTGAACACCAGGAAAAACAAAATCAACCTCCCCATGAACCTGACACCAATGTTACAGTGCAAGCTCCTGCACAAGAGAAAGCAGGAGGCGGTGTTTGGGCAGTCGTCGGCGTTTTGATTGTTATTGTTTTAGGGATTATAATCATTGGCTCTCTCTAAATATATTCAGTCATTATCCTGTCCCATTCAGTTTTTTATCGGCACTGTCCTGTATCTATCGCACTTTCTCTTAATGAAATTATGCCCTCCCTATAATCACCTCTGGATTCGCCAGTATGCAGGAGATATCCTTGCACTTATTGTTTGTGCCCCTTTGTTTACGAGCTTTCAACTCATTCTCAAGGTTCGGCACAATCCTTTTATTCGGTTTTGGGAAATCTGCGCATACTGGGTCCTGTTTTCTGTTGTCTTCGAAGTGTTCTCACCATGTATCCTCAGAAGAGGGTATGCCGATGCGTATGATGTTGTCGCATACGGAATAGGAGGACTGCTTCTGTATCTATCTCAATTTGCTAAGACATACAGAGGGAACTAGAACGTATCAAAAATGGGTACAGATTGTAGGGTCAATATCGAATTATGGGAGAAATTCAGAGCATTCGCACGAAGATTGGCACCTTGACAGAAGGTGGTAGGCAGTACATAATTCGTATATGCGAAGAGCATTCCTAAATATGTAAAATGTTTTGCAAAGGAGTACCGTGTGGATGTACTGAAATTCATTGGTGAGCATAAGATTGTCGCCATTGCACGAAGAATCGATAGTGGGCGACTCGTAGATGCGGTGGCGGCAATGATTGAAGGTGGGGTGAAGACCTTTGAGATCACGTTCGACCAAGCATCTTCATCACTTGATGCAACGGCACGATCGATCGCTCTGCTTAAACATCGATATGGTGACAGCATTGCGTTGGGAGCGGGCACCGTCTTGAATGATGAACAGCTGAACGTGGCAGCCGACAGTGGGGCCCAGTTTGTCCTTGCCCCAAACACCAACGTTGCGCTGATCAAGGCTGCCAAGAAGAAAGGGTTGGTGGCGATTCCTGGGGCGTTCACCCCAAGTGAAATCGTGACGGCATGGGAAGCGGGAGCCGATATCGTCAAGCTCTTCCCCGCCGCCACGTTCGGTATTCCCTACCTGAAGGCGATCAGGGGGCCAATCAATCATATTCCCCTGATGGCGGTCGGCGGCATCGACGAAACCAACATCAAGCTGTTTTTGGAGAATGGGTGCATGTCCGGTGGGATAGGGTCCAACCTATTTCGTTCCGATCTGATACATGCGGGCAAGTGGGATGAGCTTTCCAAACTCTCCCGGATGTTCGTTGAAGCTGCTGAATAGGAGGAGATGAAGATGGCAAAAATCGTCTGTTTTGGTGAGATCATGCTGAGATTGAACCCAGAAGGATATCTGAGGATTCGGCAAGCGAATTCATTCTGTGCTTCATATGCCGGAGGAGAGGCCAACGTGGCTGTTTCGCTGGCGAACTACGGTCACGACGCTTCCTTTGTTTCGGTAGTGCCGGACAACGCGCTCGGAGAGAGCGCCGGCAACGCATTGCGCCATTGGGGAGTGGACTGCTCCCACCTGTATCGTGGGGGAGATCGGCTTGGCATCTACTTTGTGGAGAAAGGAGCGAGCCAGCGCCCGTCGACCGTGATTTATGACCGCAAGGACTCGGCGATCGCCACGTCGACGCGCGAGATGTACGACTGGCCGTTGATTTTGAAAGGAGCTGATTGGTTCCATTTCACGGGGATCACCCCAGCCCTCGCCCCTGAATTAGTGGAAATCACGCTTGAAGCGTGCAAAACCGCAAAAGAGATGGGGATCATGGTGAGCTGCGACTTGAACTATCGCAAGAAATTGTGGAGTCGCGCTGAGGCCAAGGTGGCGATGAGCCGTCTCGTTCCCTATGTCGATGTATTGATCGCCAACGAAGAGGATGCGTTCGACGTCTTCTCCATCAAGGCCACCGGCTCCGATGTCGCCACCGGCATCGTCGATGGCGCTGACTACGAAAAGGTCGCCAAGGAGATTGTCGATCGGTTTGGATGCAAGTATGTGGCGATTACGCTTCGTGCCTCAATCTCGGCGAATGACAACAATTGGGGCGGTCTGCTCTACGACGGGGAACGCTCCTGGCTCTCGACCACCTATCCGATCCATATCGTCGATCGAGTCGGGGGAGGGGACAGCTTTGGAGGAGCCTTGATCCATGCAATGCTCTCAAAGTGGGATTCCCAACGAGCCATCGAGTTCGCTGCGGCAGCCTCCTGTTTGAAGCAGACGATTGAATATGACTTCAACCAGGTTTCAGTGGAGGAGGTGGAGCGCTTGATGGCGGGCGATGCCTCAGGCAGGGTCAGGCGATGAACCATAAGCCGACGTTGCGGGTGGTCAAGATCCTTGAGGAGGTTGCCGCCAACAATGGGGAGCTGACGATGAGCGACATCGCTCGGCGCACCTCGATTCCTCCCTCAACAGTCTTGCCCATCCTCCAGACGCTCACCGGTGTACAGTTTCTCCGGCTTGATGCGCGGACGATGCGATACTACGTCGGCTTGAAAACCTTCCTCAGTGGGGCGGTATTCGCCAAGAACTCCACCTATGGTGGGATCAACGCCATCGTCGATTCGATCGCCAAAGAGAGTGGGGAGACCGCTCACTTTGGTCTGCTCGAGGGAGGCGATGTCCTGTATGTGATCAAGGCGGAGTCTCAGCAGCATATCCGGATGTATTCGGAGATCGGCAGGCGCTTGCCTGCCTATGCCACGGCGGTCGGAAAGGCATTGCTGGCATATCACTCACGAGGAGATCTGGAGCGGCTCTATCCTGATGGTCTGAAGGCATTGACGGAACACACCGTCACTGACTTTGATCAGCTCCACGCCCAACTGACCGTGGTGAAGGAGGGCGGCTTCGCCTATGAGTGGGAGGAGTCGAATCCGGGGATCAGCTGCCTTGCCAAACCACTGGTCCATGGAGGGGCGGTCGTCGCGGCATTCAGCATTGTCATCCCGACCTTTCGGTACACCGAAGAACTGAAAGCGAAGGCAGAGCAAATTCTCACGGAAGCCTCCCGCCTGGCGGAGGCCCTGCTCCCCTTCGCCGACCTGGTCAACATCGGTTGACGCACTGCGTCAACCGATATCCGTTGTGTCGTGCGTCCATATCCGCATCTACTGTTTGAAGTATTTGCTCAGTCTATTCAGGTTGAATTCAAAGGTTCCTTCGATGATTTTGATGGCTTTGTCTGCATCACGGCTCTCGATGGCCTGTAATATTCTTTGGTGATTACTGATGGCGTTGTCCCAGTTGTTGTCCCGGTTCTCTCCCGAAAGCTCGTAGAAATACTTGTAGATCTGGTCCTTTATCAAATCATACACATGCTTGAAGATCGGATTATTGGAGCCAAGGATGATGGAGTAGTGAAAGTCGAAGTCGGCATCCACGTAGCTTTTTGCATCATTTGCGACTTTCATATCGGACAGTGCTATGCGCAGCCGATCAAGATCCTCTTCGTTTCCGTTCTTACATAACAACTCGATACTGGTGAATTCAAGAGCTCGCCTCAACTCAATCATGTGACGATAGTCATCAGCACTGAGGTCAAGCAACTTTTCATCAAGTGAGTTTTGGTCAATCTCTTGGGAATCCCTGACAATGAACGATCCTATTCCAGGTCGAGTGATGAGGATTCCCTGTGCTTGCAATTTATGGATAGCGGCGCGTACGCTCACCCTGCTGATGGAATACTCTTGAGCTATTCTGTTTTCAGAAGGAATCTTCTCCCCTACCTTCCAGAGACCTACACGAATATTATTCAATATTTCATTGTAGATATCATCAGATACGAAGCGTACGTGCTGCATCTCTCTCCTATATCAGATTCTGGCTCTAAAGGGCCATATGTTGGATCGACCCTCCGAGCTTATTCATCACCTCGAAGATTTGTCTTGAGATTGCCGATGATGAGGAGTCCGATCAAAATCAATAATACAATGGAAATCGGTCTAAACACAATATAGGAAAAAATATTAAGACCCTTTGCTGCGGCAATGACCATGGATTGACGAAGATTCTGTTCAGTCATCTTTCCTAAGATCATGCCGAGGACGGCTGGAGCTACGGGAATATTGGTTCGTTTGAAGATAAGGCCTATGACACCGAAGACAATCGCAACCAATACGTCGAAGAGGCTGTTTCTGGCGCTGTAGGCACCAAAGAGCGAGAGCGCGATGACCGCGGGAATGATGAATTTCGTGTTTACTTTGAGAATTTTGGTAAATAATCGAGTTCCCGACAATCCCACTATGACCATAATGATGACACTCAGGAGGAGGCCCATCATCAAAGCATACACCACATCGGTGTGTTCGTTGAAGAGTTTCGGGCCCGGGACCATCCCGTGTACGGTCAGGGCTCCAAAGATGATGGCACTGGTCGCAGAGCCGGGGATGCCGAGGGAGAGCAGCGGAACGAACGAGCCGCCTACGGCTGCATTGTTGGCTGATTCCGGAGCAATGATGCCATCGACAGCCCCAAACCCAAACTGTTTCCGTTCCTTGCTGCTGCGTTTCGCTTCACCATACGAGATGAACACTGCTATGGCCCCACCAGTACCAGGGAGAATGCCGATGATGGTGCCGATGATGGAAGATTTCAAGAGGATTTTCCAGCGACGACCTAATTCCTTGAGTGTGGTTACTACTTTGTAGTCATCTTGTGGCTCGGTGATGAGATCCCCAGTATTCTGATTGGTCAACAGAACCAGCATCTCTGCGATGGCAAAAAGCCCCACACTGATGGGTATCAGATCAAGACCCGACTGAAGGTGCATGTTCCCGAATGAGAGACGATAGTTCACCGATGTGACATCCATCCCTACCACGGAGAGGATCAAGCCAAACGCTACGGAGAAGAAGCCTTTGGCAACATTCTTTCCCATCAAGCTCCCGACTACCGCCAAACCCAACACACAGACAAGGAACTGTTCAGCGGGCCCGAACTTCAAGGCGAACTTGGCCAGAATAGGGGTGAAGAGAAGCATGATGATGACTCCGAACAAGCCACCGATTCCACTGGATAGGACGGCGAAGTTGAGCGCTTCCTTGGCGCGTCCTTGGCGCGCCAGGGGGTTGCCGTTCAGTGCGGTACATGCTGCCTCGCCAGTTCCCGGGCAATTGAGCAGGATTGCAGAAATCGACCCGCCATAGGTGGCTCCCATGTATAATCCCCCGAGCATGATCAACCCGAAGGAGGGGTTCATGTTGTAGGTGAGTGGGAGGAGCAGGGCTACCCCCACCACACCATTTAGACCAGGCAAGGCCCCAAAGATTATTCCAAATACCACTCCAACAATATTCAAGAGTAGCCCCATTGGTGAAAAGATTGTCGAAAAAGCGTTGATGATATAGTGCATTTGGGACCTCGTCTAGTACGTCTTAGTTGAAAGCGCCGGGTACTTCTTCCAGCAACTTCTGGACGGCACGATAATCATTGTCAAGGCGTGCCTTCACCTGTTCAGCGTCGAGGAAGCGGTAATTCTCGCTCATGTTCCGCATCTTCTCAATGAATTCATCGGTTGAGGAAACCTTTTTGATGGTGGCGGTCAAGGTTGCACAGATCTCCGCAGGAGTGCCCTTGGGAGCAACCATTACCCGGTAGGTCTCTGTCGCGATACTGTAGCCCAACTCGGTGAATGTCGGGACCTCGGTGACGGGAGTAATCCGAGCATCGGAGAAGGTTGCCAAGGGGACAACCCCTTGTCCCTGCACCTGGGCAACGAAATTCTTGTCCATGACGGCAAGATCGACGTGACCTCCCAAGATTGCCTTGAGTGAGTCATTCCCACTGCCTTGCATGACCGGGGTAAGCTTGATGCCCGCAGCCTGCTCAAGCAGTGCCACTTCTGCCAAGTGGGTCTTGCCGGAGATGGAGACTGTCAGCCTGCCAGGGTTTTGTTTTGCGTATGCAAACATCTCTTCGGCTGAAGTGAACCCGGTATTCTTGCTGTTGGCATACATGATGTTGGCCGTTGTGTTGATGGCACCGAGGTACTCCAGAGAGTCATAGTCGTAGCTGACGTTGTCACTGGTAAAGAGGACCAGAATGTGATCGAGGTTGGAGAGGGCCCCGATGGTATAGCCGTCATTCTTTGCCCTGGACAGTTCGGTGAGCCCAACCTGACCAAGCCCGCCGGCCTTGTTCACAATCGTGACCGACTGCCCCAACTCCTCCTCCATGGCCTTGGCCAGAAGGCGCATCAGACTATCAGTGCCTCCGCCGGCGGCATACGGAACGATGAACTGAATTCCCTTGGTGGGGTATTGCGCTCCGGTTTCCACTTTTCCTTGGGCAAAGACCATGGTCGAGACCATCAAAACGGTAAGGATAGTGATTACAAATTTTTTCATAGACTCCTCCTATATTAAGACACCCACTGGTGTCTGCATCCCAAGAACCACAGCGAAACATACGTAACAGATGAGTACCAAAACAATGGAGTAGGCAATCATCAATAGATTCGTTTTAAAAGACGACGGATAAATTGTTATCATCGAAAGGATGATGGCGAGCAGCAACGTGGTAGCGTAGAAGCCGAGCATGCCATACAGCGGGTACGTGAGGGCCAACGCAGCAATGAATACGCCTTCACGAAGCGTCAGCTTGATGGTGCCCATGGCGGCGACTTCTCTCTTGGTAACAGCAAACCAGAGCTGGACGGCGGCGCTCGCCGTCATCAAGAAGAAAATGAATCGGGGAAAGATCCTGCTTTGCGCAACGGTGATCTGTGTGATCTGCCACCCCAAGATACCTGCGACCAGGAACATCATCAGGGAGATGTACAGTTCTGCATTTGATGAACGTCGTTCTTTACTCATAGTTTTTTACCCTTGTATCGGTTTCCAAGATCCCGTGCTATAGGTACGCCCATACTCTTTGAGCGCTTCCTTGGTAATCTCGACGCCAATCCCCGCCTCGCCGTTGAAGTGATATGCCCCTTGTACAACCGCCTCGGTGGGGTTTGCAAGGTCAGCTCGCCCGATATTTGCGCGATAGGGGAATTCCATCGGCATGCCCGTATGCAGGAGCGCGCTCAAGTGGGCGCTGTGGGCGGTGGCAACGAGGCCGTTGGGGTTGTGCAGGGATACATGCGTCCCCGAACGTTCGGCAACGCACATGAACGGGAGCAATACACTCGGTCCGCCCACGTACTTCACATCGGGCATGATCACATCATACATGGGCCAATCAATGAGTTTTTTCAGTTCATGGGTGGTGAATGCATCTTCCCCTCCAGCAAACCTGAATTGGGGATAGCGTGCCTTGAATAGAGGGAGCTCGTCCTGGTGGGCAACATCAAGGCAATCCTCTATCCAGAAGGGGATGCCGCATTGGTCAATGAGGGCAGTGAGCATTGAATCGAGCGAACTGCGGGCAAAGCGCCGGTGGCAATCGATGGCGATGTGGCCGATGTCAACGTGGTCGGTCAGCGCCTTGATTTTATTGAAGGCGTTTGAGAGGTCGCTGAATAAGAAATTTGGCTCACTCTCATCAAACGGAGTGCACTTGATGATGGAGAACCCCTCCTCATAGGCTTTTCGCCCATGTTCTGCGAGAATCGCCTCGTCCCGATCCTTTCTCAACGCTTTGTTGAGATTTGCATACAGAGGGATCGAATCCACGCCCTTTGCTCCGTATGCCACGTGGAGCGGAACGCCCATGCCCTTTGCATAGAGGTCCCAGAGGGCTTGGTCCACCCCACTGAGCGCTGTCATATACGTTCTCATCTCCAGTTTGGACGGGTAGCTCCAACGAGTAAGCGCATGTAAGCATTCTAGACGGTTTGTCGCATCTTTTCCTTGCAGAGAGGTGCCCATCGTCTCGATGATTGCTGCAACCCCCTCGATGTTCATCGATCCGGTGATTTCACCCCAACCACGGACTCCGTCTTTGGTATCAATGATCACCAAATCCCAAACTTCTCGTATAAATGTCATTCTCACTACGGAAATCTTCTCAATGATCATCGAATACTCCTTACCTGACTTACCTGTATTACAGCTCATACAAGTAAACCATAACATCCCAAATTTGAATTGTCAAACTGTTTTTTCCACGATGGACTCTTATTGAGGGACCATGATGAGGGTGCATAGAAAACCCCCCATTTCCCGTTGATGGCTACAACGACGAGCCATCTGTGTGGTGCTGGGGGGCGTGTTCCTTGCGGAACAGGAAGAGCAGGGGAGGGATCCTACCAATCGACGATGGTCACATCATCATCGGTATAGAGACGTGGAGAGTCCCAATCCCCTGGATAGGTGCGCTCGGCAATGACTTCCTCGTCGACTTCGATGCCAAGTCCGGGAGTCGTCGGGATGGTGATATAGCCATTCTCGATCACAAACGGAGTCTTCAGGTACCCTGAACCGATATCCCACTCCTCCTTCATCCCGAAGTGCTCACAGATGAGGAAATTGGGTGTGCAGGCGGCCAATTGGATGTTGGCTGCAAGTGAGATGGGTCCAAGGGGGTTGTGCGGTGCAACTTTGACATAGTATGTCTCCGCCATTGCAGCCATTCTCCGAACCTCGGCGATCCCTCCCGCATGGCAAAGATCGGGCTGGATCACCGAGACAGCGTGTGATTCGAGGAGGTTTTTAATTCCGAACCGGGTGACCAAACGCTCTCCGGTAGCCAACGGCAGCAGCGATTTCTGCGCAATGAGCCCCATCGCTTCGATGTTCTCGGGCAGACAAGCCTCTTCGACGAACAACGGGCGATATGGAGTCAGCCCATCGATGATCTGTATTGCCATGTCGGGGTTGATCCGACCATGGAAATCAATGGCAATGTCCATCTCATCACCGACAGCTTCCCGGATCTGGGCGAAGCGGGCGATCTGGCCATCAATGTAGCGCTTGACCCCCCTGTTCGCGGTAAACGGCTCCAGCAAGATCTTAATCGCCGTGAAGCCCTTCTGCTGTCGCTCCAGCGCACGGGTGATGATTTTTTCTGTGGTGGCACCCCAGCAGTGCCCATAGATCCGGATCTTGTCGCGGTAGACGCCGCCCATCAGTTCGTAGATGGGTGCTTTCAGCGATTTGCCCTTGATGTCCCAGAGTGCCTGCTCGATACCGCTGATGGCGCTGACCAGGACAATGCCTCCGCGATAGAAGGTATTGCGGTACATGGACTGCCAGAGATATTCGATCCGGCTTGGGTCTTGGCCAATGAGGAACGGCACATGTTCCATGATGGCGGTCTCGACGGTCCGGGCCCTGCCTTCGACCATCGCTTCCCCCCAGCCGGTGATCCCCTCATCGGTGCTTATCTTCACGAACGTCCACCGTGGCTTGACATGAAACACCTCTACATTGGTTATCTTCATCGTTCTTCCTCCTCTTCTCTTGTTCCGTTCACACACCCAGTGCAGTGGACGACCAGTTCGCGTCCATATCGGTCTCGGTGAGGACGGGGAGCACGGCTCCTCCGTCGATGACCAGTGATGAGCCCACCATATAAGCAAAGTCATCCGATACTAGGTGCCGGACCACTCGGGCGATCTCCTGAGGAGTGGCGAATCGCTTGCACGGGATCTTCTGCTTGGCTTCGTGGATCGGATCGTCGACAGGCCACCCCACATCGGTATACCCCGGAGCGATCGAGAGAACCCTGATGCCGTAGCGCGCAAGCTCAATGGCGGCATGTTCACTGAACTTGGCGATGGCCGCTTTGACTGGTCCGTACACGCTCGCCGTCGGCCAACAGCTCTCCTTTTGGTTGGAGGAGATATTGATGATCACGCCGCTCTTCTGCTGCGAGACCATGAGCCGGGCAGCGTGTTGGGTACAGAAGTACGTTCCCTTCCAATCGATATTGTTGATCGTGTTCCACATCGCTTCAGTCGCTTCAAGAATCGGAGCGAACATACTGACGCCGGCATTGTTCACCAAGCAATCTAGCGTTGAGAAATCTTCGGTGAATTGGGCGAACATCCGTTCGATCGCAGCTACATCACCGACGTCAGCCTGGTAGACTTCGGCCCGCCGTCCCATCCCTTCGATCGTCTGTTTCGTCTGGTACGCCAACTCTTTGTTTCGATTGTAGTTGATACCGACATCATACCCGTTGGCGGCCAGTTCGATGGCGATGGCCTGTCCTATGCCTTTGCTCGCACCGGTAACCAGCGCAATCTTATTCATGCTTCCCCCTCTTGTTGATGAGGGGATGGACCTGTGCATGCACTGCAATCCATCCCCCATCGATTCAACGATATTCGTGATTCATCCCGCTTAGCGCAGTCCCATCTCCACCAGAACGTCCTTGTAGTTGTTCCGGTACATGACGACACCACTGGTCTCGATCAAGAGTGGGGGCTCAATTCCCTGAGCAATCCACTTGTACATGTTCTCCGCGGTCTCATAGCCGTGGCGTTTTGCGGCGAGCAAGACGGTGGCGTGGAACCCGGTGACCGGCTTCTCCAGCTCACTGATCGCAAGCTCGTTGCCATTGATTCCGACTCCGATGATGTTCTCGGACTTGATGCCGTTGCCCTCAAGCGCCCTGACGCCACCGATGGTCGTATCGTCGCAGAGCGAATACACGAACCAATACTTCACGTCGGGGTGAGCAGCCACGAGGATGTTGGTGGCGTCGAAGCCGCCCTCCATCGTCGAGTCGGTCTTCGTCGGTCCCTTGTAGACGCGCTCTTTCGGGAAGCCCATCTCAACGATCTTGTCGGTCGCACCATCTGTGCGCTCCTTGCTCGTCGGCAGCGTGTCGTACGTCAAGCAGGCCACTCCGGTCTTGCTGAGATCCCAACCACGCTTCTGTGCTTCAAGCATGATCGTCTCACCAACCTGGCGACCGATCTGGTAGGCGGAGATTCCCATATGGTGGACATTCTCCATCGGGTTGCCGTCCGGTCCGACGAATCGGTCGTCGACGCTCATCACCTTCAACCCGTTTTGGTCGGCCTTCATCTTGATCGACGGTCCGAGTTTGACGTCGGGCGTACAGATGATGAAGCCCTGTGCCTTCTGAGCGGCCAGGTTGTCGATGGCGGAGAGGACCTTCTCTCCATCCGGGGTGCTGATTTTGATGAGCTCGAAGCCATACTCGTCAGCAGCCATTTGTGCGAACTTCCATTCATCCTGGAACCAGGAGTTCTCAGCCATTTTCACCAAGAATCCGATCTTGACCGGCTGGTCCTTTGCTTTCTCCTGTGAAGCCTGGGAAAAGGCGATCCCTCCCACGAGTAGGAGAACCATCAGCAATACAACAATCTTTTTCATACTAACCCCTCTTGTCATTGGTTTGTTCATCCGGTAGACAACGCTACCATCCTTTTTGTACCGTGTTGCTCGGTATGCTACCAATGGTTCTGCAAGAATCATACCAACCCGTCCTTCGGCGGTAATTGCATCGTTTTTGCAGGCCTCTGGGTATCTCCTTGCACAGTTTCTCAAACGTGTGGGTATAATATTTCACACCTCGGTGACATCTCGCCCCAATGCGGGCAGCGTGACGACAAATGTGGTACCACGGCCTTGGTTGCTGGAAAACTTCATGACTCCGGTGTGCTGTTCAACGATATTCTGGCAGATGGATAGGCCAAGGCCGATGTTTGTTCGCGCCATTTTCGTTGTATAGAAGGGGAAAAAGATTTTATCTCGATCTTGGTTGAGGATGCCGCACCCATCATCCCTGACGATGACCGAGACGGTCTTGTTGGCAAAATCCTCATCCAGCTCCAATTCGATCAACCCGTCCTCAAGAACCGCCTCCCAGGCATTCATGATCAAGTTGATGAAGAGTTGCTTGAGCTTGTTCTCATCCCCGCTGACCAACGAGATTTGCTTGAACTTCTGCCTGATGTGCACGTTCTTCTGGCTCAAGCGGTGGCCGAGGAGCATGAGGACTTCGTCAAGGATTTTCTCCAGGGAGAGAGGAAGGACCGCCAGGCGGTTCATCCGGGAGAATGAGAGCAGGTTTGAGATGATCTCGGAGATCCTGGTGAGCTCCCGCTCTATGTGGTCCACGTTGGTCTTCCCCTCATCGTCAAGCGGGCAGAGGCGCATCAGGTCGACATAGTTCTGAATGATGGCGAGCGGGTTCTTTATCTCATGGGCGACCCCGGCGGCCAAGGCGGCGACGCTGGCGTTCTTATTGGCCTGCATCAGGTATTCCCGCGTCTGATAGGCGAAACTCATGTCCTCGATGAAGACATTCATCCCGATCTGCTCACCGTTCTGCTCGATGATCGGAGAGAAGGTGAACTTGACGATGATATCGCCGATCTTGACGGAGTCGAGGTCGCCCCCCTGGTCCCCTTTCAAGAGGTGGATGAGCTTGTCATAGGCGCCCTTGGGGAGGAAGTTCAGCAGTTGCGACAGAGGTTTGTATCGGTAGAGCTCGGGGATGTGTTGCAAGAGCTTCTTCGCCTGTTGATTGATGAACACCGCCTCTCCCTTGAGGTTGACGATCATCTCTCCAATCGGCAAGTCGTCGAGCATCGCCTCTTGGTACGCGTTGAGCAGCGAGTTGACGTCATTGTTCGTCCCCTCGTTTGCCGTGGATGTGTAGGCGAGGGATACCAGCCGGGCTGGGTCGAGGGCCCCCACGCTTTCGGTGCCCTTGCGGTAGCCGTCCTGCAGGATCGTCACCCGGTCGGCGATTTTGAAGATCTCGTTGAGACTCCCGGTGATGTAGATGATCGAAGTGCCTTGCGCCTTCTCCTGGAGCAGCAGTTGAAAGACCCGGTCCATCTCGCTGGGCAGCAGGGAGCTGTTGATGTCGTCCAAGATCAGGATGCGGGGCTTGCGCGCAAGGGCATGGCAGATGTTGATGATCTGCCGATCGCGCTCTTCCAGCTTGTAGAGCGGGGTGTCGAGGGGAAGCGAGAGGTTGAACTTCTCCAGGAGGCCCAAGCAGGAGGCCTCCATCTGTTGGCGGTATCGTTTGGTGATGAGGAACTGGTTGTGATTCCCGCAGAACATGTTCTCCACGGCATTCATCGAGGGGACGAGGTTCTTTTGCACTTGGTAGACCATGCCGATTCCCAGTTGCAGCGCTTTCTGGATTGTGAGGTTGTTCAGCTCCTTGCCATCGAACCAGATCCGGCCCTCCTGCTTCCGTTCCGAACCGGCGATGATCTTGCCGACCGTCGTCTTGCCGGAGCGGTGGTCTCCGGCGATGGCATGGATTTCGCCCTCGAACAGATTGAAATCGACGGAGTTCAACGCCACCGTGTGTCCATAGGTGTGGCGGATGCCTTCGAGTCTCAGCAACACCTTTTTCCGGCTCATACGTGTATCCCGAGCTTTTTCATGCGAAGGTACAATGTTTTTCGGGAGATGTTCAGCATTTCAGCGGCCTTTGTCCTGCTGCCCTGTACCTTCTCCAAGGCGTTGAGGATGATCTCGCGGCTCACGCTGTCATAGAAGGACTGCAGTGTCGATGTATCGGGAATACCGCTGGACTCCTTGAGGTAGTGGGTGGGCATGTCGGCCATGGAGATGACGTCCCCATCGCAGAATATGACGGCTCGTTCGATACAGTTGCGCAGCTCCCTGACGTTGCCCGGCCAGTCGTGCACCAACAGCATATTGGTGACCTGTTCACTGAATCCCTTGATCGCCTTGTGATATTTGCGGTTGAAGGTCTCCAGATAGTAGCGGGCGATCGGGATGATGTCGTCGGGGCGTTCAGAGAGCGGAGGGATCTCAAGCTGGATGACGCTGAGGCGAAAGAAGAGGTCCTCCCGGAATGTCCCCTCCTGTATCTTCAGATGGAGGTCTTGGTTGGTCGCCGCAACAAAGCGGACATTGGCCTGGCGGGTCGTGCGGGAGCCGAGGCGTTCGAACTCACCCTCTTGGAGCACGCGGAGGAGCTTGGCTTGGGTAGCCATGCTCATGTCACCGATCTCATCGAGAAACATCGTGCCGCCGTCGGCAACCTCGAACTTTCCCTTCTGGTCCCGTTTCGCATCGGTGAATGCTCCTTGGTCGTAGCCAAAGAGCTCGCTCTCCAAGAGAGCCTCCGGGATCGCTGCACAGTTCATCTTGATGAATGGCCCATCTCGGCGTGGGCTGCATTCGTGGATGATGGAGGAGAAGAGCTCCTTGCCGGTCCCGCTCTTGCCGTAGACAATGACGGGTGCATCGGACATGGCGGCTTTGCGGGCGATATGAATGAGCCGGTGCATCTGCTCGTTGACGGTAATGATGGTGCCCGCCTTGCCGGCATCGGTCTTATCCCCCGTCGAGTAGAGCTCCCGGCGCTCATGAATCTTTTTGATGTCCGACAGCAACTTTACAAAGGGAATCGGCTTCTCATAGAAATTCAACGCACCACAGCGCATTGCCTCCACGACACTGTCTGTTGAGGCGAAGCCACTGATCATGATGATCGGGGCTCCCGGATCGATGTCACGGATGCGCTGCAAGAGATCAATGCCACTCATCTTGGGCATCTTGAGGTCGCTGATATAGAGGGTGTATGCCTCTCGCTTGATCAGGCGGAGCGCATCAAAGGGGTCCAAGCAGTAGTCACAGATGATATCGTGTGCTACAAGGAGTTTCTTCAATGAGACGCAGTATTCTTGTTCATCATCTATGAGGAGAACCTTGGCGTTCATGTTACCCCAATCATAGGAGAGATAGGACGAAAACTCAACGGTGAATCTTCTATTCTCTCGAACGAAGCATGTTCGATTCTCCAGGACGTGAGTGTTACCCTCTCTACCCAATCAGGGAAGGCTGTTGGGTAACAACATCCACCTTGGGCGTCGAGAGAGTGAATTTACCGCCGTAATCGGTGCTTGCACCCCTTGGTGTGTTTGGCATACAAATTGCAGTGAGATGGGCAGGCGATGTGACAACGAAACAAAGGAAGTGATGAGGAAAGCATGAACAGACTCGAACTGACTGGAATATCAAAATCGTTTCCCGGAGTCAAGGCGCTCGACTCAATCGATGTAACCTTCAATGGAGGGACAGTCGGGGGACTTGTGGGGGAGAATGGTGCTGGCAAGTCAACGTTGTTGAAAATCCTCAGCGGAGCGTACACCCCCGACCAAGGGACGATTACGATCAATGGGCAGGCGCATGTGTTCAAGTCGACGAGCGATGCCCTGAATGCCGGCATCGCCGTCATCTACCAGGAGCTGAATCTGGTTCCCGAGATGACCGTCGCAGAGAACATGCTGTTGGGCCACTATCCTAAGAAGAAGTCGGGGTTGATCGATTTCAATGCGCTCTATGCCACAGCGACCAAGCACCTTGAATATATCATGGAAAACATCGACCCGACTGTGAAGGTCAAGACTCTCCCGATAGCCCAGCGCCAGATGATTGAAATCGCAAAGGCCCTGCTGTACAACGCCAGCATCATCGCGTTCGATGAGCCGACGAGCTCGCTCTCCCAAAAGGAGATCACCAACCTCTTCAGAATAATACGGGCGCTCAGAGAGCAGGGTAAGACGGTCATCTACGTCTCCCATCGCCTTGAGGAAGTCTTCGAGCTCTGCGACAGTGTAACCGTCTTCCGCGATGGAAAGCTTGTCGAGAAGTTCACCGACATGGAAAAGCTTTCCCAAGATGTCTTGGTCAATCGAATGGTTGGTCGTGACATCAGCGATATCTACAACTACCAGTCCCGTCCCATTGGCACGAGCACCGTCCTCTCGGTGGAGAACTTCCTCTGCACCAATATCAGAGAGCCCATCTCCTTCTCCCTTCGCAAAGGGGAGATCTTGGGGTTCTTCGGTCTCGTCGGTGCCGGACGGACCGAATTGATGAAGGGCATCTACGGAGCGACGAAGCAGCTGGAGGGGACCGTCAAGTTCAATGGGGAGGAAGTGCAGATCAGGAGACCCGAGGATGCGATCAAGCGAGGGGTCGCGTTCTTGCCTGAGGACCGTAAGGATGAAGGCATTATCCCGGTACGGAGCGTTGAGGAGAATATCAACATCGCAAGCAGGCGCAACAACCTGAAGTGGAAGTTCTTCCTCAAGCCACAGTGGGAGCGAGAAAATGCTGAGTCGTTCATGCAGAAGCTCTCCATCAAGAGCCCGAGCCGTCATCAGATCATCCAAAACCTTTCCGGTGGAAACCAGCAGAAGACGATTTTGGCACGGTGGCTGGGAGACAAGCTCACGGTACTGATCATGGATGAGCCGACGCGGGGCATTGATGTTGGTACCAAGAATGAGTTTTATCACTTGATGTACCAGATGGCTGAGTCGGGCATCTCGATTATCTGCATCTCGAGTGACTTACCCGAGGTCATGGGTACCTGCGACCGCTTGGCGGTCATGCGTGAAGGAACCATCGTTACAATCCTCCAGCGTGACGAATTCGATAAAGAGAAGATCATGAACTTGGCGCTTCCTGCCAAGCATAAAGAACATCAGCCGGCTTGAGCCACTGATCACGAACAGAAAGGGAAAAGGGGAGTTTCGGTATGATACAACCACGGGGGCGCTCACTATCGGGGAGCTTGAAGTCAATTTGGGAAGATTCAGGAATGCTCGTCATCTTTATCGTCTTGTTCTTGCTGCTGTCAATCTTCGTACCGTACTTTTTGACGTGGCGCAATATGATAGGCCTCGGCCTCTCTGTCTCGATGGTTGGGATGGTCTCTTGTACGATGCTCTTCTGCCTCGCCTCTGGAGACTTCGACCTTTCGGTTGAGAACATCGTCGCCTTCAGCGGAGTGACTGCGGCCGTGGTGATCAACTCGACCAATAACGTGTTGTTCGGAATCATCCTGGGCATCGTGGGGGGCGGCCTCATCGGCTTCTTCAACGGCTTGGTCATCGCGAAAGGGCGCATCAACGCGTTGATAACCACGTTGGCCATGAGCCAAATAGTTCGAGGTCTGGCATTCATCGTCGCCGGAGGGGAGGCGCGCTCCATTGGAAACTACCGCTTCTTCGTCTTGGGCAACGGCATGATCTTGGGCATCCCGGCTCCAATCTGGATTACGATCATCTGTTTTGCCGTCTTCGCTGTCCTGATGCGCTCCACGACGTTCGGCAAGAACACGGTTGCCATCGGGGGAAACAAAGAGGCTGCCCGTCTATCGGGAATCAACGTTGATCGAACGCGGATTATCATTTTCTCCCTCCAGGGTCTGATGGCAGGATTCGCCGGGGTCGTGCTTGCATCCCGGATGACGAGCGGACAACCCAATACCTCTCAAGGGTTCTCCCTCGATGTGATCTCGGCCTGTGTGCTGGGAGGAGTCTCCCTTTCCGGAGGGGTGGCGCCGATCATGGGCGCGATTGTCGGCGTCCTCATCATGGGTACCGTACAGAACGCAATGAACCTGATGAATATCCCCACGTTCTACCAGTACGTGGTGCGGGGATTCATCCTCCTGGTCGCCGTGCTCATCGACCAGTTCAAACAACAGACGAGGAAGGTCTGACACAGAGAGGAGGCTCATGCTGACACTCGAGAACGAAACGTTCCGTCTTGAAGTAGATCCTCAGCGAGGAGCGAAGATAACCAGGCTTACCTACCGGGAGAAAGGAATCGATCTCTTGGTCGGTAAGCCTGAGCCGCTCTCCCACTTGCCCGCCACCGAATGGCCGGTGCGGTTCACCCTCGCCGACTCCTACGGGTTTGACGAGATGTTCCCGACCATCGATGCGGACAGCTGTGTGTCGTTGCCGTGGGGACCGGTTGCGTTTCCCGATCATGGAGATCTCTGGTCGTTGCCGTGGCTTGGCTCTCTCAGCGACGATGTGATCGAAACCGAGGTCCTCGGGACCTCGTTTCCGTATCGGTTTGCGAGAAAGGTGCATTTGAATGGACCGACGGTGGAGCTTGAATACCGCTTGACCAACCTTACTCCCTATCCAGTGGAAGTGCTCTGGGCGGCTCATATGCTCTTTGCCCTCCACCCAGGTATTTCGCTCGAACTGCCCGATGAGGTAGAGATGATTGTCAACGCCTATGAGGGAGGGATCTTCGGAGCGCGGGGAAAGCGAATCACTCGAGACGAGCGCCTGTTCGATCGGTGCTGCTCATTTATCCCTGACTCGGGGCTGTGTGGCAAGTGGTATACCGCTCATCCACTCAGCGAAGGGTGGGTGAAGGTTGTAGATACCACGAACCGAATTACCACGACCATCAGCTTCGATGCAGCCCAGGTCCCTTACCTGGGGGTCTGGATCAGTGAGGGGGGATGGCAGGGGCAACGCTCCCTCGGCATCGAGCCCGCCACAGCCCCCATGGACTCACCCTCCAATGCCCGTGAGCATGGGGCCATCCACCTCCTGCAGGGCCATGCGACCGAGATCTGGAGCATGCGGGTGACTACGGTCTCGCTTCCCGATTGATCCCCTCCCTGCAGAGCTCAAGAGCGGTCAAGGCCCCTTGATGGCTCGGGTTCTCAGCTACAATCTTCGAGAGAAGCGCCTCAGCTTCAACCACGTTGCCAAGACCGAGGTTGCCCAATGCCAAGAGGTAGTGGCAGTGGTGGAGGTGCAATTGAGCCTCGTCATTGTGATAGACCGAGGTCTCGGGCAGCGAGACGGCAAAGAAATCGGGTTTCACTTCATCAAATTGATGCTTCCTGCCGTATGAGACCAACAGGTTGAAGCGCTTGGAGGCCTCGTCCCTCCTCCCGAGTCTCAACAACGCCAAGCCCTGGTAGAAAATCGTATCGGAGGGTTGGTCGTGGTAGTAGTGGTTGGGTGCGGGCTTCTCCAGGCCGGTCGACGCACGCTGCCACCACTGGCGCGCTTGTTCGTCGTCCCCTGATCGGGAATAGGCGATGCCGAGATGATGGCAGGCGATATTGTCTTGTGTCTGGGGCAAGCGGCCCTCTCCCAGGTTGGCCGGCCAGGTGAGGGTCCGTTTCAAGAGATCGATGGCAGTGTTGCAATCATGCATGTCGAGCGCGTGCTGCGCCATGGTGACCAACGAGAGGACGTACTGGCCGCTGACGAGGCCCTCACCCCCCTCCCATGGATGGAATGAACGACTCATGATCGCTGCATACGCCTCCTCTGATCGCTTCAGGCAGTTGAGGAGCATGATGCGGCGAAGGAAGAGGTCGTCTCGTTTCGCCACCACGCTTTGATGGCGATCGAGGAAGGTGAGGCGATCGAGTGGGGTATGGGCCAACCGTTCAGCCAGCTGATCTCTCTCCAACAGGATCCTGGGATCCTGGTCATCAAGCTGTTGGGCTCGGCTGATGGCGCTGAACGCCGCCTCCAGGTCGTGACTCTGGTTGTGGTAGGCGATGGCGAGGTTGCGATGTACCGTCGCAAACTGTGCGTTGAGTGACGCGGACCGCTGCCACGAACGCAACGCCTCCTCATGTCGCTTGGCATCATAGAGGAGATTGCCGAGGTAGTAGTGTGCAAAGGAGCCGTCTGGATTGAGTTGGGTGGCATGCTCAAGGACGATCAACTCCTCCAAGGTATTGGGAAAGCAATAGGCGCTGGAGAGCGTTTCCGCATGGCGGTAGCAGGCAAGAGCCTCTTCTCGGTCGTTGCACTTTGTGGCTGTAATCCACCCCTTGGCATACCACGTCATCGGATGATCGGATGGTCCCAGTTTCAGGATCTTGAGCGCTGTTTCACTCGCTCCCATCTCCACGTAGCGGAAGGCGAGCAGGCGATAGTTTCTGCTGTCGCCTCGCATCAGCTTCTGCCACGCCTCCAGGTCGCCGGAGCGTACTGCCTCCTCATAGGCGAGTCCGAGGTCCAATGGATCGATCTGAAGGCTTTCTCTGATCCACTCTTGGCAATCTTCTCCCGTTCTCCTCAGCAGCACCGTTTTCAGGAGGCGGCTCTTCATATCGTGTGTGTTGTAGACGAGTGCGTTCTCCACGAACTCACGGGCTTGGGGCAATCGGTCCTTGCGAGAGGCGAGGCAGGCGAGCCAGTACCACGCGACATTCTGGGTATCAGAAGACCACACGGCCTTGAAGATTGAATCGTAGGCTTCGTCGGTTCGATCAAGCATCAGGAGGGCCAGTCCTCGGTGGAGGAACGGCTTGCAGCTTTCCGGGTTGGGGTTCTTCCATTGGATCCGTTCGATGGCACCATCAAAGAAGGGGAGGCTCTCTTCGAATCGTCCCTGCCGGTAGAGGAAGCGGCCCCACCCATCGTTGAGTCTGGCATCATGGGGGTCTCGCCTCAGTCCCTCCAGAAAATAGTCGGCGGCAGAGGAGCTGGCATGGCGATATTGGATGAGATGGGTCGCCGCTAGGTAGAGCTCCTCGATGCTCTTCACCTGAGATGGGGGGGCAAGCGGCGTGGCTGGCTCGGGTACCGGCTTGTCCTCATGCCGTTCGACTCTCACGGTGATCAAGGGGAGCCCGTGCTCGTTTGCGATCGTCAGCACGGTATCCTCGATGGCAGTGCCGCCAAGGGAAAATGGTTCGGTAAAGACGGTCTCCGGTGCCAGGTCGACCTGGCTGTGCCACAGCGTCCTATCAGCGCAGGTGACGGTGATCGAGGCGTTGGGATACGACTGGGCGGCATAGACGGAGAGCTCAGCGTCGTCACCCCTCTGTTCGTAGCGTACCACCACATTCTCGTTGGCGTCGGTAACCCTGCCGACTTCCTTGTATGGCATGAAGTATTGGGTGAATGTCTTCTCCTCATGCGGTGCAAGCCACGTGAAATCGGGCTGGTTGTCGGTGTAGACGCCGGTCATCAGTTCAATATAGGGGCCATCCTCATCAGTCAGGTTCCGGTCCCACGCCTGGCCAAAATCGCCGTTGCCCCACGTCCACTGCTTCTTCCCCACCGAGATATGGTGGTCGGCGATGTGCAGGAGGCCCGCTTGAAGACCCTCATCGAAATTTCCAATGAAGTCATACTTGGACTGATACGCCATGTAGGAGGTGGGAACCTGGATGTTCTTATAGCGGGAGATGTCGACGCCCGCCGAGTAGTCGAACTTGTAGTACTCTCCGGTGGCGATCGGGAAGGTGCTCACCGCGCGCTTGCCGTGGTCCATCACGGCGTGCACGTCGGGGGGGAAGACCGAGAAGGTGTTCTCATTGACTGCAACGGCAGGGTTTGCCCACCAGAGGAAGGTCTGGTCCATCGTGGTCGGGTTATAGAGGCGCCCTTTGATCTCGATGTATGCCCGCTCAGGATAGAGCGTGATCGCCGCCATCCCCTTGGTCCCGTACATGACATCGGTCTCCCCGATGAAGAGGGTCGCAGATCCATCTTCATTCTCTTCGAGGTGGTATTCGATGGGGAGGAACGTCGATGGACGGTGGTGCTGTGGCCAGTTGAATTCAATTCCCCCTGAGATCCACGGACCAGCGAGCCCTACGAGCGCCGGCTTGACCACTTGGTTGTAGTAGACGAAGTCATAGCCGTTTGTCTTGTCGATGGCTCGTTGGATTCTTCCGCCGAGCTCAGGAAGCAGCATGATTTTCAGATACTTGTTCTCCAAGAAGACTGCGGTATATGATTTGGGCTCTTTTTTCCCAAGGAGTGTCTCGGTCACCGGCAACGGATAGACTTTGCCTGAGCTTCCCTGGTATACCCGGCGTTCGAAGAACATCGGATTCACATCGGGTGCTCCCGTCTCATATGTCGGTATGACAACACGCTCTTCCCAAATTCTTACGTTCTCATTGTGTTTCGTTTCCATGCGTTCCTCCAATACGCCCCTCGCTAAAATTGTACGCCACCTGAGCGACTTTTGTAGGGGGTAAAGAGGTAAAAACTTGGATTATATTCCACTCTATGCTATGATAGCGCTATGCTGGATGGAAGCAGGGGAGAGGGGTTCCCCGGAGAGAAACTCATCGTGTTGCCTCCGTTTATCGTAGCATCTTTTATGAGTGATCCGCTGTCGAGCCGCGTATATCCCACCGATGTGGGATACTTCCCGCGTGCTTCCCACCACTACCGAAATCGAGCTGACGGCTGCAAAGAGCACATTCTTCTCTGCTGTTTCGAAGGGACGGGGGTAATCCAGATGGGGAGGCGGCAGCTTGCCCTCACGGCGGGGCAGGCGTTCTGTATCCCCCCCCTCACCCCGCATCGGTATTGGGCCGATGGGCGTGAGCCATGGAGCCTGCTCTGGCTCCACTTTGCAGGAAGCGATGTCACCCGCTACCCGGTTGACGGGACGGAGGTGGTCAATCTCGGTCCTCCCAAGGATCAGGAGGAGGTCAAGGCGCTCTTCTCGATGCTCTTCGGGACGCTGGAAGGCGCCCATACGCGGGGCAACCTGGTCCACGCAGCCACGTTGACCGAGGCGATTCTCTCCGCCATATTCTCCAAGGAGAAGGGGAACGGATGGGAAGCGGGAAACAGCGTCTTCACAAAGGCGATCCGGTATATGCACAACCGCCTTGCAGAGACTCTGACCCTGAGCGATCTTGTTTCCTACACGATGGTCTCGAAGAGCTATCTCCATACCCTGTTCCATCGATATACCAGCTGTTCGCCGATGGCGTATTTCTATGAGCTGAAGATCCAGGAAGCGTGTCGTCTGCTTGAAATGACCGACCTCCAGGTCCAGGAGATCGCAACGATGCTCGGATACTCCGAGGTCGGCTACTTCAGCCGGCGTTTCAAACAGCGGGTGAAGATGAGCCCCCGGGCATATCGAAGTGCCTCCAAGCTTCCGTCGGACGGACAGTGATCCAACACACGTCCCGTACGCTCACCGCATGTGTCCACGCGTCTCTTCGAGGGCGAGGGTCCCTGATGAGCATAGAATGCGAATGACTTGCAAATTGAGCAATCCTTGACTATTGTATCTCCACAAGGAGATTTCATGCGTAGCACCTCTATCCTGCTCCTCCTCTTGCTTCCCGCCCTGCTCTTCGGCGGCGGTACA
>Ga0116183_1001838_pt1 | contig 23528 bp, 24 predicted proteins | sample AD_UKC078_MetaG_FD_89753 | JGI IMG/M metagenome (GOLD analysis project Ga0116183, IMG submission 89753) | Active sludge microbial communities of municipal wastewater-treating anaerobic digesters from USA - AD_UKC078_MetaG | ecosystem: Engineered > Bioreactor > Anaerobic > Digestate | place: USA... | reverse complement strand
CGGGTTGGACGGTTTCTTCGGACTTTCGGCAGGCGGAAAGGGCGATAGCTCCAACGAAACCGAATACCCATATTTTGGAAATGCAGACTGACATGCGGACCTCCGGTTCAGCAATCTTTGTGCCGTCCTCATCACCGAGCATTGCCGGTAGGAGCGCACGTAAAAAGTGTCTGACAACCGTACGGACGCTGTCCGGGTCGGACAGCGCTTACCGCCCGCCAAGGTCAGCCTCAACCGATCGACCGTCGACCCACGCAAAGTCAATCCAGCGATTCCAAGCGGGACTAGCAGAAACGTAATGATGTCCGGCGTCTGTGACCTTCGAAGCAAACCTGCTCCGCCCCGCAAGCCATACGGTCAACCTTCGGGAGGCCCCTGTCTTGGCAGTATTGTTGTCCACCAGAACACTAAATCACTTCCTCGTGGCAGAAGTTGAAGGGCTCGCATCCTTGATTATCCAGGCAAGAGGGACAACTCCCTTGCCAACAGACCATGCCGCGCCGCAACTCGTACCGTCGGAATCGCACGTTCCCAGGCCAACGCAGTTGGCGTGCTAGCGTTTCGGTGTTGGACCTCGCGTGCGATTGAGACCTTGGGCGTATTGCCCAGCACCGGGGTGCTCGGGAACTGTGGACACGTAAGTCCTTGGATTGACTAATCTTTTCGGGTCAAGGTGCGTCGGCAGGAGCGGTTGTTTTCGGACCTATTTGCTGCGGCTATACCGGTGGCTGATTGAACTGGACGGGCTATGAATGTGGTTGTTGTCGGGTCAGCTAGGCATGGAGGGACGGTGATTGACAAGCGCGGCTACTCCTTGACCACGTCGGTGTGGACCCATCCCTCGGCGGCTCCACCGTCAGAGTCCCACCGTATTTTCAACCATCCTCCCGGTTTCCGTTCGAGGATTCGGACCGTGGTGCCGTTGTCCAGCCTTGCGACCTCCTCCCCCTGAAAACTCGAGCGATCTCGAATGATGCCACGCTGGGGTGTACCGTACCGTGACGGTGGAGCGGCGATCTTGGCAGTCGGGAAATCGGGAATCGGGTCGGCCGTATCAGGTGGGGGGACTGGTACGGCTGTAGACGCAACCTGCGCGACTTGAACTGCGGGCTCACGCTCGGTTGCGCTAGTAGTACTAGACTCGGCCGCGTCCTTGGAACAGCCCGCGACGCTTGCAGCAAACGCCGTCCATCCGACGATCGCGATCACTGGTTTCGCCTTGTCGATGATCATTTTTGGCTGCAGAGCAATCTCCGTGCCCGGCAACCGACACGTGTCCCGGTGCTGACAAAGGGGCAGGCCCCAGGCCAAGAGGAAGGCTCCACTGTCCGAGCCGGACATCCGCCAGCCGCACACCGGACACTGTGACGACATCGCCGCTGCCTATCGTTCCCCGATCTCGAGCGGGCTTTGCTGGCCCGGGAAGTGCACTAGCAAGCGCCACACCCCTGCCACGGAGCGCATGCATCATGCACGCGGACGTCGAAAACGCCTTCCCCAACTCTGAAGCTATCGCGAACGAGGCGCCGCCTGCTCCTCGACCGGAGTCGGGCAGGTTCGCCTTCGTGGGTTCCGGACTCGAGCTTTTGTGGATCGAGGTAAGCAACTTCGTCTTGTCCGCACTCACGGTGGGAATTGCATCGCTTCTCGCAATCCCGCAATGGAGGCTTTCGAGATTCTGGGTCACCAACACCACCCTCGACGGTCGTCCCCTGCGCTACGAGATGTCGTGGGGCGATGAATTCGGCCATCAAATCCTCACGGCGCTCCTGGTACTGGTGACGTGCGGGCTTGCGACGCCCTGGGCCGTAGCCAACGCCCATCGGTTTCGCTGGAGCCGCGCCAGTACCGCAGACGGCCGCCGAGTCACCATGGACGGGAGCCTCTTCATGGATGGATTGGTCGTTGGCGGCCTTTTCCTGTTGGTTTTCCTGACGTTTGGACTAGCGGTCCCTGTCGCGTACGCATGGTGGCGCGCCTACTGGACAAGCCAAATACGTGTCGAAGATCCGCAGGTTCCTGGCGGGTGGTATCGGCTGCGATTCGATGCAGGATACCTATCCTTGCTCATCCAATGGATCTTGAACCACGCCCTCATCGCGCTTACCTTCTATCTCTACGTGCCTTGGGCAGTCGTAAACTTGGCGAAATTCGGTTGGTCCGCCACCGGCGACGACCAATCGCCGCCGCTCAAGGTGCCAGCCGGCCCACGGACGCCCGCCCAATGGGCCGTCGTGGTATTGTACGCCTTGTCCACGGTGCTGCTGTCCGTTGGCATCCTCTTCGTAGGAATCTATATCGCGCAGAATAAGGACAAACCGACCACATCGGCCACTTCCTCTTCGTACGTCAACTCACCCTCAGACGCCCCTGCCGCGCCCGTGCGCGTGCCGTCGGAATCACTCCCGACCCAGCCCCCTACCCCCCCTCCCGTGGCACTTTCGTCGGCAACCCATGTCGTTCACAACACGGCCTCCGATCTCGAATCTCCCTGGCTTGCCCTGCGCAGCGCCCCAGACTACCGCGCGGGTCTTCTCGCGAGACTGCCGGACGGAACCCGCGTTCGCCTCATCCGTTCGGAAGGCTCGTGGGAATACGTGCAAGTGGTTGACGGCTCCGATCGCGGAAAGGTAGGGTACGCGCGCAACCGATATTTGAAAAAGCTCGCCACCGTGGAATCGACTTCTGGCACCGCGGCGGACTTCGCTGCGCCCATTCCCGCGGAACGCTCCAAGCCTCCGACCGTAGCGGAATGGAGCGCTGCGCCCAAAGTCGACATGCAACCTGACGGATGCATACGGAAAATCGTTCGAGAATGGCTCAAGCTCAACTGTTCGAAAGATGACGACAACGGCTTGTACCCCATCGCCATCACCCGCACGGAGGGAATGGGCGGTGAGGGTTCGGGCTACTTCTCGTGGAGCAAGGAGGGACGAGTCGTTGACATCGTGGTGGCCATGCGTCGCGGGGGGCGAGGAACCGCTATCTTCGAGCTAAGAGGGCAGACCCTCGTCGTGGGCTACGACTGGCGTGCCGGCGGCGATTACCCGGAGATAATCTGGCAATGACGGCGTCCCCGGACCCTTTCGGTTGGGCAGGGCATGACCTCAACGGCAAATATCACGTTGAGCGAGTGGTCGGTGAGGGCGGATTCGGCGTGGTGTATCGGGCGATGCACCGGGGCCTCGGGGAACCCGTGGCGATCAAATGCTTGAAAATGCCTGGCTCCCTGGCGGAAAAGGAGCGTGCCGCGTTTGAGCAGTCGTTCCTTGACGAGGGACGACTCCTCCACCGGCTATCGCGGGCGCACGCGGGCATCGCGCAAGCCATGGACATGGGAACTGCGGTCAGCCCATTGGGCGTCTGGACTCCGTTTCTGGTCCTCGAATGGCTCGAGGGCAACTCACTCCAGGACGAACTCGAGGCCCGGCGCGCCCGCGGTGAGGCTGCGCTCCCGATCCGAGAAGCCCTCGATCTCATCTCGCCCGCGTTGGATGCCCTCGCAGTCGCCCACGATGAAGGCGTGGCTCACAGAGATATTAAACCAGCAAACCTTTTTCTTGCCCGCGTGGGCGGCCGCACGATGTTGAAGGTGCTCGATTTCGGCATTGCGAAAGTTCTCGCCCATACGGTCACGCTGACACGAGCCTTTGAAGAAACCGGTACTTCCATCAAGGCGTTTACGCCGCAGTACGGCGCACCGGAGCAGTTCGACCCTTCCCGCGGCGCAACCGGCCCCTGGACCGATGTTTTTGCCCTTGCGCTGATTTTCGTCGAATTGCTCACGGGACGACCTGCCCTCGAGGGTATGGATACGATTCAGCTTTTTGTCGCGGCGGCCAATCCGCAAGCGCGCCCCACAGCGCGGCGCCGGGGCGCCCGTGTGCCGGAAGCGGTGGACCGTGTGCTGGAAAAGGCGTTGGCGGTCAACCCACGGGAACGTTACGTGAAAGCCGGCGAACTGCGAGACGAACTCTTTTCGGCGGTGCATGGCTCATTGGACACCAGGCGCTTGCTCCGCGCCCCGACCTCGGGCACCGAGCTTGCCCCCGCTCCTCTGCCGGAGGCCCTTCGCAGCGCCCAAGACCTCAAGCCCCCCGTGGTTGTACTTCCCGCACCTGACGCGGCCTCGACGACGTCGCCCCAGGTCGGTCCCGTCCCTCCCGCGCCAAAATCCGAACGTGCCAAAGGTCCTCCCCTGGCACTTATGCTCGGACTCCCCATCGGGATGCTGGCCCTCCTGGGACTCGCGGGAACCGCCTGGTGGGCATACGACCGCCCTTCCTCGGACGCATCGAGCGAATCAATTCGACAACCCACCCAGGGAAATCCTACAGCGCCTGGTACATCCCCCACGGAAGGCGCTTCACGCCCCCCTGGCGACGAAATGGTTCACGTGCCCGCTGGAGCCTTCACGATGGGGAGCAAGACTGCCAGCGCTAGTGAGCGTCCCGAACACACCGTCACGCTGACGCGACCGTTCATGCTGGATCGGCTCGAAGTAACAGTCGCACAATATGCGACATGTGTCCGGTCAGGAGCATGCACGCCCGCAGGGATGCACGGGCCGGATCTTGCCCGCTCGGACATCAGCGTCCGAGGGGCGCTGTGCAATGCCTTTGATCCCGCCCGCGTGAATCACCCGATCAATTGCGTCGATCGCCTTCAGGCCGAGGCCTATTGCCGGTTCGTCGGGAAACGTCTTCCCACGGAGGCCGAATGGGAATACGCGGCTCGCGGCGTGGCAGGCAACCGGTTCCCCTGGGGCAACGAGAGGCCGAGTTGTGCTGTCCTCGTGATCGAACGCGCGGGCGCAGGCGTTTGCCGCGATGGTACCACAGGCACCGGGACGGTGGGCAGCTACCCTGCTAACGCCTCGCCCTTCGGTGCGCTCGATATGTCAGGAAATGTACGCGAATGGGTTTCCGACGGGTTTGACGAAAACGCATACCGACGCGGTGACACTGCCAATCCGGTAGTTGCTTGGCGGCCGGGCATGAAAGGGATCGTTCGAGGCGGAGGATGGGATTCCCCTCTTGGGGACGCTTCCGCATGGCGTCGCGTGGCAATCAACCCGACCACCGGCGACCTGTCCACAGGGATCCGCTGCGCGCGAGATGCGCAATAGGCGAGGGCACGTGCCATGAAGAACAACAGATTCGGGCTAATCAATCGTTACTTCTCCCTCGTTCCGACGCGAGCAAGTGCCCCATCTCATGCGTCGTGGCTACCGCGGTGGCCGGTCGCCGCCGAGCTCAAGGGAGATGATAATTGACTGAATTGAAGGCAATAGACCCTAAAAGCAAGGAAGCCAACGAGGCACTGCGTTGTCCAAGCTGTGGTGCGCTGGCTTTGGTGAACGATGATGAAGAAATCGGGGGGCGATGCGGCGTATGTGGTGCGCCCAGAATACGCCTCGACCCCGGGCAGCCCGCGCTGCGCGGCACCGTCAAACGACGTCTGAAGAAAGCCCGTTCGCACCAGGTCCGCCGATCCCGTCTGCGTTGGCTTGCGACGGTGACCGTCGTCGTCTCCTCCGTGACAGCGCTCGCATTGTACCTGCTCAGCTTTCTTGCGCGCGTGGGGATTCCCCCATGGTTTCGGCTGATTGCACTCGCTTTGGAGACCACCCTCGACGGTCTCAGCTCGGGGCTCCGCATCGCCAGCTTGGTGGTGCTTGCCACCGGAGCCGTGGGGGGCACCGTCGCGTTCATGATGGCACGCCGGGTGACCCCACGCATGCTCGGAGAGATCGACGAAGCGAACCTCGAGCATGCGCGGCAATTGCTCGAACGCCAAGGTCGCATAAACCTGGAAAATTTGGAACAAGCTTTGGGGATCGAGCCTGACGAAGCAGAAGCAGTGCTGATCAGGCTCGCCACCGACGACGGCGCGCGGCTTGCCATGCCGAGAGGCTCGGAGCTTGCCGTCGAATTGGTACCGCAGGAGGACGCGCAAACCGCGGGAAAGAGACTGCGATAAGAGGGGCCGGGTTGGCATTCGCGGCCAAAAAAGACCCAGATCAGACCGTCAAGGAAAGCCCATCGATGAGGTGCTGCTTCGAGATGGCGTCGAACAATCACGCGTTGGGGAAAGGATTCACGAAGTGCTCCGCGCGCCATTCGATGCGTTGGACTTCCACAGAAACCTTAGCACTACGGCGGCGACCAGTTGCGCGGCAGGCGAGGCTCGGTGACCGACTGTAGCTTGGTTTCGCGACTGCCAAACACGTATTTCGTGATCGTGCCGGCCACTTCACCCGCCCGGTAGGCGAGCTTGCTGCACTCGGCGGTCCAGGTATCGTCATCGGGACCTCCCCTGAGTTGGAGGGAAACGTTGCATACATCGTGGACGACCCACTGGTCTGGCCACTGACGGAACGAGCCCGCGACGAGGCTTTCAACCCGGTTTCGGGATAGGCTGGATTTGCCGTAAAACTCGAGTTCGTCGTCGCATAAATCCGAAAACGACGAAGCGCTGCGGTCGTTGATGGCTTTCTCGAGTTTGGCGAGCTTGGCGGAGACCGCTTTGAGGAAGGCAGGATGGGAGTTGGAGGTTTTGATGGCGATGGCGGGCTCGCAGCACAGAGCACCGCGCGCGGGGCTCTTCTCGAAGCCCGGAGACACAGTACGCGTTGCGCAGGAGTTGCCGCCGCGCACCACAAAGCCGTGCTTTCCGTCGAAGGTCATCGTCCACGACTCACTTTTGCCAATGGCCTCATCCTCACCACAAGCTCGCCTCCACTGCGCCTCGGTACACACCTCTCGCCCCTCGGAAGAGCAGAGCGCGTGGGCCTCGAGCCAAGTCAAACCTGCATCCCCCGGTAGACGAACGAGCTTGAACGCGGGCAGCCAGATGCTCTCACCAGCGATCTTGCCCGCGGATAGCTCACGATCCGCGACGGGAGGCAATGGGGCCGCTGGGGCGGAAGATGCTGCGCTGGAAGCCGAAGCGGATTGGGCAACCCGCGGGAGGGAGTCGTCGACGGGCTCCTCGCGCTTTTGGCACCCTACGCTAGCAGCGGCAACGCATGAAACCGTGATCCAACAGATGAGACTCGCTTTCATGGCAACTCCTTCTCTCGCGACATGGGAAGCTTTGCATCAAGGGCTTCCGGCGCAGCGGAATCCCGTCCAAATATCTCCGGTTCCTGGGGCAAGGGGTACGCGCCGCGATGCGCGAAGGTCCTCCGGTGGCGAATCCCAGGAACCGCCGCGGACGATGCCTTTGGCAGCGCTATTGACCACAAACGGGTCTGATTTCGCAGGTTTACCATAGGCGCGTTCGTCCCACGCATCGGCAACCCATTCCCGCACATTGCCCGCGAGGTCGAGCACGCCAAAGGGGCTCTTGCCCTCCGCATGGCTCCCCACCGGTGCAGTCCCCGATGTCGAACACGAGCCTTCCGCTCCAGCGCCAAATGCACCAAGCGCACACGTCGGCGGTGTGGCTCCCCACGGATATGCCCTGCCGTCGGGACCGCGCGCCGCATACTCCCATTCCGCTTCGGTGGGGAGTCGCTTTCCCACGGACTTGCAGTACTGCGCGGCCTGCATGCGATCCACGCAGTTCACCGGGTGGTTGGCTTTCGACGGGTCGAGGAAGTTGCACTTCTGTCCGAGCTGCAGCACCGCGGTCTCGTCGATCCCGGGGCCGTGAACCCCAGGGGGCGTACATTTATGCTCACGCACGCACTTCATATACGCTTCGACGGTGACCTCGACGGCGTCGATCACGAACGGGCGCGTGAGAGTCACTTCGTGCGCGGGACGCTCGGAGGGGTTACCCTCGGCACTGCCCATGATGAACGCGCCGGCGGCAATGCGCACGGGCGAAGCGGCGATAGCGGGAGTCGATTCGAGCGTTGGAGGCGCGAAAGATGCTGCCGAGGCCGATGCTGGGGAGCGGCGCGTAGGCAGGAGCAAGAGCCCCGCGACAACGCCACCGACGGCAAGGAGCCCCGCCACGAGGCCAAGGGCAACAAGAGAACGCTTGCTTTTCCGTTGGATCGAGGGCGCAGGGGGGATCTTGGGTGCGATCTGAGGTGAGGTCGTGCTTCCGTAGGGAGCGGATAAAGCTGCAGCACTCTCGGGTGTGAACATCCCGGAGGGGGCATCGGGCGTGCCGGAATTCCAAGGGACGGTGAGTTGGGACGAGTCGACGGGTGTTTCGGCGGCAGTAGCGTACACGGCAGTCTTCAGGGCAGCCCAGAAGGCGCCAGCAGAGAGGAATCGGTTCCGTGGTTCGACCTCGAGAGCCTTGCCCACCACCTCTTCGACAGCCTGGGATACGGTTACTCCGCGCAATCTCGGAGTAGGCCGCTCCTGCGGATTCGCCGACTGCACCATGAGTTGGATCGTGTTCTCGCCTTGGAGAGCAGGACGCCCCGTCAGCAGTTCCACGAACACCAGCGCAAGGGCGAAGACATCGGTCCACGGGCCGGTGCCGCCATAGCGGGAATCGAACTGCTCCGGGGTGCCATACTGCGGTGTGAAGGCCTTGATCGAGTCGCCCGTGGCCTGCAAAGCGTGGGTGATGCTCGTGCCCGTCAGCACCTTCGCGATGCCGAAGTCGAGAACCTTGAGCATGGTGGTGCCGCCGACGCGGGCCAGGAACAGATTGGCCGGCTTGATATCGCGGTGGGAAATGCCCTGGTTGTGCGCTTCGGCGAGAGCGAGGGCGGCGGGATTGAGCAGCTCAAAAGCTTCGCGCAGCTCGAACCCCCCCCGTCCCGCGGCAAGACGCTGGGAAAGCTCGTCGTCGAGCCCGCGGCCTTCAAGCCACTCGAGCACGAGATAGGGAGTCCAGGTGCCGTTGGGCGATTCGGCGGTTCCGACATCGAGGGCTTGCGCGATTCCAGCGTTGGCACGGGATAACCGATGCAACAACCGCCCTTCATCGAGAAAGCTTTCTTTGAACTTCTCGCGATCCGCCGGCGAGAGCGAGGTCGGCATTTTGAGGCACTTGACCGCCACGGTCTCACGCAGACCGAGGTGATAAGCTTTGTAGACAAGGCCGAAACCACCTTCGCCGATGACAGCGTCGATGCGATACTTGGCGTCGAGGGTAGCACCACACCAGCCGAAAGGGTCGCCCATGCGCAGCAATGATACCAGGGCACCAAGACGAGTTGCAAGCCTTTCTGAACGCTCCCCTCCGATTTCCCAAATTGTCTTAATAATCTCTCATGCGGTCGAAAGACGGGAATCCTTTCGAGACCTAGCGTGTGACAGGCAGCATGACGGCAACCCATGAAAGCGGGCAGTCCAAGCGCGTTCGCCACGAGCGGGAGCAGGCAAGGCAGCATGTCGCGATGGTGCATTTGTTTGACGGCAAGACCCACGGTGGGTGCGACCTCGCCCGCGTCATGGTCAAGAAAGTGCCCGACGGTACGCCTCTTGGCCCCGTGCCGTGAATAGCCCTCCCGTGGCAGGTTGCATCCGCCGTACTCCCCATCCCTATGGCGGCTCTCCAAGGTTGCTTGCGCCTCCTCAGCCAACCCGTGGCGATCGCCACATTCGGGCGGCACATCGCCAGTTAGTGATATTTATAATATATTTCAAGTTGTTACCTCTCTCAAGATAGCACACCCTTCGCCATGACTTCGGGCCATCGCTCGTCCTTTTGCAATGGGGCCCCCGTACAACCCCGCCTTCGCATGCCATACGTGCGTCACCAGCCCGAGAACTCCGTACTCGTCAGGTGGTGCAAACGTGACTCGAGACATTCGTTGCGATGGCAAGCGAAGCATACCTGCGACCGCTTCCACGGCACGTCGCCCAAGAGTTCCAGAAGTACTTGCGCCGCGGGAACTTGGCTTGGGGCCTTGCGCGGTAGCCGCTTCCTAGACCGCGTCATGGACAATCCCGCCCTCTGCGCCATCCTGACCGGACCAAACCGCAAAGGAGTGTTGGATGACAGAGCACCGTCTCGCGGGAGTCCTGCGCCATCAACTTGCAACCCTTCGTAAAAACAACAGATTTGCCTCCATGTCCATATCCCATCAGACGGCAGGCCATCTAATACTCAAGCACCCGGACAATCCAGGGGGCAACACCTTCAAGCATCACTGCCGAGTTGGAAATCGCGAGCACAACTGGATCGTCGTGAACGCATCCCAGAGTGTCCAAGCCCGCTGATGCTCCCGTTCAAAATCCCCAATCCGAGCTTCCGCTGGTGCCGCAACTCCTACGGCTCCGGCGAGTGAAGCGACGCCGAGTTCAAAGCCGCCAAAAACACGCTGCCGAAGTCCGTCTTCGAAACGGCCTCCGCGTTCGCCAATACGCGCGGGGGCTGGATCATCATCGGCATCACGCAGGACGGCGAGCATTTCGAAGTCAGCAGCGTGGACCAGCCCGACAAAGTGCAGAACGACTTCCTCTCGGTCATGCACGCCGGGCGGAAGGTGAACCACGATGTCGACGTTTCGGAGCACCGCTTCGAGCAGGACGGCAAGGTGATGCTCGGGTTCCACATCCAAGAAAACCCGCGCACACGCAAGCCTGTCTACATCGACGGCGACATCCGCAAGACATTCATGCGCAAGGGTGGCGGCGACTACCGCGCGCAACAACACGAAATCGAGCGCTTGCTGCGTGATGCCTCGACGGATCGCTGGGACGGCGAGCCCTTCACGACTTTCTCTACGAGTGGGGCTATCTCGTGAAGGAGGGCGAAAAGTTTCTCCCAACGCGCGGAGCCGTAGCCCTCTTCGGTTCGCTGCGCGGCGTACGGACCTGTTCCCCAAGCCAGTGCTCGATGTGCGGTTCCTCGGCTACTCCAGCACGGAGGACTTCGTCGAAACCCGCTGGATCGATCGCCTCGTGAGCGAGGTGAACATCATCGAAACCTGGCAGCAACTGCTCGCAAAGTACCTCTTTTTCATGCCGAAAACCTTCCGAGACATCGATCCGGCCACACTGGAGCGTCGCGACGCACCTGCGGGTTTTCGCGTCTTCCGCGAGGCGTCGATGAACCTGCTGATCCACCAGGACTACGGGGATCACTCCCGCAAGGCCGTCATCGAGTTTTTCACGGACGGCATCAAGTTCTGGAACCCGGGGGACAGCTTCGCCGACGAAAAACACCTCCTTGATCCGGGCGAAAAGGACGTCCGCAACCCCGCCATCGCGATGGCGATTCGGCGCATCGGCATGTGCGAGCAAGCGGGCACGGGCCTTCGGATGTTCCTTCCCCAGCCCCGCGACGTCATCAGCCCCCTGACCGGGGAAGTCACCGGGGAAGTCACAGGCCAAGTCACAGGCCAAGTCACAGGCCAAGTCACAGGCCAAATCGCAAAGCTGGTTGCGCTGCTCGATGGAGAAAGGACGCGGCAAGAACTCCAGGCAGCTATTGGGGTCTCGAGCCGAGCCCATTTCCGTGCGGCCTGCCTCGACCCGGCGCTCGAGGCCGGCGTCATCGAGATGACCCGCCCCGTCAACCCGCGCAGCCGCCTGCAGCGCTACCGGCTCACGGAGTTGGGCCGCCGAGTGAAGCGGGCCGGGCAGCACACGCCGTGAATCCCAAGAAGGAGCCCGTGGTGGACTGCAGGATGGCCAAGCCGCGCTTGACCTCCGCATTCGTCGCGGGATGATGCGATTCTGCGGATCTGTTCCAGTTTGCGCTCGTAACCTATTGAATTTACAATAAAAACAACCTATGGAACACCGCAATCTCTACGAACCTCTCCCTTTGCTCAAACAGAAATGTCCGCAAAAAGCCGACCAAACGGACCTCGTACATGGAAACCAGGACTTTCCCGTTATCCAATCTCGGAGTTCAACTGCATGACAACGGTGCGCGTGTCATCACAACAGCTCACGTTCAAGCCGTACTTCTTCAGGTCGTCCATGATTGTGGTGTAGGCATCGATGGCCCAGGGAGGCGCGCGACGAGACCATTCGCCTGCGGAGGGCACAAAAACCTTGCGCGGATCATGGCAATCCAGGTCGCCCGGGTGAGGGAAGAGGAATTCTCCGCCAAGGGCAAGCACGTTGCCCCTGCCATCCGTCCACATCACCCGATTCTCCACCGCGTCGACTACCACAGCGTCCTTGCTATGGCGAGTGGGAGGACCAAGGCGCGACATGTCGATGGTTAGCACCTTGATCGGCCAACGGGAGCCAAGCGATTCTTCCACCGCGTGCCATATCGAGGCACCCACCACCCACACCCATAGGATCGGATAACCCTCCGATGCTTGGATGCACGCATGATCCGCTTCCACAGACGCGAACTGCAGGTACTGGTCGTCGCGAACTGCGTATCGGAGAGCGTTTGCTGCGCCCAAAGAGTCGGGATTGAGTCGCTCAGCCGGTGTGGTTGGCGCACGCCGAAAACGAAGAAAACGGACCAAGCGGGATATCGGGGTTTCCTTTCTTCGCAGTGGAGCCACCACATGAGCGTCGGAGGTTCCTATCGCCGCTTTTAGGGTGAGCGAGATGACCTCATCGATGTCGTCGTGCCACTCATCGTCACTATCGGCAAAATCGTGAAGTCCAGCCTCGGCGAGGCATACATCCGCGTCAACGGGCAGCGGTATCAACGCATACAGTCTGCCAATCTTCGTGTCCCTCCAGCGCCAACCAAGATCAACCACGCCAACTTCGGTGACCGGCATAGCGGTCATGTTACCAGTGGACCACGCCCTCTACAACGTTCCTGCTGTTGCCATCGCCAAAGCCGACGAGGAGTTGCGGCTTTACCGCGAAAGTGATTCCTCGTCGGAGACGGACACCACGGACCCCGTCGGTCATGGGTCACCTCCTCGGGGGGCAAAGGCGCCTGAAGCCGCCTGGAGGTGTGAGGGGGACGGGACTGCACGAAAGGGAACCCAGAGTTCCCAACCGTGAGACCAGTCCCAAGAAAAGCTTGCACAAAACGGAACTGTAGGTTACGTTTTGTGCATGATGTCGCCTGAAGTCAAACGGCCAAACTGGGACCGGCTGTACGAGACCGCCGCCGGCCAGTCGGGGTATGTCACCACGAAACAGGCCGCTGAGGCGGGCTACTCCACCCATCTGCTCCGCAAGCACATCCACGCCGGCCGTATCGTGAGACCTCAGCGCGGGATGTACCGGCTCGTACACTTTCCGGTCGAGGATTATGAAGAGCTGGTCACTGCTTGGCTTTGGTCCGACCAGACGGGCGTGGTCTCACACCAGACCGCCCTTTGGCTCCACGGTCTGTCCGACGTGCTTCCGGCTCAGGTGCATCTCACGCTGCCCGAGGCCTGGCGGCGGCGTCGGTTTCGCGTTCCGGCCGGTATCGTGCTCCACTACGCAGACGTCGCATCCGACGAACGATCGTGGTTCGGCCCCGCGCCTGCGACGAACGCTAGCCGTACGCTCAGCGATTGCGCCAAGAGTGGCCTGTCCCCGGAGTTGCTGCGGCAGGCCGCTCAGCAAGCGCTTCGGCGCGGTCTGGTCACGCGCAGCGAACTCGTCGATGTCGAGACCGCCCTCGAGCCGTTTGGAGGCCTCGCACAATGACTCCGCGCACGTACGCGTCGCCGGAGGCTTTCAAGCAGGCGCTCGAGCAGCGCCTGCGGTCGTCCGCCAAGACAGGCGCCGAGTTCGCGCGCAAACGTCAGCTCCTGGTCTTCGATCGCTTCCTCGCTCGAATCGTCGCGGTGCTCGGAAACGCGGTCACGCTGAAGGGCGGTCTGGCCCTCGAGTTTCGCCTCGACCGAGCACGCACCACGAAGGATATCGATCTGGGCATGGTGGGTTCGCCCCAGCACGTGCTATAAATACCAGAGGATACAGATACCTCACCGTCTGCCTGCGCTGTTCAAGCTGCGACTGCGCGCCCACTCTGCGGCATGGAGCATCCCATGACCACGAACTCCTACGCTCCGGCGAGTGGAGCGACGCCGAGTGCAAAGCCGCCAAAACCACGCTGCCGAAGTCCGTCTTCGAAACGGCCTCCGCGTTCGCCAATACGCGAGGAGGGTGGATCATCCTCGGCATCACGCAGGACGGCGAGCATTTCGAAGTCTGCGGCGTGGACCAGCCCGACAAGGTGCAGAACGACTTCCTCTCGGTCATGCACGCCGGGCGGAAGGTGAACCACGATGTCGACGTTTCGGAGCACCGCTTCGAGCAGGACGGCAAGGTGGTGCTCGCGTTCCACATCCAAGAAAACCCGCGCACACGCAAGCCAGTCTACATCGACGGCGACATCCGCAAGACATTCCGAGCTGGGCCGCCGAGTGAAGCGGACTGGGGAGCGCACGCCGTGAGTCCCAAGAAGCAGCCGCGTTTGGCCTCCGCATTCGTCGCGGAACAGTGCGATTCTGCGAATCTGTTCCAGTTTATGCTCGTAACCTATTGAATTCGCAATGAAAACGATCCCCAGGAACATCGCGATCTCTACGAACCTCTCCCCTTGACCAGACAAAAAAGTCCGAAAAAAGCTGACCAAACGGAGCCAATCGGTGAGGAGAAGACCCTCGCGGCGCAAGCCTCGGGGGTTTTGTGTATTTTATGCGTTGAGATTCGTCGGGTTGCACGCTTCGACCAGTGTTGGCAACGAGCAAGGTTTTCGTGGTACCGCTCGCTCCTTGGAAAGGTAGCCAAGGCGCGCCCAGAGATTCGCGCTGGCAGCTTGCCGTCAACACGGACGTGGATAGTGAGATATGACCCCTGAACAGGCGATTGTCGAGTGGCGACGCGAGGCTGCTTGGAATGCCAACTCGCTTGTCTGGGTTGGCGTGGGATTTTGACGGGTTTTGCAGGTCGTTTTGGAACAACTCGTGGCGAGACTGCCAGGCGAGGCGTGGAAAGGCCACGGCAAGTGACCCTCCGAGTGGCTACGTCGGGGCTTGTCGCTCACTTCGCGAGCTTTAGGTACGTCTCTTCGTGAGCGTCCATGCACCAGTGACTAACCAGAACTGACCCACCTGCGCTTGGGAATACTGACCTACTCCAATGAACGAGATCTCCTTCGGGTCGCTCTTCTTCAAGTCATGGTTCGTCCTGAGTTTTCTTTCTATTCCTAAAAATGATACGGGCGCTACCACTACTTCTGGCAAATCGGACCATGGCGCGTTATCTCGCCAGCCCTTGCGCCACGAAAGGGAGCCGCCGCACGGATGATTGTCGCCAACCACCGCTCGCCCATCGATAGTGCGGTGCTTCTTTGCCTATTTGGGGGCCAGAGGTCGAGCCGGGCGAAAGCGTTCGCGTCGAGTACGTGGTGCGAAGACCCCAACAAGCGCCCGGTCTACGCGCTCACCTTCGAGTTCACCGTGCCACGAGAAACGGACCTGTTCGGTTATCGCGTGGCGTCCGCCGAGGCGCAGACCCACCGCATCACGCACAAGACGATCGACACGGCCGAACTCGAGGACGAATCCGAGGAGCCCCTGCTTTACGATCCCGCCAAGCCGAGCTGTGCCTATCCCCTCGACGGGCTTCCTAGCGGGGTGGGCGTCGGCCCCGACGGGCAAATCGACGCCTCATCCGCCAGACGCTGGCCCATCGTTCTGCCCCTGCTCGTCACGCTCGGCTGGGGCTTGTTCGTGCTTGGCGTGCTCGAAAAGCTCCGATGAGCGGGCAGATGAACTCCACGCCTCAGTCGGCACAACAGCGGAAACCAACGGCCTCGACCCGACGATTCCGAGGCCATTCGAGTTCCCGCCCCATATCACAGCGCTGACCCCGAGAATGATGCTGGAAGCTGCCTCCGCGGATGCGACAAGGAGCTTCTGGACCGTCGCCCTTGCAGCTATTGTCCCACTCGGCGACATGACCGCTGAGGTCGAGCACGTCTGCGTAGGCCGCCTCCGGCGAGTGACAATCCGGGAAGCTGCCCACCTCGGCAAGCCCCCATTGGGTGTGGTCGTCGGCGTCGGCGTCGCGGCAACGGTCCGTATCGAACTCATCGCCGTAGGTGTAGGCGTACCGTCCGTTGGAACTGCAGGCGGCAAACCACTCGCTGACGGCAGGGTCGTCGTAACTCTCGAAGGGGTAGGCTTTCCCATCGCCGCGCTTGCCACACAAGCGCTTGCCGGCCGCTCGGCAAAAGGCTTCGGCATCGCACCAATCGACGCAAACAACCGGGAAATTGCCTTGTTTGCCGCTTGGGGGCCACTCACAACTGGGGGTGAAGCTCGAGTTGTCCTTGCAACTGCTCGACGGCTCGAGCCCCGAGGGGTTACGGTCGAGTGCAGCCTTGTACTGAGCACGCGTTACCTCGGTTTTGTCGATGCAAAACCCCTCGGGCAAGCGCACCATTTCCGGGCCAAGGCCACCCGTGAGTTCGCCGGCCGGGCAGCCGTCGGCCCCCATCCGAGGCTCGGGTTCGATGGGAATGACCGGCTCGGAGCGCAGCAGGAAAACAACGCCAACGACCGCGAGGCCAAGCCCCGCAAACAGAGAAACCAACGTGAGCTTTTTCATCACCAGTACACCGGGGAAGAGTTGCGGTACGGGGCGTCATCCGCCATCGGGAAGAAGCGTTCGACGTCCTTTGCAGGGTCGGCGTCTTCGCTCGTATTGAGGAAGTTGACCGTGGCAACCCCGGCGACATCACGCAGCTTGTAGTTCTCTCCCTTCGTCTTGACGATTCGGTTGGACTCCAAACGCGTACACCCCAGTCGATACCCCAGGAGTTGGCCCTCATGAATGGTGTTATTCGCCACGAAATAGCGAAGATTGTGGGCCATGTGAATGCCGGCATCGTAAAGGACATTGCCGACAATCACGTTGCCCACGGGGTTGTTGCGGCTGGGGCCGTAATCCTTGCTACTGACGTAGCTGAGGATCCCCCATCGCCCGTTGACCGTTCCCATCGACATGCGGATCCGATTGTTGAGAATCACGTTGTCGGTCTCTTTCCAGATGATCACCGGGCCGTCGATTTGTTCTTTTAAGTCGCAGGGATGCGCGGGATCTCGGCTGTGGGGCGCTCGCCTGGCGTCCAGCCGCAGGGGCCATCGCCTCCGGGACCCAGCGGCCCGCTGTCTCCACCGACTCCGCTGTCTCCGCCCCCACCATCTGCGGTGCTGCCGCTGCTCCCACCATCTGCGGTGCTGCTGCCGCCCGCTCCTCCCGCGGCTTCGCCGCCGCTCGACTGCCCAGCGGACCCGGTGCCACAGCCAACCATGGCCAGCATCAAAGCAAGCAAGCCGACGCCCCCGACTCCATCAGCAACGACGAAACGCATCCTTGACGCCTAGCAGAAAACGTGAGGCGCTACAACCTCCCCCATAGGCGCTTCCAATCCCAGTGACGCCGTGGCGCCAGCTAGAAGCGAAAGAGCCGCCCGCCGCGATGGTGGTGAAAACCGTGTCAGGCGGTGTGCTTAGACCGTTCTCGTCCTTGCCCCAACAATGAACCTTGCCCTTTTCATCCAAACCACAGGTGCGGAAGCCGCCTGCAGCGATAACGACGAAGTCTGTGTCAGGTGGCGTGATTTGGCCCCAAACGTTGTCGCCCCAGCAATGAGCCCTGCCGTTTGGGTCCAAACCGCAGGTGTGGGAACCTCCCGCCGTGGTGGTGGTAAAGCGCGGAATGTGGGGTGTACACAAGGGGGCATTGGGGCCAAGGTGGTGGATTGACCTGGGCAAGGAGTGCAGCGACGATCTTCGTGCGGTGTTGGCTCAACGGACACATACTCGTTGTTTTGGCAGGTGGTCCAGGGCATGCACGGCGTTGCGGGGTCGGTATCGTGGTCGAAGCCCTCCAATACGGCGCAGTCGAGCACGGGTGCGTTGCCACCTTCACAATAGGAGCCGGATTCGCAAGCTTCACACGTGGCATCGGTCGTGGTGGTGCCAGGGACGCTCACGTGGGTGCCTGGTTCGCATAGGGTCCATGGGGAGCAGGTGTCTTGATTGTCTAGGGTGGAGAAGGTACCGGGTTCGCAGGTCGCGCATTCGCGGTCGGTCGTGGCGGTGCCCGATGCGGCTACGTGGGATCCTAGCGGGCACACAGTCCAGGGCACGCAAGGTGTCTCGGGGTTGCTGTCGTGGTCAAAGGTGCCGTTGTCGCATGGCGTGGGTTCGGTATCGGCATCCGTAGGCTTGTCGGTGTCGTTTCCGGCGTCTGTAGGCTTGTCCCCGGCGTCGATGGTATCATCTCCCCATTCGACGAAGATGCCGTGGATCCCTGGCCGCATCCGCCCAGCCCCCAACGATTAGCAGAACCAATACCAACCACCAATGCTTCATGTTCAGCATGTTTGGCACCTTGGAGGTAAGATATACCCGAGTCTGGGGTTCGCAGCTATCGAAAACAGGTTCGCTTTCACGATAAAGCGGGTCGCGGTCTTTGGAGTCGGTGTGTCGGCTCCCATGGTGGGCTCCTGGGCGCCCCCATTGGCGTTTTGAAACTCGGTTTCCAAGGTCGCGGAGTCGAAAATGGTGTTTTGAAACTCGGTTTCCAAGGTCGCGGAGTCGAAAATGGAGTTCTGAAACTCGGTTTCCAAGGTCGCGGAGTCGAAAATGGAGTTCTGAAACTCGGTTTCCAAGGTCGCGGAGTCGGCCAAAGCGCAGCGGCGCGGGGAGCGTTTCCAAGGCGAAGCCGGGTGTTCCGGGGGGAGTAGGGGCGAGGGAGCGAGGGGGCGAATCGAATGGGTGGCAGGGCAGCGGTAGAACCGCTTCGTGGATAAGGGATTGGGGAACTGATGCGCTGGCTGGTTCTGCCATGGCGCCTCGTGGTGGGAAGAACGCGGTTGGCGGAGCGCATACTCCTTGACTTGCGACCGGTTTGCAGTTCCACTCAAAACCCATGCCCCTGCTCTGCCCCCTCCCCGTCCCCAGCTCCTGGGTCCAATCGCACGGCATCATCACCACCAGCGACATGTTCTTTCAGGAACACCTCGCATGGCGACGCCTACCTGACGGACGCACAATCGCCGTCACTCTCCTCTACTACCGCCGGGACGACGCACCGAGCGATCGAACCACGGTGGTCACCGTATTCGATCGGTCCTTCGCCATCGAACGCCTCCTGGCGTTGACCGACCTCACCCAGGAGATGACCACGGGGTTCCTGGAGAGCTTTGATCCCGCCATCGGTCCAGGCGGCGAACTCGTGTTCTGCACCACGTGCGACCGCGTTTTCGTGCTCGATGCGACCTGGGAACGCCCCGTCGCTTCGTACGACCCGAAGAGCGGCGCGTCCGGGTGCAGCCGGCTGACGTCGTTCTCCTCCGGTCGGCTCGTGGCCCTGCGTGGGGAGAATGAACTATGCATCGCGTCCGCGTCGCCCTCTACCCTTGCGGCCGGCCTTCCGCCCCTGGTGTCGGTCGTCCGCGCCTACCAAGACAAGAGCGGACAGCCGTCCCTCGCCCCGTTCGACAGGGGCTCCCGGGGCTACGTCGGCGAGCTGTCGACCCTGGGCGACGACCGCATCTTGTTGCCCTTGCTCTCGTGGCCCACCAAGTCGGGTGCCAGCGGAACGGTGTCCTACTGCGTGCTCGACGAGGCTGGCGCGCAGGTCGGTGGGCTTGCCCTTTGGAGGGGCGACGACCCGACGTTGCCCCGCCGCTACCCACACACACGCTGTCTCGGTCACCCGCAACTCGACGGCTGGGTCATGCGCACCCAAGGCGCCTGGTACGTCTTCGACCGCGACGGCAGCCGTGCGGTTCTGCGTCTCGGGATGGCGGAAGACCCTCGGTTCAAGCCGCTCGCCCCGTTCCTGCTTTTCGGGATCGGCCATGCCGGCGAACTCGTGCTCCTTCGGCCCGACCATCACACGTTACTGGTCTCCGAGCCCATCGCGCATCCCCAGGACATCGAGCCAGCCCTGATCGCGATGGCGGAGGTCTATACCAAGTCTTTCACCCTGGCGAAGAAGGCGGTCGACTGGAGCGGGCGCGCGTTCGTCGCAAAGGCAACCCCAATCGCAGCCGTCGCACCCCCGAAAGCCGAGGCCAAACCGAAAAAGACGCGGGCACCGAAAGAAGCCACGTCTCCCGCGACGGTGGCAGCTTCGGCGGCGCCGGAGCAAGGTCCCGCAACCACGCTGGAAGCGTTGTGCCAGCGTCCGCGCGACCGCGACTTGCTCGCTCTCCTCGCCGCGGAACTCACCGCGAAGGGCGATCCCCACGGTCGATACATCGACGTTGTCTGCCAGCTCGAACGTCTCGATCTCGACGACCCTGCGCGACCCGCGCTGGTGAAGCAGCGTCTTTCCCTCGAGGAGCAGCACCTCGCGGCATGGCTCGCGCAATGGAACACTCCGCACGACCTCTTTCGCCCCGGCGACATGGTCGGCGGCTTTCCCAACGGGGTGTTCCTCAACAAGCTGCCCAAGGATGTCGACGGTCTCGGGGCCCAGCTCGCGAAATTGCCCATCGCCGAGCTGCATCTGTATGGCCTGAAGATCCGAGACCTCGAAATGGTCTTCCCAATGCCGACCTTCCGCCATGTGACCACGCTCTCCATTTCGGGGACCCCGTCCACCAAGCTCGAACGCAAGCTCGTGACGCGGCTCGCGGAGATCGTCCCGCCGCGCCTCGAAGACCTCGCCATGCGGGGCGTGATCGCACCGGGGACCGACCTGCGCGCGCTGCTCGATCAGGCGACCGCTTTGCGTTCTCTCCGGCTGTCCGAGTGCGACATAGACGACGTCAAGCTTGGCGAGATGGCGGAGTCCCCCACGGCTCGCCGGATTCATGGGCTCCATCTGGAGGGCAATCCCCTCCGCGCCCTACCCGCGTTGCACCGTTGGGCCGCGTTGCAGGAGCTGAACCTGGTCGGGTGCTCGATCGACGATCGGGTGGAGGACAGCCCCGCGACGGAGCATGGGCTATCGGTCTTGAACTTGGGGGGACATGGGACCCTAGGAGCGGGGGGAATGGCGTGGTTGGCGGCCACGTTCCCGCGTCTCGTTTCCCTTGCGCTACCCCGCCGCCTTGGGGCCGACGCCATTCCTGCCCTTCGACCCTTCCAAGGCACGCTCGAAAAGCTGGAAGCGGACTTGCTCTTCGCCGACTCCGTGCAGGGCCTGGTGTCCGACTTCCTTCCCCGTGCGACGCGCTTGCGCGAACTGTGCCTCGGGACGGTCACCGGCGAGGTCCTTTCAGCGGCGCTCTCCGCGGCGTCGTTGACCTTCCTCGACCTGCGTGGGGGGGCGACGGACGAAACGTTGCAGGTCCTCGCGTCCCACAAAGGGGCGGCGTCGCTGACGCGCGTTCACCTCACCGGCAGCTTCACGGACGCTGGGCTCGATGCGCTCGCCCACTCCCAACGCCTCGGTCGTGTACGGGACATGCAACTGTACGCCGACACCTACACAGAAGAAGGGGTTCGCAGGCTCGTGAGCTGCGAGGCGCTCGCATCGCTTCGGAGATTGCGGCTGCTGACCTCGGCGATGGCCGACCCATGCCGACTGAGCGTGGAGGAAAAGGTCGAGGTCCGAGGGCGCTACGAGCCGTTCTAACCGTTTTGTCGGAGAATCTTCGCAATGATTGCCACCGAGAAGATCAAGTACCGTGTGCTGGGAAGCATGGGCATGGGCTGGGGGCTCACGCTCGTGGCGACGTGTGAGAACGAGCGGGTGATGCTGCGACGCCAGTACCAGATCGGGGACTTTATGTACACGTACTGGATGGCCGACGTTGGCGAGCGCGGGGAGCCGGTGCTCTTCCACCGGCACCCCAACATCCCGTCGATTTACGAGTTCGGCGAGGATGACCTGCCGTACACCTTGCAGGAACCCGTGTACGGCATATCCCTGCGAACGCTCTCGCTGGGGAGGCGGCTGCCCGTGGAGCGCGTGGTGTACGTGGCGACATGCCTTTGCGACGCGGTGGAGTCGCTGCACAGTGTGACACCGTTTGTGGACGTTGTCCCGCACCACGTGATGTTGTCGCTCGACGGGCACGTGAAGCTGATCGGACGCGAAGAGCCGTTCGTGGAGGGCAGTAGGAGCCTGTCGCCCAGCCGCTCCGGAGTAGTCCGCAGCAGGCGGCTCCCGTACTTCAGCCCGGAACGGCTGCGAGGCTTCGGAGATGCGAGGTCGGACGTGTACTCGCTTGGGGTGAGTCTCTGGACGTGGCTCGTGGGGGAAAACCCGCACGAACTGGGCTTGGACTCGAGTTCGCAGATGGATCTGTTGTCGCGCATCTTGGAAAGGGGGCAAACAGGACAGCCCCCTGTGCCGTCGCCGAGAGCATTGCGGCCCGACGTTCCCGCATGGCTCGACGAGGTGATCATGCGGGCCATGTCCCCCGAGCCCGCGGAGCGATTCCAGACGATGCAGCAGATGGGGGAAGCGATTCTTGTTGGATCAGGTCGCAAGGACGAAAAGGGGTGATCTGGTCATTCCCCCTCGGTCAGGGATGGAAGCGATCGCGCGATGCGCAATCGGAATCCCGCGGGAAGGTGCGATAACTTCCCCAGTCCGATGTTATATAGCCCAGGGCAACTGTTGGGAGTGCTCCAAAGGGGGGGTCAAGGACCGAGCCAAAATCAACACCCAAGAATCCTCAGCTTGAACCCCTTTCCAATTCAGGAAAAAAGGAGAGGATCTGTCAGGCCCCGAGGAGACGACCTCCCCCAGCACCGGCGCTACCGGGGGAACCGACACCGGCAGCACCGGCGGGACCGGTGCTTCGGGCGAGCACGAGGCCGTGTCCGGCGATGGAGCGGTCGATCAGGGGGAGCAATGTGACGACAGCAACACCGCGCTGGGTGACGGCTGCAGCGCGGATTGCCTTTCGAACGAGACCTGCGACAACGGGGCCACCGACGCAATCGAGAACCAGGCGTGCGACGAGCCGATTATGGGGTGTCGGAACTCCATTTCCAAGGTCGCGGAGTCGATTTTGGCGTATCGGGGTCCCGTTTCCGAGGTCGCGGAGTCGATTTTGGGGGGTTGGGACTCCATTTCCGAGGTTGCGGAGTCGATTTTGGGGTGTTGGGACTCCATTTCCGAGGTTGCGGAGTCGATTTTGGGGTGTTGGGACTCCATTTCCGAGGTCGCAACTCAGCCCCGTCTGCTCGACATTCCACAAACCAACCTCATCAACCCCACCGTTCGCATCCGCGAATCGAGCCTCGTCGCGCTTGGCATGGCCGAGGTGGCCAATGCTCCTACCTGACGGCCGCGATTCGAAAAACTCGTCCTATGCGCTGAATGGAATATCGCGCATCTCGATGACCTGACACCTGCCGCGCGCCCAGCGGTTCATCCGTCACCGTCTGGACCAAATCGCAGCCACCGTTTCGAGCGCCAAACTCCCCGCGGATCTCGTCCAATCCGCCACCGCGATGCGCACCCGCATGCGCAAAGTCTGCGAATTCCACTTCTCCGATGATCCCGCCCTCGAACCCAAACTCGCGTATCTGCGCCAGGGCTTTGGCTACGATGACCGCGTCGACGACCTTTTCGGTTACGCCAGCATCTACCAAGAGCACCGCTCGGTCGTGGAGAGAACCCGCAAGTTTTACCTCGCCTCGGACAAGACCAACGCCATCCACTTGGCCTAACGCATCGTCACCCCCCTACGCTACCGTAAAACGAAGGAAACGGCAGAGTGGTCGTCGTTGCAAACCCATGCTTTCACGTTAT
>Ga0116183_1001832_pt1 | contig 23549 bp, 23 predicted proteins | sample AD_UKC078_MetaG_FD_89753 | JGI IMG/M metagenome (GOLD analysis project Ga0116183, IMG submission 89753) | Active sludge microbial communities of municipal wastewater-treating anaerobic digesters from USA - AD_UKC078_MetaG | ecosystem: Engineered > Bioreactor > Anaerobic > Digestate | place: USA... | reverse complement strand
TGCACCAGAGGTTGCATGAAAGACTTTGTAAAGAAAAAGGGGTGAGGTCATGTGACCTAACCCCTTATTTTCTTTGGAGCGGGAAACGGGATTCGAACCCGCGACCTTCAGCTTGGGAAGCTGACACTCTACCACTGAGTTATTCCCGCGACGGACTTGTATAAATGCCAAGAGAAGGGCATTTTGTCAACCGATTTCTCAGTTTTTTTTCACAAAAATGGTCACTGAAAGCTAGTTGACATTCTTTATGAAGAATGCCCGCACTTGATCGATGTCTGCGTCCATGACCTGACAGCGGGTCGGCATGTTTTCCAGCCCGGATATGCTTGCAGGCACTGGCGCCGGCTGTCCGGTGGCTTGTTCTGCTGCTTCTCCGAATTTGGCCGGGTGGGCGGTGGCAAGACATATCCGCACGGCATCTGATGGAAGTACATCCAGTGCAGCCTTGACACCAACAGCAGTATGCGGGTCCAGCAGGTACCCGGTTTGCTGGTGGAATCGGGCAATTGTATCCAGTGTCTGCTGCTGATTGATTGAAGCGGAGCTGAACAGTGTACGCACCTGTTCCATCTGGGCATCCGTGAAGGTGATCCGCCCCTGCTCTTTAAGCTCGGCAAAAGCGGTCCGAACCCGGGCAGCATCTTCACCGAACAGGTAGAACAGGTAACGCTCGAAATTGGAGGCCACCTGGATGTCCATGGAGGGTGAAACGGTCGGGACGACTTCCGCTAGAGAATAGTCACCGTTATTGATAAAGCGGGTCAGAATGTTGTTCTCATTGGTGGCCAGGACCAGTCTGTCGATTGGCAGCCCCATGCGCATGGCAACATATCCGGCAAAGATGTCACCAAAATTTCCGGTTGGTACGGAAAAACACGCCTTCTGGCCAGGCGTTGCTGTTACGCGGGTCCATGCGTAGAAGTAGTAGACCACCTGGGCCAGTACACGCGCCCAGTTGATGGAGTTGACTGCGCCAAGTGAGTATTTTTCCTTGAATGCCAGGTCGTTGAAGAAGGCCTTGACCATATCCTGACAGTCGTCAAAGGTACCGCGAATGGCTATATTGTGTACATTGTCGTCGGGGACAGTGGTCATCTGCCTGGCCTGTACCGGTGATGTTTTGCCATGCGGGTGCAGGATAAAGATGTTGATACCGTGCTTTCCACGCACACCGTGGATGGCGGCGCTGCCGGTGTCACCTGAGGTAGCTCCGATGATGTTCAGCGTTTCTCCACGTTCTTCCAGGATGTATTCAAACAGGTTGCCCAGAAACTGAAGGGCCACATCTTTGAAGGCCAGCGTTACCCCATGGAACAATTCCAGGATGTATATGCCGTCCCTTTTGATAACCGGTGTGACCTCGGGATGGGTAAAGGTTGCATAGGAACGCTCGATCAGCTTACGCAGGTCGGCAGCCGGTATGTCGTCCACATAACGGGTAATGATCTCAAAGGCGATTTGCTGGTAGGATAGCTTTCGCCACTGTTCAAGCATATCTTCTGATATCTGCGGGTATGATTCCGGCAGTAGCAGACCACCATCGGTTGCCAGACCCATCATGATGGCATCTTTGAAGGCAACCGGCTGTGTGCCGCCGCGGGTGCTGATATAACGCATCGCAAAATCCTTTCGGGTAAAACATGGTGATAGTGCCTGCGATGGATGGCTATGTGGCCAGTCAGCGGGCAGGATTAAAATTTATAGCAAAAAAATGGTCAAGATGGAAGTATCTCACTTGGGCAGGTGGATTGGAAAAACACCTTCACGCAGTTCGCCCGGGGCCAGTGCAAAGAAAGCCCGAAACATGCAGTATTTGTAGAACTCCCTGAACAGCAGGTGGAAGCTTCCGCCATGGCTCCACCATTCCTCCTTGAGGTTGATTGTATCAACCGGATAGGGATAGATGGCAATATCCTTGGGCAGGGCGTTGCGCAGCAGGATTGAGGCCCGTTTCATATGGTATCTGGAGGTGATCAGTATAATCGAGCGCACCTCTCTTGACATGATCAGATTCCGACCGTAAATGGCATTTTCCAACGTATTGCGTGAGGTGTTCTCCATGATAACCCCGCTGCTGGAGGGATCTCCGTGACCTGGCACATACAGATCCGCCACCTTCACAGTTGGCCCGGCCCCGATAAAGAATAGCCACCGCGCCTTTCTGCCCCGATAGAGTTTGATTCCCTCTACTACCCTACCCTTGCCGCCAGCCAGGACCACGATTGCATCGGCCTTGATGTCACGGACCTGATAGGAGAAGGTCTTGTAGGCAAAATCAATGAACAATACCGTAATTACTATGAAAGCCACTGTTATGATAGTCACAAGCGCCTTGATTATGTTCATCACATCTCCGAAAGTTTTTCTTGCAGCCGGCAACCCGATCTGTTATAAGATTTTTTTACAGAATTTCACGGAGGAAAAAGATATGTCTAGAGTTTGTGCAATTTGTGGAAAAGGCCCCAGCTTCGGAAACAACGTCAGCCACGCTAATAACAAGACCCGCACCACCTGGAAGCCGAACCTCCAGAAGGTTAAAGCGGTTAACAACGGCACTGTCAAAACCATCAAAGCCTGCACCCGCTGTATCCGTTCCGGCTTTGTTACCAAGGCGCTGTAAAAGGCAGTTTCTGGTTCAAGGTTCAAAGTTGCTGTTTCAGCATCATCAGCCGCGGCATAATCTGTCGCGGCTTTTTTTCGTTTGTCAGCAGCAGCCCCCCACCTGACTCACAGACATTGTCCCCACTGCTAGAGTAACGCAATCACCTCAATCTCGACCTTGGCCCCCTTGGGCAATCCCTTCACTGCCACAGTCGAGCGCGCCGGCCTGTGATCCCCCAGAAACGAGCCGTATACCTGATTTACAGCCGCAAAATCATCCATGTCAACCAGATAGATGGTGGTTTTGACGATATCACCCAGCCCTGCCCCGGTAGCAGCCAGCACCGCCTTGATATTGTTCATGACACGTGCGGTCTGACTGCCTGCATCCCCTGTTTCCAGTTCGCCACTGACCGGATCCAGCGCTATCTGTCCCGAACAGAACATCAGCCCCCCCGCTCGCACCGCCTGCGCATAAGGCCCTATTGCAGCTGGGGCCTGATCTGTGGAAATAGTAGATATTTTCATTGCTTGATCCTTTCTACCTTGATCACACCTTTAACCTTCATCAGCGCATTGATCACCTTCTGCAGGTGGCTCAGGTCATTAACATTGACCTCAAATATATTCTCGCCACGCTTGTCAACAGTGGACTGGATCAGGGCGCTGGCGATGTTGGCCTCGCAGTTGGTGATGGCTAGTGTGGTATTAGCCAGAATACCTTTGATGTCATGGCAGATGACGCGGATCTTGACCGGTAGTGCAGCGTTTTTGGCCTTGTTCCAGGCCACGTCGATCTGTCTCTGCGGGTCTGCCTCCAGAACAAATGGACAGTCCGATGTGTGTACGGTAACCCCTTTGCCCCTTGTAATAAAACCCACAATCTCATCACCCGGTACGGGGTTGCAACATTTGCCAAAGCGGACCAGTACATTGTCTATGCCGCTGATCTCAACTGCGCTGGAAGACTTGCCCTTGATCTTGTTAATGACAGCAGTAATACGTGATTCTTTGCGTACATTGCGTTCCAGAACCTTCTCTTCCGGAAGCAGCTTGCCGACAATCTGACCAGCTGAAATCTTACCGTATCCGACGGCTGCCAACAGGTCATCATCGGCTGCAAATCCAAATTCATTGGCCGCCTTCTTGAATTCACCGGTTTTCTGGATTTTCTGAAGGTTGATGGAATATCTGCGAAACTCTTTTTCGCAAATGTCCCTGCCCAGCAGGATACTGCGCTTACGCTCCTCGGTCTTGATCCAGGTGCGGATGCGATTGCGGGCGCGGGAACTCTTGACGATCTTGAGCCAGTCCTTGCTGGGAGTATGGTGGGGTGACGTTATAACCTCGACGATGTCGCCATTCTTCAGTTCATGCTTGAGCGGCACCAGCTTACCGTTAACCTTGGCACCCACACAACGATGACCGACATCGGAATGAATGGAATAGGCAAAATCGATCGGGGTCGACCCCTTGGGAAAGGATTTTACATCCCCCTTGGGGGTGAATACATAGACCTCTTCCGGAAACAACTCTACCTTGACCGAGTCCATGAATTCCCGCGAATCCTGCAGTTCCTGTTGCCATTCCAGCAGTTGCCTCAGCCAGGCAAAACGTTTGACCTCCTTTTCGTCATACCCCTTGCCTTCCTTGTATTTCCAGTGTGCCGCGATGCCGGCATCTGCCACCTGATGCATCTCATGGGTACGGATCTGTACCTCCATCCGGTCGCCATGGGGACCGATTACAGTCGTATGCAAGGACTGGTACATATTACCCTTGGGCATGGCGATGTAATCCTTGAAACGTCCGGGGATAGGCTTCCAGGCCGAGTGAATCACGCCCAGCACTTCATAGCACTCCCGGACATCATCAACCAGTATGCGCAAGGCAATCAGATCATAGATCTCCTCAAATTCCACATTGCGCTTTTCCATCTTGCGATAGATGGAGAAGAGATGTTTACTGCGTCCGGACACCTCTCCTCTAATGCCGTGTTTTTCAAGCTTTTCCGATATGATATCCATTGCTTCCTGGACAAATGTCTCCCGTTCCTGTTTTTTGAGCGAAATCTTGCGTGCCAGGTCGAAATACATCTCCGGATTAAGATAACGAAAAGCCAGGTCTTCCAGTTCAACCTTGACCCATGATATGCCCAGACGGTTGGCCAACGGAGCATAGATATCCATCGTCTCCCTGGCGATGGCCCGTTGCTTGATCTCCGGCTGGAACTCGAGGGTGCGCATGTTGTGCAGCCGGTCGGCCAGTTTGACCAGAATGACGCGAATGTCGGTTGACATGGCCAGCAGCATCTTTCTGAAGTTCTCAGCCTGGCTTTCCTCTTTGGTTTTAAAATGGATTTTGCTGATCTTGGTGACACCGTCCACCAGCGCAGCCACTTCCTCTCCGAACAACTCGGTCAGTTCCTGCTGGGTAGTGAGCGTATCCTCGATGGTGTCATGTAAAAAGCCGGTGATGATGCTGGGGACATCCAGACGCAGGTCAGCCAGCAGGCCGGCCACCTCGATGGGGTGAATGATGTAAGGTTCGCCCGAGAGACGGGTCTGGCCCTGGTGAACCTTGGCACAATAAACATAGGCCTTGCGGATGAGGTTCAGGTCAGCAGCCGGATTGTAGGCCACGACCTTGTCGAGGATGTCATTGAGCCTGATCATATGTTCTTACGCCTGATGATGTGTGATGTGAAAAGACAGGGGGGACTGGAGACCAGGGACCAGGAAACAGGGGCTGAAAACCGGCGACTAAAGGATTATGTCAATCCACGGCTCCCAGCCCCAATCCCCAGCACTATTTTGCGCGCTGCTGCTTCTTGCTTAATTCGTAAGAGACCTTCCCGGCGGCGATCTCGCGCAGCGCAGTAACCACCTGACGATTATTTCGGGATTCGATCAGCGGGCTGACCCCCTTGAAGAGTTGTTTGACCCGTTTTGACGCCAGCATAACGAGGAGAAAACGGTTTTCAACCTTATCAAGGCAATCCTCTACAGTAACCCTTGCCATATCTTTGCTCCTTCCTAGTATATCTTCACAAAAGATTCAGACTGAAAATGGAACCGATGTATTACCCTATTTTACTTCAAATATCAAACAATTTCGCCACCTGGGGCAGCATGCGGAAGGCCTTGCGGCCATGGGCGGTCACAATGGAGGCAAGCTCGTCAGCGGCCTTCTCGATCTCATCATTGATGATAATGTAATCATACCAGCGGACCTCCCTGATCTCATCTGCCGCGCGGGTAATCCGCTTTTCGATCACATCCTGTGTATCCAGAGAACGGTTTTCCAGACGTCTTCTCAGCTCGGCCATACTGGGAGGGAGAATAAACACATAACAGCCCCCCTCGAAGGCCTCCTTGAGCTTATACGCACCCTGGCAATCAATATCCAGCAGCAGATCAACCCCATTGGCGCGGGCATCCGTCAGTGTTTTCAGTGCGGTGCCGTAAAGATTGCCGTGCACCTCAGCCCATTCGGCAAAGGCATCCTCCGCAACCATGCGCTGAAAGACGCCGCGTGTAACGAAATGATAATCCTGGCCATCCACCTCACCTGGTCTGGGCTGACGGGTAGTATAGCTGATCGATTCCTTCATGCCGGGAAAACGGTGCAGCAGATGACTGCAAAGAGTGGTCTTGCCGGCCCCGGAAGGGGCGGAAATAATCAGTATCAATCCTTCCCGTTTCATACGATCAACGCTCCATTGTTTTTAACAAACCTAGCACATGTGCTGTGAAAAGGGAATGGCAGGTCAGCAACTTATTCCACATTCTGAACCTGTTCGCGCATCTTTTCCATTTCGGCCTTGATACGAATCACCAGCGATGTGATCTCGGCATCGCTGGATTTGGAGCCGATCGTATTCACCTCGCGATTCATCTCCTGCATCAGAAAATCCAGCTTGCGGCCAACCGGCTCCGGCAAGGTAAGGGTATCATCAAATTGCTTGAAATGACTGCCAAGCCTGACAAGTTCCTCCGTAACGTCACAGCGGTCAGCCATCAGCGCCACCTCCTGGGCCAAACGCGCACCATCGATTTCCATGCCGTCCAGCAGCTGATCCAGCCTGTTTTTAAGCTTCTGCCGGTATTCAATCACCACACTGTGTGCCCGTTCACTGATCTGTTCAACCAAAGCGGCAATCTGGATGCGCCTGGCACCAAGATCCTCCCTCAATGCCTCGCCCTCGCGGCAGCGCATGGCGTCAATTGCCAAGAGGGCATTGTTGATGGCCAACTCAAGCTGGGGCACAAATTCTGCTTCATCTACTTTAGTTATGCTCTCCTTCAGCACTCCACGCTGCGTGATGACAAGTGACAGGGGGATATCGGCAGAGATACCCAGATCCACCGCCAGGGAGCGGAACATATCGGCATAGCCACGCGCCATGGCGTGATCTGGCTGTGGAACCCCGTCGACGTTAACGCTTTCCTCCCACTGGATAAAGACGTCAACCTTACCCCTTTTCAATACAGTTCCCAGCTGCTTTTTTACCCTGTTCTCCAGAGACAGAAAACCCCGTGGCATGCGTATTGAAAACTCCCCGTAGCGGTGGTTTACGGATCGGATTTCCACCGTAAAACAGCCCCGCTCAGAACGGGATTCACCTTTGCCATAACCTGTCATGCTTCTGATCATTGTTCCCACCTCTGGTTGATTTGCTGTAAAAACCGGATTACTGAATAGCCTTAACGCACTTCATGTTTGTTTGTCCAGCCATTTGAGGTATGATGCACCGTCATGGGCAATTTCCGTATAATTACAAGCAGCAGCATGAACAGGCTATCGGCCAGGCTTGCAAGTGAGGCTGCTACCGAATCATTTCGACCGCTGGAATACATGACGGTAGTTGTGCATAACAGCGGTATGGCTCGCTGGATCAGCATGGAATTGGCAAGACTGAACGGCGTGTGCGCCAGCATGCGCTATCTATACCCCAACACCCTGCTGGATCTGATCGCAGGATTAGTGATTCCCGGATTCAAGGCAGCACAGCAGATTACTGTGGAATGCATGACCTGGCGGGTCATGCAGGTTTTGCCGGAACTGTTGGATCATCCCGGTTTTGAATCAATCAAGGCATACTGTGGCAACGCGCAGGATGACCGTGCACTTTACCAGCTTGCAGCCAGGATCGCCGACAGTTTTGACCAGTACAGCATCTTTCGCCCTGAAATGGTACTGGAATGGGATGCCGGCCAGGATAAAAGCTGGCAGCCGGTTCTGTGGCGAGCCGTAACAGGGGGCAACGGCATGCATCGCGCCCGCCAGTTGCAGTTAATGCGTGAATCCCTTCGCCACGGCAGCCCGCAAATCACGGGACTACCCCGCCAGATCAGTGTCTTCGGTATTTCCTATCTGCCACCCTACCATCTGGAATTGCTCAATCTGCTGTCCAGCCAGATCCCGATCAGCGTCTATATGCTCAACCCATGCGGCGAATACTGGGGTGACATCGTTTCGGCCAGAAAACAGGCCTTCATCAAACCGAGCGATGCGGGCAAACCTGCACCGGATTATTATGAAACCGGCAATCCACTGCTTTCATCACTTGGGGTCATGGGGCAGGAGTATTTCAACCTGTTGATGGAATGCGATGCTGACATGCTCAATCTTGATGAGGCGGAAACGTCAGCCCGGGGTGATTGCCAGCTGCACCTAATCCAGGAAGATATCCTGCATCTGCGGAACAGGAGCGAAAATCAGGGACATAAGACCACTATTCCCAGCCGGGATTGTTCAGTACAGGTGCATTCATGCCATAGCGCCATGCGGGAGATGGAAGTGCTGCACGACAGCCTGCTGAAGATGTTTGAGGAAATGCCGGAACTGGAGCCACGCCATATCGTAGTAATGATACCGGATATCGAGGCATATGCTCCATACATTTCAACAGTGTTCAGCAGCCCGGCTGAAGACCGCCCCAGGATCCCGTTTACAATTACTGATCGCAGCAAGCGCAGCGATAATCCTGAAATTGAAACCTTCATCAAGATCCTGCAACTGCCAACCGGACGATTCGGCATTAATCAAATGCTGGAGCTGTTCGGCTCGGTCGCCATCATGAGGCGCTTTGAACTGGAACAACACGAAGTGGACAGCATCACGGCCTGGCTCCACCAGACCAATGTGCGCTGGGGGCTTGACGCCGCTCAGCGCGAACAGCTGGGATTCCCACCCTACCCTGAAAACAGCTGGCAGACGGCTCTGGAAAGACTATTGCTCGGTTATGCGCTGCCGCAGCAAGGCAACCTCATGTTTGGCAATATTCTACCATGGGATGGTATTGAGGGCAGACGCGCCTTGCCGCTGGGTAAACTCTGTGATTTCATGGCCCATACCCGGGCAGTTTTGGAAATGCTGTCTGTCAGACAGCCAATAACCGCTTGGGCTGATACGTTGACAGCTGTTGTCTCGCTGCTCATGTCTCAGACCGGGACAGAGGACAACCGCCTGAAAGCGGTGTTCGGCGCCATAGATCAACTGAGGGAGACGGCGCTGTCCTCGGGGGGTGATGTGATCGTCGGTCTGGATGTTGTCAATGACTGGCTCTCCGCCATGCTGAGCGAAAGTGGGGCTTCATATGGTTTTATGGGCGGCAGGGTCACCTTTTGCGCCATGCTGCCCATGCGCAGCATCCCTTTCAGGGTCATCTGTCTGGCAGGCATGAATGACAGCAGCTTTCCGCGTGCATCACACCTGCCCGGCTTCAGCCTGATGAACGGCAAAAGGCGGCGCGGCGACAAGTCCGTGCGTGACGAGGATCGCTACCTGTTTCTCGAAGCCCTCATGTCCGCCGGTGAACGCCTGCTTATCAGCTATACCGGGCAGAATATTCGGGACAACAGCACGATCCCGCCATCTGTGGTGGTCAGCGAACTAATCGATTACATCGAGGCCGGATTTGCGTATGAAGACGGCTCCAGGCCGCAACCGGTCACCAGGCACTATCTGCACCCGTTCAGTATGGCCTATTTCCCGGCCAGTCATAATGACCGGCAACTGTTCAGCTATTCACGGTCCAATCATGCCGCCCTGCTGGCCAGACAGGCCTCCGGCGGACGCCGTGAGGCGCTCTTTTGCAGCGAAGCGCTACCGCCGCTACAGGAGAATAACCCGTCCCGAGAGCTCAACATTCGCCAACTGATAGCATTTTTCAGGAATCCCGCTGCCAGCTTCCTGTCCAGAAGGCTGGGGGTAAACCCCTCTGGGATAGAGAGTCACCCAGAAGAAAGGGAGTCCTTCAACATCTCTCCCCTTGCCGCTTACGGAATCAAGGGCGAACTTGTTCACCTGCTGCTGTCCGGTGAAGACCCGGAAAACAGTTACACCGTTGCAAAAGCCAGCGGCATACTGCCTCCGATGGCTGCCGGACAACTGGCCTTCGACTCCGCCCTGATGGAGGCCAGGCTGTTCACGGAAAGGCTCCTTCCGCATTTTGACGCACACTCAGGGACAACCGAAGGCTCTGTTCTGGTCGGCAACACACTCATCAGCGGCAAAATATCGGGCCTGACAGCCGACAAGATGCTCCGTTTCCGTTGTGCCAGTCTGCGCGGCAAAGACATGCTCTCAATCTGGATCGAACACCTGCTGCTGAATATTTTTAGGACAGATGATCACCCACGCACCAGCCTGCTGATCTGCAGGGACACCAGCCTGCGACTGCCGCCGCTGGACAACGCCAAAGAGCTGCTCGAGGGGCTGATCACAATTTTCAATGCCGGCATGTTGAGGCCACTGCCTTTTTTCCCGGAAAGCTCCAGGGGGTTTGTGGAAAAGGGGGAAATTGAGGCGAGGCGACGATGGAAGGGGGGCGGAAAAGGGGCTGCCTCCTTTGCGGAATCACAGGATCCAGCCTTCAGACTTTGTTTTGCAAGAACCGACCCGCTCGACAATGAATTCCGACAACTGTCTGAAGCGGTCTACCGTCCGATCATGGAACTATCTGAGACCCAGACGGCTTAGCAGCATGCCCAGATAGCGGTTGGCGGGATGATTTCGATCAAGCTCTTTAAAAAGCAGTGGCTTCCTTGTTCCAAGCTCATGCAGCAGTTTAACAATCTGCGGGTTGCCACCATGCTGAAGACCCTGGCGCAGTGCGGCAATAGCCGCCGGCTTATTTCCGGAGATCAGCTGCAGTCTGCCCAGAAACAAATAGTGAACCTGGTTATCAGGATCGGCTTCAATCGCCCTGTTACAGTAATCAAGTCCACTTTTCAGGTGGCCACGTTCCTTGGCAATACAGAATCCATACAGTGAGTACCAGGCTGTGTTCTGTTCTTCCTTCAGAGCGGCTTCAACATAAGACAGGGCTGAGAGGACATTTCCGCTGTCCATCTCCCGGCAGGCCCTTTCATACAGCCCCGCTCCCCTGCCCTCCACCTCTGACGCCATCGATTCCCCCCCGCTATTCCCTTTTCATACCCTAAGCCGCATAATGTCATATCATGGCGTTGAAAAACAACAGCTTTTAAGCCTGACGCTTCATGAAAGCCCCGTGAAACAAAAAAAGGGCGGTATTGCTACCGCCCCCAAGATAAAGTCATAATAAAAAACATCAGATATCGTAATAGAGTTCGTACTCCAGCGGCGTCGGACGCATGCGTACCTTATTGACCTCGGCCTCCATCTTGTATTCGATCCACTTCTCGATCACATCCGGTGTAAAGACATCGCCTTTCAGCAGAAACTCATGGTCATCCCTGAGACAGTTCAGCGCTTCTTCCAGGCTGCCCGGCGCGGAAGGGATGTTCTTGAGTTCTTCCGGCGAAAGACCATAAATATCCTTGTCCAGTGGTTGACCAGGATCGATCTTGTTTTCGATACCGTCCAGACCGGCCATGAGCATGGCAGCAAAGGCCAGGTAGCCGTTGCAGGAGGGGTCCGGCGTGCGATATTCGATACGTTTGCTTTTTGGACTCGTGGAAAGCATGGGAATCCGGATCGAGGCAGAGCGGTTGCGACTTGAATAGGCCATGTTCACCGGCGCCTCAAATCCGGGCACAAGGCGCTTATACGAGTTTGTCGTCGGGTTGGTGATGGCACACAGGGCCTTGGCATGTTTGATGATACCGCCGATATACCAGAGAGCTGTCTGGGATAGTCCGCCGTATTTATCCCCGCTGAAAAGGTTAATGCCATCCTTCCAGATCGACTGATGGCAATGCATGCCGGAACCATTGTCACCGAAGAGGGGCTTGGGCATGAAGGTGACTGTCTTGCCGTTGCGGGCCGCCACATTTTTAATAACATATTTGAACCACTGTAACTGGTCTGCTATATCAACCAGGGTGGAAAAGCGCATGTCAATCTCTGCCTGGCCGCCGGTCGCCACCTCATGATGCTGACACTCAACCCGAATGCCAACCTTTTGCAACTCCATGACCATTTCATTGCGCAGGTCATTCTGGGAGTCGGTGGGCGAACAGGGAAAGTACCCCTCCTTGTGGCGCGGTTTATACCCCAGATTGGGAAACTCCTCGCGTCCGGTGTTCCAGGTACCTTCCACTGAATCAACAGCATAGAAGGCCTGATTACAACTGGAGGCATAGCGCACATCATCAAAGATAAAAAATTCTGCCTCCGGCCCAAAAAAGGCATCATCCCCGATGCCGGTCGACTTCAGGTAGGCCTCTGCCTTGCGGGCTATATTGCGTGGATCGCGGCTGTAATCCTCTTTTGTGATCGGGTCAAAGATGTTGCAGATCAGTGAAAGCGTGGGAACCGCTACAAAAGGATCCATCTTGGCCGAAGAGGGGTCGGGGAGAATAATCATATCAGAGGCATGAATCGGCTGCCATCCGCGAATCGAGGAACCATCGAAACCCTTGCCATCTTCAAAGGTCTCCTCTCCGAATTCGCTAATCGGCGTGGAGATGTGCTGCCAGGTACCGACGAAGTCCATGAATTTGAAGTCAACCATCATTGCGCCATTTTCCCTGGCAAACTCTACTACCTGTTTCGGGGTCATGATATTGCTCCTTTCAGGGAAGATTCCCTGCAGTTAAAGTGCGTCTTCACCGGTTTCACCTGTCCTGATCCTTACAATCGCCTCAACCGGGGTTACAAATATCTTGCCATCACCGATACGCCCTGTGCGCGCTGTCTTCTGAATCGTCTCCAATACCTGCTGCACCATCTCATCTGCCACAACAATCTCCAACTTGATTTTTGGAATAAAATCAACCACATACTCCGCACCACGGTACAGCTCCGTGTGTCCCTTCTGTCTGCCGAAACCCTTGACTTCACAAACGGTTATACCCTGAATACCGATCTCATTCAGCGCTTCCTTGACTTCATCGAGTTTGAACGGCTTTATGATTGCATCAATCTTTTTCAAACCTGTCACCTCCTGATCCGGTTATGATGTTACGAGTATTTTCGGTTTAAACTACATTATTTGTATTCATGCAAACCACCTGCCAACAACCCAATACCTCAAATTATTTAACAATTACAAACAGGTTCATTGTTACAGTGTTCGCCACTGGTAAAAATACCATCACGACAGACGCCTAAAAATCAAGCACATGCCCAATAAACAGACAGGCCAGTGATCGTAATGACAATCACACCATCCAGAATACACAGCCACTTTTGATTGAATAGCATCCTTGACTATTGCAACTTGTAGTTGTTGACTGGCGAATTGATCAGACTACCAGATCTTTAAGTTCCTTGATTATTTCAACCTGACGCTGATTGATGAAAAAAGCGATCTGCTGCTGGGAATGCTTTTCAGGATGAAAGTCCAGAACGCATTTGTAGGGGGGGGTATCACCTAGTATCTTGATGACTGTGGCAGTCAGGCCGACTTCCAGAATCTCGTTGTTAGCTGGATTGGGGAGTTTAAGAAATACATTGTAATCATTGCCCGGGATGATGCCATCCGCATCATTGACCTTCATGGCAACTCCACCCAGGGAGATATCAATGATTGTGGCTCCCAAAATGTCATTATCCATAATCAAGTCAGCACAAACCGGCGTATCCAGCACCACACGCACAAACCTACGCATATCGGAACGGATCTTGGCATATCCAAACTTACAGAGCACCACCCTCTTTTTAGCTATGTTGACATAAAACGCTTCTGCAATCATGTCCTCACGGAAAGGACTTTTTTCATGGGCATGAATCATGCATTTACGCTCCATGGTGATAACCTTGGCCTGGTAGTCATGCACCTCAAACTCAGCCATCTCGTTTTCAACACTTAACAGCCTGGCATCGTATGAAACCGGGATCTCTTTGTAGTAGTTCAGTAAGGAAAACTGCTTGCCGACCATCGTCTTGAAAAACTGGGTAATTACATGTGAATCTTCGTTTTCAGTACCTTTGATGATCCTGTCGTAATATTGAACAAACAATGCAGCGTCCCCGGTTCGTGATCAGAATTGCACATTAAACAGCAGTACTATATATTGTGCATGTGTCCAGTTTCTTTATCAGAATAACGCATCAACAACAAGTATTATATGGGGATCAGCAACCTTATGAACAACAAGCTTGAGATAAAAATAGCGCACATACTGACACTCCTTGTTTGTGCCGGCATGTTCATTCCGACCTGTGGTTACGGCGACATATACAAGTTTGTGACGGTGGACGGGGTTGAAACCTTTACGGATGCCCCCCAGGATCTTCAGGCCAGGCTTGTGATCAGGGAATCAAGGCCCGGCAAAAGGCGTAAGGGTAACAGGTCAGGGGCTGAAAAGACCCGCTCCATATCTCTTAAGGAGATTATTGAAAAGACTGTTGAAGGTTCAATCAATGCCGGCAGCAATAACGAGTCGGGGCAATTTGAAGCAATATTGCCGCCTGTCGGCGGTGTAATCACATCCAGGGTAGGCTTTAGGGTTGATCCGATCGACGGCAGAATGCGCTATCACAACGGCATCGACATCGCCATTCCGGAAGGAACAAAAATTAACCCCGTTGGGTCAGGTGTTATCATCTACAGCGGATACAGATCAGGCTATGGAAATACCGTGCTGGTGGAACACCCGAACGGCATGGTCACACTCTATGCCCATAACAGCAGACTGCTGGCCGCTGTTGGACAGTCCGTGGACAAAAAAACCATCATCGCGCATTCCGGAAATACCGGACGATCAACAGGCCCCCATTTGCATTTCGAGGCTTGGCAAGCCGGAAACAATGTTACGGCCGCTTTTCTGCCCGGCAGCAATATTCAAATATCCAATACACGCCTGGCATCCACCAAGGTAAGAGCCACATTCCGCAAGCAGGTTCTGTCCGACGGTTCCATACTCTTCACCAATATTCCCGCCTCGGTGCCATAACCGGCAAATAGAACAAATCCCCTTGCCAAGCGGAAACTAGATCAGATATAGCACTGACATGGTAGCCAAAAATGATATGGCCAGCAACACACCTCCGCCAATTGGATAACAGTTGGAACGATGCCGGGCATTCAGCCATGACGCGAGTTTTTGAAACTCCGGACTGTTGACCCCTAGCAGTAGTAAGAGTTTTACAGCACTTAAAAAAATGAATACAACCGGTTTGCCCAAAAAATAATTCAAACGTTCCGGGAGTTTTCTTGCAAATCCCCTGTCAAAGACATCATTTATTGTATTAAATACCGTATCGGATACAGCATAAAACAGCTCTCCGCCCTTGCGATAGAACCAGTCCGTATCAATGCTGATCTTTTCTTCCGGAGTCAATTTTTTAACGAACAGGAAGAAACCGAGTGCCGTAAAAAACAGAATCTGCATTGTTTCCGAAACATGATCAAGGCTGTAGGGGTTGTAAGCATGGGCCGCTTCTGCATACGGCAGCATGTTATATAGATATGGTGTATAGCTACCGATAAAAATACAGAGAAATGCTGTCAGCGCCATCCCCAGTTGCATATTAAGTGGAGGATCCTGCGCCTTTTCCCAGGTTTGGCTGTCACAGTTATTTTTACCAAACCAGATAAAGTAAGGAATTTTTAAGCCGGTATGAAGGAAGGTTCCGGCAGAGGCAAGTAGCAGCAGAAATCCAGCCCAATACTCATGTGCCTCAAACCCAGCTGCGGTAACCATCGCCTTGCTGACAAAACCGCTGAAAAACGGAAAAGCAGAGATTGATAGTCCACCTACCAGAGTAAACAGAAAAGTATTTGGCATTTTTTTATAAAGGCCGCCAAGTTCCGTGAATTTGCTCTTTCCGGTCATTAGCACCACGGAGCCACACCCCATGAAAAGTAATCCCTTGTAAAGAATATGGGCAAAGGCATGGGCGCATGTCCCGTTGATGGCAAGCTGAGTGCCCAGTCCCACACCTGTCACCATGAATCCGACCTGACTGATAATGTGATAGGCCAGAAGCCGCCTGAAATCGTTCTCCAATACCGCATAAACAACACCGTACAGGGCCATACAGACCCCCAAAGGCACTAGCATATCAACACCAGCAAAACACCTTGCCAACACATAAATGGCAGTTTTTGTCGTAAAGGCGCTCAAAAACACGCTACCAGAATAACTGGCTAGCGGGTATGCATCCTTGAGCCAGGCATGCATGGGGGGAATGGCGGCATTAACGGCTACACCGATCAGGATCAGCAGGGCAGGAAAACCAGACATTCCCACATATTCTACCGCCAGCGAACCTGTTTCCTCAAATCTGAGTACTATGCCAGCTAACAGGCAGAGTCCGCCGAACAGATGAACAAGAACATAACGAAAGGCGGCATTACGGGCAGAAACAGTACGACCGGCAAGGATCACAAAAGTAGAGGCGACCGCCATCAGTTCCCAGAAAACGTAGAGTGTGAAAAAATCTCCGGCAAAGGTTACTCCCAAGGCACTGCCAGCATAAAGCAAGGCGGAGGTCTGCTCCAGCCTGTCTTTGTTATTCAGGGCATAGAGTGCGGCCAAAAAACTGATCAGACAAAAGATATAACCAAAGATCCTATTAAGACTGTCAACCTTTAGTAAATGGGATTCCTGGGAAAGCAGACTATAACCAAAGTGTATTCCATCCGGAATAGTCTGTACGGCAACCAGCGCCAACAGCGGCGTAGTCAGTAATACAATTCTGCGCAAGGTCAGGGGTAGTACGAGGGTCAATATAGCAGCTGCGATGAAGAAAAAGAACGGGGGCATCTCGATCATCATGGTCGTCCTCGTCTTTAAAAAGAAGGGTTGTGCATGGCTGATACAACAAGTACTCGCCATAATTGCACAAGCAGTGCCAACAACAATTATGTGCAACAGGAAGACTTATACAAATAAAACCAATCAGGCATACAAAAGATAACAGGCAGAACAAACAGCCAGAAAGGAGATAGCCAGCAAAACTCCCCCTCCGATCGGATAGCAGTTTACATGGTTACAAGTATTAAACCATATTTCCAGTTTTTTGCATGCACTGCTCTCTCCCATGGCCAGATTCATGCCTTTCAGACAGGTGGACTGTAGTGCAACAAGCGGGTGTTCGAAAAAATCACCAAGTTTTCCAGCCATTTTTTTGACTACCATATGTTCAGCTGATGCATTGAGTCGATTAATTTTGGAGTCACAAAGTGAATAAAACAACCGTCCCCCTTTACGGTAGAACCAGTCCGTATCCAACAGGGTAGAACGGAATTCCAAGATGCAAATGCCATATGATCTGAACAACAGATAGGCGCCTCCGCTAAAGAGGAGTAATTGCAAATGACCGGACACATGGGCAAAGGTATAGGGGGCATAATCGAACGCAAACGGGAGCTGACTGTAAAGCGCTTGAGGATAGACACCAACAGCAACACAAAGCAGAGCGGTACCACCCATTGCCAAAAGCATATTCAGCGGAGCCTCCTGAGGACGTAAACCAGAATCCGGGCCAAAGAAAATCAGCAACGGAAGCTTGACTCCGGTGTGCACAAACACTCCAGCAGTGGCAGTCAGAAGAATGAGCCAAACCCACGTCAGATGTTCCTGGCCGGCTGCGGCAATTATCAGGGATTTGCTCACAAAACCGCAAAAGAGCGGAACGCTGGTTGACATGGCACCAATAACGCAGAAAAGCCCGGTTAACGGCATATGCCGGTACAACCCGCCCAGTTCGGAGAATCTTGATTTACCGGTTTGGCGAATAACAGCGCCAGCACTCATAAACAATAGGCCCTTGTAGAGAATGTGGGCAAAGGCATGGGCCACTACACCATTTAATGCCAGGGGGGTTCCGATGCCGACCCCTATCAGCATAATGCCGACCTGATTCAGCAAGCTATAGGAAAGCACACCACGGATATCATTTTCCAGAAGCGCATATATGATTGGTACGATGGCCATGACAGATCCCAAAATTATCAGCAGGTCAGTACCAGGGAAAAGTCGGGCCATTACATAGACGGCGCTTTTAGTCGTAAAGGCACTCAAAAAAACAGTGCCGGACCAGGAAGCCGTCGGATATGCATCCCGCAGCCAGGAATTTACAGGATAAATAGCCGCATTGACCCCTACACCGATAAAAATCAGCACACTGGATAAATCAGTAAGGCTCATGGGCCCCAGAATCAGTGAATTATTAGCATAGGCATGCAGCATAATTCCGGCCAACAGGAACAGGCCGCCGCAGAGATGAACCATCACATAACGAAATGCAGCCCGATTGGACTCCTGGGTACGAGCAGCCAGAATGACAAAGGTGGATGCCACGGCCATCAGTTCCCAGAATATGTAGAGCGTGAAGAAATCGGCCGCAAATGTAACACCCAATGCACTGCCCGCATAAACCAACGCCGCAGGATGCTCCAGTCGGCTGTTGTTGTTCAAAGAATAAACCACTGTAAGAAAACTGATGATACAGAAGATATAACCGAAAACGCGGTTCAGGCCGTCAACCTTGAGCAGACTGGTTTCCTGTTCCAGTAGGTGATAGTTGTATGATGTGCCATCCGGCAGATACCAGAGCGCCAGCAAGGCCAACAGAGGTGCGGCCAGCAGCGCTGCCTTGCGAATCCGGCCTGAAAGAATCGGGACCAGTAGTGCCGCAAGAAAAAAGAATATGAATGGGGGCAAAACAGTCATCTCGTCAACCTTAATGATTTTGATAAAATACTGTCATGTAGGCAATCAGCTGCCGGCGGCAATTTTTGCCAACTGGACAAAAACAGAGTGATAAAAAAATAGAACGAATGAAACCAGTGCCGTAACACACATGGGCACAAGACAGTAATATGGCACGTCACGAAATTCATTGACGTGTTCATTGGTTCCATTTGAAAAGAAACCCCGGTAGACAATCGGCAGAAAATAGGCGGCATTCAGCAGCGATGAAGCCAACAGTATAACCAGGATCGGCAACTGATTTGCCTCCAAAGTTCCCAGTAGCAGATTCCATTTGCTGATAAATCCCCCCATCGGCGGCAAACCAATGATACTCAGGGCGCCGATAAAAAAGGCGGCATAGGTTAATGGCATCTGTTTGCCAAGTCCGTCCATCTCACTGATCGAGCGTTTGTGTGTAGCCACGTATATGCAGCCGGAACAGAAGAACAGTGTGATTTTGCCAAAGGCGTGCATAACAATATGTAGTATGCCCCCCTGTGTGCTGTGCGGTGTAAGCAGAGCAACACCCAACACAATATAGGATAGCTGACCAACTGTTGAATATGCCAATCTACGTTTAAGGTCATCCTGGGTCAGTGCAACCAGGGAGGCAACCAGGATCGTAAATGACACAAAATATGCCAGCATGACGCCATAATCAAGGCTGCGTAACAGGTCGGGGCCAAAAATATCCAGTATGACGCGCAAGATGGAAAACACACCGACCTTGACAACTGCCACGCCATGCAGAAATGAGCTGACTGGTGCCGGAGCCACCATTGCGGCTGGTATCCAAGCGTGAAATGGCATAATACTGGCTTTTGCAAATCCGGCAATAAACAGACAAAAAATCAAAGCCAACATGGGGGCAGACGCCTTGCCAGTCAGAATACCTCCTGGCGTAAAATCCAGGCTGCCGACTGCCATGTAGGTCATGATAACCGCCGGCAATGCGAACATGATCGAGGTGCCGACTATATAGCTCAGATACTTGCGCCCTGCACTCCTGACCCTGCAATCCTGATCATGGGTTACCAGCGGATAGGTGGCCAGGGAGAGTATCTCGTAAAACATGTACATGGTCAGCAGATTTGCCGCGAATGCCACACCAATTGTGGCTGACATGGCCAGTGAAAACGAGGTGTAGTATCTTGTTTTTGAATGCTTTTTTAACTTGCTAAGATAGCCGAACGAGAAAAATGACGTGCAAATCCAGAGGAATGAAGCCACCAAAGCAAAAAGCATACCCATGGCATCAACACGAAAGGCTATCGGAAGACCAGGCAGCACATCCACAAAAGTCCAGACGAACCCCTGTCCTGACAGCACAGAGGGCAGCATGGACGCAATCAGTGCGAATTTGCCCAGTGAAATCAACAAAGTCCAGCTTTCCCTCAATATGGGCTTGCGTTTGGAAAGGGTGATGGGAATTGTGCCCAGCAGCGAGATCATTACTGCGGCCAGCGGTATGTAGGAGTGGGTGTAGGTCATGATATCAGCCAGGGCTCCCAAACAGCAGTGCAATTTACCAAATCATAGGAATTTTAAAATTCCTGTACGGACAAATCTTACGATAGGGCCGGAACTAAGACCAACCAGGATCAGGGAAGCTGCTGACACTAGCAATGGAGCCAGCATCATCATCGGAGCTTCATTGGATGGTGTAGCCTTAAACAGAATTTCAGCCTGTTTATCTTCCATGTCACGCAGATACCCAAACTCGATTATCCGGAAAAACAGGGCCACACTTGCCAGACTGCTGAACAGAAGTGCGGCAACAAACTCCCAATGACCAGTCTCTATACCGCCCATCAGCAGATACCACTTGCTGAAAAAACCGCAGGTTGGCGGAATGCCGATGATAGAAAGTCCTGCCAGCACAAAGGCTGACATGGTCAGGGGCATCTTGCGGCACAGTCCGTTCAGATTATCAAAAGAAAGACTGCCGATACGGCTCGACATGGCAGCGGCGGCCAAGAACAGACAAAGCGTCATAAGTGCGTCGTTAACAATGTGCAAAACCGCTCCGGTCATCCCCTGACCATTGGCCAGCCAGATCCCGCCAACCATGTAACCGACCTCAGCCACAATGATATAAGAAAACATGCGACGCAGTTCGCGTTGTCCGAGTGCAAGGGATGACGCACAGATTATGGCCGCGGAAGCTGCCCAGACCATGCCGGACTGAACGGCCTGATGGGTATAGAAAACATATTCAGGTGTAAACACGCTCAAAATAACGCGCACAATCAGATAGATAGTGACCTTGGTCATCAGAGGCGCAATCATCATGCTGGCACTGGTCGGAGCAAACGAATAGGCATTGGGTAGCCAGCCATGCAACGGGAAAAAAGCCATCTTGATACAAAGGCCCACCAGCACGAATGCAAAAGCCGTAGCCAGCGCCGGACCATGGTTGACAGTACCGATGATCCGGGCGATATCAGCCATATTCAGAGAACCGGTAATCATGTAAAGATAGCCGACCCCCAGCAGATAGAAACAGGCGCCGATCGAACCCAGAATGATATAGTTGAAGCTGGCCAGAGGAGCACGCCCCTTGCCCATGGCAATCAAACCGTAGGTGGTGATCGAGGTAATCTCCAGCAACACATAAAGGTTGAACGCATCCGCAGTCAGCACCAACCCCATCATGCCGGCCACCTGGATCAGGTATAAAGTAAAGAAAAGGTGTTCACGACCTGGGAATTCACGCCGAGCCCAGGCGTTGGCTGAAAAGGTAGCAATCAACGCAATAACAGATATCAGCAACAGCATCATGGAGCTCAAGGGATCAACCAGCAACTCAATGCCATAGGGGGGCTTCCAGTTGCCGACCGTGTAAGAAAAGGCCCCTTCGCTGGCTACTCGCACAAGCACCAGAACCGAACCAATAGTCGAGAAGAGTAGCGGCCCGACAGTCAGTGGCAATACCCAGTAACGTGACAGCCGACCCATAAGGTTGAGGGCAAAGGCTGAAAGAAGTGGTACTGCCATGACATACATGTGCAGGTTGCTGTATGAGTTCATCGATCAAGCTTCTCCAGAATCTCGTCCTCTTCCAGGGTGCCGTATTCACGGTAAATGCGGATCATGACGGCCAGTGCTACACCGGTTACACTGACCGAAACAACGATGGCAGTCAGCATAAGTACATGTGGCAGCGGATTAAGAATCTGTACCGGGTCAACCCCGTTGGCAAGTGTACCAGCCTTGTCCAGAATTGGGATAGCAGCTCCCCGTTTAACCCCCATTGAGATAAAAAACAGGATGATAGCGGTTTGAAAGATATTCATCCCCAAAAGTTTCTTGACCAGATTACGTTTACCGATCATGGCATACAGGCCAATCATCATCAGGATGACATAGATCCAGTAGTTGTACTTGGCCACAATTCCTGAAACCAAATCAGTCATGTCACAGCCCCTTGTCCATGTCACCACCCGAACTCAGATCCCAGTACAGGGACAACATGATGCTCATGACGGCAAAACCGACACCAATTTCCACAATAAAGATCCCCAGCGAGCGCCATTCAATCGGACCAATCGGCAAAATGCTATTCAAGGCAGCATAGTCCAGAAAAAGACCTCCAACCAAGGCGCAAAGAATAGCAGTACCTGTGTAGATCAGCACACCGATATTGGCCATCACAGCATTCATCGATTCTGAAAATGACTTGAGGGTCTTTTCTAGATCAAAGGCAAGCGAGAGCAGGATGAATGAAGCACCCAGAACCACACCGCCCTGGAAGCCTCCGCCCGGACTGTAATGACCGTGGGCGATCACATACAGTCCGAACAGTTGAATAAAGGGCGCCATGATGCGAACCGAAACACGGATGATCTGGTTGTCGCCGAACTTGCGCTTGGCCGCCTTCTTACGGATCAGGTTCAATGCCTGCTCCTTCTCAGCACGCATATTACCGCCATGCCGGCACAGAAGATGACCACGGTTTCAAACATGGTGTCGTAGCCGCGATAGTCCCCCAATACTGCAGTGACAATGTTCGGAACATGGGTTTCAAAGACAGTTTGCTTGATATAATAGGATGAGACATGGCTGTTGGCCGGAGACGCCGGATCACCCCAGGGAGCAAAGTCCTGTACGCCATAAAGCAGAATGGCTCCGGTAAGCAGGGATGCAAACAATGCAAATATCTTCAATCTTTGCTCCTCCTGCTGGTATGAAGAATTGCGCCAATATAAAGCACTGTGCTGACACCGGCGCCGACAGTAGCTTCGGTAAAGGCCACATCAACAGCCCCCATACTAGCCCAGAGCAGGCACATCAGAAAACTGTAGACACCAAAGATAACCGCAGCACTCAACAGATCTTTCATCATGATCGTAGAAACAGCACAGATAAGTACGAGGGCCAGTATCAGCAAATCGATCAACCAGGTCATGGACTCCGATCCTCCCTGGTCCAAGGCTTGACACCATTAATCAGCGCACTCTCGGTAATCGAATGGGCAGCAGTAGGACTTGCAACAAAGACGAAAACCAGGATGGCCAGCAGTTTAATACTGGTCAACAGATTTGCTAACGTAATATCCTGCAGGGTATAGAGGATTATCGCAACCAGAATCAGCATCAGCCCCAGTGTGTCACATTTGGAAGCGGCATGCATGCGCGTATAAAAATCAGGCAACCGCAGTATGCCGATCACCGCAATGACAAAGAACAGCACACCTGCTATCAGAAATAATGAAATCAGTGCCGGCATATCAATATCCCGTCAATTTTTGTCTTCACTGCTGTCCAGAAAAACCGTCTTGCTGCGCAGCAGATACTTGGTGGAGCCGATGGTTGCAATAAAATTCAGCAGGGCATAGGCCAGGGCAATATCCACGAACATGGCCAGGTTGTT
>Ga0116183_1001830_pt1 | contig 23558 bp, 24 predicted proteins | sample AD_UKC078_MetaG_FD_89753 | JGI IMG/M metagenome (GOLD analysis project Ga0116183, IMG submission 89753) | Active sludge microbial communities of municipal wastewater-treating anaerobic digesters from USA - AD_UKC078_MetaG | ecosystem: Engineered > Bioreactor > Anaerobic > Digestate | place: USA... | reverse complement strand
GGCGCGGTGACAGTCGACGACGTCCTCGACCACCTGCTGCCCGACGACTGGCGGGAGAGCTTCGAGGATCCATCGGACCAACCCGCCGGGATCCGGCCGGGTGACTCCGTTGCCCCGCCCGGCGGCAGGGAGGCGCTGCGATGAGCGACGTCTCCCGCCTCGACACCCCACGCACCTCACGCCGCCCATCGCTGAACTTCGACCCCGAAGCCATCGGCCGGATCAGCGAGTCGATCGCCCGGTTCCTCGGGACCGGCCGCTACCTGCTGTGGCAGACCATCGCCGTGATCGTGTGGATCTGTCTGAACCTGTTCGCGGTAACCCTGCGCTGGGACCCCTACCCGTTCATCCTGCTCAATCTGGCGTTCTCCACCCAGGCCGCCTACGCCGCACCGCTGATCCTGCTGGCCCAGAACAGGCAGGAGAACCGCGACAGGGTGGCACTGGAAGATGACCGCCGCCGCGCCGAACAGACCAAGGCCGACACCGAATTCCTGGCCCGCGAACTGGCCGCGTTACGCCTCGCCGTCGGTGAGGTCGCCACCCGGGACTACCTGCGCCGCGAACTCGAGGAGGTCCGGGAGATGCTGGCCAAGATGCAGCCCCCCAAGCAGAAGGGCCCCAAAGGGGAGGGGTCAGAGCGCCGGAACAAGAAGAGCGGCCACGAGGGCCAACGAGAAGAGGGCCGCCCAGAAGATCCCGCCACGAAGATTTCCGAGTGATGATGGCCGTTGCGTTCCGGTCCGGCCACGGACTATGTATGGTGACGGGGTTCACTCAATCGGTGAACTTTTTGTCGACGCGGTAAGGACGGGCCTGTGGGGATGAAGCACCGGGTCGGCCGGGCCATGCGCCCCGCTCTCGGCATCGCGGTCATCACTCCCGTCGTGCTCGCCGGAGCCGTGGCGGCCGCGCCCAGCCGTGCCGGCCTCACCAGCGCCGACGGCGAAGCGGTTCCGGCCGCCGCCACCGAGTCGACCGGTGTCGCGGTGGTCGCCGCAGCCAAGCCGCCCGCCAACTTCCGCTTCGCGGCCGGCAGTTCAGCGCCGCCACCGCCGGCTGCGGTGGTCAACGCCGTCGGCGGGATGCGCATCCCTGCCATGGCACTGTCTGCGTACCGAAAAGCCGAGCAGACGATGGCCCTCACCTCCCCGGGCTGCGGGGTGAGCTGGAACCTGCTGGCCGGCATCGGACGCATCGAGTCCTCGCATGCCAACGGCGGTGCCACCGATGCCCGCGGCAACGCGATCCGGCCGATCTACGGCCCCACTCTGGACGGCACCCTGCCCGGCAACGAGGTCATCGTGCAGGGCAGCCAGAACGGGCGAACCGTGTACGCCCGCGCGCTGGGCCCCATGCAGTTCCTGCCCGGTACCTGGTCGAGGTATGCGTCCGATGGTGACGGCGACGGCCGCGCAGACCCGCAGAATCTGTTCGACGCCACCCTCGCCGCAGCCCGGTACCTGTGCAGCGGTGGGCTGAACCTGCGCAACCAGTCGCAGGCCCTGACCTCGATCCTGCGCTATAACAACTCGATGGCCTACGCCCAGAACGTGCTGGGCTGGGCGGCCGCCTACGCCACCGGGGTGGCACCGGTCGACTTGCCGACGATCGGCGGCGTGCCGCCTGCACTCGGCGATGGACACCTGGAAGCCAACCCGGAGGGCCTCGGCCCCAGCATGCCCGGGATGCACCTCGGCGATCCGATGGCGGATCTGGGTCTGATCAGCCTGGGCAACACCGAGAGCGCCGGACAACTCTCGCCCGGGCCGGCCGCCGCCCAGTCAGGCTTGGCCTCCGAACACGGTTGCCAGGTGATCTGCATGGCCTCCCAGTTGCCGCCTTCGGTGACCGAGACCCCGCAAAACCTGCCGCCCTGGATGCTGCCGCCGGGTACCCCGACGGCATGGACGCCCTGGATGACCCCACCGATGCCGGCCGCTGACGTGCCGACACCCCTGGGGCTGCCCCCGGGTCCGGTCGCCCCGGCCCCGGCAGGTCCCCCTGCGGGTCCCCCGGCCGCCGACGCTTCCGTGCCCACCGGTGTCGGCATGCCACCCGGCCCGGCCGCCGCGCAGCGTCCGGCGGCTCCGGTCGTCGCGCAGCCTCCGGCGGCTCCGGGCCCCGCGGAGGCTCCGGTGGCTCCGGGCCCCGTGGTGGCCACGATCGTCCCGGCCGCCCCCGCGGCTCCCGCTGAGGCACCCCAGGGTCCGGGCCCGCTGCCCGGACCGACCGGCTGATCCGCCCAGACTGCCCCGATAGCGGCGTTGGGGCGCACCCGCCCGCCGGCGTCACGCCTGCCCGCGACTAGGCTTCGGAACCGATGTCCACACATAACCATGACCTCGAGAAGGCCGTTCGCGCTGCGCTGACCAAGGTCGTCGACCCCGAACTACGCCGACCGATCACCGAACTCAACATGGTCAAGAGTGTGACCGTCGGTGACGACGGCGCGGTCCACGTCGAGGTCTACCTGACCACCGGTTCCTGCCCGCTGAAAAGCGAGATCATCGAGCGGGTCACCGCGGCGGTGACCGACGTGCCCGGCACCGGCGCGGTCAGCGTGGAGTTGGACGTCATGAGCGATGAACAGCGCACCGCGTTGCGCAAGCAATTGCGCGGCGATGCCGCCGAACCGGTCATCCCGTTCGCCCAGCCCGGCTCGCTGACCCGGGTGTACGCCGTAGCCTCCGGCAAGGGCGGGGTCGGGAAGTCCAGTGTCACCGTCAATCTGGCCGCGGCCCTGGCCGCCCGGGGGCTGTCCGTCGGCGTGGTCGACGCCGATATCTACGGCCACTCGGTGCCCAGGATGATGGGCACCTCCGATCGGCCCACCCAGGTCGAGTCGATGATCCTGCCGCCGATAGCCCACGAGGTGAAGGTCATCTCGATCGCGCAGTTCACCCAGGGGAACACCCCGGTGGTGTGGCGCGGTCCGATGCTGCACCGGGCGCTGCAGCAATTCCTCGCCGACGTCTACTGGGGTGATCTCGACGTCCTGCTGATGGACCTGCCGCCCGGTACCGGCGACGTCGCCATCTCGGTGGCCCAGTTGGTGCCCAACGCCGAAATCCTCGTGGTCACCACTCCGCAGATCGCCGCCGCCGAAGTGGCCGAACGTGCCGGGGCCATCGCGCTGCAAACCCGCCAGCGGATCGTCGGCGTCGTGGAGAACATGTCCGGGCTGCTGCTGCCGGATGGTACGACCATGAAACTGTTCGGTGAGGGCGGCGGTCGGCAGGTCGCGGAGCGGCTCACCCGGGTCGTCGGGGCCGACGTGCCGCTACTCGGTCAGGTCCCGCTGGATCCGGCGCTGGTCGCCGCCGGTGACTCTGGGGTGCCGCTGGTGCTGTCGGCACCGCAGTCGGCCGCCGGCGCCGAACTACGGGCGATCGCCGACAAGCTGGCCACCCGACGACGCGGCTTGACCGGGATGTCGCTGGGCCTGGACCCCGCCGGCCGGTAGCGGCTGCCCCGCGATCAGGTCACCCCGGAATCAGGTCGCGTCCGAATCGAACGGGGCGGGCTGACCGGGCGTCGCGGGTGCAGTCGACGGCTGCGGCGTGGCCGACGGCTGTGGTGGAGCGGCGCTGTGCGGTTTCGGAGCTTTGCCATCGAATTCGCCGGTCAGCCATGACTCGTCGCCGTCCAGCAGATGTTTGGTCAGCGCGGCCCTCGGAGACATGCCACGCAGCTTCTGCAGCTCGCTGATGGGCTGACGGAGATCATCGAACTCGGGGCCGAGTTCATCACGGAGCTGGCTGGTGGCACCGCTGAGATAGTCGCGGGCCTGGCGGATCACCCCGGCCGTCCAGCGGATCGCCCCCGGCAGCCGTTCGGGACCCAGTACGACGAGTCCGACCACAACCAGCAGGAACATCTCGCCCCAGCCCACATTGGCGAACACGGGCTAGTTGTCCGGGGCCGGATTCACCGTCAGGACGACCTTGCGGCCCTCGCGCATGACCTCGATCGGGGCGTCCTTGCCGATGGCCAGGTTGCGCACGGCCACCACGAACTCGTCGGCGTCGGCAACCTTCCGGTCGCCGACTTTGATGACGACATCATTTTCCTTGATGCCGGCCTTCTCGGCGGGGCCGCCGGCCTTGACGTTGGCGACCTGCGCTCCCGAGGCCAGGTCGTTGCTGACCGACCGGGCGGACAGCCCGAGGGTCGGATGGGCGATCTTCCCGTCCTTGATCAAGGTCTCGACGGTGGCCTTCACCTCGTTGACCGGGATGGCGAAGCCGAGTCCGCTGGCACTGTCGGACAACGACTTTCCGGCCGTGTTGATTCCGATGACCTCAGAGTTCATGTTGATCAGCGGCCCGCCGGAATTACCGTGGTTGATCGCCGCGTCGATCTGCACTGCGTCGATCACCGTATCGGTGTCCGAGCCCTCACCGGACAGCGGCACCGGCCGGTTGAGCGCGCTGATGATCCCGTGGGTGACGGTGCTGCGGAGGCCCAGTGGGGCTCCGGCGGCCACCACCTCCTCGCCCACCCGCAAGTTGTCGGAGTTCCCGAATCGGGCCACGGTGAGATTGTCGACGTTGTCGACCTTGAGCACGGCAAGGTCGGTCTTGGGATCCCGTCCCACCAGGTTGGCGGGCACCTCCTTGCCGTCGTTGAACACGACGGTCATCGCGAACTTGGACGGGCTGGCGGCGGCCTCGGAAATCACGTGGTTGTTGGTGACGATGTAGCCGCGGCCGTCGATCACCACCCCCGAGCCCTGGGAGCCGGAATCGTCGCTCTTGGCCTCGATGGTCACCACCGAGTCGGCAACGGATGCAGCCACAGCGGCGAACCGGCCGGCCGGAACCTCGCCGCCGCCTGACGTCGACAGGGTCACCTTCGAGGTGGTGAATGCCTCCACCACCTCGGCGGTCGTGCGGCCGACCCAACCGCCCAGCAGGCCGATCAGCAGCGCGGTGATGCCCAACACGGCCAGCGCCGTGTAGGAAACCCGGCCGCCGAAGAGCACGTCGCGTACACCGAGCTTGCCGGCCGGCACCACCGGCGCCGCCGGGGCCTGCTTGTGCAGCGCGGGGGTGCCTAACGCCACCCCCGCGGCCGGATCGCGCCACGGGTCGTCAGGCTCATCGGGTCCGTCGGGTTCGCGGTCCAGGGCGCCCGCGTCCGCCGGGTGCCGCTGCAACGAATCGACGCCGGGGAAAGGACGACCGAAGGCCTCCTGCAGCACCGGGTCGGCTGGCTTGTCACCGGGGGTGAACTGGTCGGACCGACGGAACTTGGCAGGCCGTAGCTCCTCGGCCACGAACGAACCGTCGACGCCGCGCGGCCGGCCGAACGTCCTGGTGGACTGCGGGTCCACCGGCGGACGCGCCACCGGTCGCGGCGCGAGTCGGCGCGCGCCACCGGAGCTGTCCTTGTCGGGACTCACCATCAACCCCTATCCACAGGTTCGGGAAGCCCAGACGCCGAAGCGCCCAGACACGGCCCACTCGCCGGTATTGCCGATCAGCCTACCGGCGCTTGCGACGGCCGCGTTGGGTCCCGTCGGGCGGCTGATCGAAGGGCGGCGGCGACTCCGGCGGTTCCGGCGGAGCGGACTGCGGGATGGCCGAGAGTAATCCCATCAGGGTGCTGGGCATGCTGACCGGCCGCGATTCCCGCAGCGCGGCACGGGCCTGGCACTGGCCATCGACCTCAGCGGCGCATTGCGGGCAGGCCGACAGATGGCTGGCGGCGCGCAGGTGCGCCTTCATCGGCAACTCGCCATCGACGTAGGCGGCGACCGCTTCGGTGGCCAGGTGGTCGGTGGAGCTGAAACGGGGTGGAGCGCAGAGAGCGTCCTGATCGACCGACACGAAATGAGCCGGCAGCCATGACAATGCCCGCCGGAACATCGGACCCGGGTCCGCCATGACCTGCGCTCCTCTCCGGTGCACACCCCCGAGGACAAATCTAGCGCGAAGGTCACGAAAAGACATGGCTGTGGGATTTCGGGCGCGCTGCGTCAGGCTGTCGGCATAGTCAGGCTGGTTGCGGCGTCAGGCCGGTTGCGTCTGAGTACGGCCGTTGGCGGCGAGGTGATCGCGGAGCGCCTGCCGTCCCCGATGAATCCGGCTGCGCACCGTGCCGAGCTTGACCCCGAGGGTGGCGCCGATCTCCTCGTAGGACAAACCCTCGATGTCGCAGAGCACGACGGCGGCGCGGAACTCCGGCGGTAGCGAATCCAGCGCAGCTTGCAGATCGGGACCGAGGCGGGCGTCATGGTAGATCTGCTCCGGAGTGGGCTGGTCGGCCGGCACCCGGTCGTAATCCTCGGGCAGCGCCTCCATCCGGATGCGAGCGCGACGGCGGACCATGTCGAGGAACAAGTTGGTGGTGATTCGATGCAACCAGCCCTCGAAGGTGCCGGGCTGATAGTCGCGCACCGACCGGAAAACCCGGATGAAGGTCTCCTGCGTGAGGTCTTCGGCGTCGTGCTGATTACCCGACAGCCGGTAGGCGAGGCGATACACCCGGTCGGCATGCTGACGTACCAACTCATCCCAGGACGGCATCGCCGCCGGGTCACCGGTCGCGTCGAACGCCGCGGTTCCGCGCAAATCCTCGGCCGCGGCGGTCGGGACGTCAAGGTGCGCGCCGGCCTGAGCACTGTCGGCAGACAGTGCGGTCACCGCACTAGCGGTGTCCGCCAAGGTGGTGGTCGTCGGAGCCTCCTGGTGTGGGTGCACGGTGCAGACCGAGCCGAACTGGCCCTCCGCATCGCGAGCGTCAATCACCGGAACACGTCCCGGCGCCGGGGTATTCCCCCTCCAGTGCGCTACTCGTTGCATGTGACTTACCGTTCCCTACCGCAGTAACAAAGCAATGTGAGCAAACTGTGTGTCGCCTGAGAAGTTATCACTCCGATGCCGTCTAACTGGGCTTTTGTCATAGATCGGTAATTTCTCAGCAATCCCTTAGAGGAACTATTCAGTTCGCTGCGCACGGCTCCGCCCCGGTTGATCTACGCTGCTCAGAATGGCCAACACTGACCAATCGGACGCCGCTGACCGGGCTGAGCGGGTCCTGGCCCACGCGGAGGGCTCCATCTCCGAGGACGCGATCGTTGTTGCTGCCCGCGAGCGGGCGGTGGACGCGGGTGCAGGCGCGGTGACGCCCGCCGTCGGCGCTCTGTTGAGCCTGCTGGCCAGACTTTCCGGCGGCCGCGCGGTCGTGGAGGTCGGTACCGGGGCCGGTGTCAGCGGTCTGTGGCTGCTGTCCGGCATGCGCGATGACGGGGTACTCACCACGATCGACACCGAACCTGAGCACCAGCGGCTGGCCAAACAGGCCTTCGCCGAAGCCGGTGTCGGGCCCGGACGGACCAGGCTGATCGGGGGGCGGGCCCAGGAGGTTCTGACCCGGCTGGCAGACGACTCCTACGATCTGGTGTTCATCGACGCCGCACCCGTGGACCAGCCGCATTTCGTCGGCGAGGCGGTCCGGTTGCTGCGACCCGGCGGCGTCATCGTCGTGCACCGGTCGGCCCTCGATGGTCGGGCCGGGGATCCGGCCGCCCATGACACCGAGGTCACCGCGGTGCGCGAAGCGGCCCGGCTGATCGCCGAGGATGAACGGCTCAGTGCGGTACAGGTGCCGCTCGGTGACGGGATTCTGGTGGCGACGAGGGACGCCGAGTAACCCGCGCCGCAGCCATCGCCGCGGGCCGATCCGGCCCGCCGGGTCGCGTCACCTCGCCTCGTGTGCGATCAGGGCCTTCTTGCACTCGATACCGCCGGCATAGCCGGTCAGTGCGCCCGACGATCCGATCACGCGATGGCAGGCCACGATGATCGGAACGGGATTGCGGCCGAGGGCGACCCCGACCGCACGGCTCGCCCCGGGCGCGCCGATCTGCGCTGCGATCTGGGAGTACGAGCGCGTCTGTCCGTAGGGGATCGCCTGCGCCGCGGCCCACACCCGGCGCTGAAAGTCGGTCCCGTCCAACCGCACGTCGATATCGAACCGCCTCAGACGCCCGTCGAAGTAAGCGTCGAGTTGAGCAACGGCATCCGGGAAGGCGTTCGCGTCGGAGCCGCAGCAGCCCCAACTGTCGGGTTCTGCGCGCTGCCCGGCGAGTACCAGCCGCACGACAGTGCGGCCGCTGCTGACCAGGGTCACGGGACCGACCGGGCTGTCGATGGTGCGGTAGGTCGGGTTCCGGGCCATGGCCGCGCCCTGGGAGGCGGCCGGTTCCTTGATGACGGGGGTCATGATGCCCTTTCTGCGGGCGGCCACTGATTGACCGGATGATCCAACGTGGCCCACAGGTGTTGGGTCACGTACGAACGCCACGGCCGCCACCGCTCACTGCGCGCGGCCAACTCGGGAGCCCGGGCGGGCAGGCCGGATTGCGCGGCGGCGTGCAGAACACCCAGATCACGGACGGGAAAGGCGTCCGGATCCCCAAGTCCGCGCATCGCGATGATCTCCGCGGTCCACGGCCCCACCCCCGGCAGTGCGAGCAGTTGGCGGCGGGCTTCACGCCAGTCGACTCCGGGATCGAGTCGCAGATCACCGCCGGCCAGAGCGGCCACCATGGTCCGCAGCGACGTTCGGCGCGCCCGCGGCACGGCCAGGTGGACCGGGTCGATGTCGGCCAGTTGCCCGACGGCCGGGAAGAGATGGGTCAGCGATCCGGCGGGATCTGCCAGCGGCGTCCCGTACGCCTCCACCAACCGGCCGGTATGCATCCGGGCAGCGGCGAGAGACACCTGCTGGCCCAACACCGCACGCACCGCGAGTTCCTCGGGGTCGACGGTTCCGGGAATGCGTTGTCCCGGCGCCGTCGCAACGACCGCGCGTAGAGCCTCATCGGCGGACAACGCCTCCACCACCGACTCAGGGTCGGCATCGAGGTCCAGCAGCCGCCGGCACCGCCCGATGGCCGCCGACAGATCCCGAACATCCGCCAGCATCAGTGCGCACCGCACATGGTCGCGCTGCGGGGTCAGGGTGACGATGCCGCTCCCGAACGGCAGCCGCAGGGTGCGGCGGTATCCGCCGTCGATGACCTCCTCGCAGCCCGGCACCGCGCTGGCTGCGAGGTGTCCGAAGACGCCCTCATAGGCAAACGGCTCCCGCACGGCCAAGCGCAGCGACACCATCTGGCCGGTGGACGAATCCACGCGACCGGCGCTGCGGACGGCTCTGCCGCGCAGCATCGTCGGGGTGGTGCCGCAGGCCGCCCGCACCGTGTCGTTGAACTGCCGGATGCTGGCGAAGCCGGCGGCGAAGGCCACGTCACTGAAGGCCATCGACGTCGTCTCGATCAGGATCCGCGCCGTCTGGACCCGCTGGGCACGGGCCAGCGCCAGCGGGCCCGCCCCCACTTCGCTCTGCAGCAGGCGTTCCAGCTGCCGGGTGGTGTACCCGAGGCGGGCGGCGAGTCCGTTCACCCCGTCACGATCGACCGTGCCGTCAGCGATCAACCGCATCGCTCGGGCGACGACGTCCGCTCTGACGTTCCACAGCGGCGAACCCGGCGACGCATCGGGGAGGCAGCGCCTGCAGGCCCGGAATCCGGCGCGTTGCGCGGCCGCTGCAGTTGGGTAGAAACGCACGTTGCGGGCCAGCGGCAGGCGGACGGGACAGCTTGGGCGGCAATAGATTCCCGTCGTCAGCACGGCTGTCACGAACCAGCCGTCGAACCGGGCATCGCGGGACTGCACCGCCCGGTAGCAACGGTCGAAATCGTCATGCACGGGTTCCAACATGCCACCCTGGACGGACGGGAACTAGCGGAAATGCGACGCCACGGATGCCGGCTCCGTCATCCTGTACTCAGATTCGCAGTGCAGTCAGAATCGTCGTGTAGTCAGAATCGTCGTGCAGTCAGAATCGTCGTGCAGTCAGAATCGTCGTTGACGCCGGGAGGCCCGCGTGGAGTTGATGACGGGTTTCGGTCTGGCCAGTGCCGCCGGCCTCAATGCCTACATCCCACTGCTGTCGATGGGTCTGCTGAGCCGCTACACGAATCTGGTGCACCTGCCGTCAGGCTGGTCGTGGCTGGAGAACGGATGGGTCCTGGGACTCGTCGCGATGCTGCTGCTGATCGAGATCGTCGCCGACAAGATCCCGGCACTGGACTCGGTCAACGACGCGGTCCAGACGTTCGTCCGGCCCACCTCCGGCGGAATCGTGTTCGCATCCGGCACGGCCGCTCAGACCGCGGCCGTCAGCGATCCGGGGGAGTTCGCCCGGACCGGCCAGTGGGTGCCGGTGGTCATCGGGATCGTCACCGCCCTCGTCGTGAGTCTGACCAAGACCGCGGTGCGACCTGCGGCCAATGTTGTCACCGGGGGTGTCGCGGCGCCGGTGCTGAGCACCATTGAGGACGCCGCCAGCGTCAGTCTGACGTTCATGGCGATCCTGATTCCGGCACTCGTGGCACTCATCCTGGTCGCGCTGATCTGGGGTGCGGTCCGGCTGCTGCGGCGCCGGCGCAGAGTCCGGGACCGGGGGCCGCAGACAGGCTTGGATCTGTCCTAGATGCGGGATCTGTCCTAGATCCAGACGCCCTTGCCGACCGCGACAACGCCGCCGGCGCTGATCGCGAACCGTTCGCGGTCCTTCTCCAGATCCACACCGACCATCTCACCGGGCCCCACGACCACGTTCTTGTCCAGAATGGCCCGGCGTACCACCGCCCCACGGCCGACCCGGACGCCGGGCATCAGCACGCTGCCCTCGACGATGGCCCCGTCGTCGACCACGACGTTGCTGGAGAGCACCGAACTGCGCACCGACGCCGCCGAGATGATGCTGCCCGCACCCACCACCGACTCCTGCGCCGAGCCCCCGTTGACGAACTTGGCCGGTGCGAGGTTCTCCGACTCTCCCCGGATCGGCCAGCGCTTGTTGTAGAGGTTGAACACCGGGTGCACCGACACCAGATCCAGGTGGGCGTCGTAGAAGGCGTCGAGGGTGCCGACGTCGCGCCAATACCCGTGGTCCCGGTCGGTGGCGCCGGGGACCTCGTTGTCGTTGAAGTCGTAGACGGCCGCCATCCCGTCCTCGACGAGCCGCGGAATGATGTTTCCGCCCATATCGTGATCGGAGGTGTCATCGTCGGCATCGGCCCGGATGGCGTCGATGAGAACCTTCGTGGTGAAGATGTAGTTACCCATCGAGACGAAGGTCTGGTCCGGATTGTCGGGTGTCGACGGCGGATCCGCCGGCTTTTCCAGGAAGCTGCGGATGCGGCCGGATTCGTCGGCCTCGATACAGCCGAACGCCGTGGCCTCCGCCCGCGGAACCCGAATCCCGGCAACGGTTGCCCCGGCACCACTTTCGACGTGATACTTCACCATCTGCTCGGGATCCATCCGGTACACGTGGTCGGCGCCGAACACCACGATGTAGTCGGGATCCTCGTCGTAGATGAGGTTCAGCGACTGATAGATCGCGTCGGCGGACCCGGTGTACCAACGCGGCCCGAGTCGCTGCTGGGCCGGCACCGGCGTGATGTACTCGCCGGCCAGGCCGGAGAGCCGCCAGTTCTGCGAGATGTGCCGGTCCAGCGAGTGCGACTTGTACTGGGTCAGGACGCAGATCCGCAGGTAACGGGCGTTGACCAGGTTGGACAGCACGAAGTCGATCAGCCGGTAGGCGCCGCCGAAGGGAACCGCGGGCTTGGCCCGGTCCGCCGTCAACGGATACAGCCGCTTGCCCTCCCCACCAGCCAGAACGATGCCCAGCACATGTGGCAGTTCCCTCATAGGCCAAACCTAACCGGCGCCGGTGGCAACGGCTAGCTCATTCGCGCACAACATCCGCACGGGGCGCCCTCCGAAGCACTAGGTTCTGGGGCTATGCGAGGTTCTGGGGGTACGCCAGGTTCTGCCGGTATGCGGGTCGCGATGATGACGCGGGAGTACCCGCCCGACGTCTACGGCGGGGCCGGTGTGCACGTCACCGAACTGGTCGCCCAACTGAGGAGGCTCTGCGACGTCGACGTGCACTGTATGGGTGAGCCGCGGGAGGGCGCGTTCGCCCATCAGCCGGATCCCGCTCTGGCACTTGCCGAGCCGCCGGCCAACCCGGCGCTGTCCACGCTGTCCACCGATCTGCGGATGGTGCACGCCGCCGCCGGTGTGGACGTGGTGCATTCGCACACCTGGTACACGGGAATGGCCGGGCACATCGCCGCACTGCTGCACGGCGTCCCGCACGTGCTGACCGCGCATTCGCTCGAACCCCGCCGACCGTGGAAGGCCGAGCAACTCGGCGGCGGATACCAGGTGTCGCTGTGGGTGGAACGCACCGCGGTCACCGGCGCGGACGGGGTGATCGCGGTCAGCGAGGGGATGCGGGCCGACGTGCTCGACGTCTACCCGACCCTCGATCCGGCGCGCGTGCACGTGATCCGCAACGGGATCGACACCGGCGTCTGGTACCCGGCGGCGCCGGACCCAGCGGAGTCGGTGCTCGCCGAGCTCGGCGTCGACCCTGAGCGGCCGATGGTGGCCTTCGTCGGACGGATCACCCGGCAGAAGGGGGTGCCGCACCTGATCGCAGCGGCGCACCGGTTCGCTCCGGAGGTGCAACTCGTGCTGTGCGCGGGCGCCCCGGATACCCCCGAGATCGCCGCCGAGGTCAGTTCCGCGGTCGCCGCACTGGCGGATGTGCGCGACGGGGTGTTCTGGGTGCGCGATTTCCTACCGATCAACGAGATTCGGGAAATCCTCTCGGCGGCAACGGCATTCGTGTGTCCATCGGTCTACGAACCGCTGGGAATCGTCAACCTCGAGGCGATGGCCTGCGGCACCGCCGTGGTGGCATCCGATGTGGGCGGGATTCCGGAGGTGGTCGTGGACGGGGTGACCGGCACCCTGGTGCACTACGACGAAGCCAATGTCACCGACTTCGAAGCGGCACTGGCCGACGCGGTCAACGCACTGGTCGGTGACCCGAAGACCGCGGACCGGTACGGCACCGCCGGACGCCAACGCTGCATCGACGAATTCTCCTGGGCCCGGATCGCCGAGCAGACCTTGGAGGTTTACCGGAAAGTCTCGGGCTGACGCCCCAGGTTCCGCCGACAACGGCGTCACCGGGCGAACGGGAATTAGCTGGTAACGCCCTTGAGTTCGTCGCCTAGCGCGGCGGCCTCATCCGGGGTCAACTCGACGACAAGCCGGCCGCCGCCCTCCAGTGGCACCCGCATCACGATGCCGCGCCCCTCTTTGGTCGCTTCCAGCGGGCCGTCTCCGGTCCGCGGCTTCATCGCCGCCATCGAGTGCTCCCTCCAGGTCCGTGCAGGGCCATCGGCACTGGCCGGGCCGGTGCCGTCCATGATTCTAGTGATCACCATTGTCCACCATGCGCGGCCCGAGGTGTGAAAAGACCCGGTCAAAGCGCCGCTGGGGCCCCCGGCGCTCCCACTGGCGGCACCCAGCAGCCCTCAATATGGTCATCCACCATCCCGGTGGCCTGCATCAGCGAATAGGCGGTCGTGGGCCCGATGAAACGGAACCCGCGGCGCCGCAGTTCCCGGGCCAGCGCCGCGGACTGCGGACTGTGCGAGGGCAGGTCGGCCACCCCCGCCGGCCGGGGACGCGGTTCCGGCGCAAACGACCACAGCAGATCGGAGAAGTCCACGTCGAGGCCGGTGACCGCTCGGGCATTGGCGATCGTGGCCTCGATCTTCGCCCGGTTCCGGACGATTCCGACATCACCCATCAGCCGTTCGACATCCCGTTCGGTGAAGTTCGCCACGCTCGCCACGTCGAACCCGGCGAAAGCGCGCCGGAAATTCTCCCGCTTGCGCAGGATGATCAGCCAGGACAAGCCGCTCTGAAAGGACTCCAGGGCGAGTCGCTCGAACAGTGCCGTCGTTCCCCGCAGTGTTCGGCCCCACTCGACGTCGTGGTAGTCCCGCAACAGACCATCGCCGGCCCAGTCGCACCGGCGCCGGCCGTCGGGGCTCATCCGGTGCCTGGCCAGGCCCGGCCCGGCCCGGCCTGTCCCGGTGTGGCCCGTTGCGCATCCGTTTCGGCCCGTGGCGCATCCAATTCGGCGCGCAACGCGTCCAATTCGGCCCGCAACGCGTCCATTTCAGTTCCGAGCCGATCGAGTACCCAGTCGACCTCACTGGTCTTGTAGCCGCGGAACACCTGGGTGAACTTCACCGCCTCGACGTCGGCTCCGGTCACGCAGGTGGCGGGCAGCACCGTGGCGGTGGTCCCCACCGGCAGTGGCGGGAGTTGCTCGCCGCGGCCGAACAGCAGGCTGGCGATGCCGAAGAGCAGGACTGCCACCAGGATCAGCACCACCAGATAGAGCAGGATCAGCGTCACGTCGACCATCCTGCCTCAGGCAATCCTGCCTCAGCGATTTCCCCGCGGCCTTAGCGCAGGGTGTTCATCGGCGGTCGGTCGTCCAGCGACACCGCCGATGTGGTGCTCGTGAATCCCTCTCCGTCGGCGACGAAGCGGGTCAGCCCGGCCCCCGAGTCCGGCACACCGCAGCGGGTCAGCAGCGTGGCCACCACCTGCCGGCTCATCGGTGCCAGTTCGTGCAGCGGACGGTTGCGGTGGGTCCGCACACCCAGGTTCACCTGCGCGATCGCGTCGATGCCGAACGTGTCGTAGGTGTCGATGAGGATGCCGATCTCGACACCGTAGCCGGGCGCGAACGGCACCGATCCGAGCAGTTCGCGGGTTCCGGCGTACTCCCCGCCCAGTGGCTGCAGAACGCAGCCCAGTTCCGGGCGCAGCGCCGCCAGCAGTGGCCGGGCCACCAGTTCGGTGACCCGGCCGCCACCGGTGGCGTCCTCCCCCGCCGCGAGTTTCAGCGGCCGCCGGTAAAACCCACGGACCAGTTGAATGCCGTCGTTGGTGAGCAACGGGCCGACCAGTCGCGGCACGAACAGCGGGTCGGGGTCCAACAGATCGGAGTCGATGAAGACGACGATGTCCCCGGTCGTGGCCGCCAGCGAACGCCACAGCGCCTCGCCCTTGCCGGCACGCACCGGGATCTCGGGTAACGCCTCCTCGCGATGCACGACGCGGGCGCCGGCGGCACGGGCGCGGATCTCGGTGTCGTCGGTGGAGCCGGAGTCGAGCACGACGAGCTCATCGACCAGACCGCCGACCATCGGGGTGATGGTGTCGATCACCGATCCGATGGTCTCGGCTTCGTTGAGCGCGGGAAGCACGACCGAGACGGTGCGCCCCGCTTTGAGCGGCACCAGTCCCTCGGCGGTCCACGGCGGCCGGTTCCAGCTGCGGCGGGCCAGCCAGCGCTGCACGCCCGATGCCGCCGCGCCGGTCACGCCAGCCCCCGCACGGTACGGGCCGGGGCTCGGTCCCCCCGGATCGAGGCGACCATCTCCAGCACCCGCCGGGTTGGTGCGACTTCATGCACGCGGAACATCCGGGCGCCATCGGCGGCGGCCAGCGCGGTCGCGGCCAGCGTGCCCTCGAGGCGTTCGGTCAGCTCCGCCCCGAGCGTCTCCCCGATGAAATCCTTGTTGCTGAGCGCCATCAGGACCGGCCAGCCGGTGGCCACCAGGTCGCCGACGTGCCGGAGCAGGGTCAGTCCGTGGAAGGTGTTCTTGCCGAAGTCGTGGGTCGGATCGATGAGGATGCCGTCGCGGCGCACTCCCACCCGGACCGCATGCTCAGCGGCTGCGGTCACCTCCGCGATGACGTCGTCGACCACCCCGGTGATGGTGGTGCCGTAGTTCACCCGGAACGGCCGGGTACGCGGGATGGCACCGCCGGTGTGCGAGCAGACCAGCCCGGCACCGAACTCCGCGGCGACCTCCGGCAGGTGCGGGTCGTGCCCGGCCCAGGTGTCGTTGATGATGTCGGCGCCGGCCGCACAGGCCTGCTTGGCCACCGCGGAGCGCCAGGTGTCCACGCTGATGCACTGCTGCGGGTAGGTGGCGCGAACCCACTCGATGAACGGCACCACCCGGGCGATCTCCTCATCGGCGTCAACGGTGACGCCGGGACCCGCCTTGACCCCACCGATGTCGATGACGTCCGCACCCTCGGCGACCACACGGTGCACGGCTTCCTGCGCGGCGGCGTCGGTGAATGTCGCGCCGCGGTCGTAGAACGAGTCCGGCGTCCGGTTGACGATCGCCATGATCAACGCGCGATCCCCGGCCACCGGCCGCCCACACAAGGTCGACGTCACCCGCCCAGTATTCATCACGTCGCCGATCCACGACGGTCGGCGAAACCTGGCCGAAACAACCGCCCGAACGGCGTCAGCGGGTATCGGGCACCGGGCCGCAGGCGGCGAGCGCGGCCGCGACGTCCGTGGTCACCACCAGACGGTCCAGCGCAGCCTGCGCGACATAGCCGGCCGGGACCAGTCCGGCGAGCCACTGCCGCAGTCCGTCGTAGTGACCGTCGGGATCCAGCAGCACCAGCGGCTTGGTATGCATGCCGAGATAGCCGGCCGTCCAACTCTCGAAGAGTTCCTCGAGCGTGCCGATGCCGCCCGGCAGCGCCAGGAAGGCGTCGCTGCGATCCTCCATCACCTGTTTGCGTTGACGCATGGTGTCGGTGACGATCAGTTCGTCGGCCTCGATATCGGCGAGTTCCCGGTGCACGAGCGCTTTGGGGATGACACCGACGGTGTGCCCGCCGCGGGAGCGCGCTCCGGACGCCACCGCGCCCATCGCCGAGACGTTGCCGCCGCCCGAGACCAGCGTCCAGCCCCGCTCGGCGACCTCCTCCCCCACCCGGAAGGCCAGTTCCAGCAGTTCCGGGTGGCGCGGACCGGACGCACAGTAGACGCACAGCGCCCAGTCGTCGCGGCGGTCGGTGTCGTGCACCCACGAAACGTAGACCAAAGAGCTGAGGGGCCAAATAGAGTCCCCGTCATGCCCAACACTTGGCCACTGGTACCGCGCCGCGCTCTCGAGGAGGTCCACGCCGCGCTGGGCCGCAACCCGGCGGGTGTCGCCCTGCTGGGAAACGAGGGTGTCGGCAAGACCACGCTGGCCGCTCAGGCCGCCGCGCTGCTGAATCGGGGTGAACCGGTGTGGGCGGTGGGCACCGCCACCCAGTCCATGATTCCGTTCGGCGCCTTCGGCCCGCTGCTCGATGTGCACGACGTGGGCAAACCAGCGGCGATGATCCGGAGCGCGGCCGATTCGCTGCTGGCCAGGGCTGATTCCGCGCCGATCATCGTCGACAACGCCCGCCTGCTGGATCCGCTCTCGGCCAGCTTGGTCTACCACTTGGCGCAGGAGGCGGCAGCCGGGTCGGGCAGCCCGCTCATCGTGACCGTGCGGTCGGTGCTGCGTGTTCCACAGGTGGTGGCCGCGCTGTGGAACGACGGTCTGCTGGAGCGCGTCGACGTCCTTCCCTTCAATGCCGCGGAGTCGTCGGCAGCGATCATCGCCGCCGGTATCGACACCGACCGGGCGGCGATGTTCCGACGCAGCGCCGGGAGCCCCCTGCACCTGCGGATGTTGCTGACCACCGGCGGCAGCGACGAGACCCTGTCCGGCGCGATCGACCGCTACCTGGCCGGACTGCCGGGTGAGGCCCGCGAGGCGCTCGGCCACCTGTGCGTCTACGAACCGCTGTCCGAGGAGGATCTGGTGGCAGTCGCGGGTGAGTCCGCTGTCGCCGCAGCCCTCGACACCGGTGCGGTGCAGGGCTACGACGGCCGGCGTTACGCCGGGCACCCGCTCTTCCTGGAGCGACTCGCGGCCACTGCAGACAAGGCCGACGTCCGGCGCTGGCGCAATGCGGTCGTCGCCCAGTTCGGCGCCAAACCCAGCCGTACCCCGGGCGACCGGCTGAGCCGCACACTGCTCGCACTGCAGAGCGAGGAGGCCCTGGACTGCGACGCGGTGGTGGCCGCCGCCCAGGAAGCGCTGCGACTCGGCGACCTGGGACTGGCCGAACGACTGGCCCGCGGGGCGTTGAACCGCGACGAGCGGCCCGGGCAACAGTTCCCGGCCCGCCTGGCGCTGAGCTATGCGCTGGCCTGGCAGGGCCGCGGCCGGGAAGCCGAGTCGGCGCTGGGTGCCATCGACACCGAATCACTCACCGAGGAGGAACTGATGGCGTGGGCGCTGCCGCGCGCCGCCAACCAGTTCTGGATGCTCTCCGAACCGGAGCGCGCCGCGGTCTTCCTGCAGACCGTGCGTAACCGCGTCGGCACCGCGTCGTCGCGCATCACCCTCGACGCGCTGTCGGGGACCTTCGCCATGAACGCCGGCAATGTGCGGCGGGCCATCGACATCGCCGAGGAAGTCCTGGGACACACCGATGCGCCGGATATGGCGGTGGCCTGGGCGGCCAGTGCCGGCGCCCTGTCCTCGGCCCGAATGGGCCGGCTGGACGCGGTCGGCCCACTGGTGGACCGGGCTCTCGGATCGGAGTATCCGGGGTTGCTGCGATTCACCGTCGGGCTGGCCGAGATCACCCATCTGCTCATGAACGCCGAGACCGACGCCGCCTACGAGGCGGCCCGATGCTTCACCGACTTCGCCGAGTCCGCCCAGCCGGGCCGGGCGATCGGGGAGGTGCTGATGGCGCACGTGCTGCTGGCCAAGGGCGAGCCCGCCGCCGCAGCAGCACTGCTGGAGCCGGCGGCCAAGACCCTGGACCGCACCGGCTATTCGTGGGGGCCGCTGGCGCTGAGCTACCTCACCACCGCGCTGGCCATGCAGGGTGAGATCGCCGCCTCGGCGATGGCGCTGAGCCGCGCGCAGTCCCGGCACGGAACCAAGTCGGCGCTGTTCGCGCCGGAACTCGGGATCGCCCGAGCCTGGCGGCTGTTCACCATCGGAGATTGGCCGGCTGCGATCGCGGCCACTCGCGGCGCGGCCAGGATGGCCGCCCGTGGCGGTCAGTACGCGATCGCGGTGCGGGTCTGGCACGAGTCGGCCCGCCTCGGGGACCGCCGGGCCGCCGACGGGATCGCCTCGATCGCCGGGCAGGTCCCGTGCGCCTACACCGATATGGCCCGGGCACACGCCCGAGCGCTCACCGCGGGCGATGCCGCCGGCCTGGCGGACGCTGCGGCACGGCTGGCCGCAGCGGGATTCTCCGGTGCCGCCGCGGATGCCGCCCGGCAGGCCGATGACGCCGCACCACTGCTCCCCTGAACAGCGACGCCGCGCACCGGCACAGGATTATCGACCCGAGAGATAGCGGCGCAGGGTCGCCGTCACCGACGAGATCTGGCTGACTGCCACCCGCTCGTCGCGACGGTGGGCGAGATTGGGATCTCCGGGGCCGAAATTGACCGCCGGTATACCGAGTGCCGCGAACCGGGCCACGTCGGTCCATCCGTACTTCGCCCGCACCAGACCGTCGGCGGCGGCCACCAGCGCGGCTGCCGCCGGGTGGTGCAGGCCCGGCAGTGCCCCCGCCGCCACGTCGGTCTGCTCGATCGTGACAGGCAGACCGTCAAACACCTGGTGCACGTGGGCAAGCGCATCGGCCGGCGCCCGATCCGGCGCGAAGCGGAAGTTGACCGTCACCGCCGCGGCGTCGGGGATGACGTTGCCGGCCACCCCGCCGTCGATCCGCACCGCCGACAGACCTTCCCGGTAGGTGCAGCCGTCGATGTCCACCAGCCGGCCCTGGTGGGCCGACAGCCGCTCCAGCACCTCAGCGAGCTTGTGAATGGCGTTGTCGCCCAACCAGGACCGGGCCGAATGCGCTCGGGTGCCGGTTGCGGAGACGACCACCCGCAGGGTGCCCTGACAGCCCGCCTCGATGTAGCCGCCGGAGGGTTCGCCGAGGATCGCGACGTCAGCGCGCAGCCACTCGGGCAAGTCGCGCTCGATACGGCCAAGGCCGTTCGCGGACGCCTCGATCTCCTCGCAGTCATAGAGAACGAGCGTGACGTCGTGCACCGGTTCGGCGACGGTGGCCAACAGGTGCAGGAACACCGCATCGCCGGACTTCATGTCCGACGTGCCGCAGCCGTAGATGTGATCGGCATCGCGGTGCGATGGCACGTTATCGGCGATCGGCACGGTGTCCAGGTGCCCGGCCAGGATCACCCGGGAGGACCGACCGAAGTCCGTCCGCGCCAGCACCGCGTTACCGTTTCGGATCACCTCGCAGCGGGTCTGCTCGCGCAGTGCGGCTTCCACCACGTCGGCGATCCGCGTTTCGTCGCGCGACACACTGGGGATGTCGACCAGCGCGACGGTGAGGTCGATCGGGTCCGCACTCAGGTCCAGCACAACTCGGTCCAGCACGACTCCGAAGGCTAGTACGGTTGCCCCCGTGACTTCTGCTGCCGGATTAGGACTTGCCACCATCGCCGCCGACGGCACCGTGCTCGACGCCTGGTTTCCCGAACCGGAACTGGGCGCCTACAGCCCGGCCGGCACCACCCGGATCGCCGCCGACGACACGCCCGCGGAGTTCGCCGCGCTCGCCGGACCGGATGCCGACCGTGGCGTCGAGGTGGTCACGATCCGCACCGTCATCGCCGACCTCGCCGACAAACCGGCTGACACGGCCGACGCCTATCTGCGTCTGCATCTGATCTCCCACCGACTGGTGGAGCCCCACGGGCTGAACCTGGACGGCGTATTCGGGGCGCTGCCCAACGTCGTCTGGACCAACTACGGGCCGTGTCCCATCGACGGTTTCGAGGAGGTGCGGCTACGGCTGCGCCGGCGCGGTCCGGTCACGGTGTACGGGGTGGACAAGTTCCCCAGGATGGTCGACTACGTGGTGCCCACCGGGGTCCGCATCGCCGACGCGGACCGGGTGCGTCTCGGGGCACATCTGGCGCCCGGTACCACGGTGATGCACGAGGGCTTCGTCAACTTCAACGCCGGCACCCTGGGCGCCTCGATGGTGGAGGGCCGCATCTCGGCCGGGGTGGTGGTCGGCGACGGATCCGATGTCGGCGGCGGCGCGTCGATCATGGGGACGCTGTCCGGGGGTGGCACCGAGGTGATCTCGGTGGGGCGGCGTTGCCTGTTGGGCGCCAACTCCGGGCTGGGCATCTCCCTCGGCGACGACTGCGTCGTCGAGGCGGGGCTGTACGTCACGGCGGGCACCAAGGTCACCCTGGCCGACGGCAGCACGGTCAAGGCCCGCGAGTTGTCCGGGGCGGACAACCTGTTGTTCCGGCGCAACTCGGTGACCGGTGCGGTGGAGGTGGTGTCCCGCGACGGCACCGGCATCACGCTGAACGAGGCTCTGCACGCAAACTGAGGACCTTGTCAACCCCGGGAGACTCAACCCCGGGAGAGCAGTTCCCTCTTGAGGACCTTGCCCATCGCATTGCGGGGCAACGACTCCACCCGACGCACTTCACGTGGCCGCTTGTGCACCGAAAGCTGCTCGGCGACAAAGGAAATGAGCTCATTCGGGTCCGCATCACCGACGACGAACGCGACGATCCGCTGACCGAGGTCGGCGTCGGGCAGGCCGACGACGGCCACCTCGGCCACCCCGGGGTGACCGAGCAGGGCCACTTCGATCTCGCCGGCACCCACCCGGTATCCGCCGGACTTGATCAGGTCCACCGACTCCCGCCCGACGATGCGGTGCATACCGGCCTCGTCGAGGACCGCCACGTCACCGGTGCGGTACCAGCCGTCGGGATCGAATGCCTCCGCGGTGGCGTCCGGCCGGTTCAGATAGCCCGTGAAGATCGTCGGCGTCCGGACCTGAAGACGGCCGATGCTCGCCCCGTCGTGCGGGGCGGGCGAACCGTCCTCGAGAACCAGTCTGGTGTGCATGCCCTGCAGCGGCAGCCCCACCCAACCGGGACGGCGCTCGCCGTCGGCGCGGGTGCTGACGGTGATCAATGTCTCGGTGCAGCCGTAGCGCTCGACCGGAGCGTGACCGGTGAGATCGGCCAGGTCGGTGAACACCGGAACCGGCAGTGCCGCGCTCCCCGACACCAGCAGCCGAGCCGGCCGCAGAGCCCGCGCACAGTCCGGTTCGGCCACGATCCTCGACCACACCGTCGGCACCCCGAAATACAGGGTGCCGCCGGCTTCGGCATAGGCCCGGGGGGTGGGTCGGCCGGTGTGCACGAACCGGTTGCCCACCCGCAGTGAGCCCAGCAATCCGAGGACCAGACCGTGCACGTGGAACAGCGGCAGCCCGTGGACCAGGACGTCGTCGGCAGTCCACTGCCAGGCGTCGGCCAGCGCGTCGATATCGGCGGCCAGCGCGGCGCGGCTGAGCACCGCTCCCTTGGGCGCACCGGTGGTGCCGGAGGTGTAGATCACCATCGCGGTGGACTCCGGCGCCGGCTCGGGGTAGCGGTGCCAGGACCGGGCGTGCAGTCGCACCGGCACATGCGGCAGCCCGGCGGGGTCCTCGGGCCGCTCCCCCAGCCACGCCTGTGCCCCGGAATCGGTCAGGATGTGCGCCCGTTCGGCGACCCCGACATCGGCGGGCACCGGCACGAACGGAACCCCGGCGATCAGGCAGCCCGCCACCGCCAGCACGGTGGCGGGTGTCGGGGTGGCCAGCACGGCCACCAGTCCGGCCCCGCCGACCCGTTCGGCCACCGAGGTCGCCGCACCGACCAGGTCGCTGCGGGACAACGTCGTCCCGTCGATGCGCACCGCATCGGCAAGGTCCGGACCAGCGGCCGCCGCAGCGGCATTCAGCGAGGTCAGCAGCACTCCTGGAGGCTACCGTGTGCGGCGCGCCACGTTACAGATGCGACGCCTGAGGTTAGGCCGCCGCTAGGGTGGAAGCATGCGGGTGCGCCTGAGGACGCCGGTGGCGCTGGGCGCCGCCGTGATGACCGCTACCGTCACGGCGATCACGGTGACGGCCCCGCCGCCCTCGGCCGACGCCGCCCCGCAGGCACCGAAAGCCCTGAACGGCCGCTATCAGATGGTCACCTACGCCTCGCAGAAGGCGGGCACCAGTCCGGCCGCCCGGCAGCGCGAGAGCGATTTCGGCGCGGTGTTCACCTTGGCCACCACCTGTTCGGGCAGTCGGTGCGTGGCCACCGTCGTGGACGGCCCGGCGCCGGGGAACCCCAGCATCCCGTTGCCGATCCGCTACACCTGGAACGGCTCGGACTGGACGAACAGCTACGACTGGCTCTGGGACTGCTTCCTGGGCGAGGGCCAGTCGAAGCAGTGGGCCCGAGCCACGTCGTGGACCAGCTACACCCCGCAGGCGGACGGCACACTGCGCGGAACGTGGCACACCGACATCGCCGAAGGTGCCTGCCGCGGCAGTGTCGTGATGCCGGTGGCGGCGGCCCCGGCCTGACATCGGCTCCCGCCGGCCTGACATCGGCTCGCGCCCGCGGGAAATCGGCTCCCGCCCGCCGCAAATTTCTCTGCGTGAGGCCGGTAACACTGTGAACAGTGATACCGATGAGAAAGCTGTTGGGCCGACTGGCAGCAGTTCAACCTAGAGGGCAGGCAGCATGAAGGTTATCGGTCGTGGTCTGGTGGCGATGGTTCTCGCCTTCCTGGGGGCGATTGCCGGGTTGGTAGCCGGTGCGCCGGTGTCGCAGGCGGCGTTGGACAATCAGATGAGTCTGGTTGACGGTGGTGGCCGGACGATGACGATTCAGCAGTGGGACACCATGCTCGACGGGGTGTT
>Ga0116183_1001818_pt1 | contig 23644 bp, 23 predicted proteins | sample AD_UKC078_MetaG_FD_89753 | JGI IMG/M metagenome (GOLD analysis project Ga0116183, IMG submission 89753) | Active sludge microbial communities of municipal wastewater-treating anaerobic digesters from USA - AD_UKC078_MetaG | ecosystem: Engineered > Bioreactor > Anaerobic > Digestate | place: USA... | reverse complement strand
CCAGTGCATCCATCTCCTCAAGGTATGCTACGACCAGATCCGTAGGGCACAGATTCTCAAAGCGCTGATTCCTCTCATCCCTGATATGGTGGACCGAACCGAGTACGAAATCGTAGTCGTACTGCTGCAGGTGCTGCCTTGCAAGCTCGACATTGTTTGAGACATCCCCCAACTCAAGGCCGATAAGAAGCTTTATTGTCGGGAACGCGCCTTTGGCTTCCTCGATCTCCTTCCAACGCCGCTCGGCAATCGGGAAATAGAACGGGTAGCCGTGCTTATGGCTTCTCATATCGCAATGGTCAGTCAGCGTTAGGACGGCAACTCCCTGTTGGTGGGCAGCCCTGCAGACATCTGCAACCGTATCATACCCGTCGTACGAGTATTCACAGTGTACGTGGGAATCGATAACCATATCAGGTTCCTTGCTTTGTCCACCGGTCCTTCAGATACCATGCCGCAAGTTTTGGCTTGCGTTCACGGGTGAAGACACCTTTCTTGTTGCCTTGCGCGCGCTTGACTGACTCGGCTGTAGCGAAGTCTGCGAAGTTCCACACATGCTCGCCACAGATATAGGACTTCTGGTCGAGTGTCTTGCAGTACGCATCGATCATATCCTTTTGGAACTCTTCGGAGAACATGAGAGCTGTTGAGTCGTGGAAACCGGCGATTGCATCAGCTCCGAACTCTCCCAACATGATGGGTTTCTCAGGATACCGTGCATGGTAACGGTCAAGCTCATCGGAGAGGACAGCAACCGCAGCAGGGATGTTCCCTTCATCGCTGTACCATCCATAGTACCGGTTCAGCATCAGGATGTCGCAAAGCGGTGCTACCTCGCACGTCTCTACGGTTGCTTCGCCATGTGTGACAAAGGTTACCGGCCTTTTCTGGGGATCCAGTTGCCGAGCGAGTCTGAACAGTGGTTCGAAGTACGCGTAGGCTCCGGACTCCTCGCTTGCCGGCTCATTTGCAACGCTGAACATGATGACACAAGGATGATTCTTGTCCCGCTCGATCATCTCCCGGATTACATCCGAATGATGTTGAGAGGTCTTCAGAGTCTGCCACGTGGGGGAAGCCACATCGACCTTCATGCCGGTTGCGGTGAATGTGGTGTGCATGCCCACTGCCGGAGTCTCATCGATTACCAGGATTCCCATCTCATCACAGAGGTTCATCATCTCCTCAGAGTAGGGATAGTGGCTGGTCCTGAACGAGTTCGCTCCCATCCACTTCATGAGTGCAAGGTCCTTTACATTGTACGGCTCGCAAAGGCCTCTTCCGATGACAGGTACATCCTCATGCTTGCCGAAGCCTTTGAGGTAGACTTTTTTCCCATTGAGGTACAAGGAGCAATCCCTGACCTCAACGGTCCTGAACCCAAAGCGTTCGGTGTACTCATCCTCGGAGCCGTCGTCGGAGGTGACGGTGGCCTTGAACTGGTAGAGCTTCGGCTCTTGCGTAGACCATGGGGTTATACCTTCAAGCTTTGCGGTCCCCTTCGTCCCGGTAAAGGTGTGAAGGACACACTGTCCATCCAGAAGCTGTGCACGCACAGTCCCTTCCCCTTGGATTTGTACCTCATATGAGAAGGTACCGTCAGCCTGGCCGATTACGGTAATATCTGTAATGTGCGTCTTGGGAACTGCATAGAGACAGACAGGCCGTATGATACCGCTGTAGTTGAAGAAGTCGAAGTTCGGGAAGTTGAGCGTCATCTCAAGGGCTCCGGGATACTGCCTGTGTTCGACTGTCCCACAGGGCAGGGTGGAGTGGTCTACAATGTTGTCCACAAGGACGGTGAGACGGTTGGCCGTTGGCTTCACCAACTCTGTGATGATGAACGAGAAGGGCAGGAATCCGCCGAAATGGCCTCCCAGTTTCTGCCCGTTGAGAAAAACCGTCGCCTTATGTGCGACAGCTGCGAATGCCAAAAGCAGCTCTCCGTTACGGATCGGCTTCGGGGCATCGAAAAAGCGTTCATAGACGACAGTCCCTACATGGTCACGTATGTCACGGCCTTCATAGATATCATTGTATGCGGCTGGAACAGGCATGGGGCGCCCTACTTCCATAGGTTTTGATGCATCATAATCATGGTTGAGTGGAACAAGTTTGAAGTTCCAAATTCCGTCCAAAGACAAGCGAATGCGGCTGGTGGTTGTTTTCGGGTACAGCATCGGATGCTCCTGGTTTTTTATCGTACTACATCGTCGACTAGAGAGGCTTGGAAGTCATGATACGCAATAATGATTGGGTTTTCAAGGTATGAAATGACCGATTATTGTTGTATTGTGCCAATATTATACCGGTATTTCTTATTAGTTGTGTGTATTTGTGAAGGATTCAACACATAGTACGGGCACAACAACTTCGATAGTACCCAATCGTATCCTCCTTGGTTCCTGCTAATCTACTTTGACCCGTATTCGGAGTGATGATTACAGCCTCCTCGTATTCCGAATTGCAAAGCCGTAAGAGTTCTGGGGACCTTTCGTGTAGGCGGTGCTCTGTATGGTCGTCATTGCGAAATGCTATATGGCGTTCATCACCATCCCGATCGGCAATATCGTTGCTGGATCCTTCCATGCCTATCTCTGTGGTATGACCTTGATGCAAAACGACAGGATGCAGATGCCCACTGCCAAGCATAGCCTATGCCCTATCAGTTTTTTTATGCAGTAGGGTTCATTCTATGGGTAAGGAACAGAGGAATTCAGAAGAAAGTATTGGAAGTAGCTGCATACAACATGTAAAAAAAATAATTTCGCTGTCTTGGTATCGATTTTATTCCTTGTGCAGGGATAGCGTTTGCCGCTGAAGCAATTCCTGTGGCGACAACCCTACCTTCACAGAGTCTTTTTACATGACTCCCACAAGAGCTTGGTGAGGAAACTCAGGAGGTAAGCATGAACAATTTAAACTCGGTTTTACTGGAGGGTAATCTGGTAAAGGATCCGGAGCTGGCGGTTGTCGGGGAGCAGTAGAGTGAATTGGTTGTATACACCTGTTGTAGTGATGAATGGGTTTCTGGAAACGGTTGTGTTGACTTCTCGTATCAGAGGGAGTAGATTCAGGGTGTAAGGTAGTTGAACCGCTCCCAGCAGTACGATTCCCGACATAGGGATAATCCGAGCCTGGGAACCTTTTTTTATGCAGGATTGAAGATGACAAAAACGGCAATATTGATTGATGGTGGGTTTTATCGCAAGCGTGCTGTAATCCTCTGAGGAGAAAAATCACCAGAAATGAGAGCCAAGGAGTTACGAGCATATTGTTACGAACATTTGAAGATGAAGGATGGTGAGATTCCTCGCCAATTGTATAGAGTTTTCTATTATGACTGTCCACCTATTTCAAGAAAGGTATTTCATCCTCTTCTTGGGCGAACAATTGATTTGGGAAAGACACCAATGTACCAATGGGCTACTCAATTTTTTGAAGAGTTGAAGAAACAACGGAAGCTTGCCCTACGAATGGGAAGGATATCTGAGAATACTGCAAACTACTCGATTAAGTATGAAATAACCAAACGTGTAATGAACGGTTCAAAAAGCATCATAGATCTAACTGAACAAGACTTTGCCATTGGATTGGAGCAAAAAGGGGTTGATATGAAGATTGGCCTCGACATCGCGTCTCTCTCATTCAAGCAACAAGTGAATCAGATCATATTGATTTCAGGAGATAGTGATTTTGTGCCAGCAGCGAAACTTGCAAGAAGAGAAGGCATTGATTTTATCCTTGACCCGATGTGGGGACCGATAAAGCCGGACTTGTTTGAACATGTCGATGGTTTGAAGTCCAACTGGGGAGCCAAGGGCGATGGTCCAGATTCCAAGTACTCTTTGCCTTCATGAAGCAAGACCCTCCCTCTCCCCCCTTAGAGGGTGAGCATCCCATTGGAATGTACCCCGGACCTAGGGCCTGAGCCTTGCGGGGATCTGAACCGGGGATGGTCGGAGGTAGGCATGAACAATCTGAATTCAGTGCTGCTTGAGGGTAATTTGGTAAAGGATCCGGAGCTGGCGGTTGTCGGGGAGCAGCAGAGTGAGCTGGCCAAGTTCACCATCGCGGTGAATCGCTACTACAAGGGCTCTGACGGCAAACCAAACCAGGAGGTCCTCTACATCGGAGTCGATGCCTGGGGAACCCTTGGCAAGAACTGCCTCTCCTATCTTACCAAGGGGAGGGGAGTGCGGGTGGTGGGACGGCTGCGCCAGGATCGGTGGAACGACAAGGATGGCGCCTACCGTGAGCGTATCTCGGTGGTAGCCGAGCACGTTGAGTTCAGGCGCGATCGTTCGGAGAAGCCATCAGAGGGCTCCTTTGGCGAGGATTGGGATGATGAGGAAGAGGAGGCGATCGCCCTCTGATGACGCTCTGCCCCTGGCTTCATTGAAGCTGGGGGCAGTGTCTGGTCCCGCTAACATATAGTCTTGATAGATCAGGTTTTAGGGTGTTGCAATGCAAGTGACGATGTTAGGGTCAGTTGAACCGTTGCCACCGTTGGTCGGGAGATTTGTTTCCACTTAAGTCGACCAAACCGTTTCCACTCCGAACAAGAGATAGTCACTTCCCTCCATCATGCTCTATTGTGCTGATATATCCATTACATCTCACAAGAATAAATGAAGAGAAGTGAACTACAAGAAATAGTACCACAAGCCCAGCACCAATTGGAAGAAGCAGGGAATAGCGGAGGAACCTGAGCCTTTTGTCGAAGATGACCAGGATAAGCCGGCCAACGTTGCGTAAGTGCAGAGACGAGGGGTTTGCCCGTTGTCATGGCAACAAGGGCAGGAGCGTAAGTCGAAGCTTGTGGCTATACCCAGCCGTTGGGTGAGAGACTGAAGGGAGGAATCTCTAACATCAATGTGCTCTTCACGGTATAGAAGAAGGCCAGCTACCAGGGCAAGCTGACGACGATCAAGACCTATGTGACGTAAAACCATGCCCCGGCCATTCAAATCACGGGCAAGAGCTATCGGTTGAGAAGCGTAAAGGAATGTGTTTCACTGGTCGTCAGGGAATGGTAATAAATCAAGCGGCGATATGATGGTAACAATTCTCCTGACCTCCAGTGGCAAAAATTAGCTCGGCCCTAACAACGAGCCATGCTTGTCTCTCCCATAAGCTTGATTTACTCCCAAATTAGGGTATTATATGGGAGAAAAGATAAGGAGGGGGAGTGCAATGCGTGAATTCGATTACATGAATTTGAAGGAACGCTCCTGGGATGGAGAGATCCTCTCCCTCGTCGCACAGATACGCGAGCACAAAGGCAGGCAGGAGCTGTTTCTCAGAATGAAGCCGGTCGAGCTCAAACGATTGGTCGGGGTAGCGAAGATCCAGAGCACCAACAGCTCGAACAAGATCGAGGGTATCGGGACCTCGGATGCTCGGCTGAGGCAATTGGTGGAGCATCGGACTGGGCCGCGAACCTGTGACGAGCAAGAGATCGTGGGGTACCGCGATGTGTTGAATACGATTAATGAGAGCTATGAACATATTCCGCTCAAGGGCGATGTCATCCTGCAGTTGCACCGGGACCTGCTCTCCTATACCGACAAGACATTCGGGGGAACGTTCAAGAACACGCAGAACTACATCAACGAGACCCATGCTGACGGAAGTTCTGCCACCCGCTTCACCCCGCTCGAACCGTTTGAAACACCGATGGCGGTGGAGGCGATCTGCCGAAGCTACTGTGATGCCCGTGCAAAGCAGGTGGTGGATCCCCTGGTCTTGATTCCGATCTTCATCGGCGATTTTCTCTGCATTCACCCCTTCAATGACGGGAACGGACGTATCAGCCGTCTGCTCACCACGTTGCTGCTCTACCAGAGTGGGTTCATGGTGGGCGCGTACATCAGCATCGAAGAGAAGATCGAGAGAACGAAGGAAACGTACTACGACGTGCTAGGGAACGTCTCAAGCCTCTGGCATGAGGGGGAGAATGATTACACCTCCTTCATCAAGTATTTCCTAGGCATCATCCTCAGTTGCTATAGGGATCTTGAGGATCGCTTGGGGGCCGTTGACCACAAGAGCACGCCCTACGAGATCGTGCGCAAGGCTGTCGACAGTAAGCTGGGAGTGTTCACCAAGGCAGAGATTCTCGAGCTCTGCCCTAGCATACGAAGTTCATCGGTAGAGGCCGCGCTCAAGCGACTCAAGGATGAGGGATACATACGCAGCCAAGGCAGTGGCAGGAGCACCACCTACGTACGGGGCTCGGCCAGATAAGAGTACCAAGGCATGGTGTGTACCCCTGTTGTTCTTCAAGGGGATCTTGGGGAATCTTCATGGTACCTCCAATCGAAAGTTGGTCCATATATTGACCAACTTTCCAGTCCCTTCCTTCCAAGAGTGAGGAGGAAATCGTGCTACCCTCTCATTTCAACCAACTGCACCTCATAACCATCCGGGTCGGTAATAAACAAAAATTGGATGGACGGATTGGGGGAGAGCGGGCCCCGTGCTATGGAGATGTTGTGCTTCTTGAGAAGGGACATGGCCGAGTCTATTGAATCGACAGCTATGCCCACGGTGATAGCAGAGTCAAAGGCTTTGGATTCATTGCCTGCTAAAGAGATCAATTCAATCTTCGGTTGATCCTCCTCTCCAAGCATCGCCATCTCCATCCCCTCGCCTGTATGTTTGCTCTGGATGGGAAGACCCAATACTCCATGGTAAAAGTCCACAGATTTCTTGAAATCCTTCACTGGTAGTGTGACCCAACAAAAATGCATATGAGGCTCCTACATATCATAACGGTACAATTGAGACCAGAAACTCCGGTCCCTTGAAGCAGTATACCACATGCTTGCCTTGTAACAGGTCGCCCCCGTCACAGGCGGCGGGGACGACAGGTGGCAACACTTCTATTGGAACGTGATGTTGATATTGCCGTTGTTATTCGAGACTTCCAAGCGCTTATCCTTGTCCTTCAGGTCTGTCGACAGGTTGGTCTTCCCCTTCTTGATGGTAGTGAGGATGGAGAAGTCATCATGGCTTCCTGCTACGGTACCCCGTATGTTCCCATTCTTTCCGGTCACTTTCAACATCGTTTTGACATCCATCTTCTCAAAGGTGATGTTTCCTCCATTGGAAGAGAGGGTGACACTACCATTTACCGTGAGAGGGAAGAGGATGAGGTCCTGCTTTGTCGTTGACAGGTCCAATGACGACAGGTGGGAATCGGGGACTTGGATGGATATTTTCCGTGCTCCAATGGCAGGACTCAACCCTATAAAGTCCTTCCAATCCTTGTTGGTCACCGCTTTCATGGTGAGGACCTTGTCATGGGAGACAGAGATGTCATAGAACTCCTTTGCGTTCTCGAAATAATCAATGTGGACGAGCCCGTCGTTTGATACCGACACCTCTATCTCCCGATCCCTGACATCCACGATGAGGGACGAGACTTTGCTTCCCTCTATCGTGTACGTTTTCGCTACAAAGGGTATACTGGTTGAACAGCCGGTGAGAAGAAGCGATCCAGATACGAGTACCACCATAAGGGTAACAACTTTTTTATTCATATATTCCTCCAATACTGACTTATAAAGGGGCATTGATGTTCATGGGATTCCCCAGTAGAATCAACTATAAACATTTGTGTTACACAAAGGTCAATGGAGGAAGGTAGTGAGGCAATACTATTCGATTGGAGAGACGGCAAAAGCAGTTGACCTGACACCTGAAACGTTGCGCCACTATGATCGAATCGGACTGGTCAAGCCGAGCAAGACCGATGAGTGGACACAGTACCGCTACTACACAGAACTCGACATAGTGCGCCTGAATACGGTCAAGATACTCCAGATCATGGATTTATCACTGAAGGAGATCAAGAAGGTCCTGGAGTATGATGACCTTGAACGAATCGTTGCCTTTCTTGGAGAGGCGGAGAAGCGGGCGGATGAGAAGATTGCCGCCCTCCAATTCGGCAGATCAAAGATCCAGTTGGCCAAGAGGGATTACGAGAAGAAGATCCGGGAGAAACAGAGTGTTGAAGGCAGTTTCATTCAGGAGTTCCCGCTTCGGCTCATCATGCTCTCCGATACGCTCAATACCCCCTCTCTCGATACCTTCTGGAACTACCTGAGCCACTTCTATGAGCGCCTCGATCCCTCGGTCAGGGGGCAGTTCGAATTTGAGGACTTGGCTGGCATCTATACCGAAGATGGCGTCTCGAGGCTCTTTGCCCTCTGTATCCGGTGTGTGGACGTTGATGGCCTGAAGACACTGCCAGCGGGAAGATACCTCTGTGCCAACTGCACGGAGGAGAACAGGGACGCTGTCTTGAAGGAGTTGATGGAAGAAGCCCACACACAACACAACACCACCCCAGGCTTTTCAGTGCACATCGTTATGGTAGCTGGGATTTTGCACTGGAACTACCAGGTGCAAGTGTATCTGGGGTGATGGTGTAGACAGCCCCGCTGCCGGTTCACAGGGCAAGTCTCAGGATCTTCTCCACATCATCGGCACTGAGGATCTCGAATGAGCCGAGACCGGTTTTGCCGAGGAGGGCAGAGATGCCACAACCGGTTTGGTAGGCGGGAAGGGAGTAGTTGGTCTCACGTCCATGATGGCAAACCTCGGGATGATTGTCTCGCTGTTGACCGCCCGCTTGAGGTTTCTGTCCCAGTCGGTGATGACGCCCAAGACGACGATTCTGCTCTTGGTCTTTGCCTCATCTGTACTGGTACGCTCCGCCTCCATGGCCAAGAATTTGGTTTTCAGGGTAGCCAACGCACTCGTGGTGGTGTATAAGTACTACTACTTCGTCCTCAGGATACGGACTATCAGGGGAGAGGAGGGCAGGGAGGTGTGCGATGCCCAACAAGAAGGGGTGTGATGACAAGCGTGAGAGGGAAAAGCGCACCGTCGAGACGATGATCGGTATCTATTGCCGAGGGAACAGACATGGCGGTGGCAGTACTCTCTGCTCATCATGCGACGAGATCCTGCAGTATGCGAATGAACGGGTCGACCGCTGCCCCTTCATGGAGACGAAGACCTTCTGCAGCAGCTGTACGGTGCACTGCTATAAAGAGGAGATGCGGGAGCGGATTCGCACCATCATGCGCTATAGCGGTCCAAGGATGATCCTCTACCACCCGATCCTGGCAATCCAGCATATCTTCCAGATGAGAAAGGAGCGCAAGAAGACAAGGATCGGCTGATAGGCCCTTCACTCAGTGACGCTGGTCGCTCATCTCATAGGTCTCGCGGAAGCGTGCGGCGAAGGAGGGTTCGATGCCCTGTGCGTCCAGGTGTGGGGTGGCCCCGAAGGAGAGCATCCTCATCGAGGCGAATCCTTTGGTCCGCTCCTCGGTCACCACGGTGGTTATCGAGGAGGGAGCGGCACACATCGTATGCCAAAGGACCATCGGTGAGATGTACAGGAGATGGCCAAGCAGGATGCACATGAGGCCGAAGTGGCAGAAGAAGACATAGGTGTCACTAGTCCCCAGTTCTGTGCGGTAGAGCTTTCCGCTCCTCGTGTAGCCCTTGGTGCTGAGGAACTCATCAAAGGCACGGCACACCTCGCTGTAATGGTGCGCGATGTTGCCTTCCACCATCTCCGGCTCCTCGGCCCACCGATCCTTGCTGAAGAACCGCTCCCTCTCTGTCCAGTTGATCGGTCTCCAGTCCCACGGCACATCGGCAGAGTCCGGGAAGTCGGGCTTGAGTGCGGTGCGATGGGTGAATTCGGTCAGCCAGGGGAGGACAGCCGCCTCGCGGCCGACCCGTTTGAGGGTCAGCGACGCCGTATCCCGCGCCCGTCCGAGCGGGGATACGTAGTAGTCGGTGACCGGAACTCTCTCCATGAATCGGGCCAGTTCCTCGGCCTCGACCCAGCCTTGGGGAGTCAGTGAATCAAGCTCATAGTCAGGGTCTGCGTGACGGATAAACAATAACTTCATAGCGCTACAACGTCACTTCCTTGTTCCCTGTCACCTTCATGTACACCAAGAGCGATATGATCGTGGTGACGGTCAGGATCGTCGCATACGCTGCCGCCACGCCATAGCTACCCCTGCTGACGTAGGTGTAGACGGCGAGTGTCAACGTGATGGTATTGACGTTGTAGAGGATTACCGCGGTCGAGAGCTCGGTGATGATCGTGACCCAGCTGAGGATCGCCCCGCTGATGATGCCATTGCCCATCATCGGGACGGTAATGGTGAAGAAGGTCTTCATCTTGCTGGCGCCCAGCGAGATGGCCGCCTCCTCGATGCTGATCGGGATCTGTTGGAGGACCGCGACCGATGATCTGATCGTGTAGGGTATCCTGCGGATGATCAGGGCGATCACCATGATGGCGACGGTCCCGGTAAGCATGAACGGGCGCTTGCTGAAGCTGAGCACCAGAGCGATTCCGATGACCGAGCCCGGTATGATGTAGGGGACCATCGAGAGGGTGTCGATGACCTTGTTGGCAAAGTTGCTCCTCCTGACGACCAGATAGGCGATCAGGATGGCGAGGACGATCATGATAGCCAGCGCCGTGATGCCGATCTTGAAGGTATTGGGAATCGCTTTCTTCAGGTGGGTGAAGGCGAAGCGGTAGCTGTCGAGTGAGTATCCCGGCACGAAGAGTTTGCCACTGGTCTTCTGGAACGATGAGTAGATGACATAGACCTGGGGCATGAAGGCCAGGGCGACCACAAACCAGCTGTAGACGTTGATCAACACATTCTTGAGGCCGTGTGCCTGCTTCCGCTCGATGGTGTGCAGGGCGTTCATCGTGAAGTGGTGGCGGTTGCTGAAGTAGTTCTGGATGAGGAAGATGCCGGCGGTTATGATGATGCCGATGATGCTCACCGTAGCCCCGAACATATGGTTGCCGCCCGTCTCGGCAAAGTACGCATCATAGATGATGACAGGGAAGGTCTTGTACCCCTCTCCGATGAGCAGCGGCGTGCCGAAGTCGGCGAACGCCCGCATGAAGACGAGGAGGGATGCGGCGATGATCGTCGGCATACAGAGCGGGATCACCACGGTGAGGAACATCTTGGTGCCACTGCGTCCCATGTTGACCGAAGCCTCCAAGAGCGAGTTGTCGATGTTCTTCAGTGCCCCGCAGGTGTAGAGGAATACCAGCGGGAAGAGCTGGAGGGTGAGCACGAGCAGGATGCCCTTGAAGCCGTAGATGCTCCCCACCTTGATCCCGATGCCTGCCAGCAGTTTGGTGAAAATGCCGCTCCGTCCCAAGAGGACGATCCATGAGTACGCCCCGATGAAGGGGGCGGACATGGAGCAGAGGATGATCAGGACCTGCAACAGTGACTTCCCCTTGAGCTCGTACATCTGATAGAAGTAGGCAAGGGGAACCCCCACCAGAAGCGAGATCACGGTGGCTGCCACGCTTACCTTGAGGGAGTTTGAGATGGAACGCACGTAATAGCGCTGGCCGAAGAAAGCCCTGAACCCATCCATGGAGAAGTGTCCATCGGGGTGGACCACCGCTACTTTCAGAAGCCGTGCGAGGGGGTAGACCAGGATGACAGCGTAGAGTGCCAAGATGAGTACGGAGACCAGTTTCCAGACATCTCTCTGCTTTGAATGGAGGGCTTTCATCATCGCGCTCCGTTGTAGGCGTCGAGGTCGTTCACGACCCCTTCGACCAGGTTCCGGTTCCCCTCTGCATCAAAGACATTGATCTTGTCCGTCTTGACGCCGAGCGAGATCTTCGTGCCCTTCTCGATGATGCTGTCAATCTGTGACTCCTGGATGATCTCCGCCCTCTCTCCATTCTCGAAGTGGATGATGTAGTGGGTATTGAGGCCGAGGAAGACGGCATGATCGACGTAGGCGGGTACTCCCTCCTCCCCAAACGGCTTGACATAGAGCTCTTCTGGGCGGATCGAGAGGACCACGTCCTGATCCTTCCTCTCCTCCTTCCTGATGGTATGGAGCTCGACCTTGTGCTCTCCCGGCAGATAGATGAAGGTCTTGCCTCCAGCGACTTCCAGACGGGAGTTGATCAGGTTGGTCAGGCCGATGAACGACGCGACAAAGAGGTTTGCCGGCCGTTGGTAGAGTGCTTTGGGGATTCCGATCTGCTGGATGTCCCCCTCGTTCATGACTGCGATCCGGTCGGAGACTGCCATCGCCTCCTCCTGGTCGTGGGTGACATAGACGGTGGTGATCCCGATCTCGTTCTGGATCTCCTTGATGACGGTACGCATCTCGACACGGAGCTTGGCGTCCAGGTTCGAGAGCGGCTCGTCCATCAAGAGGACATCCGGGGTGATAGCCAGGGCTCTTGCCAGGGCTACACGCTGCTGTTGTCCTCCCGACAGTCGCTCCGGCATCCGGGTCCGGTACTCTTCGATCTTCACCAACTTCAAGAATTGGTCGGTTTTGGCGGCAATTTCTTCTTTGGGAAGGTTCCGGTTCTTCAGTCCGAACGCTACGTTCTTCTCAACGGTGAGGTGCGGGAAGATTGCATAGTTCTGGAATACCATCCCGATGTTTCTCTTCACCGGATCCATGTCGTTGATCCTGACATCATTGAAGAAGAAGTCTCCGCCCTCGATGGTATTGAAACCAGCGATCATGCGCAGTAGTGTCGTCTTACCACAGCCTGATGGTCCAAGGAGGGTGAAGAACTCACCCTCCCTGATATCCAATGACAGGTCTGGGATAATGGTGTTATCTCCGTATCTCTTTACGGCATTGCGAATCCTGATATCAACACTCATCAATTCAAACCCTTATATTACTATTATTTTGAAGAGGCTTCAAAAATCTTTGTCCACCGAGCACCCCATGCTTCCTTGTTGACAGCACAGTACTCAAGGTCCTCATAGGCCACGTTGATCTCGGAGAACGGCTGCATGACGGGCGTCGTGTTGTTGATCGTCGGATTGACCGGGCGGGCCGTCGACTTGGCAACTTCACGCTGTCCGGCATCGGAGATCAGCCAGTCCATGAACAGCTTGGCGTTGTCCATGTTCTTCGCGTTCTTGATGACCGCAGCACCGGCGGGGAGCCATACGGCACCTTCGGCGGGGTAGACGAGCTTGACGTTGGTAGCACCATCGACCAGCAAGCCGACACACGGATCCTCATAGGAGACGCCGACTGCATACTCGCCACTTACAACACCCTTGTAGATGGCTGAGGAGGAGTTGATCATGATACCGTTCAGCTGCTTGGCGAACTTCTCGACCCACTGCCACGCCGCTTCGTCGTACGGCTCGTTGCCCATGACGAGGAGCATGTTGGTCAACTCAGCCCAGGCACTCGAGGATGAGGCGGGGTTGCCCATCGCGATGCGGCCCTTGAGGGCGGGGTTGAGGAGATCGTCGTACTTGGTGAACTTGTTCGGGTCGAGTCCCAGGGACTTGAACACATCGAGGCTCAACAGGAGGGCTGCCGATCCGTCGAGGCAGTAGCGGGTAACGACGCCGTTCTGGTTGCGGTACGCTTCGGGGAGCAACTCGTTGCCAGCGGCCACGTACGGCTCGAAGTACTTGGCATAGTTCATGCCGTTGGCATAGTTCACACCACCATACATGACGTCAGCCTGCGGGTTTTCCGACTCGCTGACGATTCTCTGCAAGCACTCACCGGTTCCCATGGAGAGGACCGTTACGTCGATGCCGTACTCATCGCCGAACGCATACGCGGCATTTGCCAGGGCATCGGTATTCGGGGAGTAGATGATGAGACTGCCACCACCGGCCTTCCCGGTTGCGTCCTTGGTGCCCTGAGCACCCACCATGGCGAGAGCCATGACGAAAACCATGAGAAACATCAAAGTTTTTTTCATTTCTTTCCTTTTCCTCCTGAGTGATTAATTAGAATGATTGATACCGAAATTGTGACACAGGCACCTCGGTAAGTCAAGAAATATCACTTATGCCGATTTTCACATTACTGCGCCGATTTTTAGATTCGAATTCGCTGACAGTGGATAATTCCAGTCTCTATCACAGATAAAAGAGATCGTCTAGATCCACGAGGGTCTCTCCATCGATCCGTGCTTGTTCTTGGAGCTCATCGGTATACCCGCCGTTGCTGAAGATGTATTAGGAGCGATTGGTCGGCTCCTTGATGATGGCGCTCGATCCACAGAGAATCAAGAAAATGTTCTTCTCCTTCCAGCGATGATCGATGGTGTGTTGGAGCATTGATTGTATGGTTGGCTTCTGCTACGAACGGAAATTCATCGATGATGACGATGGTTCGTCGTTCACTGTCCTGCTCCCCGATAGAGGAGACGGCGGCTTGCCAATCAGAAAGGAGCGTTCTCTCTTTCGCCCGACAACCATGGGAGCCTCCATATAGTATACTCCGGAGTATGATATTTTGGATTCCATGGCTGGTACGTCAAAACGCGACATTCATAGTGGTTGGGGTGTTATCCCCATCGGGGAAAGCCAGACCCCAAACTCTTCCATTTCCCCCCTATTACCAGTACCATGGGCACAGACAGGAGCTGACATATGAGTGAGATCGTAGTAACTGAAGATAACTTTGAAGCGATGGTATTGGATGCTGATACGACAGTTCTGGTGGATTTCTGGGCGCCGTGGTGCGGGCCCTGCAAGATGATCGGGCCGGCCCTCTCCCAGCTCTCAGAGGCGTTCGAGGGCCAACTCGTGGTCGCAAAGCTCAACGTTGATGAGTCAGGCGCGCTGGCAAGCCGCTACAACGTCAACTCAATCCCAACCCTGATGCTCTTCAAGGGAGGGGAGGTGGTTGCCCAGCGGATGGGAGCCGCATCCTACGCGGTCATAGAGGCCTTCGTCAAAGAGCACCTCTAACCTACGGAACAAATCGTTTCTCACTATTGCGTGCGCCAAAGCTCGCCTGGCGAGTATCGCAGATGTACCAATCACTGTTGCTGTTGGTATCGATGAGGCGATCGCGGCAGAAGCTCCTGGTGGCGGTGCTGCTGGTCGAGTCGATCGAGTCGGCACTCGATGACGAGACCCACTGGCCCGCCTCGAAGAGGGTGGCAACCTGGTTCTGGAGGGCCTGGGAGCCAAACCCCTCGAAGGTGGTGGTGACCAGGTTCCCCCAGACCACCGCATCGATGATGGGGCTCTCCCACTCCGGGCTCAAGGCGAGGGAGAGGGCACCATTGTTGGATCCGAGGCCACTGAGGTTCTCGCTGGTGTATTCACCCCCATCATCCCCACTCTGGAAGCGGACCACGATGTAGGTCCCCCGTTCAACCCAGCGGTCGGGGAAGATGATGCGGTCGCTGTAGTGGGCGGCCGTGCCCGCGTAGAGGGTCACTCCGGCGAGGTTGCCGCGCGATGTGGCGACCAGTTCGACGCGATCGGGGTTGGCCTCGGTCCCCTTGGTGGTGAACTCGTTGATCAGGAGGGTGGCGGGATTGGGGTTCTTCGCCCAGAGGGTGATGGAGAAGCGCAGGCTGTTGCGGGCCAGATCCTCCACTCGCCCCTCGAGGCAGGCACTCGTGCCGAGGTCCAACGGTTCGGCGAGGGTGAGTGTCACACTACCCATCGAGACCGAGCTGTCGATGATGGCACTCCCCGCCACCGAGAAATCGGAGCTCGTTATGACCACCGGCTCATCGAAGGAGAGACGAGCGGTCGTCGCACTGGTCATCTCCCAGCTCAGCAGGACAGGAGGGGTGCTGTCGCGCCCCTCCAAGAGAGCATTGACCACCTCCTCCCCCTGACGACAGCCACAGCCGGAGAAGAGAAGGGCAAGGGCGAGGATGAGGGCGGTAGCGTACTTCATACCCCTATAGGGCCCCCTCGTGCCACTTTGCTTCAATTGACAGATGGCACGCCGGTCAATAGACTTTGCCTATCGGAGGCGCGCATGGCAAAGTTGTGGCAAAAAGAGTACACCCTGGATACCTTGATGGAGGAGTTCAGTGTCGGTAGTGATTATCTCATCGACCAGGAGCTCGTCATAGCCGATGCCCTGGCCTCGATCGCCCACGCCCGGACGCTTGGGCGTATCGATCTGCTGGAGAAAGCGGAGCTCGCCGCCCTCGAAGAGGGGCTGGGTGAGGTGATCCGCCTGCGCCAGGAGGGGACGTTCGAGATTCGCCTCGAGGATGAGGACTGCCACACCGCCATCGAGGAGTACCTGACGAAGACCAAGGGGGAGGTGGGCAAGAAGATCCATACGGGACGCAGCCGCAACGACCAGGTGCAGACCGCCCTCAGGCTCTGGATGCGGGAGTTTTCTGCTCGCCTCTCTGAGCGTACCCTCTCACTTGCCGATCGCCTCTTTCTCTTTGCCGATGAGCACAAGGGGGTGCCGATGGCAGGGCGGACGCACATGCAGATTGCCATGCCCTCATCGGTGGGCCTCTGGGCCGCCTCCTTTGGCGAGCAGCTGCTCGACAGCACCAGGCGCCTCGTCGACCTGACGGCAATCCTTGACCAAAGCCCCCTGGGGTCGGCTGCCTCCTATGGATCGGCCCTTCCCCTCGACCGTGCCTTCAGCGCAAAAGAGATGGGCTTTGCCTCAGTGCAGAACAACGTCCTCTACGCCAACAACAGCCGTGGATTCTTCGAGGCGATGCTCCTCGACAGCTGCGATTACATCGCCCTGACACTGAGCAAGCTCGCCCAGGATCTGATGATCTTCACCCTCCCTGAGCTTGGATACTTCAGCCTGCCCGCTGAGTTGCTCACCGGCTCGTCGATCATGCCACAGAAGAAAAACCCCGATGGCCTCGAGCTTGCCCGCAGCCGCTCGGCGCTCATCTCTGCCTCGGCGCTTCAGGTCAAGACGATCATCCGCAGCCTCCCGTCAGGGTACAATCGTGACTTCCAGGACACCAAGGGGGCCCTCTTTATCGGGACCAAGGCAACGTGGCAGCTGGTGGGGATCTTCTCCCGGATGGTCGAAGGGCTCATCGTCCACAGCGATGCGCTGGCCAGGGGGTGCACCCCCGAACTCTATGCGACCGACCTCGTGTTGAAGCGGGTGGCGAAGGGGGAGCGCTTCCGTGATGTCTACCGTGAGGTCGGGATGAACCTCGCCTCGGTCGAGGCCCTCGACCCGGTTGAGGCGATCGGGGAGCGGACGGCGATCGGGACCAGCGGCAACCTGGGTATTGCGGACCAGCGAGCGGCCGTCGCCGGCCTGGGCGCCATATGCACAGACCGCCTGGATCACTGGCAGGCGGCCTATCATGGACTGTGCGGGTTTGATGGGGTGGCGGTGGTCCTCTACTAGGCGAGGTGCTTTGCACTGCGCTTCTGGAGAACCGGGGTGTGCTTGACCGCCTGGTGGTACGCCTCGGCGATGTTGGTGCAGTAGTCGCCGATATGCTCGAGGTGGCGCACCTTCTCAAGGAGGAGCAGCTCGGCCTTCACATCCCCCTCTCCCAGGGAGAGGCGGTCCTGGATTGCAGACGAGAGGGTTGTCCGCCATTCGTTGACCTGCTCTTCGAACTCATTTGCCTTCTGCATCTCAGCCTTGGTAAGGGTGCGATCCATCCGGTCACGGACGTAGTCGAGGAACTCCTGGACCAGATCCTGGTAGTCACGCATCTCCCTGTCCATCTCCTCGTCAAAGACCCAGCCGTTGTCGTGGCGCCGTTGGTTGAGCATGGCGAGGTTGTAGCATGAGTCGGTGACCGATTCCAGTTCATCCATGACCCTGATCAGGCTCGTGAGGGTGGAGGCGTTGGTGGGTGTCTGGCTCTCCTGCATCAGGCGGACACAGAAGTGGGAGAGTTGCTCCTGCATCTGGTCGGCGTACTCCTCATCGCGCTTCATGCGCAGCACATCATCCTCCACATCCGCCGTATTGTTGAACATCCCCCGGTAGCGGGTGAGCATGGTGCAGGCGAGGTTTGCCATCTTCTGGATCTCATCCCGGATTGCCAGGAGGTAGATCTCGGGGCTGTCGATGAAGATGCCGCCGATGTACTTGAAGTGGTAGGTCCCCTCATCGTAGGCCGCCCTTGCCGGCACAACCCGCTCGATGAAGTGGGCGTACTGGGTCACGAAGGGGAAGAAGAGCAGCATGTTGACGGTGGAGAAGAGGGTGGCCAGCATGGCGAGGAAGAAGGGGAGGCGGGCGGCAAGTTCAGCCCCCTCGTAGGCAAAGATATCGCCGGGGGTGAGCAGGTTCACCAGGCTGAGCATCGGGTGGAAGAGGATCAGGGCCAAGGTCACGCCGGTGACGTTGAAGATGATGTGCGCCCAGGCGGCCCGTTTGGCCTCGGTGCTGGTGCCGATGGAGGCGAGGAAGGCGGTGATGGTGGTCCCGATCTTGGAGCCGAGGATCAAGGCGGTGGCGGTATAGAGGCCGAGCCACCCGTTGAAGGCCATCGTCAGGACCATCGCCATCGTCGCCGAGGATGACTGGACGACCAGGGTGATGAGCATGCCGAGCAGGACACCGATCAGGCGCATGGCGAAGGTGTCGCTGTTGAAGAGGGAGAGGTACTGCATCACCTGTGCACTCTCTGAGATGTCCGGCATGGAGGCGCTCATCAGGTTCAGGCCCAAAAAGAGGATACCGAATCCCAAGAGGACATCGGCGAGGTCGCGCTTCTTGCTGCGCTTGCTGAACATCAGCGGCGCTGCAATGGCGATGGCGGTGAGGGCGAGGATGGTGATATCCATCGAGAAGCCGAGGAGGGCGACGAGCCATCCGGTGAAGGTTGTCCCGATATTGGCCCCGAGGATCACCCCGATTGCCTGAACCAGCTCCATCAAGCCCGCATTAACGAAACTCACCACCATGACGGTGGTGGCTGATGAACTTTGTATGATGGTGGTGATGATGATGCCGGTTACTATCGAGATGGTCCGGTTCTTCGTCATCAGGCGGAGGATAGACTTCATCTTGTTGCCTGCTGACTTCTGGAGCCCCTCACTGAGCAGCTTGATGCCGAAGAGGAAGAGGCCGAGGCTCCCTATGATTTGCAAAAGGCCGATTATCACTTTCATATGGGAGTACGGTACCAACTTTCACCATTGAGGTAAAGTAGGGCGTATTGGCCAACTCCGATTGAACTTTGACGCCTCTTGTTGTATGGTTTGGCCATGAGCATCATCAAACCCCATAAGCTTGGGATAATCTCCGGTCCTGGGTCAGAATACTTCTCTGGAAAGGTGGTAAAACACCTCCGTCGCCTCTATCTGGAGCGGTACAACAAGCTCTCGAGCGCCATGGCCAAGCGCCACGGTATGAGCGAGGAGGAGATCCTCAAGACGGTGACCCTCCTCGATGACCTGAACGCCAAGCGGATCCCGCGCACCAAGCTGCCCACGTCGTTCCAGTGCCCCGACTTCAGTATCAGGGTCAAGTACACCAAGTTTGCCAACGGTGAGGAGAAGGCGGAGATCCTCGATGCAGTGCGTGGCCTGCGCGTCTTCATCATCTACGACCTCTCCAACAATGAGCCGGTACGGGTCGCCGGCAGCGACGAACCGGTCCGCCTGTCGATCAACGACCACCTGATGTTCCTCTTCACCACCATCAATGCCATAACCTTGGCGGGTGGGGATAGCGTCACGCTGGTCCTCCCCACCTATCCCTACTCGAGGCAGCACAAGAAGAGCGGCCGTGAGGCACTCACGGCGGCGATGTTCGGCAGGATCTGCGAGATGCTCGGCGTGGATCGGATCATCACCCTCGATATCCACAACCGCGAGATCGAGAACACCTTCACCACCCTCCACCTGGAGAACCTGCACGCCTCCTACCAGACCCTGATCGCCCTGCACAAGATCATCGACTTCAGCGACCCCGACCTCGTCGTCGTGGCCCCCGATACCGGGGCCATCAGCCGCAACAAGTTCTATGCCCAGGCCCTCCACCGCCCCCTTGCCATGCTCTACAAGGAGCGTGACTACTCGGTCGTCTCCAAGAGTGCGAAGAACTCCAATATCCGCAGTATCAACCTCCTCGGTGATGTGAAGGGCAAGACCGTCCTCATCGCCGATGATATGCTCGCCACCGGCGGTACCATGGTCCTGGCGATGCGTGAACTCACCAGCCTCGGGGCGAAGAAGATCATCTGCATGGTGAGCCTGCCGTTGTTCAACGGCTCGGCCGTCGAGGACTTCGATGCCGCCTACAAGGAGGGCATCTTCCATCGCATCATCGGGACCAATGCCGTCTTCCACGGCCGCGACCTGTTGGACAAGGAGTGGTATATCCAGGCGGATATCTCCGAACTCTTTGCCCGGGTCATCAGCCGCCTGCACCACGGGCGTTCGATCAGCCCGCTGCTTGACAATCGTAAATTCATCCAGGTTCTCATCGATACCAGCCAGGCCAACCCCCAGGCACCGCTTCCCGGTGCCGACGCTAGTGACCCGGACCGTGATTGAAACCACACGGATCCGGGTTATATAGAACCACAGGCCCACACTTCGGAGAATTGAGGGCCTGTGGAAGGTATCATCTGAACTCAGGAGTACTATCCATGGACGTATCAAAACGAATAACCGAACTACAGGCATCCCCGATCAGGCGACTGGCTCCCTACGCACGCGAGGCGATCGAGCGGGGGACCAAGGTCTACCACCTCAACATCGGCCAGCCCGATATCAAGACACCGCCACGCGTCATCGAGGCGATCCGCTCCTATGAGCAACCCTTCATCGCCTATGGGGCGAGCGAGGGGCGTGAGGAGCTGAGAGCCGCCCTGCCGGCCTACTACAAGAGCTACGGGGTTGATGTGAAGACGGATGAGATCCTCATCACCACCGGTGGCAGCGAGGCGCTCCACTACACTTTCATGACTCTCTGTGACAGCGGTGATGAGGTGATCATCCCCGAACCCTTCTACACCAACGTCGCCTCCTTCGCCCAGGTGGTAGGCGTGACGCTCGTCGGGGTGACCAGCCGTATGGAGGACAACTTCGCCTTGCCCCCCCTCAGTGAATTCGAGGCGGCGATCACCGAGCGTACGCGGGCCATCCTCATCTGCAGTCCCAACAACCCCACCGGGTACATCTATAGCAGAGAGGAGCTGGAGGCCCTCCTCGCCATCTGCAAGAAGCACGACCTCTTTTTGGTCGTCGATGAGGTCTACCGTGAGTTCTGTTACGATGGTGAAGCGTTTGTCTCAGTCCTCGCCTTTGAGGAGTATGGAGACCGCGTGGTCTGCCTCGACAGCTTCTCCAAGCGTTACTCGATGTGCGGGGCCCGGGTGGGTGCCTTCGTCAGTCGCAACAAGGCGGTCATAGCCAGTGCCCTGAAGCTTGGCCAGGCCCGTCTCTGCCCGCCGGAGATTGAACAGATTGCCGCGCATGCGGCCCTGGGCACCGATGCCTCCTACCTGGTGGCGGTACGCCACGAGTATGAGAATCGGCGCAATACAATCGTCGAGGCCCTCAAGGGAATCGAGGGGGTGACCGTCTCATCCCCCAAGGGTGCCTTCTACCTTGTAGCTGACCTGCCGGTCGATGATGCGGAGCGGTTTGCCATCTTCATGCTCCGTGACTTCTCTCTCAATGGAGAGACAGTGATGGTCTCTCCATGTGAGAACTTCTATATGACCGCAGGATTGGGAAGGACCCAGGTGCGTATCGCCTACGTCCTCAATGAGGAGGACCTCAGACACGCAGCCCGCTGCCTCAAGGCAGGCCTGGCCGCCTATCGCTCCTCGGTCCTTGGCCTCTAGGCCTCCTACTCGCCGATGATCTTGATCAGCACGTGCTTGTCGCGCATGCCATCAAACTCGTAGTAGAAGAGCTGCTCCCAGGTTCCGAAGTCAAGTTTTCCGCCGGTGATCGCGATGACCGCCTCACGCCCCATGATGGAGCGCTTGAGGTGGGCATCGGCGTTATGCTCCGCCTCGGTGTTGTGCTTGTACTGCTCGTAGGGCAACTCCGGGGCAAGCTTTTCAAGCCACGTTTCGAAGTCCGCGTGCAGCCCCTTCTCGACGGCGTTTATGAAGACGCTTGCCGAGATGTTCATCGCATTGACCAGGACAAGGCCCTCCCTGATCCCGCTCTCATTCACCGCCTCTTGGACGCTCTCTGTGATGTTGATCAAGCCGCGTCGTTTGGGTAGGTGAAACCAAAGCTCCTTTCGATATGTCATCATAGGCGCCTCCTAAGTACCCATAGTATACCATGGCTCATTGCATACCACTAGTTTTGTCGCTACACTCTGCCAATATGCAGGAAGCCCCACAACACAACCCACAGCTGCTCGGCCACCTGGCGGTCGTGGTCACCATCACGATCTGGGCTACGACCTACGTCCTCACCAAGTCGCTGCTCACCCGTCTCGTCCCCAGCCAGATCCTCGTCGTCCGCTCGATCCTCGGCCTTGCGGTGTTGACGATCATCTCCCCCGGCAAGCTGGAGTATGCCAAGCCGATCGACCGTCTCTACATTGCCCTGGCAGGCTTCTGCGGCATCTTCCTCTACTACTTTTTGGAGAACACCGCCTTGCTCTACACCAGCGCCACCAATGTGGGCGTCATCGTTGCCGCCGCCCCGTTCACCACGCTCTTGGCAAGCCGGATCTTCCTCAAGGAGGAGAAGCTCCGCCTCTCATACTTTGCCGGCCTCGCCCTGTCGATGGGTGGGATCATCATCCTCACCGCCTCCGATGGTGCGGACCTTGGGGTCAACCCCTATGGGGATCTACTTGCGCTCTTGGCAATCTGTGTCTGGGCCATCTACACGACCCTGACCCGGGTCATCGGGAGGAGCGGGTACCCCAACCTCAAGGTGACACGCAACATGTTCTTCTGGGGCCTGGTCGGCCACACCATAGCCCTCGTCGCCGGCGGCCACTCCCTCCCGATGCAGACCATCCTCGAGAAGGAGGTGCTCCTGCCGCTGCTCTTCCTCGGCCTGGTCGCCTCGGCCCTCTGCTTTGTGCTCTGGAACTATGGCCTGCGCTCCATCGGTCCGGTGAAGAGCTCCTTCTACCTCTACCTCAGCCCGGTCATCACCATAGCGTTTGCCACCACCTTCCTCGGCGAGGCGTTCACCCTCCTCGACGGGGTGGGCACCGCCTTGACCCTCATGGGCCTGGTGATCAGCCAGTGGCGATTCAAGCCGAAAAAATAACTGTACAAAATACTATACAAGTGTTACTCTTTCCCTACGATGGATACCCAGGGAAAGCTCGACATCCTCAGCCGGGATGCCCAATACGACCTCAGTTGTGCCTGTGCCACCAACAATCCGGCCGAACACCGCAGGCGGGGCAACGACGGTTCTTCGTGGCTCTATCCGGTGACCACGGCCAGTGGCGGGGCGGGCATCATGCTCAAGACGCTGATGGGGAACCGCTGCGCCAATGACTGCCGCTACTGTCCGCTGAGGGAGAACCAGGACTTCCGCCCTGTGGCCCTTGGGGCAGAGGAGGTCGCCTCCTTCTTCTATGACCTGCAGCGAAAGCGGGGCCTCATCGGGATCTTCCTCTCCAGTGCGGTGCTCTCCTCCCCGGACAAGACGATGCAGTTGCTCGTCGATGCCGCAAAGATCCTGCGGGTGCGCTACCGCTACCGGGGCTTCATCCACCTCAAGGTCATCCCCGGCTGCTCCCTCTCGGCGATTGATGAGGCGCTCACCTATGCCTCGGCCCTCTCGATCAACATCGAGGTCCCCTCAGCCGATCACTTTGCAAAGCTCTCAACTGACCAGGACTACCAACGGGACATCATGGCCCCGTTGCACTACCTCTCTGG
>Ga0116183_1001814_pt1 | contig 23691 bp, 9 predicted proteins | sample AD_UKC078_MetaG_FD_89753 | JGI IMG/M metagenome (GOLD analysis project Ga0116183, IMG submission 89753) | Active sludge microbial communities of municipal wastewater-treating anaerobic digesters from USA - AD_UKC078_MetaG | ecosystem: Engineered > Bioreactor > Anaerobic > Digestate | place: USA... | reverse complement strand
GTAGATGATTTTGCCACCAAAACGCAATGGCATGGAACGATTAGCGAGTGGGCAGAAGAACAGGTTGGCACCGCTTTGAACGCTATGTTTGTAGGCGATCAGGAAATCAGCGACCTGTGGGATGTAGATCAGCAGATTGATACTTTCCTGGGTGTTTCCCTTATGGGGGGCGCTTTCTCTGTTGCTAAGACAGCTGGCTATCGTACCCCGAAGTACAGAGCTGAAAAAGAGCTAAAGAAAGCCGGAGAAGCCGGAAGGAAAGCCTTTGGCGACCAGAACTGGGAAGACATACAGGCCGAGATAGATAATGCCAGCGATGAACAGCTTCATGCAATCGTTAAGCAGGCAGTAAATGCAGCCAAGCAAGCCAAAGCAGCCAAGCAAGCCAAAGCCCCGCAACAGCAAGACGAGAACAGCCCTATCAACCTAGACGATCCTATCAATAACCAGGACAGGGACAATCAGATAGCCGCCGGAATGATTATTGCCAACTATGTGGCCAAGCTACAACAGCAGAGAGGTGCCAACATAGCCGATATGAAGCGCAAGACAGAAGGCGAAGTTACACCCGAACAGTTGCAACTCGAAAATAGCTTTTACGAGGGTGTAAACAGGCGTATGTCTATCCGTAAAGCCAAGAAGGAACTGGAAGAAGCCGCAAAGGATATAGATCCGGCGCTTGATGAGGTTATTCAGGATCCGGCCTTTATTGCCAGCATACCTGAAAGGGAGGACGCAGAACAAGTACTCCGCTATGCAAACGCTAAAGCCCGCTATGATGGCCTTATGCAGTCCTATTCGGACGATATAGAAGATCAGGTGCAGAGAATAACAGAGCAGATCCAGTCCCGAACCGACAAAGCCGGAAACCTTACCCTTGTGGAAACCATTACCGGAGAGCAGGTGCATATCTTATCCGAAAATGTAGCATTCGATGCCGAAGGCTTCGTTGACAAGGCGCATTCCGAGGATAAGCCGGTTATTGTTGTAGATCAGGAAGGCAATAAAAAGATGCTTTCCATAAGAGAGATATCCAAGCTCTTAGACCAGACCAATGCCGATGAGGCCACTAATGCCATAGCCGAAGAAATACGCAACACCGTAGCCGCTCAGGCAGAGCAGGAAGCCGAAACACCCGAACCTGACGAAATACAGCAGGCAGTTGAAGGCGTTAATGTGCAGGATGTTGTACAGCTTAACCTGAACAATAAGCCCACAACGGCAACCATACAGAGCATAGATCCCGCTACAGGGGAGATATTATTACAGCTTGATGAGCCTATTCTAAACGAACAGGGCAAGGAACAGAAAGTAATAAGCCTGCCGGCCGATCAGTTTACAAATGCACTTATCCGTAACGATAAGCCAGGGGACGAGCCACCAGCAGCACCCCCAGCAGCAGCAGGACAGCTTATACAGACAGAAAGCACAGGGCAACCAACCACAGAATCCGAAACACAAGCGCCGGCCCCGGTAAAAGAGTTTCCGAAAGACAAGGAAGGCTATATCGACTACAGCCAGATAACCGAGCCGCAAGACTTTATTGATGCGCTGATGACTGAATTTAGCCCCGAAGATGCCGCCGCCGTAGTGGATGATTATATTGCCGAGGCAGAAAAAGCTATTAAGGCAGCCGAGAAAGAAAAGGATCCGATAAAGAAGCGCCGCAAAGTAGCCGCCGAAAGGGCTAATGCCGAAAAGTATATCCAGATGCGGGACATATTAAAGAAGCGCCGGGAGCTGGAACAGGCAGAAAGATTAAAAGCCGACATTGAAAAGCGCAATCAGGCGAAGGAGGAGGCGAAGGCAGCACAGGCAACACAGCAGTCAACAGAGCAAACCGAACCGGAGCAACAGGAAGATATTGCCAATGTGCCGGACTTTGCAGTTGACAAGGCGAGAGACGCAAGGAGGCGCGGTTTTAGACTTATGAATGGTCAGCGTATAGACCGGCAAGAAAATGTGCCGGCCGTAGTTGGCGCACCTACAAAGGTTAAATTTGCCACAAGCGAAGAACAGGATGGAAGTTATGCGATTATTGAAGCACAGAGTTTGCAACCGTCCCATGTTAAACAGGCGCGAAACCCCCGGTTTTTCATTTCCGAGGCGCAACCCAAAGAAAGAACCGATGTAAACAGCGAATTGGCGGCTGAAAGAATAGCTAAAAAAATCAACCCGGAAGAAATTACAGCATCCGCAACAGCATACGGAGGTGCTCCGGTAATAAACGAAAGAGGGGAAGTTATACAAGGCAATAATAGAGGCAATGGCCTTATTATTATGCATCGGGATTTTCCGGAACAGGCCGCCAGATACAAGCAATACCTGACAGATAACGCAGAGCGCTTTGGGCTGGATCCGCAAGCAATAGAACAGATGCAGTCGCCCGTGTTAGTCCGTATGCTTCCGGTTGACGATGACACAGCAATAAAATTAGGACAGCGCAGCATAGCCGATATTGAAACCGGGGATATTCAGAGGATAGCACCCAAGACAACCTTGATGAGTTTAGGGGACAATATCGGCCACTTTGCCGACATTGCACTTAACCAGGATGAGAGTAGTGACGTTTTGTTATCTATGAATGAAATCATAAGGAGCAATGGAGAGGCGGCCTTAAAATACCTATTTGAGCAGGGCGCAATAAACAATACACAGTTTCAATCCGCATTCAATAAGTACGGTAAGCTAACCCCAGAGGCTGTTCAGGACATAACAGACGTTATTTCCTACCGGCTATTTGAAGGAGGAATAGACAACCTAGAGCGCATATTTAACACCATGTTGCCAGATAATGCAAAAAAAGCCATACTGAAAACCATACACCGGGACAATGCAAGCAAGAAAGGGAGTAAAATATTAGAAGATGTACAGCAGGCCATTGAGGTCTATTCGTATCTCGTCCAGGATGAAATATTTATGAAATGCAAGACGCAAAAGGAAGCCTTGACGGCAGCCACTGTTTGGTCTATGCAAATACAGATGGATTTTAACTCTGGGCAGTTTGCGCCATTGGAAAGATATTCTAACTTTGCCATCTCCCTGGCCGCTATGTTTAAAACAGAAAGCCAGAAGTATCAGATACAGAAATTTAATGAGTTATATAATAGCCTGCAAGGTGTTGGAGGTACACTGTTTAATCCGGCCGAAACACTAAGCAAGATAGAAGCAATAGAAAAACACTTTAACATACAATACAATGGAAAGAAAGGAGCGGATGTCGCTACTGAAAATGACAGAGGCGAACATGGCACTGAATGGGGACAAGGAAGCCCTGGAAATGCTTCTATTCAGGGAGGAGCTGGCACTGAAATACGGACAACCAACACTACAGGAAGTACTGGAGAGATACCTGGAGGAGAACCCCAAGTCAATAGACAGCAAGAACGTGAAAAGGGTGCTACAGATGCTAAAGACAGGCAAGATGCCGAGCCTGTAGATATAATGGCCGAAGCTGAAAAGGCCGCCAAAAAAGCCGAAATAAAGAAGGAGGAGGAAGCGGTTAATACTGATCCAAGCCCTGAACAGAAAGAAGCAGGGAACTACAAGAAAGGACATATACAAGTCCAGGGGCTTGATATAACTATTGAGAACCCAAAAGGATCAGAACGCACCGGGACAGACCAGAATGGAAAGAAATGGAGCGTTACCATGAATAACACATACGGCTATTTTAAGCGAACGAAAGGCAAGGATGGCGATCAGGTGGATGTATTTATAGGAGAAAACCCCCTGTCCGAAACTGTATTTGTAGTTGATCAGATTAACCCACAGACCGGAGAATTTGACGAAAGCAAGGTAATGTTAGGCTTTGATTCAGAAGAACAGGCCCAGCAAGCATACATGGCTAACTATCCTCCAGGCTGGAAAGGTTTTGGATCCATTACCCAGGTGCCTATTGATAAATTCAAAACATGGCTGAACGATGGGGCAAGGCAAATCAAAGCTTTTGCAGAGTATAAGGAGTTTCAAGATCAAGTACCCGAATCTCCCATCTCCGAGGATAAGGAAAAGTTAAACCGTATGCTTGCAGAGGGATTAGGCAGCAGAGAGAAAAGGGACGAAGAAGGCAAATTTACAAAAACAAGTGTAATAACCGGAGAGGGAGTGTTTGACGCCGATACTGGAGTGAAATACCCTTTTTCATTATACAATTATTATGAGCATGATAATGGTAATGAATATTTAATGCGTTATGGCGACTATCTAACCCTTGATGACGCCAAAGCTATGTTAGAGCATAAGGATGGGCCAATCCCTGTAAGAAGCTATCATGGACAGAAATACAATGGAATAGCAGAATCCACTTTTAGAATAGCTTTAAGCAAAGGTGAACTTGACAAGAACTATGACTGGGAATGGATTGAGTACCCACGAGTAAAGGGGAAAGGCTTTGCCGTAGGAAGATTAAAACCTTTGGAGAACAAAGAGCAGCCGGAAGCCGAGAGCAAGGAAGGTGATCCCATAGATATCTTTGCCGAAGCCGAAAAGGCCGTAAAGAAAGCCGAAAGCAGAGCAGAGCATGAGGCCAGACTTTCAGAAGAACGTAAGCAGAGAATATTAAATGAAGGCTCCGTATTTGATAAAGCGTTTGGATTGATCGCACCCAAGGATATAAAAAGCGCCGATGATGCTCTTTCAAACCTAAACAAAATAATATCAACGCTTAAATTAAACGAAGGTAATGGCAAGTTTAAGGATTACGAAGGCTTTGCCTACAAGGGAGATTATTCAAAGAATGCCGGAGAACAAGTGAGAGAATATTTTATTGAACTTGATGCTCTGCCAAACGAAATCAAAAAAGACATTGTAGAGAAGTTGAACATAACAACCCCTACAGAGTTATCTGAATGGGCAGCCAGGCAGTATGACAGTTTAAAACAAGAACTACAACCCGAAAACGCCGTCACCGAATCAACAAATAAATCAACTTCCGAAACTAAAAATGATAAAAAGTTGCCAGAAAAAGAGAGCGATAATGTTGATATTCAGAACAATGACCAAAACGAAGAAGGGCAAAAGTTGACAAATAAAGAAACCGAAGCCGTAAATAAAGAGGGCGAAGTTGTCAAAAAGGATAATTCTGAAAGGCAACCCTGGGAGATAACAAGGGACGAGTTTGTAAATATACACTTCGTTATTACGCTCAATAATAAGGCAAGTTATTTTGGAAAAAATAGTCCCGCCTTAGACTTATCCGATGATCAATTACAGGAGTATTACGATATACGGAATAAATATCCAAAAGAATTAAATTCCCAAATAGCCACAAAACTAAATAAGGAAGTAGAAAAATGGCAGACTAAGACAAGTGGGCAAATACATGAAAAATTAGTCCATCGAGCTATCGCCGAAGGCAGACCAGTCCCCGAAGAAGTGCTGAAAGATTATCCGGAGCTGAGGAAAGAAAACAAGGACAAGAATTTACAGTCTGAGCTATCTTTGATTTCGGATGAGGATTTGAATAAAGAGGTTCAGGAGTTTGAGGATATAATTAAAGAAAGAGAGGAGTATATCTTAAATAGCAATACGCCGTTAACCGGGTCCAACTCTGGGATAGGAACGCTAACTGAAAGTGAACTTGATCGTTTTACGGCCCTTACTGCCGAACAGCAAAGAAGAAACCCAAGTAATATATCAGCAGAGGAGGCAAAAAAAAGGGTTGAGGAAAAAAGGAAAGCGAGGCTTGAAGAAAAGGACAAAGCCAAAGAAGATCCCAAGAAAGACACCGACAAACAGGATAAGCCTGTCCTCCCACAGAGAGGGGACAAAATTAAATTTACGATAGGAGGGAGGGAAATTACGCTTCCGTTTGATGAGTTTAATGTACATCCGGATGGGAAGCTTGTGTTTGATTATTTTGGATTGAAAATATTGCTTCCGGGGCAATACGAGATAATATCCCCGGAGAAGAAGGATCCTGATATAAACGACGAGCTTGAAGCGAGCCTTATTGAGTCCAATAAGGACGATGCCCTGCCAAAACTTGATGACTTCGGAGAGAAGATAGGTGGCGCCAGAAAGGATATGGACATCAAAAGGAAAGCCAGGGACACAGACAGCCAACCGGCATGGAGAAGAAAGTATAGATTTGCCAACGCCGATGGCTCAATAACCATAGGAGCAAAGGTAGATACATCTAAACCCTTTACTGTTGCTTACGAAAAGAAGGGATCCTTCGGGAGGTCATACACGCGCTTTATTGAAAAAATAGGTACGTCTGAGCCTATGATATTCAATTCAGAGGCCGAAGCCGAAGCATATATCCCGATCTTTGAAGTATATGCCCAAAAGTACAGGGTGGATAAAAACGGAGATCAGTTTGTTATAGGCAAAAGGGCATCCACAGGCAAGATAATGGAGTTTAACAGCTTTCCTACCAAAGAGGAAGCGCTGGCCTATCTATTTTCAACCGAAGGCGCCACAAGCCTACTAAACCGCAAACGTGAGGATTTCAGCATCCCGGCGCTTGATAAGGTGGAGCGAACTGGAAAAGACTACCGCAAGGGGCGCAACATAGACACAGATGAGTTTATGAACACCTTTGGTTTTAGAGGCGGGGAGTTTGGCGAATGGGTAAAACCGCTTGAACGCCAAACAATGCTAAATGCGGCCTATGATTCCTTTATGGACCTGGCCGATATGCTGGGAGTTCCGCCTAAAGCCTTATCGCTGGCAGGAAACCTGTCTATAGCTTTTGGAGCAAGGGGATCAGGTGGATTTAAAGGTGGAGCCAGAGCACACTTTGAGTCAGGCAGGGCTGTTATAAACCTTACCCGGATGAAAGGAGCCGGTAGCCTGGCACATGAATGGGCACACGCTGTTGATAACTATTTCGCCATTCAAAAAGCCAATCTAAACTATGATCGGGATGAGAAAGGCGAAGTAAAAGCTGGCAACATAATGCTGTCCAGGGATAATGTGTTAAGATCAGGCATGAGGCCGGAGCTTTATAGGCTATTCCGGGACATTTCCAATGCGCTTAAATCAAAGCAGGTCACACAGGTAAAGAGCATAGAGGAAAAACAAAAACTGTTTGAAAATGCGCTCAAACCCGCAAAGAGGGAAGCAGATGCTCTTATAAACAAATTTACAGAAGGCATTAAGACCTATAAGTATAACAGGAAAGAGAAAAAATATGATACAGTTACAGTAAAAGCTACAAGCGAACAAGTTGACGAGGCAAAGAGGCTTATTGATCTTATGCTATCAGCCAAAGGTAGTCCTGTTGTCTGGAAAGGTGCTACTGACACCTACAAGGGAACCGAAATAGAGGCCCTTGATGCTATACATAAGAAAGTCTTTGGAAAAACAGGATTAAAGAGAAACACAGGCGGCTTTTATAACCTGGGGTATTACGCATCAAGACTGTATAGAGCGGCAGAAGATCTGGAAAAGGCTAAAAACGGAGAAAGTGAAAAGCTTTCCATTGATACTGAATTTCACAAAAACAGCAAAGAGTTTGATAAATCCAGAGCAACGCCATATTTTGCACAAACCCACGAAATGTTCGCCAGAGCATTTGAGTATTTCATTCAAACAAAGCTGGATGAAAGAAAAGATAAAAGCGATTATCTACAATACGACAAGGCGCCCGTTTACGAGGCAATATACGGTATTAGCCCATATCCAACAGGGGAAGAAAGGACAGAGCTAAACAGACTGTTCCAGGCATTTTTTGACGAGCTTAAAACAAAGGAGGACGAGAATAAGAATGTTATCATGTTCCGCCGGTCTGACCGCAAAGCCGGCAACGATATTCAGCAAGCCGAAGGACACTTGGAAAGCGAGCAGGCAGTCACATATACCGAACTGAGCGATGATGAGGTTCCAAAAGACACACAGGTGGCATATAAGCTCATGAGGTACTTTGAAAATGAGCCTGGAGTACTTTATCCGCTTTACGCAAAAGACACCGAAGCTGGAAAGAAAGGCTTTAAAAAAGGCAAATGGTATAAGGCCGAGAAGCAATCTGTAAAGATCGGCGGCAAGAATTTAGCCAACCGCCCCGGTATTCATGCTGTGGATTTGCCTCTATTCCTCCAGGGCAAGGTAAAAAGAAAAGGCGAAATCCGGGTATGGGTAAAGGTCTTACTCCCGGCAATGAGCAACGATACGCAGGTAGAGAATGATAATTCGCCTGTACTGACAAACGGACAAAGGGAGGGCATAAGAAGCCGACTAATTGGGCCAAAAGAAGCCTACAACTTCAAAACAAATCCGGCTGCAACCGGAGCCAACGCATGGCCAATAGCCGGATCAATGAAGATACTAGAAGTGCTTTCGGACGATGAAGTAAAACAGATACTCAGAGACAATGGCAAAGAGGAGTATATCGAAACATCAATGACCGGCGATCCCGATATTCGCTTTCGCAAGTCAGGCGAAGAAAGCCCACAGATGAAATTATCAAATAAAGTAGTTGGACAAATCTTCGATCAATTTGTAGAAGAAGAACAAGATGCTCTAGAAGATGCTCTCTTTAATTGGGCCGATGTGGAGATTGTTGTAGATAAGGTTGATGGGCAGGTCTATGATTACAAATTAAAAGCCAATGCCGGTAGAGATAGTTTCTATAGCACAGGAGTAGATAATGCGCCATACAAGCCAAGCAAGAAAGCATTTATTGAATGGTTAATGAGCGATCAACCATTGAGTAAGGAGTTTGACGTTGACCAGGAATGGAAGCAAATCATAACAGCACTTCGCAATATTGTAAATTCAAACACCGCTGCAACACAACAGAATGCCCGGTTTCGTAAAACAGATGCCGCTAAGATGTACGAATCTGTAATACAGGGTGTGCCGCTTTATAAGATGACCGAAGAACTAAGGCAGAGGATAGGTGTAGTCAGTCAGGCCAAACTGGCCGTATTACGCTCTTTCTTTGACAACGTCTCCAAGGAGGCTGTAAATGCGGTGGATATTGTTGTGGTTGACAGCCGGGATGAATTGCCACAGGAATTGCAAAACAAAATGCCCGATGATTTGGATGTGCAGGGCTTCTATTACACTGGGGACAATAAAGCATACTTTATCCTCAATGAGATACAAAGACCAGAATTGGCCTTTAGAACCTGGGTACACGAAGTTGGTGTCCATGCCGGCCTAAGATCTATAATACCCGCAAGGGATTTCAGTAGGTTAATGCGCAAGATTTACAACGACCTGGGGCAGGACGAGATACGAAGAGTTGTCCCGAAGGCCTATTGGGCAGATACTATTGAGGAGCAGGCAGAGGAATACCTGGCTTTTATCGGAGAGAAAATCATCAAACAGGAAGATTTAACGAAGAAGGAGCAGAGCATCTGGAATAAAATCGTAGATTTGTTTCACGAAGTACTCAATAAACTTTACAAAAATGGAAGATTCACTAAGCAGGATGCGGAAAGCCTTGTTATGGCATCAGTCCAAAATAGCTTCCGGGGAAGCAACGGAAAACTCGCTAGCAATATGCTTTCGGGGCAATCCGGGCAAACTGGTGTCCTTCAAAGAAATGATAGAACACCTGCAACAACAGATAGCGGAACAGGAGAGGGAACAATCTTTGCAGCAGCCAGAGAAGCACTAAAGAAATATGAGCGCAACAAAGAAACAGCAGCACAACTGCAAATCAACTGGGAAGCCGAAAGTGGTGATGTACCAGCAAGGAGGGACAAAGCCATCGCTTCTTCTGCCACCACAAGAGTATTACAACAGAAAGCCGGTTACGATCCTGATATCAGTACTGGAGTAAGTTATGTTGAAAGGCTTATTACCAACAGGGGGCACGTTACCTTCATGGGCGATATGCTTACTGGTCCGGCCAGGATAAAAAGTGCCGGGGACATAGCTTTTATATTTAAAAACCTGGAGAGCGCAGCTACAGAGAACACCTTCTTTGTGTTTATGAATGACAAGGGAGAGTATAGAGTGTTGTATGTTGGCACAGGAAGCAGCTCTGGTGCAGTAGTAGATGTATCACAGATAGCACCGGCAGCTAAGGAGTTTGGAGCTAACAGAGTCTGCATGGTGCATAATCATCCAAGTGGCAATTTGAATCCATCATCGGCCGATGTAGGCCTGCATAGAAGAATTTCAGCGATAGCAGACAAACTGGGTGTTACGGTGATGCCTTCAATTATCATTGACACAGATAGCGGAGAATATGCCCAGTTTGACCAGGATTACCCAATGAAAGCAGAAAGGCCTACAGAGATAAAGGCAAAGCCTGTAGATGTATATCAGTTTGACAGACAAAAGCTTTATAAAGCCACAAAAGAAAGAAAGAAAATAAGAAGCAGCAGAGATGTGGCAGAATTTCTCAGTCAGCAAAAACGTGGAGCTGTTGATAAACTGCATTTAATCATTGCGGACAGGGCTAATGTTGTGAGCAGATATATGCTTGTCGATGGCAACATTAAAACAGACGCCCTGATAAGCCTCATTCTTGAGGAGGCTGGAAGGCATGGCGAAGCGGTGTTTATCGCAACAAATGGCAGGCTGGATGATGCAAAGTACATACGTGCATCGGTAAGAGCAGCCGACATAAACCTACTTGATGTGCTTGAAATAAAGCAAAATGATGATATTGTAAATAACTACCGCAGTCTTGCAGACCAACAGGTATTAGAGCCGGAAGGAGTTTATGGCAGCGACAAGGCTCTTTTCCGCAAATCCGACAAAGAAGAAGTTCCGGAAACCCAAAAGGCGCAAGATGTTTACGAGCAAGCTTTAGAGAAAACCACCATAAATATCTTGGGGCACAAGTGGACTGCCATTAACAGAGGCTATTTGACAAAAGAAGGCTATCAGGACAGTATGCTTAGCCTAAAGATAGCCCAGGAAGCCATTGCTAAAGAAACAGATTCCCCCATACAGGACTTTGAGGATGCCTATACAGCAGAAAACCACCTATCATCAAAGGGGGCCGCAGAAACAGAAGCATACAATAAAAACTACCTTACCCCATTGTTTGCTGCCGTAAAAGCAATAACCGATAAAGGGGCCGAATATGAGGATGTGAAGGCTTACGTTATGGCCAAGCATGGCCTGGAGCGCAACCGGCTGTTCGCATGGAGAGATGCTCTAAAATCGCTGCAAGGGGTAATGGAGCCAGGTGATATTGAAAAAATTATTGCTGAGCATGACGAGCGTGTGGCACACTTTAAAGAGGCGCAGAGGCAAGGAGGCTTATCCCGGCAGGAAGTTATCGACAAGACAGAAAGGCTCCGGGAGGGGCTGGTTGATGGTTACAAGATTTTCCGAGAAGATGACTACTCCGGACTAACGGATCTTACTGACAGCAAAAAGGACTTTGAAGAAAAGGCCGAAGCAATGGTTGAGGCATTTGAGAAGAAATACCCGGAAGAAACAGCCGATCTCTGGGATAGCATAAACGCCGCCACGAAAAGAACACTACAAAAGCAGTTCGAAGGTGGTTTGCTAACAAGAGAGATGTACGAGTATATCAGGGGTATGTTTGAATACTATGTGCCGCTAAGGGGTTTTGATGAGGACACCGCCAGCGATATGTACGAATATTATTTTACCAATGAATCCAGCTTTAATGCTCCAATTAAAAAAGCCGAGGGGCGCAAGTCTTTAGCTGAAGATCCATTCGCCAATATAGGCAATATGGCCCAGAGCGGAATACTACAGGCCAACCGCAACCTTATGAAGCAAAAGCTGTTGAACCTGGCTTTAAATCATCCGACATCCTTACTCACGGTCCGGGAGGTATGGTATAAGAATGAAGGGACAACGGAAAAGCCCAAATGGGTGAAATCATTCCCGGAATTTCCTGAAAATGCCACACCCGAACAGGCACAGCAGGCCATACAAGAGCATGACAAGCTTATGAGAGAATTGGAAGCCAAAGAGATGGCACAACATAAGAGAACAAAGGTTAAGCTGAACTACAAAGCCTCTAAAAGGCAAATCAGCGAACATATTGTTATGGTAAAGTCTGCCGGCAAAGAATATGCTATTTATGTAAATGGCAATCCGAGAATGGCACAGGCCGTAAATGGACTTACTAATCCGGACACAGGCAAGATATATAGTGCAATAGGCCAGTTAAACCGCCAATTAGCCGCTAACTTTACTACCCGCAACCCGGCTTTTGTGTTCAGTAATATGAGCAGAGATATTATCTTCGCTTCAACCGCAGTTGGCATCAAAGAAGATGCCGCCTACCGCAAGCAATTCAGGGGAACCCTGGGAGAAGTTATGTTAAAGATAGGCTCCTTGATGAAAAAATTCAAAAAGGGAACCCTGGATATGGATAAGCCTATTGAAAAGGCCTTTTATGATTTTATTTCATCCGGAGGCGAAACAGGCTATACTGCCCTGTATAACCTGGACAAATACAAAAGCATGATGCAGAAACACATCCGGAAGGCTAAAGGCGTTACCCTTAATCCGATTGATGCCGGCCGGGCTATAGTTGATGGCATAGGCTTCATGAATCGGTGTGCTGAGGATATATCCCGCTTTGCTGTTTATTACACCTCCCGGAAACAAGGCCGTAGTGTGCAGCGATCCATAAAAGACGCCAAAGAAATTACGGTAAACTTCAACAAGAAAGGATCCGGAGCAATGGGGGCAAGGCACCTGAGAACGTATTACCTATTCTTTAACGCTGCTGTTCAATCCCTGGATAACTTCTCTAAGTTGGCAAAGAAGGACCCGAAGCGCTTCTCTGTTGCTATAGGATCGTATATTGCCGCCGGTGTAGCCGTTCCGGTGATAACAAGCTTTCTGCTAAGCCTATTCGGTGATGATGACGACAAAGAAGCTTACAACAACCTACCAAACTGGATAAGGCGCAACAACCTGTGCATATATGCCGGGGATGGCAAGTTTATTACCATACCACTACCTATTGAAATGCGGGCATTTTATGGTCTGGGCGAACTGTTTACACAATGGGCCGCCGGGCACATGAAGTACGACAATGTAGGTCTGGAGATGGTAAACCAAATCCTTGACCTGTTGCCCCTGAACCCCATAGGTGCCGAGGGTGATATTGTAAGCTCTGTAACACCAGACTTCGCTAAGCCTGTTATTCAGGTGTCCCGAAACAAAGACTTCTTTGGTAAGCCGATATACAAGAGGAATGACTTTAATGAGCTGATGCCGGCCTTTACTAAAGCCTATGCAGGCACAAACAAACAACTTGTAAAAAGCGCTGAATTACTTAACGAGGCTTTTGGTGGAGACAAGTACACTAAAAAAATGGATGTCAATCCGGCCGCTGTGGAGCATATTTTTGAGGGTTACTTTGGTGGTATGGGTAAGACTATAAACCAACTAGGCAAGACTATTGGGATGGCATGGAACAAAGACGATAGACAATGGCGCAATATCCCGGTGCTTAACCGATTCTTTAGCGATACAAAGGACAGTAAGTCTGCTTTTAATGAGATCAACAAGGCATACTACTACTACATGGACGAGTTTAAGGAAACAGCCCAAAGACTTCGTGGATATGAAAAAGAGGCCAACCTGGATATAATGGACTATGCTGAGAAGCTGGATAAGCTGTATAATTCACCTGCTTATGTACGATACGAGATACATAAGCTTTACGAAAAGGACATCAGGGAGCTGCAAAACGACCTCAAGATGGCCGAAACACCCGAAGAACGTAAAGCAATAGAGCTGGATCTGTATCAGCTAAAAGCAGAACTGATCCAAGAGCTTGAAGCAATAGAAAAGAAGAAGGCCAAAGAATAGACCGATTTGAATGGTTAATAGATAAAGATACAATGCCTGTAATATAGACTTGTTTTGCTGTACTAATTTACAGCAAGATGCAAGCCAAACGGAAACTTATACCCTTATCAAAGATTGCTCCCCAAAAGGAGAGCATGGATTCTGTCAAAGCGCAGCTATGTATGACAGCAGGAGGCAAGCGCCCGGACATTATATTGCAGGCTCAATCCTGTTGGGACAACCTTTATAAGTACAGAAAGAACCGGGCCAGGAATAAGCGCTATACATACGGCGATCAGTTAAGTGATACGATCTACTATGATGGCGAAACCATGACAGAAGAAAACTACCTGATATCCCAGGGAAACACACCACTTAAAAACAACCTTATACGGCGACTGGTGCGTACCGTTATGGGAGTGTACCGGGGACAGGATAAGGAGCCTACCTGTATTGCCAACGACCGGGACGAGCAAAAGTTGGGCGAAACAATGACCATAGCTTTGCAGGTTAATTCTAGGCTTAATAAGCTAAATGAAATAAATGGCCGACTGTTTGAGGAATTTTTGATCTCCGGATCGGCCTTTTCCAAAGAAACATACGGCTGGCGCCGGGATAAGCTGGATTGCTGGACAGATATTGTAAGCCCTAACCATATCTTTTTTGATGGTGCCTTTAATGATATACGGCATTGGGATCTTACTATGATAGGCGAATTGCACGACATAAGCTTCGATTCACTTTGTACCACCTTTGCACATACCCCACAGCAATACAAAGAACTGAGCGATATATATCATTTGGCCAAAAACCGCAGCCTTATTCGCTCTTATATGCAAGACTTCGGAAAGAGTGAGCTAAGAAACATTGATTTCCTTGTCCCCTACAATCAAAGCCTATGCCGGGTAATAGAAGTATGGACCGTAGAACATAAGCCCCGCTATCGCTGCCACGACTTTCTAAATGGCGATGTGTACAAGGTGGAAGAATCCGATGTAAACAGCCTTGTGGCCGAGAACCAGGAAAGGCTTCAACAAGGAGCTGCCGAGGGCATACCGCAAGAAGAAGTACCCCTGATCGAGTACGAGTGGTTTATGGATAGCTATTGGTATTACCGCTTCCTTACACCCTTTGGCCATGTGTTGGATGAAGGAGAAACGCCCTATGCTCATAAATCACACCCTTACACCATAAAACTATATCCTTTCATTGATGGAGAAATACATGGCTTTGTGGAAGATGTAATAGATCAGCAGCGCTATGTGAACAGGCTTATCACTATCAACGACTTTGCCATACGTTCAAGCGCAAAAGGGGTGCTTCTGTTCCCGGAGAGCCTTTTGCCCGATGATATGAGCATGGACGATATTGCCGAACAATGGACAAAGAGCGATGGCCTTATTGCGTATAAACCAAAGCCCGGAGTGGAAGCCCCTAAGCAGATTGTCAACAACCTTACCAACATAGGAACCCATGAGATGCTTCAACTGATGATGAACCTCATGGAAGATACCTCCGGTGTTACCGGCGCTCTGCAAGGTAAACCCGGATTTTCCGGAACAAGTGGTGCTTTGTATGCACAGCAGCAGCAAAACGCATCCACGTCCTTACTTGACCTATTGGAAACATTCAGTTCCTTTATCATTGATTCAGCCACCAAGAAAGTAAAGAATATCCAGCAATTTTATACCAGCAAGCGCATCCTGAACATTGTAGGAAAATCTGCCTCCGAAGTAACGGAGTATGATCCTCAAAAGATCGGCGATGTAGAATTTGACCTTTCTATTGTTGATAGCGTAAATACCCCGGTGGCCCGCATGGCGGCCAACGAGATATTACTGGAGCTGTTCAGAAGCCAGGCTATTGGCGTTGAGCAGTTGTTGGAATTTGGCAACTTTGCTTTCTCTGATGGCTTGCTACAGAGCATTAAGGCCCAGAAAGAACAGATAGAAGAAGGCAAGATCCCGGAGAACGTATCACCCGAGCTTATGCAGCAAGTACAGCAAGGCGCCAATCCGGAACAGATTGCCAGATATAAACAGATGGTAGCGGGCCTTTAAGCCTTTTTGATAGCCGGAAGTACGCCGACATATCTTAGGTACATCTTTCGCTTTCCCTGAACAACACGAGCAGGCAATTTGTTATTTTCACCCCTATCAGGTGTCATATAAAAGCACTCCTTTATCATATCGTTAACCTGGGCTTTCTGTACTATCTTGCCGTAGAGCTTAAATTTACGGAATGCTTTGCGATTGATAACAATAAGCCTGTCATTTTCGTCCGGCATAACAAAATACCGGTCGTGAAGCGGGCTGTTTTTGTGCGCCCTGTCGGCCATCAATACAGCGTATTTGTAACGCAGGTTGAAAAACTGATAACGGAAGAAGTGAATAATCTTTTTCATGTGTTTGTTTATGTTGGTTATATAATGGCCGCCGATACCGGCTTGCGCTTTGCCGGCGGTCTTTCTTCGATAATACGGGGCAGGTCCAACTCATTAAAGCAGATATACAGCCCTATGGCCCTGGTCATAACCCTGTCGTCTTTCTTTCCATCTATGGCACCAAAGACCATGTTTGTCTTTTTCTCATAGGTTAGCATCTCATCACAGGCGGCAGATTCTTTTTCCACATAGGCTTTCTCATCTATCACCTGAATAAGGTTCATAATAATTGCCGGCTTAGTGCTTATATTGGTATGGAAGCCCCATTTTCTGGGCGCTCCCTCCCGGATATCTTCTGCCGAAGCTTGCCGGGCATACAGGTTATCATAGTGTTCAGCAATGATATCGAGCACATAAGGCGCTATATTACCATCCAGATCCCTTTCCTTGTCTTTTGTCTCCAGGGTGTTGCTTTCTATTACCAGCAGCGCATTACAATAGTACAGGGCCACTTGTGCCGCTTTCCAGGCCAGCAGGTCATGACGAATATGGCCATGCCATTCATAGACAACCTCCGGCTTATCCCCCTCCATCATCCAATAGCGATCAATAACAAGTATGTCCGAATAGTCGGCCTTGTCCCCCCGGCCACCAATATCCACTATTACCAGATAGCGATCAGACACCCGGATCTCCCTATCCACATCTACCCACATCTTGCCCTGTCCTCCTTCGTCCTGGACAAACTGAACATTAGAAAGCGCTTCCGGTCCTTTTTCGGCCTGTCCGCAGATTTCGCCTCTTTGCCAGGGTGGCTCGCAGGTCTTGCGCAGCTCCTCTATCTTGTAGTTGTCAAAGACCTTGCTACCTGAATGGGTAAAAGCTTCTACATCGTCCGTAGGATATTCGGCCTTCATATTGTTATGATCTTTGTAGCGGCGGCATTCCTGCATATACCAGTTAATGGCCTCCAACGTGGCGCCTTTCTCCCACAGCCACCAAAAGTATTTACCCATTGAAGCCTCACTTTGATCGTCTTTGTGAAGTATCAGATCGGAGGCAAAGCTTTCTATATCATCCAGGGGTAAAGAATATTTCTCAATCTCATACCAAGGGACAAACAGGCATTCCTTATCGCTCTCTCCCTCTTTGGCTCGCAGCCATTCTTCATGGAAGAAATTTCCGGTACCGTTTGCTGTCGATTCGTACACCTCCAGCGCATAAGGTACCCGAAGCTTACCAGAACAAGCGGCCCGGATAATCTGTTCCGGTGTTTTGTTTTCGGTTTTAGTCCAGAAAGCTACTTCTGTACAGTGTGTCATGGAGGAGTCCCCAGCTCTGGCTGAATCCGGCTTTTCGGCTGTGCCTATCTTTATCTTGCAGTTACGTTGCGGGATTATATCAATGTTATTTGCTCCCTCAAAGGGGCGCATCTTTACCTCCTTTACATCGTAAGGCTCTCCCTCTTCATGAAGCATCCATACAGGATAGTTCTCCATAAGCTTAGAAAACATACCACTTACTTCAATAGAGGCGTCCCGAAGATGGGCCACAATGATAGAGTTCCAACCGGTCTTATGGATAAGCTGGATCCAGCCCATATACATTTGCACAAGGGTAGATCCTCCCCATTGCCGGGCCTTAAGCAAGATAAGATAAATAGGCCTACCTTCCAGCCGCATCCTCTCCAGTTTCTCCAGCAGCCGGCGCTGTGGCCTGTTAAGGATAAAAGGAATATCTTCCCCACCTTCCTTGTTTTTTATCTTGACAAAGTAAACAGCCCAGAAACAAAAGTCATGGCGGCACCTTGTACGTATCAGCTCACGATTTATTCTCCCAAATGCCTGCATGTATTCGGCTTCATCGCCTCCATCTTTCGGGTGCTTAATGTTTAAGCTTTCTATAGCGGCCCTTATTGTCTTATGCTTACGGATATACCCAACAGTCGGCTCCCGCATCATTGGGAGCGGCACATATTGCGTTTTAATCATAAAGTCCGGTATAGTCAGAGCCACACGCTCCAGGGGCGCTCCCTCTCCGGTCATAGGATTAAAAGGCTGTTCAGCGTAGTAATTCCTTAGCCTGTTTTCATTAAGTATTTCATGTAAGGTCACAGCTGTAATTCCTTATTGGTTGATAAAATACCATAAACAAAAAGCCCAGGATGAAACAGGCCAGGTGTATATGCCCGGCCATACCCGGCAGTACATACCCTAAAGCAAGGGCAAAAACACAGGAGGCAGCCATGCGCCATGTTGTATTGCCGTAGAAGTTGATGCCCCCCATAGCGAACAGCGCTCCGGAAAGCCCCACCGTTGGAAGCCCGGTAAACGACTTTACAATGAAAGCGCCAAGAACGGCTATCACATATAATGCAGGCAACAGGATCCGGGAGGGTACCTGCCGGTCAGACAGCAACAGGAAGGCGGCATACATATTGCCGGCCAGGTGCCAGATAGTGGCATGGAAAAAAGGGTAGGTTAGGCAAGTCCACCAGGGCGAACCGGAGGAAAAACCAAAAGAAGAAAAGCTATTGAAGGTCAAAAGGTAAATCAAAACATGAACCGCAATTGTCGCTTTTTTCTCTCGAAGCATTCGTATATTCTCTTTTTTGAACGACATAATATTACTTTGGCCGATCCGGGAGTTAAATAAAACTCAGGCGCCGGCTGACATACCACCTGTTCCACAAGAATACAAAGCCTTGTTTCACCAGTTTTCTTTTCCAGGGCATCTACCCGTTTTTTTATTTCTTCAAACATGGCCCTTTTGCAGGGATTCATAAAGGACAGATCATTGCCCCGGCGCATCTCTGATACCACTATTGTAGCCCTTTCTGACGACACCCAGAAGCGCTTAGAAGGATGGTTTACAGTCCTTTTCAACACTTCGGGCTGATAGATTGGGTACGTGGAATCGGCCAGCATTTGTTTATACACGCAGTATAAATCCATATCCCGCTGATCCTGTAGCTCGAATGATCTGCCCTTTACGCCCATTGTTTTACCTAACACGCATTAAATTTAACGAATAGATCAGCACAGTCGGTTAATAGATAAAGTTTGTCCCTTGTTATAGCAAAGTACATTTGCTTTAAATAGATAAACTAAATTCATACACTATGGCAAAGGATATTGAAAAACAAGACGTTAAAAGCAAAAAGGATGCTTTTTACGCCCGGCAAAAAGAGCGCTATCCGGATTTGAACATTGAGGACGAAGAAGAATTGTATGGCCGTATTCTTGACGATTACGACGAATACGATGAAAAGCTGAGCGGACACAAGAAAAACGAAGAGCAGCTTGTCGGCCTTTTTAATAAAGATCCAAGGGCCGCTTCTTTCCTAATGCGCTGGAAGAATGGAGAAAACCCAATCGCTGTATTGTTGGCTGAATTTGGGGACGAGTTTAAGGATGCCCTGGAGGATCCCGAAAAGCTGGAAGAATTTACCAAAGCCCACGACAGCTACCTGGAGCGACAAATGAAAGAAAAGGAGCTTGGCGAGATGTCCGAAAAGAACATCGAGGGAACCCTGCAAGCCCTGGACGATGCCATAAAAGAAGGAGGCTATACGGACGAAGATGCTCAGGCAGCGTTTTCCTTGTTTGACAAGATACAATCCGATGCCATTGTCAATAAGGTGGACAAAGACACCTGGCTGATGTTCCTGAAAGGCATTACCCATGATCGTGAGCTGGAGGCAAAAACCCACGAGGCAGAAGTAAGGGGCCGCAACGCCAAAATTGATGCCGACAAAGTAAAAAAGGCACCCGAAAAGAAGATGCCCCCCTCAATTGGAGGACAAGGCGCTATATCGGGTAAAGCACCCATGAAAGATCTTGGCGCCCTGAACCGCTATAGTGGTGGGATGCAAAATATCTGGGAGAGAGGAAAATCTAAACGCTAAATTATTTATGCAACAATCTATTTTTTTAAACCATTTAAAACCCTTGTAAAGATGAAAAATTGGATGTTTAAACTGGGAGCATTGCTCATTATGATTGCGGCCACCTTGACAGGGGCTGTAAGTGGTGTGTTTATGGCCGATGCTACAGCCCTGGCTGATGGAGGCGTAAATGCAGGAAGGGTTGATGCCGGAGACGGAACAGAACGTGGTATAGCTTCTGTTACTACCGGCCAGGAAGCCGTAGATGAACTGTATATGACAGAGGTTGACGAGCGGATCACCAAGATACGCCCGATGAATACCCCTGTTTCGCAGATTAGTATGTACGCCAGAAAGCGTAAAGCCGAATCAATGGAAGTCAAGTATTACAGTATTGGCACCCGGCCTTTGAAAACGACTGTTTCTGTAGCTCAGGCTGCTGCTCAGACTACCGGTAACACTATCAAGCTGGCCGTTACTGACCAATCCATGTTTGATGTTGATGATACTATTCGTGTTGTCGGTATTAAAGGATATGATCAGGATAGCTCTAACGCCGTAAACGAAAAAGACCTGGTTGTAGCTGTTGCCGGATTCGCCGATGATGGTAATCCCAATGTATATGCTGTAAACGGATTGAAAAACGCATCCGCCGGCACGTACAACTTTATCCCTGCTATCCCGGAAGGCACCACGCTTATCCGTATGGGTAAAGCCTGTGCTGAATTGGATATCCAGGCCGCCAGCTATGTAAATATTCCTACCCCTGAAACCAACTACTGCCAAAACTTTATGATGCAGGTGGAACAATCCACCTTTGATAAAATCGCAAAGAAAGAGGTTAACTGGACTTTCTCTGACCTGGAAGAAGATTCTATCTTTGATATGAGGTTAGGACAGGAGGGTAGTTACCTGTTTGGCGTTAAAGGCAAACAGCGTCACCCTGTTAAAAAGAATAATGTTTGGTTTACCGAAGGCATCTGGTGGATGGCCGGAAAAGACCTTACTGTTGGAACCTGGGATGCCGACAAAGGTTGTGTTGTTGTTTACGATGATGAATTTGTGGATATTACCAAAGAATTGTTTACCGGTATTGACTCCGGAGATAAGGCAAAAGTGATGATCGCTGGTAGCGATGCGCTGGCTGCTTTCTCTAAAACCATTTCGGAAAAATTCATGTTGAAAGAACCACAGAAGTTCTGGGAAATGGAATTTACCGGCTTTAAAAGCGAATTTGGTACCATTAACGCTATTCATGGAGAAGTCCTGGATATGAACGGCATGAGCGATTGTGCTTTCATCCTGGACCCCTCTTTCCTTACCAAAGCCGTACATATTAGTTACGGCCGCAACGTACTGGACTTGAAAACCGCCGGTATTCGCAACTCGGAGGCTGTTGTTTTGCAGGAAGTATGCTGCTTGTATCTTAGAAGCGCAAAGGCTCACGCCCGACTGAAACTTACTCCCGAACCCGAAGCACCTGTTGTTGTACCTGATCCCGATGCTATTGAGGCCGCAGAAGCCACTTTGACCTTCCTTGCTACTGATACCGCTCCGGTATATGTCGTTGTTGACTCCAATGTGGACGAATGGACTGTAGCCGCCGGATCCGGCGAAGATTGGTACACCGTTTCCAGACCGGCCGGAAGTAATGTAATTGTTGTCACTCCCTCCGCTAATGTTGGTGAATTGAGAACAGGAACCATAACCCTGACCGCAGGCGAAGCCACCGATACTATTACTGTATCGCAAGCAGCTAATGTATAGTAACCCACTAATGCACTCACCCGAAAAAGGGGCAGGGGACTCCCTTTTCCCTGTCCCTTTTTTTAATCTTTAATTCAAATGAACACAAAAACATACAGATCGGTTTCCCGTACACAGATAGGCTTTAATGTTACTATTAGAGGCTACCGGCGCCGCATATCCTTTTACCCATCCTCGGAAGGTTTCAGCTTGTACACCACATCCAAACCCGAAGAACAGCAGGCCATAGAAGCACATCCTGACTTTAATAGGAATTACACCCTGTTTGCACAAACGCAAGAACCGGTGGTTGTGCCTGAACCGGTAAAAGAACCGGCCCCAAAAGCCCCACAGGCTCCGGTTGTTAAAAGGAGCAAGCCTTTGGATCCTGTTGAGGAAGTAAAAAAAGAGCTTGCTGGCAAAAGCAAGCAGGATATTGTTGAGGCCATGACCGTAGCTACCGAGATAGATAGCTGTCCGGCCGCCGCGAGTTATTTACGCAAAAAAGGCTATGCCGGCCCTTACCTTCGCAAGAAAGACGAGATCAAAGCAAAAGCCCTGGAGATGAAAATATCCTTTCCTAACCTGATTTAACCATGCCTAATTATCCTGTAAGCAATCTTATCAGCGAGGTGCGCAAAGCGCTGGATGAAAATGCCGCCGCCGCCACCTTGTTCACAGAGGGAATAGAAACCCTTCCCCTGGATGATATCATCACCCAAAAGCTCCCGGAGGCTGCCAGGATAATTGTTCAGAAGGCGCCCCGGCACATGGTGGACTTTTACGGCACATTCGGGGGGCCCATAACTTGGGACTTCAATAAGAATTACGGATATATTGCCCTGCCGGCAAATTTTCTTCGCTTTGGCGTATTTAAAATGTCCAACTGGGCCGGGCCTGTAGCATTGGCGATCAGCGATACAGATCCACGATATTTCATTCAGTCTGCCCGCTTTGAAGGCATCCGGGCAAGCGTTTACAGGCCGCTTTGCGCTATCACCATGATTGAGGGCACAAAGGTGTTACAGTTCTTCGGCACAATACGAGGCGATGAAGCTACTATACAGACCGGCAAATACGAGCCTGTACCAATCATTGATAATAACACTCTAACCATAAGCGCATGGCTAAGATCACCTGTTATTTATTATGCTGCTGGCTTAACAGCATCTACCATTGGGCAAGACAAGGCAGCACAAAATTTACTCAGTATTGCAAACGAATTTATTACAGGATAATGGCAGTAGATATACATAATTTAGGCTCTTTTGCTACCGTTGGGGATGTTTATAAGAAATACCCCGATGGAGGCTCTATAGGGGATTACTTTACCCTTAATGGGGATGAAGAAACAAAGTACTATTGGAATCCGGTATATAAAACCTGGGGTGTAGAAGATGCCCCGGCGCCTCCCACTCCCGAAATTGAGGCCGGAGCTATCCTGAACGTGGATGCCCGGTACCCGCTTGAAACAGGTTATTACCAAATCAGCGATGAAGATGCGCCTAACTATGCTCCCTCTGTTGTTCCGGCAAACCTTAGAGTAAAAAGCCTTATCCTAACTTTCCTTGAAGGAATAAATCGGCCGGCAGCCTATCAGTTCTTTGGTGCTTCGACAACAGACTTTGAAGATAAGGACCGCTGGAAAAAGATGGCCTACTTTGCTGATATTCACTCCATGTCTCTTATATCGGAAACGATACAACTCTCCTCTGCCACTTGGAATGCTTCTAAGGAATATGGAACAGCTACAACGCTGGCCGCCGCCACCGATGCCTGCCCGGCAGATGTACGGAAAATGGGGCTTAACATTATCCTAAAAAACAGCGCCGGCAAATGGGAAGCCTGGCAGTTCATCGGGACAAATATCCTTGCTCAGTTTGAAAATGTAGCCTATTGGCAAAGAATTGACACAGCGCAGCACGACTTTATAAACCTTACGGAAAAGGTGCCGCCAACGGAAGGATATTACCTTATG
>Ga0116183_1001808_pt1 | contig 23720 bp, 18 predicted proteins | sample AD_UKC078_MetaG_FD_89753 | JGI IMG/M metagenome (GOLD analysis project Ga0116183, IMG submission 89753) | Active sludge microbial communities of municipal wastewater-treating anaerobic digesters from USA - AD_UKC078_MetaG | ecosystem: Engineered > Bioreactor > Anaerobic > Digestate | place: USA... | reverse complement strand
AATTTACTATATGGCCAGTGAGCTTACTCATGTATTCACGAAGATATTCATTACGCACGATACTGACAGTGTCAGGGTTGTATCGGTGCATGTAAATCAAGACATTGAAACTACCATCAGGTGAACTGAACATCCAGTAGATAGGCCGCTTCTTATACCGTTGGACATGATCATTGTAGAAGTCCTTAAGGAAGTACTGGCGAATATCCTTTCCAATGGCTTGTTCAAGGAACTTAAGATTGGCTTCGAAGTGATTATCACCAAAGGTAACACGCAAGAAACGCCTGAAACGAGAGACGATGTCATCTGCAAACCAATCACCATCCAGAATCGGAATTGCGTTGTTTTTGTCTGCGGGGAACGAAGACTCGGGGACAATTCGTTTATAATCCTCATAAGTATCGCCTTGGTTAGCCAAAATTAAGCCAGGCTTATCCAAGGAGTACCTGCCAAACATACAGCCAACTGCATAGCTGATGAACTCTTTCATGGTGTCTGCAAGGAGCAAAGCTTCAAGCTCTTCATCACTCTTGTTTCCGCGATAGCGATAGCGTGGATTACATGTGAGGGTGATTTCTTCCAGAGGAACTTCAGGAGTCAATTCTTCTTCCAATCCATAAGATTCTATAAAAATGCGATTGTTCTCTTCTTCAAGCCCTTTCATCTTCAGGGCCATATCTTTCCAATGAGAACGAAGTAATGTGTACGTTGCCGAGAGTATATTAGCACGATAAGAAGGTTCAAGTAGGGGCAAAGAAGTGAAATCCCACGAGGTTTCGCAGGAATCCCAGTCTAATTTGGACACTCTAATCAAGTCTTTAACAATATTTTTTCCTTTATTCACTAGAGTCCAAGGAAGAGTTTTTATGATCTGAGGAGTAACATTAAGAGTAGGGTTTAAGATTGCAATCAACTGCTCCACAACTTTTGAATTTAAGAATGCTAAACCAATTGTTAAATCCTCTGGTGCTCCAAAAAGAGCTAAACCAGCAGAATCAAAAGAAAACCTATTATCATAATATCGAAAACTAGTTTTACCAGAGGCAATCTTTGACCACCCTACGTGTTCGGTGAAATATTGTTCTTTTCCATCATGTCGGAAACCTAAGTTGTTTTGCATGGCCTTAATTGATTCAGTAGAATACTTTAAAACATAATCCTGATTTCCAATCCATCTTCTAAATGCCCCCCCCTTATTGTGAGGCACATAAATGTATAACCTATTAGCATTCTGCCTAATACCAGATATACTTACTTCTGGCCAGAAGAGAATAAATCTATTGTTATCTCCTGTTGAGATCCCTGCTTTAATCAAGAAAATATCTTCGAATTTGGTTGGAGTTGAAAAGCTAGTGGCTAATTTATTACTAATCCAATACGCAATCGGGCTCCCTGGAATTTTCTTGAATTCATCTGCTGATACCTTAAAGAACCATCCACAATTAGGATTGCTTAAAGCAAGTTTGAGGTCCTTTGCTTTTTCTTCTTCTGACTTTCCATCGACCAAACGCAAGAATATTCCTGGCTTGTTTTCGTAATGAGGGCTCTTTATTACAAATCCGGTTGTCGACACAACTTCTCCACCAATACTGTCAAATGCTCTGGTCCCGAGATGTGCCATAGACAGGATGGTTGTGCTATCGATCAGATGTTCCCGTAGCTTTTCATAGGAGGAGAGGAACATCCAGCTTTGCATTGTGATCATCGCTACATAGCCATGCTTCACAGCCATCTGCAAATTGCGTTCAATAAACATCGTACACAAATCGGATTTGCTGTTTGGGTAATTGCCCTTGGAAAAATCAGCTAGTCTTTGGTTCGCATTGCCACCCATATAAGGCGGGTTAGTGACTACCACATGATACCGTTGGCTCAAATATTCAGCCTGTTCCAAAGCCTTGATTATGCCATCATGCACATCAACCTGAAAGAATTCATCCTTGAGTTGCTTCATCTTGAATTCTTCAATATAGGCACTTGGGTCTTTCTCTTCAGGGATAATAAGAGAGCCGAAAAGTTTGGCATCTTTGAATTGTCTTATCGTCGTCAATACGTCAAGGGTGAATGAATCTCTTCCAACATGCTTGATGTATTCCGATAGCTCCGCCTCATCAATATCTATGTTCTCGAGCACCATGACATTGGGCTTAATTTCTCTTGCTAAAAAGCTCCTGCTCTTACCTCTTGCCTTCATCACCAAGGCGAAAGATGCAAGGTCTCCTGCCCTCTTGTCGATTTCGATGCCATAGAGGTTACTCTGTAGGATGAGGATTGGAATTTGAACTGGATCGTATCCTTGCTCCTCGTAGATTTCATAGAGGAGGTCGAAGGCATACGTCAGCATGTGCCCTGAACCGCAGGCAGGGTCACATACCTTGATCTCCTCGGGCTTGTTGATCCTGAGGTAATCCGTCTCCTCTTGCTCGGGCTTGATGTAGTACTCCATCTTCTCGATGAGTCTTGATCTGGGATTGTTGAGCATCCAGAGCCTGCCCAGTGAATTGTCCAGGAGATATTGGACTATCCAGTGTGGGGTGAAGAGCTGTGTCGCTGCAGGGATATCCCTCGCTCCCGCCTTCTTACCCTTCTTGAAGCCAGCAAACACCTCATCCTTTCGCTCACTGATGTAGAACTGATAGAGCCATCCAATTACCTCTACATCCTCACAAGCCTCTTCGGTCATTGCAGTCCTGCAGTCGGCCAGTACAGAATTGACAGCAAGCAGATCAGAGGGCAATAGAAGCTCTGTGTAGTCTGCAATCTTCTCAAAGAGGAATTCCATCGACTTGGCCAAGGCGTTGCAGTAGGAGACCAACAGGATGCGATACGCCTCTCCCTGGGCATCACGGCTCTGTACCCTACCGGCCAAGAGGTCGAGGACTCGCGTTCTCCTCCTTTCGTTAACTACACTGCTGTCAAAGACACCGCTCTTGGCATTGCTGAGAATCTCAGGCTGGATTTGGTTGATACCGGGAGATACCACCCCGACCTTGTTGTAGTGGTTCACATCCATGAAGCGAAGGGCACAGAAGCGGTTGAACCACGTATAGGCAACCTCATCAATGACGACATCCTTTCCCTTCTTCTCGATTTCACTTTCGAGTTTCAAGATTGCCTGGGGCTGTTCTCTCCGGGCAAGGCTATCGAGGGCGAGCACTACCTTAAGTTGTGCCCCTACTTGATGCATCAAGTCGGTTCGTGCTTTCTGTGCAAATGCCTTCAAGGCGGTGGTATCCATCAGTATTTTCCTTTCAAACTTAACTACACAAGGATGTCATGTTCTTTTGCAAGCTCATCCAACAAGGCCTTCCGAAGTAGCTCTATGTACTCATCCACATCCTCGCTTGTAGTGAGCATGGGCTTGGTGTAACGAACATCGACCTTTCCGATCGGCTTGTGTCTTCGTGCCGGCTTTTCTTTTGTTGGATATGGCCCTTCAGGAGAGCGCACCATACCCCACTCTTGGACTTCAACCACAAGTGATGGATAGGTTTCATCTTTGAAGCGAGTAAACTGGTCATTCAACTCAGCAATTTGGGATGTGTCCCGCATGTTCTTCTGAGCTCTTGTGAACTTCTCTTCTACCTCTACTCTTCTCTCATCGTCAAGTTCTCCAAATGTGGGCATCGTCTGAAGTTTAGTCTTCAGGTCAACCAGCGCCTTGTCCTTCTCGTCGATCATTCTCTTGAGCTGACGTTGTATCCGACCTTCAAGACTCTCGTGTAGATCCTTGACTGCGTTCATACGGTTGCCCCTGAAGCAGTTCGGGTCCATGAGAATCTGCTCCAACTTTGAAGCCTCATCTTTTGCCACCTGTTGGAGGTTGTACGAATTACGTTCGAGAAACTCTTTGGCGCTCTGGTAAATCTGCCTTTGGCTTCCTGCCATGAATGCAAGGATCGGGTTGACTGTACTGTCCATCAACTCAGGAAGAGCATCTTCAAAGGAATCGATATTGTCGTAGTACCAGTCGTAACTCTTGCCTCTCAGGCCTCTGAGCATCTCCATAGCTGGTTCCAGTTGTGACAAAAATGAAAATACGTACTGTTCCCGCAGGATCGAGTCCAGGGAGCGTAGTAGATCATTCACAGCAGTCTCAAAGAGTAGACCGACTCCTTTTGCTTCAGACATTGTAACAGGCTCGTGGAATGTATCGGTATACACCTGCTTTAGTCGGTTGATCAGCTTGAGGGGAATGTCACGAGCTGGCCTCAGCACCAATCGTGAGTAGTTGGTGGAGTTATTCAACGCTGTTACGAGAGTTTGTTGATCAACGGGTCTGGAATCGAAAGATATCTCTATCTTGGCAAGGCCATACAACCTGGCTACCAAGCAGACCACTGCAGACAGTGGCCACCCATATGGCATTCGCTCATACGTGTTGAGCAGCGTCAGCACTGTGGTATTGATCCCGTTAGTGGAGTTCAGGTTGATCGTGGCAAGCAACTCGTTCTCACCCACCGAGAGTTGGTCAAACAAATCACTTTGTGATCGTTTGCCATCCTCAATATACTTGGCAACCTCATTTTGGTAAAATTTCTTGGACCCTAGCATTGCAAGGTTGGGATATTTGCTTTGGATCAAGCGCTGGAACCCTGTAGCGATGCGAGTTTTGGCTTCCGCTTGCCTACAGACAACATCATCTCCAGAGACATACATCGCGGCCTGTCCCAAAAGCTCATTAGCTCGCCTCTTGATCCATTCAAATCGCTCCATGTTCTGCCGACTTTTCTCTTGGATTAAAAGGCTCTCTTCGCTACTGCGTCCCCGTGAGTTGTTCTGCATGACAAAGATCTCGGTTTGCAGATACATGCGGTTCTCACGATAGAAATCATCGTCCTCGGGAATGCTGACCACAAGATCATTGTCATTGAGGCTCATGACCCTCAGATTCTCAGGGATTTGATTGTCAGTTCGAATATGAATTCCAAGCTCATAGGTTCTACCATAACTAAGTCCATCAACTTTCTTGGTGAATGAGAAGTCCTGATCATTCTCCTCATAGCGGAATTTATTCTGAGATAGGGCTACATCGAAGAATATTTTGGACATCTGCCCTGTTATAGCCTCAACATCGAGATCGGTGTTCTTGATCTCTGCTTCGATATCACGCTCTTTATCAGTCAGGTACTCGAAGATGTTGTCCGTACGCTTGATGTATGTCTGCTGCTCCAGCGTAGCCAGGGACTCCTCTACCCTCTTTCTCAATGCCTGGATGTCTTGGTTAAAATCTTCGATCATCAAGACTGTGATATTGCGTGGGGTGGTCTGGAACTCCTTGACGTATTTAACCAAGAACAGGACTTTGAGCACATCCTGGGTGAACGTATTGGGTAGCTGCCGTTCTGCTTGGGTAACCCCCTGGCGTACCGTTGACTTGATATCGTCACGGATACCCTCGAACATCAGGTTGAATGGGGCGACATGGCCGACCTCCTCCTTGGCGATTCTCTTCACAACCTCTTGGAAGACCTCCAACATCGACCGCTCTCCCACCGACTGATATTGGCCGGTGAACGCATCGTGCTTTGAGAGGTTCTGGATTGCTGACTGGAACAGGGTGACCTGGTAGGGTGCAAAGGGATAGGTGTTGACGAACTGCTGTCTATTCTCATAGCCCTTGTATTTCTTCGCTCCATCAGGGAAATCAAAGAGGGTCTTGAAGTTATTTTGGTGATTTGAGAACACCGGATCGAGTACATCCTTGCCATCATCGTTCTTGGCAAGCAGGCGAAGTCGGATGACCTCATCGACGTTCGCACTTGAAAGGTTCACTTTGGCCTTGAACCGCCCCTGAATCTTGGAGAAGTCATGGCCAGTCTGCTTGGTCATCTCACCAAGGATGCTTTCCATATTTTGTTGAGAGGTGACGAAAATCCATGCCCTATTCCCGGTCTTTGTGGCCAGGCTCTCGGCAATCGTCTGCAAGTCGGTCATAAGGCGCACATCGTCTGCGATGTACTGGCCTACCTCATCGACAAAGAAGTTCAGCCTGAACCCCTTCTCTTGCCTCTTGATGTAGTCATTGACCAAGTTGGCAAAGTCTTCGATCGACATCGCATAGTCGTTTCGGTACCGATCAAGTATCGTTATCGCCTCTGCCTCCGGTGTCTTTGTGACTTCGCTGTACACCTTGCCGATGCTACGCTTCCTCAGGTGGGGAGATCTGCGGTCGTCTTCCCACTGCCGATTCATGAGGGAGATGTATGTCTCCTTGAACTGGGTGAGCATGCCTTGGTTATCGAGATCACGCTCAAATTGGGCTATGTAGCCGAGGTTCCCGTAGTAGCCACACATCTCATCGAAAATTTTCACAAAGGTTCCGAGGAGCGTCTCCGTATGATCCTTGCTCATCTTGTTCGCCTTCTGGGCGATGTTGAAGAGGATGCTCTTTGAGGGGATGGTGCATGCTTTCTCGAGGTTGGCCTTGAAGAGAGGATCATCGGTCACCTTGGCAAGGAAGAGGTCGAGCGTCTTCTGGTTTTCTATCTCTCGATTCTCCAAGAGCAACGCCAGCATCTTCAGCAAGTGAGATTTACCAGACCCAAAGAAACCGGATATCCAGGCTCCATTGACTACTTTGTTGTTCAGATAATAGTCGAGAACTCTCCCAAGGGATTTATGTACCTCGGCGGTGATGACGTACTCCTCCACCTCTGTGAGCAGACTTCGCTCGTCGTCAGCCTTGATAACCCCGTCGATATGCCGGTCAACTGGCTTGAGAAAGATATCTTTAATAGTCATGCCAACCCTCCTGGTCATGGTAAGTAGCGGAAGATATTGAGTGCACGGTAGTACTTGCCGTCGTTCAATCGGTTAAAGAGTTTGAGCATAGCTCCTGTATGCAAGGTTTGGATGTATTTCCCGGGAAAGAACATTACAAGCGGGAACCTATGGACATAGGTAGGAAGGTTCTCCAGCAGTGCATGAGTTCGAACATAAGGGTAAACCTCTCCAACCCCGGTAATGAAAAGGACATCAAAGTCCTTGTCTTTGGTCTTATCGGAAATCTGGGTCGGTAGTTGTGTCTCCGCATCAAAGGTACCGAGGAAATCCTCTAGCAACTGATCTTTGGGGAATGCGGTTTCTTCTTCTCTCACAACATCCCATAGGCCGCCTTCGCTTTTGAGGATTTCAATGCAGAGGTCATAGAGATTAATGTGACGAACCCGTATTCCACGCTGGGCAAGCCGGATATCGAGGCTCTTGACCGCTTTGTACATTTCGTTCGTTTCCTCGACCTCAAACTCACAGATGAAGAACGGAGCTTCATTTCCGAGCCCTTCCATCGCTTGAAATGATTTTGAGGAGATTGTGTCGAGCAAGAAATCAAAGCGCTCATCGAGAGGTCGACCTTCATACTCAAATGCCATAGGAGCCCCCTTGCGAGTCGAGAGTCGTGAACAGGCTCAGCTGGGATGAGTCGGTGGCGATAATCAGGTCATGCACAGCGCTGCTGAGCACAACGTTGTTGATGTGGTTGTCCTTGCTGATCAGGCTGACTTCACGCATGATCCTGAAGACTACGGATCGAAGCTTCTCCTTCGTCAGGTTGCTGATACGTTCCACCTCGGGGTGATCGACTCTCTTCTGGGCCCAGAAGAGGTTGAAGTCATCGTTGGTGACTCGCTCCTTAAGCGCTCTCCAATGTCCTTGGACAATCTGCTGATAGAAGTCTCTGATAAACTCATACCGTCGGCAGATCGCCAACCAAAGCAGATGACGCTGATCCTGGTCATTGCCAGTGCAGAAGAGCTGCATCTCCTCCTCGCTCATTTGCCGTATGCGACTTATAATCTCATTCAACAGACGCTTGGAGCTGCTCGCCATCCGGGTCTGGAACAAGTTCTCCTTGAGGATGACATCACGTACCTGGTCCCAATCATGAGAGAGAAGATAGGCATTGGCTACAATGAGCGATTCATGGAGATTCAATCCCCCCAGGGAAAACGACATCACATATGGTTTTTCAAGTGTCATTTAAAATTTCCTTTGCACTATTCAACAATATGGGATGAACCAAAGGCCATCCCACTAAGCGAGCAACACTTCTTCCTCAGCGCTTTGACAGGTAGAGCCAACCCTCTACGGCTGTACGCTTATTATAGCGTTGAATGGCAGGAGGTCAACAAAAAGCAGTATGTAGCACTGTATAGCACTGGGTGGGTTACTACATAACTGTGGTAAATGATGATAACAATGTGTTAGATGAGCTATAAGAAGAAAAACAAAGGGCACACATTACGTCCAGTAACGATCCGGAGCAATCAAACGAAAAGATACTTCATCAGTCTAAATCATGACCACTCCCCCAGAAATCAATGCGATATACAGTTTCACCCTCATTTAGAAGGTAGGTAAATATCAGTTCCATGGTCTCTCCCACCTTGAGAGATGTTTTGACATACGTATTGCTGTAATCAGCAATCAATCCATTTGTCAAATACAATAAACTCTGACCGTATATGCTGCCCAGATCGATGTCATTATCATTTGTAACATCAACCTTAACTGTGTACTTCCAGAGTGAAGACGTATCTGACTTCGCCAAGGAAGAGTCAGTTATTGTGAAAGAAAAATCGTGGTAACCTTGGAAATACCGCAGATCAGATGATGAAATATTGTGATATTCAGTAGCCTCGACAATTTCTAATTCATACCCTGTCGCATATACTCCGTTCACTGCTAAGGAAGATATCCATAATGGAATATCCTTTCCGGGCTCTATGGGGCCGCAATACTCCGTATACGTTTTAAGATGATTGCCATGACTGTCCTTCAGAATGACTTTGGCTTTAACGTTGTTCTTAAAGAACTGGGAAGAGTTCTTTATAGTACCGTAGATTTCGAGGAGATTCCCTCCGATATACCTTCCATTGCTTCTTGATATGTAAAGACCATCAATAGAATTTGTGCTAAAAAAACCAGAATAGGAGGAGAGGTCACATCCACTGAGTAACACACTTAGAATAATCAGTACCAACAGTAAGTTTTTCCTCATATCGGTCACTACCTCAATCAATATTGTACCACGTCTTAGCGTAGTTTATTCTTCTTTTCTATGAGCCATCAAATCCAGACCTTATTTTTGTTATCCCCTCTTACTGTATTGTGTTTATTGACCCTAAAAGGGTATGCAAAAGGGTATGCAAACCCTATCCGCATGGGGGGTAAACATGAGTAACAGCGAGTAAAAATAGTTTCGATTAAGTATTTACATTTTCTTATAATGATGTAAGATATATTAAAATAAAGTTGCTAATAGCTGAGTATATCAAATTGCATTTTGGCAATAAAATCAGCTTCTCTGGGTGGAAACTGAGCACTCCCCGATGGATTACCAGAATGTACTGATGAATCTGATTGCTGCAAAAGCAGGAGGAACGGCTGCCATTGTCAGGATTCCTTGGAATGATGCAGTACTTGCAAAGCGAGTCCTTGAAATGGGTCCGGAAGGAATCATTTTCCCGATGGTAAGTTCCAAGGAGGAATGTGACAGGGCTATCGCTGCAACCTTATATCCTCCATTGGGCAACCGTGGATTTGGTCCCCAGCGAGCAGTTGGCTATGGATTGAAAAGTGCAGACGAGTACGTTAAGAAAACAAGTCAGGAAATGATTCGCATTATCCAGGTTGAGACAGAGCACTGTGTAGAGTATGAACTGGACAAAATGCTCGATAATCCTTGGATTGATTGTGTAATGCTGGGGCCTTGTGATTTGGCTGCTTCCATCGGAAAACTCCCTGATATTACTTGCAGTGAATCAGTCAGGTTGCAAGATAAAGCTTTGAACAAGATTCGGAAAGCTGGTAAAAGTGCGGGAACCTCAATAGGCAGCACTGATCAACGATGGATTAGATCCTGGTTTGATCGTGGTGCAAATGTAATTAGTTGTGGTACTGAAACCGCTCATATAATAAATGGTGCAAGAAACACACTTCAGATGATAAGGGGTGAGTTATTAACATCCGATGAGGGCGGAATGGTATGACAGATCGGAAAAAGGCTTTGCTTGCAACCCTACAGGCAACCAAATTGCTTTGTGTCATACGAATCAGGAGTAATGAGAGTCTGGTACCTTTGATGGAGGCTTTGTATCGAGGAGGTGTCAACATTATTGAGATTACCTCGACAACACCTAGATTTGACTTGCAAATCCGAGCTATACGCGAAGCTTTTTCTTCCAGACCTGATTGTTTTGTGGGAGCTGGGACAATTCTCACAAAGAACCAAGCTGATCTTGCAGCACAGGCAGGAGCCGATTTCTTGGTAAGCCCGATTTTTGATGAAGAGGTTTTCGAACACTGTAAGTCTCTAGGATTGCCTGTCATGCCAGGTTGTATGACTCCTTCGGAATCATATAGGGCATGGAAGGCTGGCGCTGATGTCGTGAAAGCCTTCCCAGGTCTGGTCTGTACTCCGCAATGGTTTTCCGACATCCGTGGGCCTTTACCCATGATTCCAATGATGCCGACCGGGAATGTAAACGAAATTACAGCACCTCAATATATCAAGGCAGGAGCAATCGCGGTCGGTGTCGGCAAGGCATTGGCGAGCGAGGAAGAAATTCTTGCTCATGATTGGGCTGCAATCGAGCAACATGCCAAACAATATGTTGAACTGTTGTCACAGTGTTAAGGGGATGTTGGGATGAATGCAAAAGGATTGGTTTGTTTTGGTGAATTGATGATTCGTCTCCAAGCCCAGGGTTATGAAAAGCTGGTGCAATCCAACCTATTTGAAGTGAAATTCACTGGAGCAGAAGCCAATGTCGGTGTGTCTTGTGTGAACTACGGTTTACCTTCCTATGTAGTAAGCCAGGTTCCGGATCATGATATAGGACAAGCATGTATCAATTATCTCAGGAGATATGGGCTGGATACCTCTTTTGTCAAGCGCGGAGGCGATCGATTGGGAATTCTCTATACGGAAACTGGATATTCTCAACGGGCAAGCAAAGTAATCTACGATAGGGCGAAAAGTTCTTTCACTGAATTAGAATTGGGATTCTCTGATTGGGAAGCCATCCTTCAAGGAAAAAGTTGGTTCCATTTTTGTGGGACTGCTCCAGCTCAGGGTGAACGAGTTAGGAAAACTTTGCTTTTCGGTCTCCAAGTAGCAAAGGCAAACGGTTTGACAGTGAGTGTCGATTATAATTACCGTAGCAAATTGTGGAGCCGCAAGGAAGCGCGTGAAACAATGGAAAGTCTTATGCAATTTGTGGATATCGGAATTGGAAATGAAGAAGATTGTGAAGCTATGTTTGGCATAAAGGCGCATGGGAGTGATTTCTCCAAAGGTTTGGTAAACACTGCGTCCTATGAAGAAGTGGCTCATACAATGGTCGAACGTTTTGGCTTGAAATACCAAGCTATCACTCTTCGGGAAAGTATATCTGCAAGTCAGAATGGATGGTCTGCTATCATCAGTGATGGGCACACGAGTTTTGCGAGCCAAAAGTATGATGTACTTATAGTTGACAGGATTGGAGGAGGGGATTCCTTCTCTGGTGCTCTGATTTGGTGCATGTCTGAGAATAAGGATTTGCAATTCGCCATTGATTTTGCTGTTGCCGCGTCATGTTTGAAACAAACCCTTCCGGGGGATTTTAACCTCGTCTCAAAGGATGATGTTCTTGCGCTGATGCAAGGCAATGCGACTGGACGAGTTCAAAGATAAGGATAAACCTATGATATTTGATTCCGTGGATAAACTGCCATTTTATCTTCAGCATCTCCCATCCCTTCAAACAGTGATGGATGTTTTGGGCAAGGTTGACTTGCTCGAATCTTCTCCAGGTTTCCACAACACTGACAATCCATTGGTGCGCTACAATATCATTGATTATACTTCGGTAGATGTAAGAAATCCTTTGGAAATTCATCGTCGAGAAGCGGATGTCCAAATTGTATTGATTGGCGAAGAGCTAGCTATTACTGCGCCTAGATCAGAATCAGTAAATGCTGGGCCATATGATGAGCAAAAGGATGCAGCATTTTTTGACTGTGAAGCCACTATGCAAATGACACTAAGGCCAGGCTTGTTTGCTCTCTTTTTTCCAGGGGAGCCTCATCGTGGAAATATTGTACTTAAACAACCTACAGTATGCCGGAAAGTAGTCTTCAAATTGACAATGACCTCAGAATAATCGTTCACAGATAGATTTCGGATTCTCATAATTTGCTGTTTTGTATTCTTTTAACACTATTTTTATTGACAAAAATTCTGTTATCGCTTCAACTGATAGTATTATTTTTACTTGAGAAGGTTGGGATTCAAGATGCAAAAGAAGTCGTTTATTGTGTTTGTTTTATTGGCTTTGTTATCTTTGCTTATCAGCTGTGATATGTCCATGGATAGTAGTGCGCTCTCCCGCAGCATGTCAGCAAGTACTGAAGATGCATCACGCAAGGTTGAAAAAAGCGGTGCTCCTGCAAGTTTTACTGCGACGGTGAATGTCTATCAGCAACTGGGCAGTGTGGCAACCGAGCACAAAGGCAACAGCAACCATTACAAGACCGTTGAGGAGACCTTGCAAAGCTTTGCCTACGGGCCGTATGGTGGAACCATCAAATCCGATTGGCCTTTGCTCAATGGCAAGAATGTCATCATGAACAATGTGACCAACTACAATCTCGATCCGGTTTCCGGGGCGATTTCAGGTTCCAACCATAGTGTAATCCAGGTTGTCGATGAGGCTAAGCAGGTGGTAGCAGTGCTTCAGGCAAACGGAACGATCGATGGCTCATTGCTTGGTGCTGAGATTTCGATGAACTGGACGCTCAAGGAAGTCCTGGGCAAGAAGATCAACGCACGAGGCAAGGTAGGAGGACTCTTTACTTGGGCTGTGTTCAATGATGAGACAATGTCCTTGGAATATATCCTTCCCAACGGAACATTCACCCTTACGGGAACGTACAACTAAACGATTTCGGACAGAAAATAATGAGGACTGTTGTGCTGTTACAACAGTCCTCCGTGTTTCGATCACCAAACTCTACTGGATTTAGTAGTTGACCAGGTTATAGGTTTCGATTGCCTTGTTGATGTCCTTGGCCATTCCGTTGAGTGTGGCTTGTGGATCCAATTCATTGTTTGCAAGTCGGGCAATGTAGTTCTGTACAATCTGGCGGGCTTCGGAGAACACGCTCAGCAGGGCACCGGCATACTGCGGAGCAGAGCTATGCAGCTGGTCGATGGCTACCTGGAATTGAGGATACTTTGCGATGTTTTCCTTGAAGGTTGCTGTCTGGGCTGCAGCAACGGTTACGGGGAAGTAACCGGTCTTGGCATTCCAGAACGCCTGCATCTCGGGAGAGACCATGAACTTCAGGAATTCCCAGGTTGCATCCTCTCGCTCCTGCTTGCCGGTATCCATCATCCACAAGCTTCCGCCGCCGACCGATACACCACCGACGTCATTGCGGTTGATGGACGGGAAGTAGGCAACGCCGATCTCAAACTTGTCACCGACGTTCAGAAGCAGGGACTTGAGTGCTGCAGTGGATTCGGGAATCATGCACACATTACCGGAAATGAAGGCTGCCTTGGCATCATCATTGCCCATGTTGAGGTACGGGGAGATTCCTTCCTTGAGGATTTTGTCCCAAACTTTTATGATCTGCAGACCGCCGCCGTTGGTGTCGAATTCGACTGCGGTGGCGTAGTCTTTACCACGACCATTGTTGTTGTTCACATAATGCAGACCCATCTTGCCGATCCATTGTTCAAAGAACCAGCCGTAGTTGCCCATGCCGTAGCCATAGCGCTTGACCGTTCCATCGGGATTGACGATCTTCAGCTTCTCGGCGATCTCATAGATGTCCTCGAAACAGGTGGGAACCTTGGTGATTCCAGCTTCTTCGAAGGCTGTCTTGTTGTAATACAAGAGCGGGGTGGAGCTGTTGAACGGCATGGAATACAGGGTGTTGTCAACGGTGTAGTAAGCAGCGATATTCGGCTCGATCTGGCTGATATCGTACTTGTCTTTTTCAATGTACTCTTGTACAGGAAGAATCCAGCCGGAGTCGATCATGTACCGGGTACCGATATCGTACACCTGGATGATGTCGCAGGGATAGTTTCCGCCGGAAGCCTGGATCTTGGCGAATTCATCGTCATAGTTGCCCTGGAACTCATACTTTACTTTGATTTTCCCTTCATTTTGCTTGTTGAACTCATCGACCATCGATGCGAGTGCTTCACCGTTCACTCCTCCCATTGCGTGCCAGAATGTGATTTCCACCGGTCCTGCTGGTTTGGCAGGAGCTGCCTTGGTTGCTTCCGAGGCTCCGCCTGCGAAGAGGGAACCTGCAATCAAGAGACCGACGAGAATCAAACACAACGTTTTCTTCATTTCCTTTTCTCCTTTTATTGAAATACCATGGAATGAATCAGCCATTCCAGAAACACCTATATTCAGGGACGAAAACCTTCGATCATCCCTTCACAGCACCAGCCATCAAGCCGTTGATCAGCTGCTTGTTCATGAAGACGAAAATGCTCAGCGACGGTACGATGACAATGACAACACCGGCCATCATCAGGCCCAGGGAAACAGCATCGATGTCGTAAAGCATCGAGATGCCGATCTGCACCGTGCGGAACTCCCGGGAATTGGTCACCAACAGCGGCCACATATATTGGTTCCACGTATTCAAGAATACATAGGCTCCCAAGGCTCCGAGGGCGGGGCGGGAGAGCGGGACGACGATGCTTGTCAGGAATCGGAGGTTTGAGCAACCATCCAGCTTGGCGGCTTCATAGAGCTCTTTCGCGAATGTCAGGTAGTACTGCCTGAGCAGGAAAATCCCCATGGCGCTGGTAAGGAAAGGGAATATCAAAGCCCGGTAGGAGTCCAGCCACCCCCACTGTGCCATGGTCAGGTAGTTGGCGATGATCGTCACTTCTCCGGGGACCATCATGGTTGCAAGTACGGCAATGAATAAAATCTTCTTCCCCTTGAACTGGAGGAAGGAGAAAGCGAAGGCGGCCAAGGAACAGGTGACCATCTGTCCGAGCATCACCGTCGTCGATACGATGAACGAGTTGAGAATCATGCGGGGGAAGTTGTAGTACGGATTGGTGAACGCCTGGATATAGTTGGTGAACTTGACCGATGTAGGTATCAGGTGATTGCCATAGATCTCATCGGGTGGCATGACCGATATGGATATGGTGTAGAGCAAGGGTACGAGAATCACCAACATCAAAGGGATGTTCAGAAGAAAGCGTCCTGTATTTTGTAGTAGTCGTCTTTGTCGGGTGGCTATGCGCATCAGTAGTTCACTCCTTTCTTTTCAAATCTGAACTGGATGATGGTGATGACCATCACGATCAAGAAAAGAATGACCGATCTGGCGGCGGCCGCACCAAACCTGAAATTTCGGAATGCATCCTTGTAAATTGACCACACCATGACGTTGGTCGCATCGCCAGGGCCTCCCTCGGTCAGCAGCTTGATCTGGCTGAAAGATTGGAAAGCCCCGATAATATTGATGATTATCTGGAAGAACAGCGTTGGGGAGATGGAAGGGAGGGTGACAGAGAACACTTTTCTCCAATACCCGGCACCATCGACAGAGGCACTGTCATACAGCTCCCCGGGTACGTTCCTGAGGCCTGCACTGATGAATATGAAGTTGATCCCGCTGGTAAGCCAGATGGTCAGGCCTACAACCGATGCAAGGGCATAGCGGGAATCGCCGGTAAAGTTGATTTGTGTGCCCATCAATTGGTTCAATAGTCCGTTGGTGGGGTGCAGTATCATCTTGAATGCCATTGAGGCTGCAGCCGATGCAATGGCGATTGGCATTGCATATACAGCAGCAGAAAAGCCAGAGCCACGATACTTCTTCTCGGTAAGCAGGCTGGACGTCAAGCCGACGAGAAGGCCGCCCAATGCAACGGCTATGACAAACTTGAAGGTTACCGCCACACTCGACCAGAAAGAAGGGTCTTTGAACAGCGTGAGATAATTGTCATTGCTGGTAAATGCAACGAATATTTTTGCCTTGCCGGTTTTGTTGGTGAGGAACATGCTCAAGAATATGGTACGGAGAAATGGATAGTAGAGGAACAAACCGAAGATGATCAGGGCCGGGAGTAAAAACAGGTAGGGTTCAGATAGCGAGAGGAATTTTTTCTTCCTCAATGTCGGAATATTCGTTTTAACTGAATCTTTCATCGCATGCTCCACGTGTATCAAGGTATTCAACATAAAACCAAAGGGATGCGTACTAACTTGCCTGTCACTTCTGATCAGTACTGGAGGACTATCGCTTAGCTCTCCTGTTTGATGGAATTGCAAGGCCTTTTCACTCTGGTTGTAAAAAATCAACGGTAACAGAAAACGTTCTCAGACCATCATTATAGGCCTGCTATTTTCAATGTGCAAGAAAATGTTTATTATTTAAGCAATATTAAGCACGATATCTTTACTAACTTGGCTTAATTTACAGAGGAAATTGTGTTCTGAATTCCAATTATGGTTGTACCAGCATCCGTCCGAAGCCTTTGATTTTGGGACTGGAAGCAGGATACCTGCGGATTTCCACGCTACCGGTACCTGAGTACGCATCCAAAAATTCAATCTCTGCATCGAAAAATTGATGAAAGATGGCTACATGGGTGATATCCTGCTCCTCACCCATGAAAATGATATCACCACACAATGGTGTCTGTACTGGTTTTGTATAAAAGGCAAAAAGCTCTGTTGAAGTGGTATCGGAGAAAGGTAGTTTCAGGCCATACCGTTCTCCAACCTCTTGGTAAATATTAATCACCAAACCGGAATAATCGGTATTGGCTTTCGGTTCATGCCGATATGACTGGACTTCCTGTGCAGGCAAGCTTGAATTGTTGACAACATGCTTCTCCTTTGATAGGTTTTGGAAATCTTATGAGTACAAAGGGATTTCTTCTATGAAGGGTATCGTTCGACCTTGGTAACACAACAAAGCAAGTAACCAATAGCTCAGCCCATGTGTGGCAGGGCTGTCTTTGTGCATCCGGTGTTCGAACTTTATAGGAGATATTCACTATGCAAACACTTCGTTGGAAGACGCAATTCTTCACTATCTGGGCAGGTCAGGCTGTCTCACTTATTACCAGTGCCATCCTGCAGATGGCAATCATTCTCTACCTTACCGAGACTACAGGCTCAGCTTTAGTCCTGTCGCTTGCCTCCTTGGTCGGTTTTCTGCCCTATGCCGTATTGGGGCCCTTCATCGGCGTGCTGGTCGATCGATGCAACCGCAAACACATCATGATTCTCTCAGATTTGGTTATTGCTCTTGCTGCCGCTATTCTCGCCTTTGTGGCACTCTCGGGGGCGCTGCCGGTATGGCTGGTGATGGCAACTCTTTTTGTACGGAGTGTGGGGACGGCATTTCATACCCCGACACTTTCGGCGGTGACACCTCTTCTGGTGCCCCAAGACATGCTTGCCAAGTGTGCAGGGTACAGCCAGGCGATCCAATCGGTCAGCCTGTTGCTCAGTCCGGCACTTGCAGCATTCCTGTATATGGTCTGGGATCTGACAGCCGTCATCGCCTTGGACATCGCCGGGGCTGTGGTTGCAAGCATCACTGTGGCTTTGGTGAGTATTCCGAAGCTGCAAGGGCCGCATGAAACGACCGAACTTCACTTCATTAGGGAGATGAAGGAAGGTTTTGCAGCCCTGCAGGCTAACAAAGGTCTCTTCACCCTGCTTTGGATCGGCTTTCTCTTCACGTTTATCTACATGCCCATCAACGCGTTGTTTCCGCTGATGAGCATGGAGCACTTTGGGGGGACTGCATTCCATGTTTCCCTTATTGAGGTCACCTTTGCTTTGGGCATGCTTGCAGGAGGCTTGGTATTGGGACTTCTGGGAACGTTGGGCAAGCGAAATCTTCTGATCGCCGCGTCCATCGCTATCATGGGCCTTGTTCTCGTAGTCTCCGGCTTGCTGCCTCCAAGCGGGTTTTTGGTATTCGCAGCCAGTTGCTTGGTTATGGGTTTTACAGCTCCTTTCTATGCCGGGGTGCAGACTGCGTTGATCCAGGAGAAAATCCAGCCGCAAGTCCTGGGTCGGGTATTCTCCCTCATCGGCAGCGTACAAGGCTTTGCAATGCCGCTTGGGCTTATGCTCAGTGGCTTGCTTGCCGATGGAATCGGAGTAAGCCGTTGGTTTTTTGTGTCGGGAGTGTTGCTGTTGCTGGTAGCTTTATTGGCTTTCCTGTTGCCCTCACTCCGAGAGCTGGAGTAATAAGCATGCTGGAGGGGAGAAGATTCTACGCACGTAGGATCTTCTCCATTGCCTTCCCCTTGGCAAGCTCGTCGATGAGCTTGTCCAAGTAGCGGATCTCTTTCATGATCGGGTCTTCGATCTGATCAAGGCGCACCCCGCAGACCGAACCGGTGATCTTGCTTCTCGCAGGGTTGGGAGACGGGCTTTGCCTGATGAATGTTTCGATAGTTGTCTCGTTCTTCACGTGCTCGTCCAGCTGATCCCGGGTATAGCCGGTCAACCAACAGATGATGGTATCCACATCATCCTTGGTCCGCCCTTTCTTTTCTGCTTTCTGGATATAGAGCGGATAGACAGATGAAAAGCTCATTGCATAGATTCGATGTGGTGCCATGGCAGACTCCTCCTGAATCCTATCCTGATGAGGATGTTGATTGCTGTCCAGAATGCCTGCAAGCATCAGAAATACGAACACAGTTCACCTGAATCCAATTCAGTTTCTCTTGCTTGTTCTTGGTTGTGTTCCTCGTGTTCAAAAGGAATTCCACCATTGGCTTGGATGACTTTTATCTCAGGCTTGAGCATGATATGCCGGGGGAGGTCATCCCAATCGCCTCCAAGACGCTTGAGCAGCAATTCAGCAACTTCCTCGCCGATTTGCTCAAATTGTTGGGAAACGGCATAGTGGCAGAACTTGAGCAGGGGAGCATAGCTGAGATAATCGAAGCTCGCAAATACCAAGCCCTTGAGTTCCTGCTCGGTGAGGTTCTCTACCGCATGGATGGTAGCCCCGAGGTGCATGGAATCGTTGGCGATGAAAAAAGCTTGCGGATGATCGGGCTCGGCAAGTGCCTGCCTGAGCTGTTCTCGACCATTGTGCTGAGTCATTGCCCCTGTATGGAGAACGAATCGGTCTTCAACAGGCAGATTGTACTTGGCCATGGCTTCCAAGTATCCGTGCAACCGTTCGCCGGCAGTATGGATATCCGGGTCCCCTCCGATGAAACCAATGCGTGAAAAGCCCTCATTGTGAAGGGCTTGAATCATTTTATGCACACCAAACCGGTTGTCGGTCTCTACCGAATCGACCTTGAGTCCCTTGATGCGGCGGTCGACAAGAACCAATGGGATGTTGGTCAGGGCCTTGGAAAGAAAGTGCTCTCCCTCAGAACCCGAGGGCATGACCACCATGCCGTCGACGTTGCGCTCGATGAGAATCTGCAGCTTCCGCTTCTCTTCCTCAACCGAATCGTAGGAGGAGGTGATGATCATCGAATAGCCTTTGGGGGCGAGACATCGCTCCAACGCTTCGACAACTTCCATGAAAAAGATGTTCGAGAGCTCGGGGGCGATGATGCCGATGGTTCGTGTCTGACGAAACTTGAGTGAGCGAGCCACCTCGTTTCGATTGTACCCAAGTTTTTCTACTGCATCCAAGACAGCTTTGCGGGTCCGGTCCTTGACCACATCGCTTTCATTGAGGGCTCGGGACACCGTGGCAATCGACACTCCAGCCAAGCGTGCGACATCCTTGATTGTCACGGGTACAACATTGTTATCCACCGTTCGGCTCTCCATAGCAATCGGGGGTCTTGTTAGACCCCCGATTGAACGTAAGGTGCATCAATCGTAAATCAGGCCCTTGATATCAGGGTCATCCATGTTCTGGTAATTGTAGAACTTGGCACCGGTATCGACATCGGAAACAGGCTCACCCTTGTAGGCCTTGTAGGCCAACTCGACTGCCTTGTAGCCGATCTGGTATGGATCCTGGGTGATGGAGCCGAGGAAGTACTGGTTGCGAACAGCATTCTTCTGGGCTGCGCCGGCATCATATCCGATGACCACGACGTTCTTGAAAGCTGCATTGGTCTTGAGCGATGCACCATCATTGGTTGCGGCCAAGAGGCCCTTGACGGTTGCTTCGTTGGAGCAGAAAATTCCCACAATGTTATCACTGCTTACCTTGTTCAACACTGCCTGGGCGGCATTGGTGGCGTCGGTCATGGCAGCTGAAGCAGGAACAATCATCTCGATGATGACTTTCTTGCCGTTTCTGGGGCTGTCTGCGGCAATGTAGGCGGTGTTGCCGATGACTGCAATATCACTCTTGGAAAGAGCGGTTTTCTCATCGATCAACTTGATCATTGTGTCGCGGAAACCCTTGCCGCGGCTGAGCAATGACTCACCGGAGGCGTCCTGGTTCATGACCACGATCTTTACCGGTTTTGCATCGGTTGCTGCTTCAATCTTGCTCTTGATCACCTCGAACATCTTCTCAGCCGCCAAACCGGCTGCTGCATAGTTGTTCGTGGAAGCATTCGCCCAAATTGATCCAGCCGGGGCCTCGGGGACACCGGAGTCAAACCCGATTACCGGGATTTTCTGGTTCTTGGCCTGCTGAAGCTGGTCAAGAACACTGCTGGTATTCAGAGCGGCCAAGGCGATAGCCACGGGATTCTTTGCCATGGCATTGTTCAGCATCTCAACCTGGATTTGAACATCACTTTCAGAAGGAGGACCTTCAAAGGTGATGTCGACGCCATAGGCTTCAGCAGCTGCATTGGCACCAAGTTTTACCTGCTGCCAGAAATCGTGCTGTTCACCTTTTGAGACAACGGCGATGTACGGCTTCTTGGTTTCCTGTACACCTTGGGCGAATACAGTCGCTGAAGCAAGTACAACCAGAGCCAGTAGAACGACTAAGGTTCTCTTCATAATAACCCTCCTATTTTCTTTCGGGATCATACGAGCCCGAATTTTCTCCAAGCTAGGTTCTTTGGAATTCCTTCTCTTGTTTGCGCAAGGCTGCTTTCTGTTCCTTCTCCTCACGTTTGAGTCGGCGGTACTCTTTGTTCATTTCAATTTTCAAGGCTGCAGCTTCATCTCCCTGCAACTGACTGAGCTTGAGCAGCATCTCCTGGCGATACCGATCCGATGCAGAAAGAATTCGGACCTCGGTGGACTTCTTTGTGCGATAAATATCAAGCATCACTGCCCCAAGGACGACGACTCCGGTGAAGAATGTCTGATACTGCGACTGCAGGTCCATGGAGGGCAGTCCCGCCCGCAGCACGCTCATGATGTAGACACCGATCATGGTGCCGAATACAGAACCAGCACCGCCGCTGAGGCTTGTTCCCCCGATGACTGTTCCCGCGATGGCGTAGAGTTCAAAGCCCTGGCCCTGGGCAGGCATGACGGTGGTGTACACTGCCGCGAAGGCGATGCCTCCCACACCTGCGAGAAATCCACTGACCACATAGGCCATCATCTCCCATTTTGCAACGTTGACACCGGAGAGGCGTGCAGCTTCCTTGTTTGAGCCGACGGCAAATATGTAACGGCCCATTTTTGTTCTGGTGAGGATGATATAGGCGATGAAGGCGGTACCGAAGAGCACCAAGGCCCCGGTGGGGTAGCTAGCATTGTTGGGGGCTATGTACTTGAAAATTCCCTTGAACCAGCTGTCGGCTGCTCCGCGGGCGGGGAAGGTGGCGCTGCGCACGTTTGAGACGATCGAGCCTGTTCCCAGGCTGATCATCATCGTCCCGAGTGTTGCTATGAACGGGGGAAGCTTCAGACGGCTTACCAGGATGCCGTTGAAAAGGCCGAAGCTGGTGGATACGAGAAGTATGAGCAACAGTGAGAGCCACATCGGCCATCCCCACGTTTTATACGCAGTGCCGCCGATGATCGTGGCTGCCATCATAACCGTTCCACAGGAGAGGTCGATGCCGCCGGTGATGATCACAAACGTTACCCCGATGGCAATGAAGCCGATGTAATAGGATGAGTCGAGGATATTAACCAGAGTCGTGTAGGAGAAGAAGTTTCTTCCAAACACGGCAAAGAAGGCATAGACAATGACGAGAGCCAAGGGTGCAAGCAGTTTCTGCACATTCACTCCTCGTTTCTCCCTGATTTTCGTGGTATCTGTCAGTTTCATAGACGCTCACTCCTATCCTCGTTGGGTAGCCAAGGCCATGATTCGTTCCTGGGTTGCCTCTTCAATATTGAGAATCCCGGTGAGCTTTCCTTCACACATGACTGCAATCCGGTCACTCATCCGTAGAATTTCATTCAGCTCGCTGCTGATCATGATGATCGATTTGCCTTCCTTGACCAGGTCGTTCATCAGATGGTAGATTTCGCTCTTCGCCCCTACGTCGATGCCGCGTGTCGGTTCGTCGAATATGAGAACCGAACAGTCCTTGATCAGCCACTTGGCAATGACCACCTTCTGTTGGTTGCCTCCGGAGAGGTTCCTGACAAACTGGTCGAGTGAAGGGGTTTTTATATTCAGCTTTTCCACGTATTCGGCAGCGATGCTGTTCAGCTTGGTACGGGGGATGAAAAACGAGGGGCAAAGGTCCTCGTAGGAGGCCATGACTACATTGTCCTGAACCGAGAGCTTGATGGCCAGTCCAAAGCGCTTTCGGTCTTCCGACAAATACCCGATTCCATTACGTACAGCATCCTGAGGACTCTCGATAAGGGTCTTCTTGCCGTTGATGAAAATCTCTCCGCTGGACCTATCTGCACCGAAGAGAGCCCGCATGGTTTCGGTGCGTCCTGCTCCCATGAGACCTGCAAAACCAAGGATTTCTCCTTTCCGCAGTTCAAAGGAGATGTTTTGCACCAGCTTGCCGGCGTTCAGGTTCTCTACTTTCAGAACAACAGGCGAGTCGGGTGGAACATTGCTCTTGGTCTTGGGTTTTTCGTAGATGACGCGTCCGACCATCATGTTGATCATCTCTTCCTTGCTCAGGACCTTGGTTTCCCTGGTATCGACATACTCGCCGTCGCGAAGAACCGTCACCCGGTCGGCAATCACCCCGATTTCATCGAGGCGGTGGCTGATGTAAATCATGCCTACGCCTTGTTGGGCAAGGTCTTTCATAATGGTAAACAGGTCGTTGATCTCCCTGTCGGTCAAAGCGGCTGTGGGTTCATCCAGAATAAGAACTTTGAGGTTGTGTGAGACGGCTTTTGCTATCTCGACCATCTGCTGCTTGCCTACAGTCAGATTACTAACCTTCTCATGAGGATCGATGTGCATGTTCAGTCGCTCCAAGAGCTCACCGGCACGCCTGTTTTGTTCTTTTTCATCCAGCAGCCAGCCATTGCGCTTGGTTGCCTCCCGGCCTATGAACAGGTTCTGGGCAACGGTGAGGTGCTCCATCATGTTCAGTTCCTGGTGCACGATTGCAATGCCTGCATCCAGCGCGTCTTTCGGCCCCTGGGGGTTGAAGAGCTTCCCTTGGTAGTGGATTTCTCCTGAGTCTTTGGGGAATATTCCGGTCAGCGTTTTCATCAGAGTCGATTTCCCGGCTCCGTTTTCACCAACCAGTGCATGGATTTCGCCTTCGCACAGCTCGAAGTCAACACCCTTGAGTGCATGGACGCCGGCGAATCGCTTGTCAATGTTCTTCATTGACAGAATGACGTTTCTCATGGCCGCTTCTCCTTGCCTAATACCATGTT
>Ga0116183_1001807_pt1 | contig 23721 bp, 17 predicted proteins | sample AD_UKC078_MetaG_FD_89753 | JGI IMG/M metagenome (GOLD analysis project Ga0116183, IMG submission 89753) | Active sludge microbial communities of municipal wastewater-treating anaerobic digesters from USA - AD_UKC078_MetaG | ecosystem: Engineered > Bioreactor > Anaerobic > Digestate | place: USA... | reverse complement strand
TTATCTGAATCAAGCTGATTGGCGTTTGCCACCATCGGACAATTATCCTTCAGATCGTCAATACCGTCATTGTCAATATCAACGAAAGTGTGTATTTCTTCAATTTCTGCTGAAACAAGCGAAAAATCAAAACCGACGGAAATGGAATCTTTTACGGAATCACCATCATTATCAATATCCGGAGTGAACAGGGCTTCATACATTGAACAGTATTGACCGGTATTATAACAATCTGGCTCTGTTTCGCTGTCACAACTGTTTGTCTCCAGACCGCACTCCAGTTTTTTTTCTGAATCAACCGTGAAAAGCCCGGAAGGAGCATTGAGACAGGTGCAGTGAGATAAGGATTCATTCAATCCTGCTGCCAGATCTTCCATTAAAATAGATCCGCCCATGATACCGCTTACCGGATTTGAAGAAACATCAAGTGTCAACTCAATTACAGCATCAGTTATATCAATTTTTAACGGTTCTTCACTAATAAGGATAACAGGAAAGCCCTTTATTTTCGGAGATGTGCCTCTTATTTTGTCAGTTTTTTCTATTTCATAAAAGCTGACAGGGTTATCTGAGTATGAGGTTCCGTATTTAATGAAATTTTCCACCCAGACGATAAACGGCTCTTCTCCTGAACTGTTGTCAGAATAATCAATATCTGTGTCAAAACAGTCAAAGAACGGCATTGATCCAGCCCTTTCCTCGTAAATTGAACAGATGTCTCCACTCTCAACTTTATTCTGATACATCGATGAATAGGTGAATCCCGTGAATGATTCCATCGTGGTAAAAATAGAACTGATCTTGTTATCTATAACTGAATCACCATTGAGATCAAAACAGCATTCCTTGTCAGAGCCCATTTCATTCACATAATAAGTTTCATCAAAAACATAGTCGGTATACGGCTCAAAATCATCAGCCGTTTCATCCGACTCCGCCAAGGCTTCGTCGGATAAGTCATCATCACTCTCATCGTTCTCAGTTTCGTCAATTGTTTCATCAACGATTTCGTCAACTGTTTCGTCCACAGACTCATCAATGGTTTCATCGGTTGTTTCTTCTGTTGTTTCATCAACTGTTTCGTCCGCAAACTCATCGACTGTCTCATCTGCAACTTCATCAATTGTTTCGTCGGTAGCCTCGTCGGTGGCCTCATCGGTGGCCTCATCTGCAATCTCAGCGTCTTTATCTGTTTTATCTTTTCTTTCAAGATCACATGAGACAAAAGCCATCATCAGAAAAACAGATAGAATAAAATTCAAAAACATTTTCATTTCCTTCTCCTAAAAAGTTGTTACGGCGCTTTATATCCAACGAAATCGGAATCATAGTTGCTTCCTGAATATCCGATGGTATCAAATCTGCCGAGTATGACACAACCCGAAACAACAGTCCCTTCTACTATCATGTCATAATAAGGTTTGAACTGGAACTTGATGTAATTCCCTTTCCTTGTGCCGGGTTCAATAGATCCCGATGAGGCATATGCATCAAAAGTTCCTGTTATCTCTTCACCGTTCTGTGTCAGATAGAATGTCACCGGTTTCCAGTAAGCACCGTCAGGAATGAATTCCCATGTTCCTGTAATATTTTCCATATCAAGGTCACATCCGGCACTGTAATCATAGCAACCTTTGTATATTTTTATGTTCTGGTCAGGAAGCACATCCTGATAGTCGTCATTATTTGATGAAAAATCAACATCGTATGAGCCCTTGAAAAGTTTGAAAGAAAATGCCGCGACACCGCTGCTTCCGATGGAAACGGACATGGTGTCCACAGAGCCCTTGTCTCTGAAAGTAATTGAGCCCCTTGATTCAGTTTCGTAATACTGTTTTGTGTTGTTGGGCATTGTTTCACCGTTAAGTTTTACAGTTCCCGTTATGTTCACTGTTTCAGGGTTGAAATTCTTTGTCAGGTTGGATTCAAGAACAACATTGTTTTCAAGAATTTGTTCAATTGCAGGGAGAACATCCTGATAATCTGCACTGTTAGGCGCAAGGGTTATATCATATTTCCCTTTGAACAGAGTCATGCTGTATGCCGCTTCGCCTGAAGAGCCGATTGTTACGGAAATATAATCTCCGCTTTCCTTGTTTTTAAATCCGATACTGGCTCTTCTTTCAGTTTCATAATACTGTTTTGTGTTTGAAGGCATCGTTGATCCGTTAAGCGTAACTTTTCCGCTGATTATTGCAGTTTCCGTATTGAAATCCTTCTTCGTATCAGAGTTTACGCTCACTTTCTTTTCAAGGATGATGTTCATTTGAGGCATAACATTCTGATAATCGGCGGAGTTTGGCTGAAGTGTAAAAGTGTATGTCCCTTTATAAACTTTTGAAGAATATGCGGCAACACCTGAACTTCCGATGCTGAGTGACATTCCGTCACCGCTTTCTTCGTTTTTAATATATACCGATGCCCTTTTTTCGGTGTCGTAATATTCTTTTGTATTATTCGGCATGGTTGCACCGTTAAGCTTCACACTTCCGGACAATGTGACAGTATCAAGATTGAAATTTCTGGTCATATCGGATTGAACATCAACCTCGTTTTCAAGGATCATATTGATATCGGGAATTACATCCTGATAATCTGCACTGTTGGGGTTGAATGAAAAATTATATTTTCCTTTGAATATCTTTTTGCTGAAAGCCGCTTCTCCTGAACTTCCAAGAGATACATTTGTGGTCGATCCGCTTTCAACATTGGCAATGTATATGGCTGCTCTCCGTTCAGTTTCATAATACTGTTTCGTATTGTTTTGCATAGTTGCGCCGTTAATGGTCACTTTTCCGCTCACTGTAACAGTGTCAATATTAAAATTCTTTGTAACATCAGAGTTTATTTCAATATTTCCGCCAAGGATCATGTTCATTCCCGGGACTGAATTCTGATAATCTTCATTGTTCGGTGAAAATGTCGCTGAATATGTTCCCTTGTAAAGTTTGAAGCTGTATGCCGCTTCTCCGCTTGAACCGATGCTGACAGATAACGATGAGGCACTGTCGTTATTTGTAAACCTGATGGAGCCCCTGCTTTCGTTTTCATAATACTGCATTGAGTTGTTTGACATCGTCTTGCCGTTAATGGTGATCTTTCCGCTGACTGTAACCGTTTCAAGATCAAAATTCTTTGTCATGTCCTTATCAACAGCAAGTTCGCTCTGGAGATTCATGTTAAGGCCGGGAAAAACATTCTGATAATCTGAATTGTTGGGATTAAAGACAACATCGTATGTCCCTTTGAAAAGCTTGACTGAAAAAGCCGCTTTGCCGGAGCTTCCCACCGGAACATAATATCCGTCACCGTTCTGTTTATTTATAAATCCGATACTTCCTCTACTTGCTGTATAATTGTCTTCTTTTGTGTTGTTTGCCGGGGTGGAGCCGTTAAGGGTTATTTCTCCTGAAACCGTGGCAGTTTCGAGGTTTATGTCAACTTTTCTATCAGCTGTAAATGGATCAAGATCACAGTTCTTTTCACATTTTCCTTCATCACTGCAAAGTTCAAAATCACCTGTGCATTCTCCGCAAGGTTCGCCGCAGACCGGATCGGGTCCGCAAACTCTGTCACCGCATTCCGGGGTACACGGTGTGAAACATTCAGATTTATCAAAAGATTTGCAATCATCTGAACATTTCAGGTCTCCCTGCTCAAAACCTTCATCTTCGCATGTCTTTCCATTAAGTTCGCTGCCGTCACAAAGCTCGCCGACATCTATCTTGCTGTTTCCGCAATTCATTGATTTTCCGCAGCCCGATGTGTCAAAACCGGAGCAGTTTGACATACATTTCAAGGTTCCGTCCTCAAAACCGAAATCTATACATTCCTTTCCTCCAAGATCTGTCCCGTCACAGACATCAGTGCCGTCTATCTTGTTGTCTCCGCAGAAAACCGAAGCTCCGCAACCCGATGTGTCAAATTCAAGGCAGTTTTCAGCACACTCAAGTGTTCCGGCACCGAAACCGAGCTTTTCACATGTTTTGTTATCAAGGTTGTAGTTGTCACATTTTTCATCATTCGTAACAAGAAAATCTCCGCATACGGCGGAACCTGTCTTGTTGTCCTTTGAACCGTCACACGAAGCAAAACTTAAAACCGCAAATAATACCGCAAATCCCCAAAGAAAATTTTTCATTATCTTTCTCCCAAAAAAAATGACTGCAATATTTTACTCAGATATCAGGATGAAACAAATTTTCCTCAAAACTATAAAGTTTGAGTTTTTTTGGAATCGGGTTAAATTTTACTGCAATTGTTTTTAATAAGGAGAACGATTTGAAAGTTGCAGCGGCAATTCTTGCGGGAGGAACCGGTTCAAGATTCGGCGGTAATCTGCCTAAACAGTTTGAAAAGATCGGGGAAAGAACGATACTTGAACGCTCAGTTGCGGCATTTGACGATCATCCGCAGGTAGATGAAATTGTTGTTGTCATTCATCAGGACTATATTGAATACACACAAAAACTGTTGCGTGGTTTTTCAAAAGTTAAAGCGGTCATTCAGGGAGGAGAAACCAGAAGCCGTTCAAGTTTTGCAGGCATTGAATTTTTTAAGGACTATCAGCCGGATACAAAAATACTCATCCACGATGCGGCGCGCCCTTTTGTTTCTGAAAAGATCATAACAAATGTAATAACGGCCCTTGACACACACTCTGCCGTTAATGTTGCTCTCAGCGTTCCAGACACTGTCATAGAAACAGACAATTCAGGAAAAATGAAAGCTATTCCTGAAAGATCGTCACTTAAACTTGTTCAGACTCCTCAGGGATTTATTCTTTCAGTTATAAAACTGGCTTATGAAACCGCTTTCAAAGATCCGGGATTTGCTGCCACAGACGATTGTGGAGTTGTGTTTAACTATCTGAAAGAAATAGATATTTTCATTGTTGAAGGTGAACCGAAAAACATAAAGATCACAACCAGATCAGACCTTGACCACTTTTCCAAAAGCTGTTAATTCAAATTTACTTTGAGATGTTGTATCTATTCCATTTTGGAAAATCCGAACTGGACTATTTTTTTCTGTTGTTCAGAGCTTTTTTCTTATGTTCAGGAATTTCTTTGTAATTTTCTTTTGTGGAAACTACTGGATAATACGCAAAATTCCCTGTGTGTCGGCACAGTCGGTTTTATAAAATTTTCCATCCGGAGATTGCATTTTCAGTTGACTACAAATTGTAGTCAACTCAGCATTTTCTTTTTTAAGCCGTGTTTTCAAAACACTCCAATACTTTCTCGCATTCGGGCTTTCGGTCAATACATCAACAACATCCACAATTGAAAAATACCATTTCCCATCTTCATCATTCCAGACAGAACGCACTCTTTTCTGCTCAAAGATTTTAATTGCCGTCTCTTTGGTCATTGGTCACCTCAAAAAAGTCTTTTTAAAGATCATTCCGCTTTATAAGCAAAAATCGAACTATTTACAACTTAAAATTCTAACGCCTGGTAGATTATGCAGCAATCTGATTAAAACTGCAAGAAATTTGATATAAATTATTTAGTCAGCGGAAAATTGAACAAAAGTTGTTTTAGTTCAGGAACTTAAGCAAGGTTTTGCTTTTGAATTAATCGTAACTGCCATAACTACAATCACAGGGAGATTCATTGTCAATCAACCATTTATCGAGGTCTTTAATTCTTATTTTAATCATCTCGTTTGAAAAGAGCAAATAACACATATCGTAGCTACTTCCATATGACATTTTTTTATCATTACCACAAGCATTAAGCATAATAAGCATTGTTAATAATGTCATCGTTTTTTTACACATCACTACACCACCTACTAAAATTGTTTTAACAAAACAGACCATTGCGGTTACCACAACTTTATATATTTTCTCTCCGGAAAATGGCCGCAACTCTCTTAATTCCTTCCGCCTTTCATTAATTCGATGATCTTTTCGCTATAGATCTCAAAATCATTAAGGTTGTTGCGGATAATTTCTGAAAGGATTTCAAGGGAAAGTTTTTTATAGTTGTGAACGGCAATATTTCTGAAGCCGACCATTTTCTGAAGATTGTCCGACAAAGTCCCGTCAATTATTTCATGCCTTTCAAGAATTGCAAAAGATTCTCTTGTTGTTTTGGGCACTTCAAGCCCATTCCGCGAAATTATGTAATTGGCAATGTCAATCGAAAGTTCGCACGCTCTCTGAAGATTCAGCACTATGGAATCCTGCTTGGTTATGTTCATTATGCTGGTTTCATCATCTTGATATTCTTCAACAATTCTTTCGACACACCTTTTGATCGAGCTGATCTTATCTAAAACAACTTCCATAACTCACCTCCGGAAAGTCCCAGCCGTTTTTCAAATATTATTTCCCGTTCTTCATTGAATCTGCCATATTGCGAAATTGTATTCATTTCAAACTCATATCTTAATTCACTGCTCAGCTCAAAAAGAGGATAATGAGCTGATATTATTTCTATTTTGAACGGAATATCAATATCTGCCATATCAATAAGATCGACATCTCTATTAACAAGCTGACCCAGTGAAAGCTGCAAATTAAACAGTTTTACCGGATCGATCTTTTCTTTACAAAACACTGCGACATCAATATCGCTTTCATCATTTTCCTTATGTTTTGCGTAAGACCCGAAAAGATAGATCAGTTGCGGGTTCAGTTCTTCAATTATCTTTTTGCAAACTGTTTCAATTTGATCGTTCCTGTTTTTCAACACACACCTCTTTTAAAAACGGTTTATCTTAACCGATATGACAATTTATTTCAAATAAAAGGAACCTATTATCCAGATGTTGTTCAATATTTTCGGGATTATCAGTTCTCTTTCATTTTCTAGACCTTGACTTTGGCAGGAACTTCTTTGTCGATCAGTGACGGGAAAACCTTGATGAGTGCTTTGATGAATTCCATTGAAAGAAGCAGTATCAGAGCGCTGTAATAAACCCACAGAACGCTTGTTATTATCCATGTCGCTGAACCGTAAAACAAAGAAAAGTTAGAAATTTCAGTAATATAGAAATTATACACGAGTTTTGCACCATTCCAGAGAAAACTGAAAAGAAGCGCCCCGTAAAGAATCGCCATTTTTGATCTTTTCACTCCATATGTGAAGTAATATATGAGGATTCCGAAAAGAAAGATGATTATGACTGTTGAAAGGGCAAATCCATATATCCTGGTGTCTGAAACAATTTCAAATATCCATGCGGTAGAGGGAAATTTTGTTGTAATGAATCCGGTTACCGAAATGAAAATGGTGGTCACATAGTGCAGAAAAAACAACAGGATGGTTATTGTAAGAAGAAAAACTATCCCCATAAGACGGGTTAAAATGAAATTGACCGATTTCCCGCCGAAGATCTTGAAAAAACAATAGTGAAGTGTCGAAAAAAGAAGAGTCGCTGAAACAGCCAGAGAGATAAGACCGATCGTTGTAAGACTGGTTTTGTATTCTGCGATATTGATGAACCCCGAAACATATTTTTCACTTAAAAAAGGGATTGCGGCATTCAGATAGTTCATGATATATACAGCCATTTCCTCATTTGTGAGGTTCTGAATATTCTGAACATAATCAATTACATATCCAGTAGTTGCTCCCAGAAGTATTAGAAACGGGATGAAGCTCAGCATAAAATAGAAACTGATCGCTGCCGCAAAAGTGAACCCGTCATCAACATAAAACCCGTATCCGGTCTCCCAGAGCACCCGCAATGTTCTGCTTTTTTTAAGAAGCTGAATTAAGAAAAGTTTTAACTTCCTGATCTTATTTAGCAATTTTCTTGAAACCTCTTCTGTAGACAAGCTTTATAGGAACACCTTCATAATATGGAAACGACTCGTAAAATCTGTTGAGAAGATATCTGTCATACGAAAAATGGACCGATTCAGGGGAACTCACTTTTATAACAACCGTCGGAGGGGCCACTTCAACCATTTCAATCGAATTGAAATGTATAATTTTATTTTTTCTGGTCAATGGAGGCGGGTTTCTTCTCAGGCAGACCTGAAGCCACTCTTCAAGAGCTGGTTTTTCTACTGATTTGAAGTAGTTGTCATAAATTTCAAGAACTTTGTCAAGCAGTTTATTAACCCTCATTCCGTTTATTGCTGCAATTGAAATGACAGGTGCGTAAGGGGTAAATTTTATCCTGTCGCGGAGATCTTTAACTATTTTTTCGTATGTTCCGGTCTCTTTTTCCATTGTATCCCATTTATTTATTACAACTATCGATGCCTTTCCTTTTTCGTGGGCTAACCCTAGAATTCTCAAATCCTGATCAGTTGCAAGTTCGTTTGCGTCCATCATGAAAATTACAACATCACTTCTGTCGATCGCCCTGAAAGCCCTCACTATCGCCGCTTTTTCCATAAGCATTTCGATCTTTTTCTTTCTTCTGACACCGGCTGTATCAATTATTTTCAGCTTTTTATCCTTGTATGTGCAGAAGGAATCGATCGGGTCCATCGTCGTTCCGGGAATGGGGCTCACAAGCATTTTCTCTTCACCGAGAATTGAGTTCACAAGTGTCGATTTTCCTACATTCGGTCTGCCTATTATCGCGATCTTTATCTCTTTTTCCCTTGGCGGGGCCTTTTCTTCGATCTCTTTTTCAGTCCAGAAATCTTTTGTCATTTCGTCAAGAAAGTCGTTCACGCCGTAACCGGTCTTTCCGGAAACGGGATAGACCATATCAGCACCGGTCTCATAAAATTCACCGATAAGCATTTCCCTGTTTTCCGAATCTATCTTGGAAACTGCAAGCCACGAACGGATCCCTTTTTTTCTGATGAGATTGTATATTTCCCTGTCTGATTCAATAAGTCCCGCCTCGGCGTCACAAAGCAGGATCACTCCGTCAACAGTTTCAAGCACTTCATTTATCTGGTCTTTTATCCCTTTCGTTATTGCGTCCATTCCTTCTTCATCAATGTGAAAACCGCCTGTATCGATGATGGTGAAGGGCTTGTCGATATATGTAAGGTCCTGATAATTCAGGTCTCTTGTCACACCCGGCATGTCGTCGATTATTGCAAAGTTCTTCCTGAGTATTCTGTTGAACAGAGTGCTTTTCCCTACATTCGGACGACCGATTATCGCAATAACCGGATTTATGTTGTTTGCCATGTTGCTTGTCATTTTTTTTCCACCTTTCAGTCCTGCAAAAGTTACTACCTGGCTAAGGTACTCAAATAACTGAAAAACGCAACATCTGAAACTGTGCCGGGCGAAAGCTTCTGTCAAAAAACCTTGCGAAATTACAAAAAAGTGTAAAAATAACCTTGTGAAATTACAAATAATATGTAAAAATAACCTTGTAAAATTACAAACCTCTTCACAGTGAGGTGATTTATGAAAAGGAATATATCAAAGAAATTAATGGCTTGGAAAGATTCATCATCAAGAAAGCCGCTGATAATCAGAGGGGCACGGCAGGTTGGGAAAACATATACAGTAAAAGAATTCGGTTCTGAACACTTTTCAAATGTTGTGGTGCTTGATTTTGAAAGGGACAGATCTCTTAATGCTGTTTTTGAAAAGGATCTTGATCCCAAAAAACTTCTCATTGAACTTGAAATTCATACCGGTTCCAGAATAATTCCAGGCGAAACACTTCTTTTTTTTGATGAAATTCAGGCATGTGAAAGAGCTTTGCTGAGCTTAAGATACTTTTATGAAGAGATGCCGGAGCTCCACATAATTGCGGCTGGTTCGCTTCTTGAATTTGCAATGAGCAATATTTCATTTCCTGTCGGCAGAGTGACATTTGAATGGATGCGCCCGATGACATTCAGAGAGTTTTTAATCGCCTGTTCAAAAGATATTGCCGCCCAGAGAATCCCGTCAATATTCAGCAGTGAACCGGTTTTGGAAACTCTTCACAACTTATTGATCGAGCAGCTTCGACTCTATTTTATTGTCGGCGGAATGCCTGAAGCAGTAAAAAGATTTATTGAAACAGGGTCTGCCGCCTCGGTGAAAGAAGTTCACGATGACATAATTCATTCATATATTCAATCACTTGCAAAATATAATTCAAAAGTGAACATCGAAAGCATTGAACAGATACTGCGTGTTATTCCTTCAAAAGTCGGATCTCAGATTAAATATACCCATCTTGATCCTGACAGAAGAATTGAAGTAACAAAAACATCCCTCAACATCCTTGAAAAAGCACTTCTTGTAAATCTTATTCACTCATCTTCCGTCTCAGGTCTTCCGCTTGGAGCCGAAAGTAGTTCAAAGATATTCAAGCCCCTGTTTCTTGATATCGGGCTCATGCAGTCTGTCTGCGGAATTGACCCCAAAGAAAGCATAACTGCCACAGATCTTAACAATGTCTATAAAGGTGCCATCGCAGAACAGTTTGTCGGGCAGGAGCTTCTTGCGGCAGGCGGATCGGAAAATCACAAGCTTTACTACTGGAACAGATCAAAGAAAAGCAGCACGGCCGAAGTAGATTTCGTTTTTGTCAGAAACAGTACAATTTATCCAGTTGAAGTTAAAAGCGGAGCAAAAGGAAGGATGAAAAGCATGCATCTCTTTCTTGAAGAACACCCTGAAATCAAAAAGGGTTTTGTCCTTTCTTCAACTTTCTCCCAGCACCAGCTTGTTGAAAATATTGTTTTTGCCCCGATATATTCAGAGCTGGGTTGAAGTGATCAGATTTTGTCAAGTTGAGGTCACATCTGCACAATTTTGTCTGCAAAGTTCTGTGCGAATGTTCTATCGTGGGTGACAACGATGGCAGCTCCTTCAAAATTACGCAGTGCTTCTTCAAGGGCGTTTCTTGTGTTGGTTTCAAGGTGAGACATCGGTTCATCAAGGATTATGAGGTCATATTCTCCAAGCATGAACGAAGCAATTTCGACTTTGCTGATCTGTCCTGCACTGAGTGTGCCGATCTTTCTAAACACTGTGTCGCCTTTTATATTGAGACAGCCAAGAAAAAGCCGTGCCCTGTTTTCAATTTCTCTATTGCCGTCGGCAAGGAAATCAATGATCGTTCTGTCATGAGGAAGCTCAGCACTTCCTTGAGCAAAATAGCCGGTCTTTGTTGATGGAGAGATTGAAATTTCACCGGAATCCTGAGAAATTTCACCGGCAATGATCTTTAATAGTGTTGATTTTCCGCAACCGTTAGGGCCGGTCAGAGCGATCTTTTCACCTCGCTCAACAGAAAGAGAAAACCTGCTCAGAACCTGCTTTTCACCGAATGATTTTGAAATATCAAAAAGCTTAACTATGAATCTGTTCTTAGAACCGCCTGAATTTATTTGTACTTTTGCTTTTCTAGCAATGCTCTCCTTTAATTCGTACATCAGTTCCCGCTCTTTTTCTATCCTTGAGTCAAGAGCTTTTGCACTTTTCATCAAGTTTCCAGATCGCACAGATTTTATGCTTCCCATATCGTACTGACAGAGTCCTCCATTCTTTTTCACTGACCTTGACGGTTTGAATTTTTCATTTTTCTCAGCTCTGTTCTTTCTATCTCTCACAGCCGTTTCAAGCCGTTTTACCTGGTCTTTCTTTTCAGAGTAAGCTTTCTGTCTGCGAGCAGATTCCTCAAATTTTAACTTCTCATAAGTATCGTAATTTCCTTTGAAAATGGTTAACTTCCCCATATCAATTTCCCATGTTTCATTGACACAGTTATTCAAAATTGATCTGTCGTGACTTATAATGATAACTGCGGATGAAGTTTTGTTTATGAACTTTTCGAGCCATTCGATCCCTTTTATGTCAAGGTGGTTTGTCGGTTCATCAAGAAGGATCAGATCCGGATTATCAAGAATCATTTTCCTAAGGAGAAATTTTACTTTTTCTCCCCCGCTCATCAAAGCGGCATCTTCAGTTCCTATCTCATTTTCAAGACCTGAATAATCCTGAGGAAGATAGGCGACAGAACACTCATCGTTTATTAAAAGTCCATTATCAGATGGCTCAATCATTCCTTTTATCAGCTTTAACAGAGTTGATTTGCCTCCGCCGTTATGACCCACTATTCCGATCCGGTCACCGCGACCCACCTCGCAATTCACATTTTCAAGAACAAAATCAACACTTTCCGGATATTTAAAATAAAGACCTGAAATTTTTACAAGTTGCATAAGTTACCTCAAAAAAGATGTCATTAACAACAAAAGAAAGATTTTTGAAACTTAGCTTCTCATCGGACCATACACCTCAAATTCAAGGTACTTCGTTCATATTAAAGAGAATGTTGATCTTGTCAAGAGTCAAGAAAAATCTGTCATATTACTTCAATCTATGAATGAGAATATTTATTTTTGTTTTTTTATTAATCCGCTTTTTCGGCTTTTTGCTTGCCTGTGTTTGTGATTTTCTTGGGAAGCGGTGTGTCTGAAAAACCATCATGTTCAACAGCGAGCAGAATTATCGGATAAGATTGTGCCTCTCGCAACTCTTCCTCAACATAGCGTACAGCATAGCTGAAATTTGCTATTCGGTCGGTTAAATAATATTCGAACTCATCTGAAGCAACAACAATAACTCCAACATCAATATTACTGTCTTGAAGGTTGTTTCTTATGTGCACAATATCTCTTGCCAGAAGATCGCTCCTGCCTGACACTTGAATTTCCACTCCAATTCTGGATATGATAGAATGATTGTAGCGAATCTTTTTTATCCAATCAATGTCTCCGGACTTTGATAAAATCCAATCATCATAGCTCTTGAATTTCTCGTCTATAAGCTCTCTTAAACGACCAGCTCCGTTTGCCTGCTTCTTTTTTAAAATTAGAATTTCCGTAGAGATAAGCATCTCCTGTAATTCAAGAAATATGTGTGAAAGCCCTAAGCGGCAAACCTTTTCCCTTGACCCGCCGTAAAACTTCATTTTGCTTATCTTCATTGAACAACTCCTTAAAATTAAACCTCGGCTCCACTAAAGCGGAGGTTGAGTAATTTTCTTCGATACGCTTTTTTATATGTTCCGAATCATACAGTTCCGTCCCGATCCAGTTTCGATGATGTTTTTCTGCCGCTTGAAATGTAGACCCTCCTCCTCCAAAGGGATCAAAAACAAGATCTCCTTCTTCAGTTGACATTAAAATAGCTCTTTCCGGTATAATCATTTTTAATTCATTTACGCCAGGACGAACTTTAAATTTTTTATGTCGATTGGGCGATGTATCTGTCCAAATATCTGAAAGATTTACTCCTTCCGGATTCATTTTTGATCGATGTCCACCATAATCTTTTATCTCACCGCCACAGTGTCGGCAAATCTCAATTGGCAAACGCAATTTATTAAATACCTTAGGATCTCCTTTAGTGTAATAAAGAAGAGCATAGTGTGCTGGATAAAGCTTATTTCCTCTATGGAAAGAGCCCTTCATTGAAACGGCTATCCAATGTCTAAAACTCAACAATTCTCCCATCATCGGGGCAAATTGGACAGCCAATTCAGGTGTTGCATAAAGAAAAAAAGCACCGCCAGGTTTCAATACTCTGGAACACTCAAGTATCCACTGCTTACACCAAGCCATATAATCACAGTGATTTATGTCATCATTATATCCATTTTTATAATCTTTTCCTATATTAAAGGGCGGATCTGCAAACACGGTGTCAACAACATTTGCCTTCATTTTTGCGAGAATGTTTAAGCAATCATCATTGTAAAGAACGCCATGTGATGTTTTAAAATAAGGAACTGTCACTGAAACATCCGCATTATATTTGGACACTTTTTACTCCTAGACAAGCACTCATACTATTGTTTATTTCAATCCTGAATGATCTTTTTTTACTATACAGCAACTTCCCATTTTTTCCAAATAATTTCAAATTACAAATGAGAAAGCAATTATGTTTCAAACATCATAAAAATTGACAGTCTGCCGATGCACAGCTACTATCCGGTGAATGGACTGAAATTTCAGGAGGAAAAAAATGAGTTATTTCAAGAAGCTGGTTGGTAAAAAGTGCTATTTGTCTCCAATCAGAATGGAAGATGCGGAAATTTACACAAAATGGTTTAACGACATGGAAATGGTTCTTTATGTTGCTCCGCATCCGAGTGTTATTTCACTTTTTAAAGAGAAAGAATTCATAGAAAATCAACTGAAATCGGGTGCTCCGATATTTGGAATAATTGATATAAAGACGGATAAAATTATAGGCAACACTTCTCTCATGGATATTAACCAGATTAACGGCACAGCAACTCTTGGGATAGTAATAGGTGAAAAAGATTACTGGGACAAAGGATATGGCACAGAAGCTGTAAAACTGATTCTTGATTATGGCTTTAATATCTTGAATTTACACAACATTATGCTGTGTGTCTTTGATTTCAATAAACGAGCAGTGGCATCATACAAAAAAATCGGATTCAAAGAAATTGGCACCAGAAGAGAAGATCGTCAAATCGCAGGACACCGGCACAACACTCTGTTTATGGACATTCTTTCATCAGAATTTGAATCACCATTCATCAAAGGAATCGCTGACAAGCTTTAGATTTTCCCATCCTGTTTTGCCAAATAAATCAGACACTTATGAAAGTGTGGAACGATTATGTCACGCTCAGAAGATACCTTATTGAGTACGGTTTTATGAAACGGACTGCCGACGGCAGTAAATATAAAGTCAGGATACAGCCTTCATCTTCTTAGAACCTGTAAGCCGCTCCGAAAAGGGCAAGGAATGTGCCGTTAAACATTTCGGCATCGTCAATGATTTCAAGAACACCGAGGTCGAATCTGAGATCGGCTGTGACGAAAATATGGTCTGTTATCTTTATAAAAGCTTCCGTTCCAAAAAGGATTCCAAGGTCAAAAACTTCATAATCATCAGTATTTGTATTATCTCTTTCACCATCTCCCCATATAGAAATTTCATATTCAATGTGAATTTTTGCACTCATCAGGAAAGAAAAGTTCAGACCGAAATAGGGCTGGATATTAAATCTGGATACAATAAAATCACCTTTAACGATCAAAGGAATTGAAAAATAATGCAGGTACTGTCTTCCTCTTCCAATAATGGTAATCTCCATTTCTTCAGCATTAGAATTCTTGGAAAAACCTTTCAGTTCATAGTTCAGTTCAGCTTGAACCGCAAGAAACTTGATAGGCACATAAGTTCCAAAAAGGCCGAAAGACATCCCCGCCGCAGGATCAAAATCAAGATCATCTGCATCATCACCATAACCGAATGCGGCACCCGGACCGATCTTTGCACCTGCATAGAAATCAGAAGCGGACAAGTTCACAGAAAACACTAAAATCGCAATAAAAACAGCACTTAACAACAATGGTCTCATGGTCTTCCCCGTATATAATAACTACTTAAATCCGCAATCTTTGTGTTTCCAGAAATTATGATGACTTTCATTTGGAAGAGTTAAAGCGGACAAGTTTTTCCCAGTCAATTTCACCGCTATCCATACAAAATTCATTGGAAAATTCTTTTGTGAACTTGTTAATCATTTTTGAGTAGGATTTTTGAAACTCTTCATTTCTTTCTTTGGCTTTATGCCCCAAAGGTTCAATTATTTCAATATAAAGATCTTTGTCACCTGAAACAAACTCCCAAAACCTCTGACCACAGTATTTAAAATAATCGCCTTTGTCTGGTTTTGCATCTTTTCCATAACAGCATCCGTTAATTGGCATAACAACAAGACCTGAATTGCTCGTCCTGAGAGTTTTTTTTGCAGTAACAAAATCATTTTTCATTCTTTTAATTTGACTGTTGTTGCCCCAGTTGGGACCAGATTTTATTGTAACAATGTACCTTATTCCATCTTTTTCAAAATCAAGATCAATTCCTGCAATTCCTGATTTTCTTCCACCATATACTTTTCCATTAATGAAAATGGCCAGGCCTTCAAGCCAGTCTCCAAAAATTGTTTCTTCATTTGAAGAAATATATGCATCTACAATCCCGCGAATAATTTGTTCAGATGTCGTTACATTTTTTGCTTTAAAAAGATAGGGATTCTTTCTTTTTAGAACATCCTTCAATTTTAAACCATCAACACATTTTATTCTTTTCTGATGGAAAACCCCGATGTTTTTTTCAACATAATCAACCACGCTTTTTAGATTTAGTTTTTCCATACTTTGGCTCCTTTTCAAATAAATAAAGATCAACCGGCATAATTTCTTTTTTAACCATTTTTACATAATCAGGAACGACATCAATTCCTATTGAATTTCTTCTCATTCTGTTTGCTGCCACAAGAGTTGTCCCGGAACCCATAAATGGGTCAAGGACAGTATCTTTTTCTTTGGTAAAAAGCTTTATAAACCATTCAGGAAGCTCCTGCGGGAATGCGGCACTATGGTTTTTATTGTTGCACTCTGTTGCAAGATGTAAAACATTTGTCGGATACGCTTTTTCTCTTTCAACCCAGTTTGATATGTTTTTCCCAAAACCGCTTCCAACTTTTGAGTTATCACGAACCATATCTGTTTCGGACAATTTTTTTAGACGAGTTTTTGCCCATTCACCTGTTGGGACCATTACTTCATCTTGATACATATTAAACTTTCTTTCTTTGTTAAATTGAAGAAGTCTTTCCCATGCATCTCTGAATCTGTTTGGCCATTTTCCGGGATAACAATTTTTCTTGTGCCATATAAACTCTTCTGTCCAGAGCCAACCTTGTTTTTTCATTTCTAAGATAAGCTCCATAACATAGGTGCTTCTCTCCCCTTCAACAACCTTTTCTTTTATATTTAAGATAAAGGTGCCTGTAGGTTTTAAAACTCTTAAAAGTTGTTCTGAGATCGGTAAAAACCATTCAACATACTTATCTGGACGGATTCCACCATATGTGTTTTTTCTTTGATCAGCATAGGGTGGTGAAGTTACTATTAAATCAACTGAATTGTCATCTAAAAGTTTAAGTTTTTCTTTACAGTCGCCCAAAATGATATCTGTTTTTATTTCTACACCATAAGTAGCTACTAATTCGTTTTTTGCTGATCTCATTTTAACGATCCTCCTTTGATATCCTCTGAATAATTTCAGATAAATCCATTTTAGTTTTCAATATAAAACAATCAACTTTATTTTCTGGTGAGTCTTTGAATAAATTTATTTCTATTTTCAATGTGCAACCTTATTTTTCCACTTTTTTTCTTTCAGACCATACTTTTCCACAATCTTTACATCCATAATCATTTTGAATCATTACAAAAGTTGTATTCAAGATCCTTTCTCTTGTTTTCCCATCCGGAAGGCGTTCACGCACCTTTTTTGTTCCAACCCAGCGATCAATTTCCTTTGAACTCAATAGATCATAACTCTTTGATTTACAAACCGGACATTTTCTTCTTATCCACTCATTCCACGCCGCAAATCCAAACCAAATAAAAGAAATAATATAAAGCCACATCTCCCATTTATACATAGTTAAATAGTTCAGAAAATTGTAGTTTCCAAAATACGATAATAAGAATCTGAGAAGCAGTGATAAAGGAAGCAGAAAGAAACCGATTCTAAAAATTTTCTTCATTTTTAATCTCCAGAATGTTTATTTTCACATATCAAACTCATCACTATTTTCACTTCCCCAGCACCTTCTCAAATTCCCAGGCGGTCATGTGCAAAAAAACAAACAATTTCGATTATAACCGAATTTTGAGAATTTCTTAAAAAGTCGATAGATAAATATGGAATGCCCAGATTCCTTCGTTTTCTCTGGGTCTTATGTTAAACCCGACCTGTGCTGTGAGTGCTCCGATGGGAGAGGCATAAGTCAATCCGCCGCCGGCAGTATATCTGAAAAGCGAACCATCTCCGATATTGCCCAGCTTCTGCCAGAGATTTCCCATGTCAAAAAATGATATAAGATAAAAACTTTCAATGAGTTTGAACCTGAGTTCGTTCCTCATCACAAAAGAATATCTTCCTTCAGCCGATTTTTCATTTTCAAGATCATTGGGCTGAAGTTCATCATTGAAAAAACCTCTGATAGTTGTGTTGCCGCCGAGTTTAAGTACATCGTCAGAAGTAAGATCGCCGGAATGCTGGATAAGAAAAGCGGTTTCAATGAAAGCGTGGTAAATAAGGGTATCTTTAGGTTCAAGTTCTCCTGCAAAGTTCATCCTGTAACGCAAAGGAATATAAAGAGAAAGATTGTTCTCAAAATAGGAAATGCTTGTCGCTTCACCGTAAACCGATGTCTTGTTGGCATATTTGAAAAAGGTCTTGTATCCTTTTGTCGGAAAGAAAAGCGAGTCCCTGAAATCAATATAGCCCCTGAATTCAGGAGAAATGACCAGTCTTTCAATGTTGTTATAATAAACATCGCCAGCTTCATCCAGTTCGTGATCTCTTTCATTCTGGTAAGCAATTTCAACACCTGTAGAAAGAAAATAATTGTTGCTGAACCTTCTGAAAAAACTGAAGTACATACCGTTCTTGTCAATCATGTATGGAAGCCCTGCATTACTTCTGATATCGTGGATATGGAACGCCTCGACCTGTGCAGAAAGGGGAAGGAACGGAAGATAAAGATCAGGAAAAAGAAATGCAAGATTGAATTTTCTTTCAAACTGCTCAAAAAGAGTGAAATCACTTGAATAATACTTTTTGAACTCATCTCCCATGAAAAGTTCTATCTTTCTTGAGATCTTGAAACTGAACTTTGTTGAAAATCCCGAACCGCCGAAATTTCTCCATTCAGCGGAACCGAATATTCTTCCACCTTCATCACTGCTTATTCCGATTCCCGGAGAGATCTTAAATCTTTCGACTTCACTTACTACTACCACAACATCCTTTTCTTCCGACGGAAATTCAGGATCGATAAAGTTTATCATTACAGACTGGTACATGCCGGTCTGAAGAAGATCTCTTCTTCTGTACTGGAAAGTGTCCCCCTTGAGCGTATCTCCGGGCCTGATCCTTAACGCCCCTTTTACCGCCCATTCCTCGGTGATGAAGTTTCCGGCAATTACAACTTCGGTAACTTTGACAGGAAAAAGATATTCCGCTTTGAACTTAAGCAAGATCTTCTGCCCGTCATATTCAAGATCATGTGTAATATGTGCAAAAATATATCCTTTTGAAGAAAGAAACTCTTTTATCCTTTTGCGATATGCTTCGACGATATTTTCATTAAACGGGATCGACCTGGGTAGAAGGATCTTTTTTTTCATTATCCTGTCAAGCACCGGATCCCCCGTTGTAGCGGTAACCCCTGTGAGCATGAACCTTGTGTTTTCCTTGACTCCGACAAGAAGATAAAGTCCCTCGGAATTATCAATGATTTCGGCGCTTAACACAGAAATATCCATATACCCTTCATTCAGATAGACCTTTTCGACGATCTCTTTTATGTCTTCAAGATAGGCCTCCGGTATCCCCAGTGGAGAATCGGGAAGCATTACTTTGTCCTTTTTGCTTCTTTTCAGCGCCTTGACTCTTTCGTTGTCTGTATCTTTATAGCCGCCTCCGGTCTGGGAGCGGGTTATTTTTATCTGCGGAAAATTCTCCTCTTCTATTTTCTTTTCAATGAAATCCTTAAGACGGTTGACAACAACATTTCTGTTAAAACTTGAGCCGCCGGTAAAAACAATGTCATTAATGAATCTTCTCTCTCCTTCGTCGATGTTTACCGATATGGTTCTGGTCTGATCGTTTTTTCTCAGTGACAGATCACTTATATCTACATCGATAACGGCATCAGGAAAACCGTATGCCTGATAAAAAATAAGAAGTTTTCTTTTTATCCCTTCAGCATCGAAATGATAGTTGCTCAGCCCTGTTATTATTGTTTTCAAAGTATCCGGTGAAAAAGATTCGTCCCCTGTTATGTCAAGAATGTACAAAAGACCCTTATTTATAGAAAAACTTACTTTCCCGCCCGGGAGACGGTCGGTATTGACATTAACATCAAGATAGCCCCTGTCTTTAAAATATGTATTGATAAACTCATTAATATCATTGATGTTTTTGTCAGCATTGGGGTTGCCTTTAAATGATACTCCCAATTCATATTCGAGCTTCCTTTTTTCAGATTTGTTCATTGATCCATAGATCCGGATCTCATTGATCTTTTCCTGAACTCCTTCAATTATAACTATCTTGAGTGAAATTGAGTTTTCACCGGTTTTTTCTGTCGCAATGTTGACAAGAGTGTTGAAAAAACCGTTCTCTCTGTAAAAATAGATTATTTCGTCCCTTATTCTCTCAAGGTCGCTTGTAAAGAAATAGGTGTTCTTTCCTGTTCCTGAAGCAGATTTAAGCTGTCTGTCGGAAAACTTCGAGTTCCCTTTTATGCTTATGTCCGTAATAATGAGCTGGGGAGAACCTTTCAATATAAGTTTTACGCCGTTTTTTTCCTTTTCAAGCATTACCGCTATCTGTTCAAATTTTTTTGTCGCATAGAGAAGCTTGACCGTTCTTCTGATGTTCTTTATTGAAAACTCATCTCCTTCTTTAACCTTTATCAGCCGGCTGAACTTATCCTTTTCAAGCGGAGTGTCCCACACTACTGTTGAAATAATATCCTGAGCGATTATTTCGGCTGAAACAAAAAACAAAAATATGAAGAGTAATGTTAAACGCTTATTCAAAATAGTACTCCAGCCGGAAATCAAAACCTATTGCTCCGAAACTGCTTTCAAGCCGGTCCTTGTTCTTCCATCCGAGGATCGTTTCAAGACTTTTTGTCTTGTATTTTATTTCAATTATCTGATCAGTAGTGTCGGAAGGGTTTGACTCAAGAGAAAGGAACAGATTTTTGTATATCTCCTTTTCGGCGACAAGCTTTAAGACAGTCTTGTCATCAAATTCAGAATATTTAGGGATAAGTTCGAACTTTGTAAGATTGAAATTCTTTCTCACCTGTGTTGTTATCCCCATAATGTCGGTGACAGCCACTATCGCAATGTCACCTGAGAACGAGTCCCCAATGTTCCCCCAGAGAAGAAGAGAGACAAGCTGCTGCTGATCAAGCTGAGGGATGCTGTCAAAATTGACCTCGAGCTCTCCGTCAAAAGGGTTGCCTCTTGCAGTCATGATTATTTTGAAATCTTTTTCATCATCCACAACTTTGGCGGTGACATTTCTGAATGATTCCAAGTCTATAAAAGGATTTATTCCGTTGCCGTCCTCAAATGTTATGATGCCCCGCTGTATTGTAAAATCGTTCTGCTTGTACTGGATCTTTCCGTTTTTAAGGAGAATCGTTCCTGACATCTCAGGTTTCCGGGCAGTTCCAGTGATAGTCGTATCAATGAAAAGGTCTGATTCAATAAGATTTGTCTTTATCCTGATGTTGTTCTTACCGGTAACTCTGATGCTCAGATCTATCGGCAGGGTTTTTTCAATTTGGGCTCCAGCCCTTTCTCTTCCAAGCTTTGAGATCATTTTTATAAAATCACTATCAAGCGAAAGCGGCTGATTGTAAACGATATTTCTTAACTCAATATCTCCGCTCACTGATATCTGTTCAGGACCGAACATGATTATGTCGAGGTTTGACGAAAGACCGAAATCTCCCGTGAGAGCGTATTTTCCTGTCAGGTTTGTCAACTTGAGCTTTAAAGCGGCGTTGTCAAACGGGAACATGCTTCCTTCACCACTGAGGACAACTCTTCCCCCTCCTGCAAATCCGTTTAAATTCTCAATTTTCCATTTGTTCTTGTCAAAACTTAACAGCCCGTTGAAACCGCTGAAAATGATCTGGGGATTTTTCAGCCGGTAAGATCCGTCAACCATTCTTAATTCGCCTTTGATATCCTCTTTGTCAAGAGCTACATCAAAATAGAATTTTCCGTCAACACCTGTTATTTCACCGGGATAGAGTATTTCAACCATTCTTGGGAAAAGAGTCCCTTTTGCTGATATATGCGGAGAATAATTGACAATTCTTCCTTCCAGAAAGAAATTCGCCGTTTCTCCGTCAAAGTATGCTTTCTCGATCTCAAGATCATCCATCTTGCCGGAAATACTGAAAGGAGCGTTGTTTCTGACAAAAAATCCTGACTTTTCCGCCATCAGAGTTGTCACTTTTGCATCAATATTTTCCCCTTCCATTTTTGCATTTAAAGAGAATTTAACAAAGAAATCCGACACCTTGTGGACGAAATCCTTGATTTTGAGAGAGGCGGACAGATTTTCCGGTTTGAACTCTTTCATCATAGCGCTGAAAACAATGCTTTTCCCGAGTTTTCCCTTTATGCCAAAATCCATATTCTCCCCGGCAAGTTGAGCAGAAACCGCGAGATCTCCCAGCTTAACACCGGAAAACGATATGCCGTTTGCTTCAAATTTTGCTGAAACATCAGGATGGTCAAGAATTCCCGCAAGTTTGATATCAAGAGACGGCTCTTCATAATCAAGGTCGGCAGGCAGAGGAAAATCATCCTTGAAAAATGATGAAAATTTTGCCGATATTTCAGTGTCAAGATCTTTTTTTGACATTCTCCCTTCAATGGCTATTGAACTTTTTCCGTAATTCAGATTCCCAATTCCGTTAATAAAAACAGGATCTTTGTCGTTTATTTTAAAAATGAAAGAATCTGCCGCACGAACTCCTTTGATCTTCAGATTGTCAGCTTTGAGCGAAGCGTTCAGCTTTGACAGACCGTTCTTATAAACTCCTTCTGCAGTAAGAGCCACATTGCCTGAAAAAGCATCGGTCTGAATATCAAAAACAGCAGCGGCATCCTTTAAAGATCCTTTTGCATCGTTAATTAAAAAAGAGACTGGTAATATTTCATCATTAAAATCAAGTGAAACGAAAGAATCCTTTGATGAAATAGAGTTCTGCTTAATGTCTTCAACACCTATCCTCAGAACAAATTCCTTAAGTTTTGTGTCAACGGTACAGCTCTGAGCATTAAATCCGTGAAAAGAGCATCCTGTCCCCGAAAAACGGCCGGTAATGTAAGGATTTTCGTAAAAAGAGGTCACCAGCGCCTCGATCGAACCCCTCCCTTTTACATTAAAGCCGGTTATTTGGTTAACATCTTCCAGATTTATCCAGCTGCCGGCAACTACCGGAATGTGAAATTTCATGCTGTCTGCAAAACCGAACCACGAATCCTTCACGATAAGGCGACTCGTCTCATCCTTTGTTTTCACTATACCGTCGTGAAGCTTAACACCATCTGCTCCGACCGTAACATTGCCGGTCACAAAAACTTCCCGCGGAAGATCAAGTATCTCCTTTTTACCTACATCGAACTCGTTTACAACAAGATCCGGTTTGAAATCAGCCGACAGAGTTTCCGTTGAAAAGACATAATCGGCTTTTCCTGAAACGATGAGATTTACAATGCCGCTTGTGGTCATTCTTCTCAGACAGTCATCAAGATCAAATCTGTAAAGCCGCACAACTCCCTTGATTTCCTTGGTTTTATAAGGAAAAACTCCGTCAAGCGAAAGAAAGACCTTGTCGTTGTGGAACATGTTGAGCCGGTCTATGTGCATTGTCGATGGAGTTATCTGTAAAAATGCATGAATATCCCATGGTCTGAACCCTTCATAATTAAGACCTGACACCGTCAGAGTTGTATCAATTTTAGGCACTTTCCCTGCAATATCAAGGACATAGTCAGCATAAACCTCGCCTTTTGCAGTTTGTGAAAAGATCTCAACTGCCTCACTTAGATTTATGGCGACCCTGCCCGAAAGGTTTCCCGTTTCTCCTTTCTTTTCTCCCGAAATGACCATCCCTTTTGATGAAACTGCAATATTATCTATCGCATAAAAAAAGTCTTTTGCCTCAATGTTT
>Ga0116183_1001798_pt1 | contig 23801 bp, 23 predicted proteins | sample AD_UKC078_MetaG_FD_89753 | JGI IMG/M metagenome (GOLD analysis project Ga0116183, IMG submission 89753) | Active sludge microbial communities of municipal wastewater-treating anaerobic digesters from USA - AD_UKC078_MetaG | ecosystem: Engineered > Bioreactor > Anaerobic > Digestate | place: USA... | reverse complement strand
GTGGCTGATGCTCTGCTGGGCTTGGCAGGCATCGGGCGACTTACGGTAAACGTCAGCAGCAAAATTGTCGCCCACAAAGCACAGCAAGGCGTCACACTGTTGCCTAAAGTAAAAAATATCATTGCGGTGGCGTCTGGCAAAGGTGGCGTGGGCAAATCCACCACTTCAGTCAATTTAGCGCTCGCTCTGGCGGCTGAAGGGGCAACCGTAGGCTTGCTGGATGCTGATATCTACGGCCCAAGTCAGCCGCAAATGCTGGGCATCAGCGGCCGCCCTGAGAGTGTGGACGGCAAAAGCATGGAGCCGATGCAGGCACATGGCATACAAGCAATGTCGATTGGCTTTTTAATTGACACTGACACACCCATGGTTTGGCGCGGTCCGATGGTCACAGGCGCGCTGGAGCAACTGTTACGCGATACCAACTGGCATGAATTGGATTATCTCGTCATTGATTTACCGCCCGGCACCGGCGACATTCAACTCACACTGGCACAAAAAATCCCGGTCACTGGCGCCATCATCGTGACCACGCCGCAGGATATTGCCCTGCTGGATGCGCGCAAGGGCTTGAAAATGTTTGAGAAAGTGGGCATTCCTATTTTGGGTATTGTTGAAAACATGAGTACGCACATCTGCTCAAAATGTGGCCATGAAGAGCACATTTTTGGCGCGGGCGGCGGCGCATTGATGGCAAACGATTACAAAGTGGATTTACTCGGCAGTTTGCCGCTCGATATACAAATCCGTATGCAGGCTGATAGCGGCCAACCGACTGTGATTGCGCAACCTGATTCCAAAATTGCGCAGATATACAAAGAAATCGCCCGCAAAGCCGCCATCAAAATTGCTAATGCCAGCTTAGACCACAGCGCGAAGTTCCCCAATATTGTCATTCAGAACACCTAATCATCGGCACTGAACTCATGTCGACCAAGAAGATAGCATCAACCGTTCAGCACATGCTTGCTTGGCTCACCGGCAGCCTCGGTGTACTGCTCGCACTCAAGTTTTTGCCAGCATGGTTGCGTTTTGCCGTGTATGGCGGCGCGGTGCTTATGCTGATTGTATACCTCAGCTTATATGCCATTGTTGCAAAGCATGCCTATTATTTGCTTGCACACCCGCCCACACAAAAAGCCGATGCCGCGCTTATTTTAGGCAATAAATCCAACTTGAACGGCGCCCCTAACCCCTGCCTGACAGGCCGCGTGGATGCCGGCTTAGCACTAGCACAAGCTGGGCTGGTCAGCACATTGGTGATGACTGGTAGCAGAGATGATGAAGACGGTGCGATTGAAGCACTCGCCATGGAGCAGTACGCACTAGCCAACGGCTTTAAGGGGCGTATTTTGTTAGAATCACGTTCTAGCTCAACACAAGAAAACTTTGCTTTTTCCGCCCCCATCTTACGAAATCATCAGGTTAAGAGTGTCATTGTGGTTTCAGAACCCTACCATATGTGGCGTGCGCAAAAACTGGTGGAAGCTGGCCATTTAGGGCAGGAATTCGAAGTCACTTATGCCGCTGCACCCAGCCAATGCTGGACAAGTTGGGGCATGCTGTTTAAAGGGGCATTCCGCGAACCGTTAGCGATTGTCAATAATTACGCCAAGGGCTATTTTTAGGCGCCCATATCTTCACAAAATAATCAAAAAAAAGCTAAAAACCTTACCGAGAAAATTTTAATGCCCTGTGAGCCTTGTAAATAAAGGCTTACAGGGCATCGAAAAAGGTTGCGTTAAAATTGAAGCTCAATCAATCGCTTTAGGTAGTCGCGTTATGCCGCTATTTTCACTTCATAACAATACACATCTACACCGTTTTTTGGCGCAATGAGCGTTGCAGGAATCGGCACTCCTTTGCGCCAATTTTCCACCGCATCCTGCTTGCCAGCACCTGAAACAATAAAAATGACCTGGCGGCTATTATTTAAGCGATTTTGGCTCAAGGTAATACGCTCTGAAGGTGGTTTGGGGGAGTCAAACACAGGTACCGCATCTGCACTGTTATCAACGGCATGATTCGGAAAAAGTGAGGCGGTATGGCCATCTTCACCTAGGCCCAGTAACACCAAATCAAAAGTCGGCGCCCCTGCCAGCGTGTTGGCATAAGCCGCAGCGCCCGCCACGGGCCCCAGTTCGGCAGAAATATCATGAATATTTTCTTTAGGTATGGCAACAAAATGCGTCCAAACTTGTTCCACCATCAGGCTATTGCGATCTTCATGCTCAGGTGGCAAACAACGCTCATCGCCATGATAAATATGCCATTTAGACCAATCTACATAGGCCGTCTGTGGCAAATCGCGCAGTAGGCGATACACCGCACGCGGCGTGTGGCCACCAGCCAGCACGATCGAAAACCGACCGCGCTGTAAAATGGCTTCTTGCGCCCGACTAACAATGGCGTCGCATACGGCATGCCGCAACCCTTCAACACTGTCAAAAGACTTCCAGCGCGTATTTTGTGGGGATGATAATGGGTGGTTCATGGTGAATATCAATTAAATCATAAAACAAAGTTAGGCCGAATTTGACACTATTTTGTGAAATTTGTCATGTGTTTTCATGCAGAAAATATGCGGCAATGTCGTAAGATGTTCGGTTTTTTAAGCTGAAATCATTGTATGAGTAAGCCACCTTGCATTATCATATAGGACTACGTATAACGCCACTTTCATAACACTACACACAGGAAAAAATCCATGCTCATCAAAGACAGTGAAGTTGTCGACCTGCAAACACCCACCGGCGAGATGCGTGCGCATATCTTTCGCCCCGCTGCCCCTGGCAAATATCCTGCCATTTTAATGTTTTCTGAGATTTTTCAAGTCACCGCGCCGATTCGCCGCACTGCGGCCATGCTCGCCGGACACGGTTTTATTGTGGCCTGTCCTGAAATTTACCACGAATACGAACCTTTAGGCACCGTACTGGCTTATGATGAAACCGGCACCACACGCGGCAATGAACTCAAAATCACTAAACCAGTAGATGCTTATGACTCTGATGCACGCACCGTACTGGACTACTTAAAATCACGCAGTGACTGCACGGGCCGTTTAGGCGTGATGGGGATTTGTATTGGTGGCCACTTGGCTTTCCGTGCCGCGATGAACCCGGATGTATTGGCGACGGTTTGTTTTTACGCCACCGATATTCACAAAAAATCGCTCGGTTTGGGCAAAAATGATAATTCGTTAGAACGCGCAAATGAAATTAAAGGCGAATTACTGCACATTTGGGGTCGCCAGGACCCGCATGTACCGCTTGAAGGCCGTAATTTGGTGAAAGCTCGCCTTGAAGAAGTCGGCGCACGTTTTACTTGGCATGAATTCAACGGCCAGCACGCGTTTATGCGTGACGAAGGCCACCGTTACGACCCAGCGCTTTCACGTTTAAGCTGGGATTTGTTGCTAGAGCTATTCAACCGCCGTTTGGGCTGGGGTGATTTAGATATCGAAAATGACGGCACATCGGCAGAGAGCCGCCACTAACTTAAACAGCAGCGAAACCGTGATTGACTGCCCAAACAAGTCAAACGGTTTTGACCTATTAATGATTGAATCAAAGTAAGGTATCCATCAAAATGGCAAAGAAAATCGACCCCTGTACCCTTGTTTTATTTGGCGCAAGCGGCAATCTGTCTCGCGTTAAATTGATGCCGGGCTTATTTAGACTAGACGCAGCAGGCCGTCTGCCGGAAAAAATGGCGATTCTTTCAGTTGGGCGCGGTGAGGTGTCGCGCGAAGCATGGCAGGCTGATATCAAAGGCATGCTTGATGCTAAGTTTAAAAACGGCTATGACCAAAAAGTATTTGAGCGTTTTATTGCACGCAATCACTATCAAGCCAACCCGCCTACAGACCCAGATGCTTTCAAAAAAATGAAAGAAACGCTCAGTAATGAGGCGATTTTTCCGCAAAATTTAGCCTACTTTTTATCAGTACGCCCGACCGACTTTGCCCCTGTGGTTGAGCAGTTATCAGGTGTTGGCTTACTCGACGAAAGCAAGTACTGGCGCCGTGTATTGATTGAAAAACCATTTGGCACGGATTTAGCTAGCGCGCAAGATTTACAAGCTCGCCTGACCAAACATCTTAAAGAAAGCCAAATCTACCGTATTGACCATTACCTGGGCAAAACTGCGGTACAGGGCATTATGCTGACACGCTTTGCCAACGCCATGTTTGAGCCACTTTGGAACAAAGAACATATCGACCATGTGCAGATTACCAACAACGAGATTTTAGGTGTGGGCGACCGCACCACGTTCTACAATGCTACTGGCGCGTTGCGTGACATGTTCCAAAGCCATTTGCTGCAAACGCTGGCATTAACCGCCATGGAAAAACCAAAAGACTTAACACCTGAAAGCATCCGCGCAGAAAAAATTAAACTGCTACAAGCGATTCGCCCCATTGATGTGAAAAACATTCACAAACATGCTTTCCGTGCACAATATGCAGCTGGGCGTGTGTGTGTGGGTGATGGCCATGGTGAAAATGTCCCAGGTTACTTAGATGAATTAAAACGCGATGGTATTGAAGCCAGCAACACCGAAACTTACGCTGCCGTAAAATTATTTATTGATAACCCGCGCTGGCAGGGTGTGCCGTTTTATGTACGTACGGCAAAGCGCATGCATGAGGGTAACGTGGCGATTTCAGTCCGCTTTAAAAAGGCGCCGATGCAATTAGTTGAGGGCCAACATCAAAACTGGCTGACCATCAGCATTCAACCGCGTGAATGTGTCAAACTTGAAATTGAAACTAAAATCCCGGGACTTGATATCGCTACCCGTACCATAAGTATTGATGCGCCGTTGCGCCAAACAGGGGATGAAACGATAGATTCATATGAAACACTCATGTTGAACTTGATGGAAGGCGACCCTTCACAATACCTGCACATCAGCGAGGTGGAAGCACAGTGGAAATTTGTTGATCCTATCGTGAAAACATGGGCTGCCGACAACTCGCCACTCCATCAATACCGTGCCGGAGATCGTGACCCGAAAGAGTCTGGCGTGATTTTTGAAGCAGAAGACCAATTTTGGCGCTACAGCATTGAATTAGGTGGCGATAAGCACTAATTTTTAGTACATAATCTTGTGATGCACCTTATAATGCCCAACTTACAGCGTTGGGCATTTTTTATATTTTTTAGAGCACAAATATGAGCATAAAATCAGACAAATGGATCCGTAAAATGGCGCAAGAGCACGGCATGATTGAGCCGTTTGAGCCCAATCAGGTAAAGGTCAATGCCGCAGGTGAGCGCTTGGTTTCATATGGCACATCAAGCTACGGTTATGATATTCGCTGCTCAAAAGAATTTAAGCTATTTACCAACCTCAACAGCACCATCGTTGACCCCAAGAATTTTGACCCAAACTCGTTTGTTGAAGTCAACGCTGATTACTGCATCATTCCACCGAATTCGTTTGCCTTAGCACGCACGGTTGAATACTTTAGAATTCCGCGCAATGTGCTGACGGTTTGCTTAGGAAAATCAACCTACGCGCGCTGCGGTATTATTGTTAATGTCACCCCGTTTGAACCTGAGTGGGAAGGCTACGTCACGCTGGAGTTCAGCAACACGACACCATTACCTGCAAAGATTTATGCCAATGAAGGCTGTGCGCAAGTGCTATTCTTTGAAGCAGATGCCGATGATGTATGTGAAACCAGTTACAGAGACCGTGGCGGCAAGTATCAGGGTCAAGTTGGTGTAACTTTGCCAAAAATATAAACTACACCATCATTCTGGCGTAGGCCAGAATCCAGCCGAGGTGATGATTAAAGCCAATATGACATGCAATCCTGTGTTTACATCACGAGTAACCAGCGCAATGGAACACTATATGTTGGCGTGACATCAGATTTAATAAAACGCGTTTGGCAACATAAAAACGAGGTTGCCGATGGATTTACTAAAAAATATAAACTGCATACATTAGTTTGGTATGAACCCCATGCAACAATGGAATCTGCCATCACAAGAGAAAAGGCTCTGAAGTACTGGCACAGAATTTGGAAAATCCGCATTATTGAGCAAATGAACCCTGATTGGTTAGATTTATACGATGAAGTTACTGAACTGGATTCTGGCCTTCGCCAGAATGACGAAATTGAGATTTGAAGAGGCATTAAATGAAATTTAGATTCCCTGTCGTCATCATTGACGAAGACTTCCGCTCTGAAAACTCTTCAGGATTAGGCATTCGTGTGCTTGCCAAAGCCATTGAAGTAGAAGGCTTTGAAGTACTTGGCGTCACCAGTTATGGTGACCTCACCTCTTTTGCCCAGCAGCAAAGCCGCGCCTCAGCGTTTATTTTATCCATTGACGATGAAGAAATCGTAGAAGAAAAACCAGAAGCCATCGAGCAACTGCGAAAGTTTGTGACGGAAATCCGTTACCGCAACGAAGAAATCCCTATTTTCTTACATGGTGAAACGCGTACTTCACGCCATATTCCAAATGATGTCCTGCGCGAACTCCATGGCTTTATTCACATGAATGAAGACACTCCCGAATTTGTCGCGCGTTTAATTATTCGTGAAGCGCGCACTTATTTAGATAGCCTGCCCCCGCCCTTTTTCAAAGCACTTACCCATTATGCGGCGGATGGCTCTTATTCATGGCACTGCCCTGGCCACTCTGGTGGCGTGGCGTTTTTAAAATCTCCCGTTGGGCAAATGTTTCACCAGTTTTTCGGTGAAAATATGCTGCGTGCAGACGTGTGTAATGCGGTAGATGAACTCGGCCAACTGCTTGACCACACCGGCCCTGTAGCCGCATCAGAACGCAACGCCGCGCGCATTTACAATTGTGACCACTTGTATTTTGTCACGAACGGCACATCCACCAGTAATAAAATTGTCTGGAACTCGACCGTAGCGCCTGGTGACATCGTGGTGGTAGACCGTAATTGTCATAAATCGGTGTTGCATTCCATCATTATGACTGGCGCCATCCCTGTATTTTTAATGCCAACGCGCAATCACTTTGGCATTATCGGCCCTATTCCAAAATCAGAATTTGCCTGGGAAAACATTCAAAAGAAAATCGCGCGTAATCCGTTTGCCACAGATAAAAACGCTAAACCGCGCGTATTGACCATCACGCAATCCACCTACGATGGCGTACTTTATAACGTGGAAGAAATCAAAGAGCTACTTGACGGCAAAATCGACACGCTGCATTTTGATGAGGCATGGCTGCCGCATGCAACCTTTCATGACTTTTATGGTGATTATCATGCGATTGGTGCGGACCGCCCGCGCTGTAAAGAGAGTATGGTATTTTCAACGCAGTCTACTCACAAACTTCTAGCGGGCTTAAGCCAAGCTTCGCAAATCTTGGTTCAAAATGCACAAGACGTGCAGTTAGACCGCGATGTATTCAACGAAGCCTACCTGATGCACACGTCCACCAGCCCGCAATATTCAATTATTGCGAGTTGTGACGTGGCTGCCGCCATGATGGAAGCACCGGGCGGCACCGTCTTAGTTGAAGAAAGCTTAATGGAAGCACTGGATTTTCGCCGTGCCATGCGCAAAGTGGATGAAGAATGGGGAGCCGACTGGTGGTTCAAGGTGTGGGGCCCCACTGATTTATCTGAAGAAGGCCTGGAAGAACGTGATGCCTGGATGCTGAAAGCCAACGAGGCTTGGCATGGCTTTGGCAACTTGTCGGAAGGCTTTAATATGCTGGACCCGATTAAAGCCACGATCATTACGCCGGGCTTGGACATTCACGGCGACTTTTCAGACGTATTCGGTATTCCGGCTGCGATTGTCACCAAATACCTAGCTGAACATGGCGTGATTGTAGAAAAAACCGGCTTGTATTCATTTTTTATCATGTTCACGATTGGCATCACCAAAGGCCGCTGGAACACCATGGTAGCGGCTTTGCAGCAGTTCAAAGATGACTACGATAAAAATCAGCCGCTATGGAAAGTATTGCCTGAGTTTGTGCAAAAGCATCCGCGTTATGAACGCGTGGGCCTCAAAGATTTAAGCACGCAAATTCATGCCGTTTATAAAGCCAATGACGTGGCACGATTAACGACTGAAATGTATTTATCTGACATGGTGCCTGCCATGAAGCCCACGGACGCATTTGCCAAAATGGCGCATCGCGAGATTGACCGTGTGCCCATTGATGATTTGGAAGGCCGCGTCACTGCCGTGTTGCTCACACCCTACCCGCCTGGCATTCCATTGCTAATTCCGGGCGAGCGTTTTAACAAAATCATCGTGGATTATTTAAAATTCGCCCGTGAATTCAATGAAAAATTCCCGGGATTCGAAACGGACAATCACGGTTTGGTCAAAGAAATGATCGACGGAAAACCAGTCTATTATGTAGACTGTGTCGCACAATAATCGACGCAACCTTTTTTGATGCTCTGGAAGCCTTTATTTACAAGGCTCTCAGAGCATTAATTTTTTCTCGGCGTTTAATTCCACATTTTCAAGCGTTTTTGCGCACGAAATGTTTTTAAATTTTTCTGGTAAAAACCAAATCCTGATACGCCATGCCGTTGGCAGCAATATGCTGCTTTTGTTCTGCGAGTTGCCAGTAATTAAAATCCACTTCCGGAAAAAAAGCATCGCCTGTAACGTCCAAATCAACTTCAGTGATGTAGAGTTTTGTGGCTTTGGCCAAACCCGTTTGATACAACTCTGCACCGCCAATTAAAAACGGCTCTTCATCATCTTGGCAAAGTGCAATCGCGTCATTCAGAGAACGTGCCATCAACGCCCCTTCTACGCGATATTGCGGGTTTCGTGTCACAATCACCGTGGTACGATTGGGTAGCAGACGGCCAAGCGATTCATAGGTTTTTCGCCCCATGATGATATGATGACCTGTGGTTAGCGCACGAAAACGCTTTAAGTCTTCAGGCAGATGCCAGGGCAAGGTGTTGTTTAAACCAATCACATTGTTTTTTGCGCGGGCGACGATAAGTGAAAGTGCAGTCATAAACGTATTATACTAGTCTTGTTGCGTATTTTGTGGCGTAGGCATTTTCTGACCTCAAGCCCTTTCATATCCACTAAAATGACGTTTTTCATGTTGAAGTTTTAACCCGACAAACTTGCAAATCACTTACCCAAAATCTTTTTTAAAACTATTGCTGATTGGCTTTGCGCTCGTCATGCTGCCGCTGATTGCCGCCTTCGTCAATGCTAACCTGCAATTTAACAAGCTCACGCAGCAAAGCCTGTTTAACATGTCACAGGCCGTTGAAACCACGCGTGCCAGCCAGATTATGCTGGAAGAGCTGGCAGTGATGGAACGTAGTGCGAGACAGTATTTTGTGTTGCGCGACCAAGTATTGCTGACCAATTTTAATCAAGCACATGAACGCTTGGGTGCCGCTCTCAACACCTTATTACAGCAGCCCATTGCATTACCGCAGCAGGCAGATTTAATGTCATTTACGCGTCAGGAAAATGATTTGTTTCAATCTATCACGCAGGCACAACATCATCAGGCCGATTTCGATGACAGCATGGTGATAAACTTTGCCAACTTAAGCAACTTAGCCAATCAAATCTCAAATAAAAACAACGTGTTAATTGATCAAGAAGCCATTACATTTAAGGCGCGTGTGTCTAAAGTAAAAAAAGCATTATTTTGGCAAATGCTAACCATTTTTCCGCTCGTCGTGATTATTGCTGCGCTGATTACTTGGATGATTGCGCGCCCTATCCGTCGTATGGATGCCGCTATTCACCAGCTAGGTCAGGGCGATTATGAGCGTGTGATACGCATTGATGGCCCAGGGGACTTACGTCAATTGGGTAGTCGGCTCGATTGGTTACGCATTGCACTGAAGGATTTGCATCAGCAAAAGCAACGTTTTTTACAGCAGGCTTCGCATGAACTCAAAACGCCGCTCACTGCCATTCGTGAAGCCAGTGAGCTGCTCCATGACGGCGTTGCTGGAAATCTCAATCCGCAGCAAAGCCAAATTGTCACTATTTTGCGCGACAGCAGCTTAAGGCTGCAACGAATGATTGAAAACTTGCTGAAATATACTGAAATTCAATTTAATGCTCCTAAAAGCAATGTTTCACTTCAACCGCTCAACGCTGTAATCCACAAAGTACTGCAGGCCTATGCGCTCAGCATCGCGCATAAAAATATACAAATAGAACAGTCGATTACCGACATGCAAGTGCAACTCGATATTGAAAAATTAGCAACCGTACTCGATAATTTAATTTCAAATGCGGTGAAATACACCCCGGAGCATGGCAAAATCAGCATCCACGCCGCAAGCACGAAGCAAAACTTGGAGATTACCATCAAAGATACAGGGCCAGGCATACCTGAGGCAAATCAAAAAGACTTGTTCAGCCCGTTTTACCATGGTGCGCAAGCCAATAATAGCCTCGTGGCAGGTAGCGGTTTAGGCTTATTCATTGCTAAAGAGGCAGCTAACGTCCTTCAAGGTGAACTACGTTTAATCCCTTCAAGCGTAGGGGCGCACTTTTTAGTACGAATCCCACTCGCAATCATCCAACCCAACCAAAAACAACCTACTGAAGTGACAAAATGATGAAAAAAATAAAATGGAATATGCTGGTACTTTTATGTCTAGTGACCATAGCTTGCACTTCTCAAGCGACCAAGCCAAACATTCTTGCTCAGAAAACCCCCACGCCACGGCATGAAGCAACACCCAATTCTATGAAGACAAATGAATTAAAATCTGCTGAAACAAAACCCGCAGAAGCAGCCAAAGCGGTTGATAATAAATCCAGTTTAACCAGTTTGAACACGACTTCCAACCCTCTGGTTAGCCATTACTTGAGCTTTGCCGATGACTTTTCAAACCTAACCGCTGAAGCGCAAAAACAAGTACAGGCCAGCACCCAACAGGCACTCGCCAAAACACCCAATGATATTGAGCTACGCATGCGATTAGTCTTGATTTATGGCCTGCCAAGCAGCACCCTTTTAGATACGGCCAAGGCACAATCGTTGTTGCAGCAATTACTACAAGAAAGCGCCCTACCAAGCGAGCAACTACCCTTTGCTCATTTGCTGTTCGATTATATCGTGGCCGCCAATAAAGCGAGCAAAACCAGCCGTGAAGACCAAAAACGAATCGAAACTATGCAACAAAAACAAGAAGCATTGCAAACTAAACTAGAAAATACCCAACAAAAACTTGAAGCCGCACTACAGAAAATCGATGAATTAAAAAACATAGAAAAATCGATGGGACAACGAGAAGTTGCGCCCAAAAAATAGCCCTTCTTACTCATGAGTGCATTAAAAATGGCCAATTCAATTTTAATCGTTGATGACGACGCTGACATTTTAAAACTGCTTGAAATGCGGCTCACCGCAAGCGGCTACAATGTTATTGCAGCAAGTACAGCGCAACAGGCGCTCACACTTTTTGGCATGCACCCTATTGCGCTGGTGATTAGCGATTTACGCATGCCTGAAATGGATGGTTTTGCATTATTTGAAGCTGTTCATCGGCTTGATAGCACCATTCCATTTATTCTGCTCACCGCGCATGGCTCGATTCCTGAGGCGGTGCACGCAACCCAACAAGGTGTATTCAGCTTTCTAACAAAACCGTTTGAAAGCAAAGCCTTATTAGACCAAGTTGCGCAGGCGCTTAAAATTTCACCGCATTACGCCGATAGCCAGCATGAGAATGACGCTTGGCGTGCCAGCATTATCAGTGGTAGCCAACAAATGCAAAGCCTGCTGGCACAAGCCAAATTAGTGGCCGAATCGGATGCCAGCGTATTGATTCAAGGAGAAAGCGGCACGGGTAAAGAACTGCTGGCGCAATCCATTCATCAGGCCAGTCCCAGATGTGAGCGTCCATTTGTGGCCATTAACTGCGCAGCAATCCCCGAGGCATTATTAGAATCCGAACTCTTTGGCCATAAAAAAGGAGCGTTTACCGGCGCCACGCGCGATCACCAAGGTCTATTTCAAACCGCGGATGGCGGCACACTGTTTTTGGATGAAATCGGCGATATGCCGATGAGCATACAAGCAAAACTTTTACGCGCATTGCAAGAGCGCAGTATTCGGCCCGTTGGTGCAAGTACACAAGTGCCCATCAACGTGAGAGTCATTTGTGCGACCCATAAAAATCTAATCTTAGAAATGCAGGAACATCGCTTTCGCGAAGATTTATACTATCGTATCAATGTCGTCAGCCTCGAGATTCCGCCATTGGCAAAAAGGCGCGAAGATATTCCGTTGCTAGCCAATCACTTTCTGGCGGTTTTAAATAAAAAATACCATAAAAAAATCAACGGCTTTGCCCCTGAAGCTTTTGAGATGCTGATTAGCGCACCCTGGCCAGGCAACGTGCGGCAATTACAAAACATCATGGAGCAAGTCGTCGTACTTTCCACCACACCCATCATTACCAGCGGTTTGGTGCAAAGAGCCTTGCAGGATAATATTTCCAGCATTATCACGTTTGATGCAGCACGCAAAAACTTTGAGCAGCAATATTTAATCAATCTGCTCAAAGCCACACAAGGTAATGTCACGCAGGCCGCGCGTATTGCCGATAGAAACCGTACTGAATTCTATAAAATTCTTGACCGCCATCAGATCAACCCCGCCCTTTTTAAAACGCAAGTGATTGATGAATAAGGCTTTAATTAGCCTCGGTGAATGCGTCGCTATTCTGCGACAATAAAAACCCTTAATAATCATCGTGTTATAAAAACATCCTTATTTTTGTCGCTTTTTTGAGACAAAAAATCAATACGCAATTTGTCAAAAGTATAATATCCCATTGATTTAATGAGTAAAAATAAAGTGGCACAGCACTTGCTATATTACAAGTGCAGTAACTTTTTAATTACTAAGGAATTCAATCCATGTTTAATTTAAATACTTCAATCTCTACATCAAAAACCGTTGCAATTGCTTCATTTGCAACCTTACTTTTAAGCGGCATTACAGCGCAAACTGCTATGGCTGAAACAAAAGCGGATAGTAAAGTTGCGGTAGCTGCTGCAAATGCTGACCCAGAATTTGCAAAATTAGACGCCAATGGCAATGGCAAAATTTCATTGAAAGAAGCCGCCAAAGACAAAGGTGTGGCTTCAGTTTTTGATGCCATTGACGCCAACAAAGACGGCGATATTACTGCTGAAGAGCACGCCGCTTATAAAGCTGCCAGCGCAGCGACTGCTGAGCCAGCACCAGCGAAGTAACTTGTATTTGATTGGTTAAGTTTCACCCCTGCAATTACCTCCCCCTGATGATTGTAGGTCCTCCGCCCCGCTGCTTCTGGTAGTGGGGTTTTTTTTCGCAAATCTCACGCAAATCTGGCATTATTTTTCCCGAGAAAAAATAAATGCCCTGCGAGCCTTTATTTACAAGGCTTGCAGGGCATCAAAAAAGGTTGCCCGTAAAAGGCGCGTGATTTACAGGTGATTTACGCACAGAAAACAGCGTGCCATGTATCGATTTGATGTGTAGTTAAACCGCAACTACGCCCTTGATGGCTGGGTGTGGGTCATAATTTTCCAGCGTAAAATCTTCAAACTTAAAGCTGAAAATATCGCGCACTTCAGGGTTGATGTGCATTTGTGGCAAAGCGCGTAAATCACGTGAAAGTTGTTCTTGTACTTGTTCCATATGATTTGTGTAAATATGTGCATCGCCAAGCGTATGCACAAAGTCACCCAATTGCAAGTCACACACTTGCGCCACCATCATCGTGAGCAGCGCGTAAGAAGCAATATTAAACGGCACGCCTAAGAAAATATCGGCACTGCGCTGATACAACTGACAACTGAGTTTGCTATCTGCCACATAAAACTGATAAAACGCATGGCAAGGCGGCAGTTTCATTTGGTCCACATCAGCCACGTTCCAAGCGCTCACAATTAAACGGCGTGAATCTGGCGTTTTCTTAATCGCATTCACCACCTGTGCGATTTGGTCAATATGCGTGCCATCAGGCTTAGGCCAATTGCGCCATTGGTAGCCATACACTGGGCCTAAATTACCATTTTCATCCGCCCATTCATCCCAAATACGCACGCCGTTATCTTTAAGGTATTTGATATTGGTACTGCCTTGCAAAAACCACAGCAACTCATGAATAATCGATTTTAAGTGGACTTTTTTGGTGGTGAGTAGCGGAAAGCCTTCCGCCAAATTAAAACGCATTTGGTAGCCAAACACTGAAGTTGTCCCCGTGCCAGTGCGGTCGGTTTTTTTGTTGCCGTGCGCTAATACATGGCGAAGTAAGTCTGTATATTGTTGCATTAAGTATGTTTCGCAATAAAATCTTTAATCACACCAGCATCGGCCTTCATTACCGTAAATTTCTGTGGCAAGGCTTCGATGCCTTCAAGGCTAGTCGGGCGTTCTGGGGCATGGCCTAAAGCTTCTACTATCGCATCTTCAAACTTCGCAGGCAGAGCAGTTTCTAGCACAATCATCGGCGTATTTTTATCGGCCTGGTTTTGATTAAAATGGTCCAATGCCACTTTTAAACCATCCGCGGTATGGGTATCAATCACCACATCATATTTAGCTTTAGTTTCACGAATGGTTTGCATACGATTGTCATGGTTGCTGCTGCCCGATACAAAACCATAATCGGCTAATTTTGGCATTAATTGTTTGATATCAAACGCACCACCGTTGTCGACACTTTTCCAGAGTTCTCGCACTTTGGCGGCATCCCTGCCGACTAAATCAAACACAAAACGCTCAAAGTTTGATGCTTTACTAATATCCATAGATGGGCTAGACGTGTGGTAAGTATTCGCTGAACCACGCGGACGATACACACCTGTTTTGAAAAACTCATCCAGCACATCATTTTCATTCGTCGCGACAATCAATTTATCAATTGGCAAGCCCATCATACGTGCAATGTGGCCTGCACACACGTTGCCAAAATTGCCGCTAGGTACTGAAAAACTCACTTTTTGCGCGTTATTCTGTGTCACCGCAAAATAACCTTTAAAGTAGTACACCACTTGCGCAACAATGCGACCCCAGTTAATGGAGTTCACCGCGCCAATTTTGTATTCCGCCTTAAACGCTGCGTCATTGCTCACCGCTTTAACCATATCTTGGCAATCGTCAAACACCCCTTCAACGGCAATATTGTAAATGTTCTCATCTTGTAAGCTAAACATTTGCGCGGTTTGAAAACGGCTCATTTTTTTGTGCGGCGAAAGCATAAACACACGAATGCCTTTTTTGCCGCGCATGGCGTATTCTGCGGCACTTCCTGTGTCGCCCGAAGTGGCACCCAGAATATTGGTGGTTTTGCCTGTGTTGGTCAGCACATATTCAAACATATTGCCCAGTAACTGCATCGCCATGTCTTTAAAGGCGAGCGTTGGGCCGTTTGAAAGGCTTAATAGATATAAGTTTTCGTCAAGCTTAAGTGTGGGCGTAATATCCGCCGCATTTTGGCCTTTGCGGGTAAAACCATAAACGTCAGCACGGTAGGTTTTATCGATAATGGCTTTTAAATCTGCCGCTGGAATATCATCCACAAAGCGCGACAAAATCGCAAAGGCTAAATCAGCGTATGACATGCTACGCATCGCTGTTAAATCAGCATCGGTGATTTGCGGATAGGTTTCAGGCAAATATAAGCCACCATCAGGCGCAAGCCCGCCCAATAAAATTTCGCTAAATGTCAATGCAGGCGATTGCCCGCGTGTACTGATGTATTTCATTTACTTACCTAATTCTTCCATACGAATACGCGTGATTTTACCAACTGTAGCCGGCAATGCCTCAATTGCAGCAATCGCAGCATCCATATTTTTTTCAATTGTGACATGCGTCAAAATCACAATGTCGGCTTCGGTTTCATTATCATCTGGTTCTTTTTGTAGCAACGCATCAATCGAGATATTACGGTCTGCCAATATTTTGGTCACGCCAGCCAACACACCTGGTTTATCTGAAGCTCTTAAGCGCAAGTAATAGGCGCTCTCAACTTCAGAAATCGGCAAAATCGGTAAATCAATCACACTATCGGGTTGAAACGCCAAGTAAGGCACACGTTGCTCTACACGCGCATTGGCTAATCGTGCCACATCCATTAAATCGGCCACTACCGCGCTGGCCGTTGGCTCTGCACCCGCCCCTGCACCATAGTAAAGCGTGGGACCAACGGCATCGCCTTTAACCACCACCGCGTTCATTGCACCGTTCACATTGGCCACCAAACGCTTTTCTGGGATTAAAGTCGGGTGTACGCGCAACTCAACACCTTTGTCGGTACGCTTAGTAATGCCTAGCAATTTAATGCGATAGCCCAATTCTTCGGCATATTGAATATCGGCCTGCGCTAATTTGGTAATGCCTTCTGTGTAGGCTTGCTCAAATTTCATCGGTATACCAAACGCAATGGCTGACAAGATCGTGAGTTTATGTGCAGCATCAATACCTTCCACATCAAAAGTAGGGTCTGCTTCGGCGTATCCTAAACGCTGCGCTTCACCTATCACATCTTGATAAGTCAGGCCTTTTTCGCGCATTTCGGTGAGTATAAAATTGGTCGTGCCGTTGATGATGCCCGCCACCCATTCAATTTTGTTTGCGCCCAAGCCTTCACGCAAGGCCTTGATAATGGGGATGCCACCTGCAACAGCGGCTTCAAACGCCACAATCACGCCTGCTTTTTGCGCGGCAGAGAAAATTTCATTGCCATGCAAAGCCAGCAAGGCTTTGTTGGCTGTGACCACATGCTTACCATTGGCGATGGCTTTTAATACCAAGTCTTTGCTTAAAGTATAACCACCTATGAGTTCAACCACCACATCCACATTAGGATTATTGACCACTGCAAACGCATCATTAGTCACGTCCACTTTACCGCCTGTGAGTACTTTTGCATGGTCTATATTTCTATCTGCCACCTGTACAACGTTAATCGCGACACCCGTACGACGTGTAATTTCTGCCGCGTTACGGGTTAATACAGTATATGTTCCACCGCCAACGGTGCCGATACCCAGCAAACCTACTTTGAGTTGTTTCAAACTTTAGCTCCATTTGATTTTGAATCATGCTTTTTTCTATAATTTTCTAAAAACCGCGCAATACGACCAATAGCCTCTGTCAAATCATCCACATTCGGTAAAAATACCACGCGGAAATGATCTGGCGTTGGCCAGTTAAAGCCTGTGCCTTGCACGAGCAATACTTTTTCTTCCAGTAATAAATCTAATATAAATTGCTGGTCGTCCTTGATTGGATAAATTTTCGGATCTAACTTTGGAAATAGATACATCGCTGCCTTTGGCTTGACGCAGGTTACGCCAGGAATTGCCGTCAGCAATTCATACGCAACATCTCTCTGCTTACACAAACGGCCTTCTGGCGCGACTAAATCATCAATACTTTGGTAGCCACCCAAGGCGGTTTGAATAGACAATTGCCCTGGCACATTGGCACACAAGCGCATCGAGGCGAGCATATTCAACCCCTCGATAAAGTCACTGGCGTGTTTTTTCTCGCCACTTAAAATCATCCAGCCAGCGCGGTAACCACAAGCGCGATAATTTTTGGATAAACCGTTAAACGTGACAAATAAAACGTCATCGGCAAGCGATGCAATTGAGGTATGCTCGTTGCCGTCAAAGAGCACCTTGTCATAAATTTCATCTGCGAAAATCACCAGTTTATGATGGCGCGCAATCTCAATAATGCCCTCCAAGGTCTCACGCGGATACAAGGCACCTGTTGGGTTATTCGGGTTAATCACCACAATACCGCGCGTATTGGCAGTGATTTTGGCTTCCATGTCTTTTAAATCTGGCAGCCAGCCTGTGGCTTCATCACAGAGATAATGTCGCGCAGTACCGCCTGCCAACGTCACAGCAGCTGTCCACAAGGGATAATCTGGCATGGGTACCAACACTTGATCGCCATTGTTGAGCAACCCCTGCATCGCCATCACAATCAGTTCAGAAACGCCGTTGCCAATAATAATGTCATCCACTGTCACACCCGCAATATGCTTGCTTTGTGTGTAATGCATGATGGCTTTGCGCGGCTCAAATAAGCCTTTGCTATCAGTGTACACGCCCGCTTTACTCATATTGCGCATCACGTCCTGCATCATCTCTTCAGGCACATCCAGCCCAAACACACCGGGGTTGCCAATATTGAGTTTGATAATGCGCTGGCCTTCCTCTTCCATTTGACGGGCGCGTTGCAACACTGGGCCACGGATATCGTAGCAAACGTTAGCGAGCTTATTTGACTTTTTAATTGGTTGCATCATGAGGTTTTTGCTAAAAATACACGTTAAAAGCGCGCTTTAAAGACATAAAAATGAAAGCTAGTAGTTTACCTTAGAACAGGGCCTCGTTTCAATGAAACCATCATCTTAACTATTCGCGTAAAGCTGTTAAAATCACCACATGAAACTACATTTAACTACCGCAGAAAATAACCACCTCATTACCGCCTATGACACGCATTTTATTGAGATTAATAAACAGAAAATCGGCGGCAGTTTACTTGTGATGCCGCAGCAGCTGATTAAAGATTGGGGGGTCGCAAGTTTTGCGACGTTAAATGAAGCGCATATTGAAAAAATTGCTGAATTTAATCCTGAAGTGGTTTTGCTTGGCACGGGCGAAAAACATCAGTTTTTGCACCCCAACATGACTAAATCGCTGACGATAAAAGGCATTCCGCTAGAGTGCATGACCACTGCGGCGGCTTGCAGAACTTATAACATTTTAATGAGTGAAGGCCGCAATGTACTTGCAGCCTTGATTGTAGAAAGTAATTAATTTTTGATTACTTTGCAGGTGACAGCGTAATCTGCAGGCCTTTATCCGTCACCAGCATGTCTTTTGGTGCATAGGTCGCGCCGCCAAACTTCAAATCTTCTGGTTTTACGGTATATAGCGCCATGCCATTGAGCATTTGTCCACCCACGGTTTTGGCGAGCGAATTCAAAATCTCATTGTATTTATTGTCTGCACCATCAACATTAAACATATCCACTGAAGGGTCATCCAGCACGATTGACTGAGTCGCTGCATCAAAGCGCAATTTACCGGAAATACCTAACTTACCTGTTAAGCTCTTACCCAGTATTTCACTGTTAAGCACAGTATCTAATGTGGTTTGCATGCGACCTGTGGTTTGGTCAAACTTCACAATCGAATTACTTAAATTCACATCAAAGATTTTCAATAATTGAATCGGCACTGCCAGTTTTTTGTTCAACATCTTCTGAACATCGGCTTCTGTCACGTTGACAGTACGGTCGCCCAAGCCAGCACAGCCAATGAATGACAATAAAATCAGTACAATCGCTATAAATTTAAGCTTCATCACTGGCTTTCTATCTAAGTCAAAAAAAATCTCTTGAGCTTAACGTCTTTAGAGATTTTTTGTTGACAGGGTTAAGGTTGCGTTGGTACCGCCAAAACCAAAGCTGTTGGATAACGCGGTTTCTATCTTCACGTTTTCAATGGTTTTGCGCACAATATTTAAACCTTCTGCTGCAGGATCTAAGGTTTCAATATTCGCGGAAGCCGCGATAAAGTTATTTTCCATCATCAGTAATGTATAAATCGCTTCATTCACGCCCGCCGCGCCTAGCGCGTGACCAGAAAGCGATTTAGTGGATGCAATCGCCACAGGATTATTGACGCCAAATACCTCACGAATCGCTTCCAACTCCTTGGTGTCGCCCACCGGTGTGCTGGTGCCATGCGTGTTGATGTAATCGACCTTTTCAATCGTCTTGCCATCATGGCCTTGCAGAGCGAGTTGCATGCATCGCACTGCGCCTTCTCCACTTGGCGCAACCATATCGTAACCATCTGAAGTGGCACCGTAACCTAACACTTCCGCATAGATTTTTGCGCCACGCGCTTTAGCATGTTCGTATTCTTCTAACACCACAATGCCACCGCCGCCTGAAATCACAAATCCATCGCGGTTGGCATCATACGTGCGTGAAGCTTTATCTGGCGTTTCGTTATATTTGCTACTGAGCGCGCCCATCGCATCAAACATGAAGGATAACGTCCAATGTTCTTCTTCAGCACCGCCTGCAAACACAATATCTTGCTTGCCAAGCTGAATTTGCTCGACGCCTGCCCCAATACAGTGTGCGCTCGTTGAACAAGCCGAAGTGATGGCGTAATTAATGCCTTTGATTTTAGCCCCCGTTGCCAAACAAGCAGATACACCACTCGCCATCGCCTTGGTTACCATATACGGCCCAACGCGGCGCACGCCTTTTTCACGCAGTGTATCAACACCTTCTAAAATACTTTCGTGCGATGCTCCGCCTGCGCCCACAATCAAGCCTGTGCGAACATTTGACACCTGCGCTTCAGGCAATTGTGCATCGGCAATCGCTTCTTGCATGGCCAACCACGCATAAGCATGGCCTTTCGCCATAAAGCGCATTAATTTGCGGTCAATCAATTCTTCTACATTCAGGTTTTTGATTGAGCCCGCCACATGCGAGCGCAAACCCATGGCTGCATACTCTGGCTGATAGGTAATGCCCGATTTGCCTGCTTTCAGGCTTTCTAACACTTCCCCTTTGTTATTGCCCAAACTTGAAACAATCCCAAACCCTGTAATCACGACGCGACGCATTTCGTGCTCCTTAAAAACTTTTTTATTCTATTAATATAATTATCGAATTAAAAATTATCTGTGCGTGTAAATAAGCCCACGCGTAAATCATTGGCCACATAAATCTCGCGGCCGTCCAAACTCATGGTGGCGTCTGCCACACCCATCACTAATTTACGCATAATCACGCGTTTTAAATCAATGGTATAAGTGGCTAATTTAGCCGTTGGCAAAACCTGGCCGGTAAACTTCACTTCACCCGCCCCCAAGGCACGACCACGACCCGGGCCGCCAGACCAACCTAAATAAAAGCCGACCAATTGCCACATGGCATCTAGCCCCAAACAGCCCGGCATCACCGGGTCACCGGTAAAGTGGCAATCAAAAAACCACAAATCCGGCTTAATATCGAGTTCTGCAATAATTTGCCCCTGCCCATATTTACCGCCCTCAGCAGTAATGCTCACAATACGATCAAACATCAGCATCGGTGGCAATGGTAATTGCGCGTTGCCCTCGCCAAACATCTCCCCACGTCCGCACGCTAGCAACTCTTCTTTGGTATAACTATTTTTTTGAATCGGTTTTGTCATGAAATGGATACTTTTATAATTGAAAGGCACACTTACAATGCTATTTTCGCTGGAAAATCAATTTAACGAAAGCCCTATCTGTAAACTATTATGTAAATTAGGGGTATTTCAGCAATATTTGTGGTGTGGTCCCTAATCCAGAAATTATTTCATCCATTATTTGCTATGTTTAACTAGCAGCGTTTTTTAATCGCGAATGTATTAAAAAATTTCGCCTTGTATTTGATCATCGTTTTTGTGATTAAAAAAATAGCTCCTGCAACATCATATTTTGTCCGAGAAATTTCTTTGCCTCTGCGAGCCTTTATTTACAAGGCTTGCAGAGCATCAAAAAAGGTTGAGGGTTAAAATGGACGTTTTTTATAATAAATTGCGCCTATTTTTAAGTATGTTTTTGAGTTAAATTTTCTCGGTAATTGCGCAGCATTTGCTAGCTACTTAACAGGTAAAAAAAGAAATAACTCCTACAACATATAATCTACAAATTGCAAGTCGGGTCGGCACGGGGTTACATGGGGCTAAAAACCTCGGTAATTGTCCCGAACATTTAACAGTCGCACAATGTCAAGCAATTGGTTTAGACCCCGGCACTATGCACCGCAGCGATGTTTATAGTGAAACTAATATACCTTTAAAATTAGTTGAACGCGAAGAAGAATGTATCGCTAATACAACGCAGGCCGAATGGGATTTAGCTTTAACTTCTGACCTTGAAAAAGAGAAGTTGCGTAAAAAGATACAGCAATGTGCGGCACCAAATGTTATGCCGCTTCAAACTGCATATTAAAAGAAAAGCCCCGATTTGGGGCTTTTTTATTAGTTGAATTATTTAAAAACGACACCTACATAATCTTTATTGTAATCATATAATCCAGCACAAACAGTACCGCCTGCGCGTGGCATTCCAGACCATTTGCAAGCACCAGCAGGCATTACTTCTAGCAATTCGCCTAACTGTCCTGCCACAACTTTTGCTTTAACGTATGGTGCATTTTTATTGCCAGTTCGCATAGAGTGTTTTAATAAATCCAAGTTTTGAATGTTTTTATCTGCTAATGCATAAATGCCCACTGCCCCGTCTGCAAAACCTACTTTCGCTATTACAGAAACAGCTACATATTCAGAAATATTTAAACACCGGGAATCTTTGTTTTGAGTTGATTTACAAAGTTCTTCTACTGACAGTTCTTTACCTATCCCGCCCATCCCATAAATAATACCCTCGCTCTTATTATTCACCATTTTATTAGCAACTGAACCCACGCTAGCGCAACCGACAACACTAACTGCCGCAAAACCTAATACCGCTAATTTCAATAATTTATTCATTTTCATTTCCTTTTCAATTAAGCCTCGAAGTGAGGCGATAAGTACATTTTATAGATGGTTTTTTATTGTCAAGTGCGTTGATTTTTTCAATCTCACTTATCCCATTTTTGGAATATACCGTTTTTATAAATTGCCTTTCTTTGATAATTGTCGTAATTCTGTTTTTTGGTTGGCGCATATTTCTCACACAATTCAAATATTTCAACCACTGTTTTAATAAACCAAATTACGCTTAAAATAATAATTCTTGGCAATGTCCAGCATAAATACTTTAACCAAGTTTTTGTGTGATTTCATCAATCGCCATTTCGTGACTAACGGAGTATTCGCTGATAACTTTAAAAGTATCTAAAACGCAAAAATATATACAGACCTGTATATATTTTTTTATGGTTTTAGTTTATATTCACATTTAGAAACATTTTATAAATTTTTTCTTGTGTGCAGTGGAACGTTTTTATAAAAACTGGACCCTACTCGGGCTATAGCAAATAATTTACAATTGTCATATTCTGTTACAAAATTTTAACAAATCACACAATCATAATTAACTTTGGGGAACACTTCAAATGAGCGATACGCAACTAACCGACTGGCGTGAACACGCATTAACGCTAGAGTCTGAGGTCAATAAAGTCGTTGTGGGTCAGCAGTCTCCCATACGCCTGATTACCACTTGAATCTTTGCGCGCGGGCATGTGCTGCTTGAGGGTGACGTGGGTGTAGGTAAAACTACCTTGCTGCGTGCATTTACGCGCGGCATCGGTGGCGGTTATCAGCGTATTGAAGGTACGATTGACTTGATGCCCAATGACTTGGTGTATCACACTTATTTGGGTGAAGATGGCAAACCACACGTGAGCGCTGGGCCGCTATTGCAATCTGGCGAAAATCTTTCTATTTTCTTCTTTAACGAGATTAACCGTGCGCGTCCGCAAGTGCATTCGCTTTTACTACGCGTGATGGCGGAGCGCACTTTAACCGCATTTAATAAAGAGCATCACTTCCCGCATATGCTGGTATTTGCTGACCGCAACCAAGTGGAAAAAGAAGAGACGTTTGACATTCCTTCTGCCGCGCGCGACCGCTTTATGATGGAAATCCCCATTGTGGTTCCCAATGATGACCACATTATGGAAGACCTCGTGTTTAACACCCGTTTTCATGATGTGGATACATTGGTCGCCAACGTGCCGGAAAACATTTTACAATTTGACCAACTCAACGCCTTTGGTGCACTGTTGCAAAATAGTAT
>Ga0116183_1001759_pt1 | contig 24083 bp, 16 predicted proteins | sample AD_UKC078_MetaG_FD_89753 | JGI IMG/M metagenome (GOLD analysis project Ga0116183, IMG submission 89753) | Active sludge microbial communities of municipal wastewater-treating anaerobic digesters from USA - AD_UKC078_MetaG | ecosystem: Engineered > Bioreactor > Anaerobic > Digestate | place: USA... | reverse complement strand
TCCAACCTTTCAGTGGATTGATAAAGCTGAGTCCCTCGATTTTTTCTGAAATATTGCAATCCTTTTTTTCCCAAAAATCATTTGTGGAGTTGATAAAAAAAACCTTTCCCCCTTCTCCTACAGCCCAGGCATTTTTGAGATCAATAAAGTCTATATGATTAAAATCAACAGAGTTTTTACAATATTTTTTTTCCCATTTAATCCCGCCGTCTTCAGTAAATAAATATACTCCTTCACATTTATCTTCCTTCCATTCTCTACCTACAATCCATCCTTTCAAGTAGTTTTCAAAATAAACGCCATGAAGATGTGCTGATACATTAGCTGACTGTGGTTTCCAGGTTTGTCCGCCATCTTCTGTATGTAATATAGTTCCATTATCCCCTGTGGCCCATCCATTATAGAGATCAGTAAAATAAAGACTTCTGAGATTCTTCTCTGTTCCACTTTTTATGGTTTTCCAGGGAGTAGTATATAACCCGGATAATTTATATACTACTGTTATTAAAAGAATAATAAAAAATAGAAAAGCTATGGCGAGATTTCGGATAAGATGTTTTCTCCAGAGACTTTGAGCAATTTTACCGGAGTTTCTCCTGTTTCTTTCTGGTTTTATAATAGTTAATGCTTCCAGCATAGCTCTAGCGCTTTTATATCTTTTTGATGCTTTATTATTTAAAGCTTTCATAACAATATTTTCCAGTTCAGGTGATATTCCGGATATGAGATTTCTTATCGGGTCGAATTTGAAAGGAATAGGTTTTTCGCCTGTAAGGAGATGGTGCATTGTTGCTCCCAGAGAATATATGTCAGACCTTGGTTCAGGTTCTCCCTGACACTGTTCTTCAGAAACATAACCGAGTGTCCCTATGGCAGTTTTCTGACTCTGACTGTCCTGTTGGACTGTTCTTGCTATACCGAAATCTATAAGCATAGTTCTTCCATCTTTATGGAGCATAATATTCGAAGGTTTTATATCTCGATATATAATTGGCGGTTTTTGATTATGCAGATAATCCAGGACTTTCAGGACTTCCATAGCACAGTTAATAACTTTTTCTTCCGGCAAACCGGGTTTCCCTTCTTTTTCAAGGATGGATTCCATATCTTCTCCATCTATAAAATTCATTACTAGATAATAACGATTATTGCTGATAAAATAATCATAAACCTTTGGAAGGTTTGCATGGTCAAGACCTGCCAGAATTTTCGCCTCTCTTTTAAACCATTTTTCAGCATCCATTTGTTTCTGAGGATTACCGGGGCATGGTACGAGTTCCTTTACTGCACATATATTGTGAAGAGTAGTGTCTAAAGCTTTATAGACAGATCCCATACCACCACTTTTAATATGCTTCAGTATTTTATAACGATTCTGTATTATAGTATCTATTTTTAATGGAAAACCTGAATACTGAAGAGGACTCCGACACTCACTGCAGTATAGATCGGTATCAGAATTTCCTTCTCCGCAGTTACTACAAAACATGGACATTGATTGGCTTCTCCACTTTGAGTTTATATTGTTTTATAAATTGATTTTTCGCTATGAATAGTAAATATTCCTTCAAACTTAACCCGGTTTGATTTGCAAAATGCGAAACTTCTGCTATAATATAGTTGATTTTACATAATTTTCTATAATAAGTCTTTATACGTAATGGGTTATATTGCTGTTCATTGCACTTTAAGCCTGACGCATTGCGAGTCTATTAATAATGTTAAAAGATAAATACAAATCAGTCTTTCCATATATATTTATTTTTATCTTTGTTATAAGTATATATTATCCTGTATTTATAGAAGGTTATATAACTACAAGCGATAACCCTCTTCACCTTTATAAAACATATTTTCTTATAGAGCATATTATACCTGAACAAAAATGGATTAACGGGTGGTGTTCTTGGGATTGTGCCGGATATGATATTTTTTCAGGATATCCTCCTCTGATATATTTTCTTATTGCCATAGTTCATTATATTTCCGGTATTTCTATCGAAATTTCTTATAAAATAGTTTTTATTTTGATATATTTTCTGACAGGCTCTGGTATTTATTACTGTTTAAAGGACAGGGGTAACAGGCTTCTAGCATTTATGAGTTCTATTATTTTTTTATTGTGTCCTTTATTTTATTCTATGCATGTCTATGGTTTTCTGGGTTATATTTTTTCAGTGGCTCTTTTTATGTTTTTATTTCGCTCCATAGAGGATTTTCATAAAGATATGACCTGGTTTAACCTCTTGAAATCAGCACTTTTATTATCGGCAATAATGTCCTGTCATATGCTTTCATTATCAGCTTCATTCATATTTTTATTATCATCTTTAATAGTAAAACTTTTAACAGATAAGAAGAAAAAGGATGTATTATTAAAATATCTTGCTATAGGATTAATTGCCATTTTTATCAATCTTTATTATTTTACAAATCTTATAAATACATATCTTATATTTGCTTCTTTTAAAACAATTGGATCACCACCGGAATATGGTACATATCCCATTAGTTATTTACTGTGGGAGGTGTTGAATTTCAAATTTACCTGGCAGAATAACACAGATTTTCTGGTAAATCTTTATAATAATTTAACTCCTCTTTTATTTTTTTTAGTAGATTTACTCGGTATTATGGGAATTATTTATTATATTAAATATGATATAAAAAAAGATTATAACTCATTTCGAACTGTACTTATTATTTTTTCCACAGGTATAATTTTTTTGCACTCTCTCTGTTATCTTCCGAAAAATCTTCAGATATTATTTTTAAAACAGGAGTTTTTATCGGCAAGAATGATGGTTTTTGTCTTATTTGTTATACTCTACTTTTTATCAGATATTTTTAATAAGATAAAGAGAAGTAATTTAAGGAAAGGCCTTTATATTTTACTTATTATTCTTACGGTTTTTGAAGTGTTTAAAAAGATTTATGTTGCTGAAAACAGTCTTTCTATGTTTAATAAGATTCCTGCAAGTCAAAATTTAGAACATCTATGGACCTGGATAGGAGAAAATATCAATAAAAGTGAAGGACCTGTTGTATACCAGGATACTTATTTCAGTGGTAAACCTGAAGATCCTTTCTTTTTTTCCCATATTATGACCCTTTCGGCCAAGAAGACAGGTATTCCTCAGTTTATAAGTCTTCATGCATCTGAAAGCCCCTGTACTATGGCAAGACAGGTTTTTATGGAGAATAATTGTATTTTTGGAATACCGGTTGATATGATGAAGGATGGCCAGTTATATAAATTTATGAATCTTGTTAATGCCCGTTATATAGTCTCCTGTGAAGAGAAACTTCAGAGTAAACTGTCCGATTCTGATCTGTTTATATTAATAAAATCGTATCCTCCCTTTACTATTTTTGTTCTGAAGAATAAGGAACAAATTAAATTGTATGAATTCAGTGTCTCCGGGACAGAGTGTGAAATTACGGAATTGAAAGATAATCATATGGTTTTTAATATAAAAAATCCTGTATCTGATAATTTGATGTTACTCAAAATTACCTGGCATCCTTACTGGAAAGCATTTATTAATAAAAAAGAGGTCTTTATCAGCAGAAGTCAGTTCGGTATGATGGAGATAACTCTTCCTGAAAAAGGAAATATACAGATTGAACTCAGATATAATTCTTTTAATCCTCTGACGGTTTTTATAAGCTTGTTTTTCTTGTTATTCTCTATAGCAGGCTTTATTTATTTCTATGTAAGATTATTGAAAGAAAGGCATGATCCAGCATTGACTGAAAAATCTCCTTTTACAAAATAAAAAAGAGGAAAAGAGAAAAAATTCTTATACACTATCACCTGAGGGCTAAAGCTATAGGGACTACAGATATTTTTTTGTGTTTAAAGGATTTTTTTTCAATATGCAGAAATAAAAAATTATACCAAATTTTTTAAAAGATAGGAAGTGTTTATTTGAAAGAAATTAACTTATTCACTATTATTTCAGTATTTACCCTGATCTCGCTTTTTTTCTTTACTGGTTGCGGTGATGATGGAAGGACAACCTTTACTGACATAATTGGCCCTGAAGATCCGCAGATAACCGGCCCTGAAGGCCCTGATATGGTATTAATACACTCAGGGGCTTTTCTGATGGGAGATATTCAGGGTGTCGGACTGTCACGTGAACGTCCTGTTCATAAAGTAACTCTAACAAAGGATTTCTATATGAGTAAATATGAGGTTACGAACGGAGAGTATGTGAGATTTTTAAATGCTCAGAGCAAAATTGAGGAGAACTGGATTCACATTAAAAATGATGAATGGTGCGGTTTAACTGGAAATAAATCGAATCCATCAGGTATTCAGGTAAAGAAGAATCCTGAAGATTATACAAATCGTCCTGTAGTATATGTATCCTGGTATGGCGCTGCAGCATACTGCAAGTGGTTATCAAAGGAGGAAGGATATGATTACGGCACAGGGAAGGGCTATCGTCTGCCTACTGAAGCAGAATGGGAATATGCCTGTCGTGGAGGAACTGCAACATCTTATTACTGGGGTAATGAGCTTGATGCTACAATAGGAACAGGTAAGTGCTGGTATGATTATTATAATTCGGGTACCTGTAATACTAAAAATCATACAAATGTCGGTTATGGAGGAAGCCATCCTTATGGTTTATATGATATGAGCGGAAATGTTTCGGAATGGTGCAGCGATTGTTATGACGAAAATTATTATTCTAATCCTGGCGCAGGCGGTCCTGATCCAACTGGTCCCAGTCCTAAGGAAGACTCTTACTATATCTTACGCGGCGGCAGCTGGTACAGCTACAGCAGCGGCTGCCGATCGGCTTTCCGCAACTACCTCTATCCCGACTCCCGAGGAAATTACTGCGGTTTTCGTGTCGTCAGGAGTGTTCCTTAATTATACTTGTTATCCTTTTTACGATTTCCTGATACCCTTTCGTATAAATTTTCATATTGAGCAACAATATCATCTGTATGGAATTTTTCTCTGGCACGTTTATGGGCGGATTTACGCATCTGTTTATATAATTCTTTATTTTTGAGTATTTCCAGGGCATATTGTCCCATGGCTTCAGTATCACCAGCAGGAACTAAAAAACCGGTTACTCCGTTTTCTACTACCTCTGGAATACCTCCTACATTATTCGCCACTACAGGAACTCCTGCTGCCATGGCCTCCAGGATTACAAGGCCGAAGCTTTCAGTCTGAGATGGCAGTAAAAGAAGATCTGCCATATTAATAATAGGAACAATATTCTTTATTACTCCCAGGAAATAGACATCATTTTTCATACCAAGTTGTTTTACAAGATCAATTGCTTTACTTTTGTCAGGTCCGTCGCCTACCATAACAAGTATGGCAGGTATCTCTTTCCAGATATGATAAAAACTTTTAATTACATCTTCTACTCTTTTTACGGGGCGAAAGTTTGAGATGTGTATTACTAAAGAATGATCTCCCCGGCAGAAAGAAGCAAGACAGCGCGGAACTGGTGTTATCTGTTCTGGTATATCAAAGAAATTATATATGACTTCAATCTTATGATAATCTATATGGAAATGATGGCATACCTCTTTTTGTAAAAATTTTGATACTGCCGTTACTGCATCAGAATGTTCTATTGCATAGGTCGTTATGGGTTTAAAGGATGCATTATTTCCCACAAGTGTTATATCAGTACCATGAAGGGTTGTTATTACTTTAAGATCCCGTTCTTTTTTAAGAATATCCCTTGCCAGAATTGCAGCTATTGAATGAGGAATAGCATAATGGACATGCATAATGGATATATTTTTTTCGCTTACTACTTCTACCATTTTACTCGCCAGGGCAAGGGTATAGGGAAAATATTTCATCAATGGATACTGTTCTACTGTTACTTCATAATATGATATACTGTCATTAAGTTCATCAAGGCGGAAAGGGAGATCATAACTGATCATAGAGACGTCATGTCCTCTTCTTCCGAGAGCTTTTGCAAGTTCTGTTGCAACAACTCCGCTTCCTCCATGAGTAGGATAACAGTTAATTCCGATGTTCATTTTTATCATCTCCTTATAAAGATAAAAAACTTAATTTTGTAACATCTTTTACCTCCATATATCCTTTCAAAAGGAAAGGTTCTCCGTATTTTTTACCTATGAGAGATCCATAGTGTTTATTTCTGCTTAAAATCTTCCATTGATGTTCCTTACTGGTAAGTCTTGTCTGAGGGTAAGATGGATCCTTCGATTTGACCTGTGTTTCATAGGCATATATGGATCTTATCTTCTGTTTAAATTGATCTGTAATATCAACTATAAAGGTAGGTTTAAACTCTACCCATCCGATATAGTAGAGTATCTTTGCAACACGATGATGCTCCTGACCTGTATCAATTCTCGAAAGTCCTGCAAGAAAGGTGGATTCATAAACTAAATGCGATGTGTTGTAATGATCAGGATGACGATCCTTATAATAGTGAACCATTATAAGATCCGGTTTGTACTTACGTATGACCTGAATAACTTTGAATTTATTCTCTTTGGAAGAAGAAATAAAACCGTCTTCTAAAGACAGATTTTCTCTGGCGTCTATTCCCATAATCTTGCTTGCTACGGCACATTCCTTTTTCCGTGTTTCTATTGTTCCTCTGGTACCTAGCTCACCTTCTGTCATATCACAGCAGATTACACGATGGCCCTGCTGTTTTAATTTGATGAGAGTCCCTCCACAGGTCATTTCAAGATCATCCGGATGGGCTCCAAAAGCCATAATAGTTTTTGAATTCATAATATTCCTCCTGGATTAAGAAAATATTTATCAATTAAGATATATTTCACTTTATAGTGCCATATTCCTTCAATTATTCTGGTATCTATATCCGGGTTTTGGAATTAAATATTACTTGACTATATGTCATATGCCTTTTTTTACTGCTCAGGTCATTAAATAAAGAACTATTTGTCAGAGATAGTAAATCCCTGTTTTTAACAGGTTTTTTTAATTGTAATACTATGTGAATATTTTCTTCCTGCTGCAAGATGGACCTATTATTATATACAATGGATAGTTCCCTTATTTATTATAATAACCGGATATAATATAATCGAAAGTAAGTTTCTTCTTTTTTTTATTGCGGGATTATTTTTAAGTATTGATGCATTATCCTGGTTACCATTCCATTTGAGTTCAAGTGAGATAATAATATTTCTTTCTTTATTTTTGTTACTGAAATATCCTGAAATAGAAAAATCAGAGTTTACTCTGTCTTCATAATAAAATAGTGACTGAAATTCATAAAATTCGAATTATTCAGAAGGGTTTCTATAAATTCATCAATACCATAGTAATTAAGAAAACAGGGAAGAGGGAAGATCCTTTCCTGGAGTTTTCCGAAAGGAAGGAGAGAATTTTTAAGGTCTCTCAAATGTTTACGTGAATATCCCTTTTTTGACATTATTGCTTTAATGGTTTTATCTTCCAGTTTTTTTAATGTATTAAGGGTTAAATTTAGAGTCTGTTCATTTGTTTTTACAAGATTAGGATCTATTTTATGTAAATGATTTGAGAGTTTTTCTATTTCCATACTTATTTTTTCTTTTGCCTCTGAAAAAAGCTTTCTTTCCTCCTTCGGGCTGAGTCTTTCAAAAAAATCTTCTAAATTTTTAGTAAATATATCTTCAGGATTTATTTTATATTTTTGCATAATATCCAGTTCTTTTTTAAAGGTAAAAGTATAGCTCTGTCTTGGTATAAGGAGGGGTTGAGAAATAGAAAAATACTCGTAAATATTTTTTAATTGGGCCTGATAGAAAAGCTCACTGCTGCCCACTGCACTCACTGCATTTGGGAGTATATAATCTGCCACTACAGGACGGAGCAGTACGTCAGGAGAAAATTGTTCCGGGTTATTTTCTGCTGTTTTTATATAATTTTTCGGATTCTGGATTTTAATACGATGGAGATTTTCATCATATGTAAAAAGATTTAGATTATTTGAAGAAATAGCAGGTGAGTAGCCAGATTTCAAAAGTTTATTATTCGTATCCTCTAAAATATTATTAAGTTCAGGGATGTGTCTTAGTATCTGTGTAAATATCTCTCCTGCAAGGGGCCGAAGAAGTTGTGGTTCTATTATAAGAAGACCATATTTCCCAAAAAGGTTACTCCAGAATTTTGCAATCCATGAGGAATAATTTTCATCTGGAAAATCATACAGTAATCTGGAGATAGATTCTTTATATTCCGAAGATGGAAGTTTTGTAAGATAAGTATCGATAGCACTGGTTATTTCCTCTGTAATGGGAAGGGAATAGATACTTCTTCCTTTATCTTTCCAGTTAAATTTTATTTTTCCTACTTCTCCATCGGATTGAATATAATTCACGTAGTTTATCTCTTCAAAATCGTGGTCCTCTGATGCCAGCCAGAAGACAGGAACAAAAAAGTAGTCCTGAAATTCTTTACTCAATTTTTTCGTAATATTTATAACTGTAGCGATTTTATAGGCAGTATATACAGGGCCTCCAATAAAACCTGCCTGCTGTCCTGTTATTACAGTAAAAACATTTTCCCGGGACAATAGTTCCGCATTTTCTTTTGCCTCTTTTGGTGCCTGAAGGAACTGATTGTAATCCAGAATAATTTTTGAGAGCTTATCTCTCTGGTAAATATTATTTTTTACTCTCAGAATTTTTTCGAAATCGCCGGGAATATATGAAAAAAAGTTTAATGCCTCCGGTCTGCCAGAAATATAATTCAGAAAATATTTGTTCTGTCCTGGTAATGTATTATAACTTAAATTTATAATCATAAAAATATATTCACTTTACAGATCAAAGTTCCTTCTTTTTATGTTTCATATGTCGCTAAATATATTTTTTTACATTTTATCTTCCCTATAAGTTGACCTTTCCTCCTTCAGCAAGTATAATTTATTTGTTCAGAATTTTATAAAAAGGATAAACATTATGAGTGAAGTTAGGAAATTATTAAGTGATTTAAAAAGCCAGAATGATAATATAAGATTAAATGCTGTAAGAGCTCTTGTTAAGTATGGCGAGTCTGAGATTGTTGACCATGTAGTATTATTACTTTCAGATTATAATCCTGATATCCGTACAGAAGCAGCATTAACTCTCAGTAAAATAGGAAATGAAAGAGCACTTCAGCCACTTATTAAACTCCTTTCAGATCCTAATAAGGATGCCAGATGTGCAGCAGCAAGAGCTCTGGGTAAGATTGGAGATTATAGAGCTATTTCTCATTTGAGAACACTTATAAGACTTGATCATATTGATGAAGTTAAAAAAGTTGCTGTAAATGCACTATCTGATATAGATAAAGCAATAGAACCAATGCTTGATAAAATAGGTCAGGAACTGGGCAGTCCTCATATAGAAGATAGACAGAGAGCAGTTAAGTTTTTGACTATTATCGGGACAAAAGATGCAGCAGCATTATTACTCAAAGCTCTGGCTAATAAAGATAATCAGATTCAAGAGGCCCTTCTTGAAGCTCTGGATAAGTTAAAATTTCTTGGCCCTGAGATTTTTATTAAGGGTCTTACAGATGAAAATGTACAGGTAAGAATAGCCTGTGTGGAATTTCTGGGCCAGATAAAAAGTCAGGAATCTATAGAACATCTTATAGATCTTCTGGACGTGGAAACCAGAATGGATGTTAAGAAGAGTATTGCCACGGCATTTGGAACGATGGGGGCAGAAGATGCTCTTTATAATTTGAGAAATATGCTTGACAAATCTCAACCGGATTTAAACAATACAGTTATAAATTCTATAAATCAGATTGGGGGAAATCAGGCTATTGAGTTCCTTATAAGAATTTTCCTGGAAGAAGAAGGTAATAGTGTAGAACTTGCAGAGAAGAGTTTACTAACACAGGGTTATAAGATAATCCCTCTTTTAATAGAAGAGTTTTCAATACAGAAAGATAAAAAACGTAATGCTATAAAGAAAATAATTAAACAGGTAGGAGAAGAGGGAGTTGATTATTTTCTTCAACTTCTCAGCAGTGATGAAGTACAGAAGAGGAAAATAGCAGTTGAATTTCTGGGCGAACTGGAATCGAAAATTTCTATAGATGCTCTTACAGAGATTTCAGAAAATGATAGTGATAAGGCAGTAAAATCTGCAGCAGCAAAAGTTCTGTCCAGACTCAGGAAAAAATTTAAATCTTCTTCAGGCCCTACATTTCTTCCCAGTGAAAGTTTACTTCACAGGGTTTCTACTTTCTTTTCTGAGCAGATAGAAAAGATCAGGGTAAAGGGACCTGATATAGGTTCTTTATTCAGAGCAGATAAATTGAGATGTCATAACTGTGGCGGAATTATTTCCCGTAAAGCCTCATCTGCAGAGACTGGTTCTGGAATGCAGTTAGAAGTTCTCCGTTTTGGCAAATGCCCTCTCTGTGATAAAATTTTCTGTAAAAGTTGTTGTGACGTGGTAGTAATAAGAGGTCTGACTACTGTTAAATGTCCCAACTGTAATGTTGAATTAATTGAGGTTTAAATTGTTGCAGAGACAGTTAAGGAACGGCCCCTACTGTTTTGCAGATTCAAATTTCTCTTTTTGTTCTTTATAGTACTCCTTCTTTGGATCAAGCTGTATTGCTTTTTCTATAGATTCAATAGCTTTAGGATAATCTTTCTTTTTATAATACAATTCAGCCAGTGTATCTATATATACGGGATTATCAGGTTCAATATCTATGGCTTTCTGGACAAGTTTTATACCTTCATCCAGATTAATTTCATTCTGGGCATAAAACCATGCTACATTATTATATGGAGCTGGATTTTTCGGATCTGCTTCTATGGATTTCTGTAGATGTAAAAAGGCCATATCAAGTTTTCCTGCTTCGAAATATGTAAGACCAAGATTATTATATATTCTGTAGATATTTATACGGGATGTATCAGAACCTTCAAAACAGATTTTAAGTGCTGTACTTAATTCTTTAATAGCTTTATCATATTCTTTATTCTGGTAATAACATGTACCCAGGTTACAATAAGCCCATGCATAGTCAGGATCAATTTCAATAGCTTTTTTACAACAGCTTATGGCTAAATCTATCTTTTCCAGTTTGTAATAAGCTCTGCTCAGATTATTATATGCTGCAACACAGCTGGAATTAAGTCTCAGAGCCCTTTTGCAGTGATTCATACCTGTATTATAAAATCTTTTTTCTATATAAATTAATCCTAAATTAGCTTCTATACAGCAGTTATCAGGGGATAATTCCCAGGCTTTCTGAAAATATTCTAAAGATTTATTTATCTGATTTTTATCAAGATAGATCCATCCTAATTCTTCATAAGCCATAGAAAAGGAGGGTTTACTTTTCAATAATTTATTGAATAAAATTATGGAATTATCGTAATCTTTTATTTTTCTGTAACATTTTCCAAGTTCTATATAGGCTTCTATAAAATCAGGGTTTTTATTAATTATTTCATTGTATACGGCAATTGCTCCAACCATATCTGATTGTTCCAGTTCAAGTGCTTCTTCATATTCTTCCAATATCTTATCTGTTTCAGCAAAACAATAAATAAAAGATAATAAAAATAATATCAAAAAAAATAAGACTCTTTTAAACATTATGCTCCCCTCTGTCCTGAAAATTTTCCCAGGGCAATTCATTGCCCTGTTATAAAGAGATTCCTTCTTTTGTAAGATATTCCTCTATTTTATTGTTAATATCACTTATATCCTCACCATCGCGGAATTTATCAGCCAGAACACATCCTAAACTTACAAGATTATTTGCTTTATGACAGATATTAAGACCCTTTTCCAGATGATAAGTTTCTCCATCTTCAAAAAATTTTTCAATTTCTTCAATTGTTTCCAGAAATTTAAGGTGTCCCACTTCTGTCAGATCTGCAGACCTTTGTAGAATATCCCGACAATCTGATGCAGCAGGTGCTTCTATCTTTTTTCTTATTCTGGGAAGTGAAGAATAGAGATAACCCTTTGAACCTTTTTCTATGACTGAAAGACTTTCTCGTAAATCTTTTTCATCCATATTTCCAGAGAGAAGTTCTTCAACTGTTTTAACAAGACGCAAAAAATTTCCTGTCTCGTAGTGGCAGGAAAAATCAAACTTCTTGGACCTGACTCCAAAAGGGTCTCCCTTTGAACCAACTTCTTTAATATCTATTTCTCCTCTTTTATCATCAAGAGGTACTATTAATCTGGCATTACAGAGATTGCATATTCTGGATCCCTGAGGATTATCGTTACCACATTTAAAACATTTCATTCAATTATTACTCCGAATAAATCTCTTATTTGCCTCCTGTTATTCCGCCGGCTCCGCTACCTCCGTCTTTTGATATCTCACCGGCTATACCCTGACCAAATCCGGTTCCGCTTCCGCTGCCAACACCACCGGCACCACTGGCTCCGCCAACTCCGCCAACTCCGCCAGCACCACCGGCTCCGCCGCCTCCGCCGCCTGCCATAATATCACCTCCTGAGAAAAAATCATTTTATCTATATATAATATACCGTATTTTAGAGAAAAGTAAAGATCTTAGAGTATTTCTAATAAAAAAATTCTCTTTTACAATATTATTCAATTTAAAATCTTTTTGAATTCTATACAGTATTATGTATATCTTGATTTTTTTCTCTTTTTGTGATAAACTTGAAATATATCCATATAAACAGAAAGGATATTAAGCGAATTTGAACAGTCTACACAGGCGAATAATTCCCCTTCTTCTGTTTTTAATAATAAGTATAGTTATTTTTAGCGACTGTGGAGGAGAGAGCAATGTAAGAGTTTTTCCTTCAACCACTCCATATGTTGAGGTTATGTCAACAGTTACTCCTGTAATAACTCCCACATCATCAGAGGTAAGGACTCCCACTTCAGGAGCGGTGATGACACCAATACCTGTAATAGTAAATACATCGACCCCTGTAGCAGTAAAGACAGTCACTCCTGCTCCAGTAATAGTTCCAACCTCTGGCGGTCCCGGAATAATAGTAATAATAAACAAATTATAAAGATTATATATTATTGGAAATAAGTGAGGTGATAGAAATCTCTATTTCAGAAGCTAAAAACTCAGCAGCCAAGAAATGGTCAAAACCTCTGTTGATTGTGCTTGTAAGAGGAAGAATAGGAGAGAATGTGTTATTGAATTGTAAGACTCTGTCTCCGCCTTTGTCATCAACTTCACATAACACTTTCAGGAGTTGTGAGTTTTATGATGATACCCGTCAACTTTGTACATCTCAGGTATGTAATACGATAGTAAGTAGTTGAGACGTGAGATGTGAGAGGAGGTGAGACGGAGTTTATGGCGCAGGGGCAAACACAGGGGTTTGTCCTGGTTACGTGTCATCTGTAATATAAATTAAGCGTATAAAATATGGAAAGGAGGCAACAAAAGTTGCGAAATTATATATCAATATTCATAATAATAGTGTCTCTTTTCATAAGCGGTTGTGGTGGAGGAGGAGAGATAGTAAATCCTGCAGTTACTCCTGTAAGTAATATTACAGGAGGAGAAGCCGGAGTATATCTTGAGATACACTGGCCTGGCAAGTCTGAAGCAGGAAGCAGTGGAGAGATGGAAGGAAGCCTTATCCAGCCGAGTGTACATTATATAGTATTGAATCTTTATAATCTTGTAACGACTTCGAGACCCTCAGACTGGGTAGACAGAGTAATATCGAGACCGGTAGATCCGAATAGCCAGGTAAGCAGTTTATTTTTTCCGACACCTGAGAATAGTAGGATAATAGTAACGGCATCAGGTCATTCGGCAGCTGGAGATATACTGTGCCACCGTCTGACCCTGGTGGAAGTGGAGACTACAACTACGCTGGCATCTCTTGAGTTAGGTATAAGTATATATGACGGACCTGATGTAGATTCGGACCCGCCTGATTTATATCCGGACCCAATGAGCGGTTCAGTGGGAGATACGATACTGTGGGAGAATGAGTCTCACAGAAATTATACTATAGTAGTAAGCAACCCTTATGGGATAGAAATAGATCACTCAGGTTTACTTGCCCCACAGGATTCGTGGTCATTCAATGGATTCACTGAAGCCGGTGAATATGCGTATGAGTTAAAGAAGGAAGATGGGAATACGGTAGTGAAAGGTCGTATAAATATATCGGAATCTATCCCGCCATTGCTGGATATGGTATTGATAAAGGGCGGGACCTTTAAGATGGGAGACATAACAGGTTCAATAGTAGGAGAAGATGCATTGCCAGTACATCAGGTAACCCTGAGTAATTTTTATATGGATAAATATGAGATAACAAATGAGGAGTATGTGAGGTTTTTAAATGATCAGACAAGGGATGTGTCAGATTATGTGCAGGTAGACGGTACCAATCCTCCTATGGTACTTCCGTCTTGCGGTTTATATGGAGACACTGCGGATCCGGCGAATATAAGAGTAAAGACATCCGGGCTGGATTACAGTCGCCGTCCTGTAGTATATGTAACGTGGCGTGGAGCGGTAGCATACTGTAACTGGCTGAGCGGAAAACATGGATTAACTCCGTGTTATGACACAAGTTATAATCTTATATCAGGAGCAAATGGATATCGTCTTCCCACAGAGGCGGAGTGGGAATATGCGTGCCGAGCAGGGACAGAGACAGATTTCAACTGGGGAGAGAATTATACAGATCCTAATATGAGTCCTGGTTTAATAGATAATTACTGCTGGTACTGGCATAACAGCGGAGGATATAGTGCCGATCAGGGATGGGATGATGATGGGGTATATAAAAATCATCATATAGTGGGAGAAAAATTGCCCAATGCCTATGGATTGTATGATATGCATGGGAATGTATGGGAATGGTGTACTGATAGCTGGGATCTTTCAGGATATTCCTCTTCGCCGCAGATTAATCCTGTAGGTCTTGAGGGCACGTCCCGGATTTTACGTGGCGGCGGCTGGGACGTCCCTGCCTACCTCTGCCAGTCGGCCCGCCGCTACGACTGCGCCCCTGAAGGTTGCTACTGGGACCTGGGATTCCGCCCTGTGAGGTCAGACCAGTCAGGGAATGTGGATGTGATACTGATGAAGGAGTCTGAACCGGGATTTTCAGAATTAAAGGATTAACAGGATTCTGTAATAATTCTTAAGGAGGTTGATAGAAAGATGAGAAGATACCTGAGTTTTATCATAATAGCTTTATTTGTAATCCTTGCCGGCTGTGGCGGAGGGAATTCGATAACGGGAGTAAATTCAACTTCTTCTGACCCTCTTATTAATCCCGATCCTTCAGATGGGACAGGAACATCTATAGTAAGAGTGGAATGGCCGGAAGAGGTGATAAATGGAATTACTGCAGCAGAACTACCTAAGAGTATAACAAATATAAACATAAAGGTAAGAGAAGGTCCTTATTATAACGGAGAGAAGAATATATTTCCCCCCACTCAGGAAGCGATATTCACAGGGATTCCTTCAGGAGTTGCAAATGTGGAGGTAACTTGTACGGACAGTTCCGAGGAGGTATTATCATACAGGAAGGCAGAAGTGACGATATTACCGAATAAGACAGTAAGAAAGCTAATATATTTAGGGATAACGATAAAGGCCGAAGGAGCCTTAGATCCAAATGAACTGGAGATAAATGTTGGAGATATCCTTTACTGGTATAATACGGACAGTGAAAGTCATACCCTTTCATCACCTTTCTTCAGTCAAACCATACCGGACAGGAAAATTTGGAGTAAATTATTCAATCAGGGCGGGACATACAAATACAGATGTGACAGTCAGGAAGGGATTATATATGTAAGGGGAAATTCTGGGACAGCTATGCCCGATATGGTAAGTGTAAGAGGTGGGAAGCAGTTTGGTATGGAGAGCAGCAGTTCAAAGTATCGAGTAATCTTAAGTGATTACCGTATAGGGAGATATGAGGTAACAAACAGTGAATATGTTGAGTTTTTAAATGAAATGGGAAATCAGTCTGAGGGAGGAGTGACCTGGGTAAATATAGTAGATACTGGTCCCTACTGTGGCATAGAGAAAAAGGAAAACGGTCCATATACAGTAAAGAGCGGTTATGAGAATCGTCCTGTAGTGTATGTATCGTGGTATGGAGCAGTGGCGTACTGCAATTGGTTAAGCAGTAAATACGGTCTTACTCCATGTTATGGTCCTGCAGAAAACAGAGGATTGCCATCAGAGTGGCGAACCAGGAATGGATATAGATTACCCACTGAGGCGGAGTGGGAATATGCCTGTCGAGGAGGAGACCCGGCAGTTGCGAATTTCTACAGTAATTATTACTGGGGCAACTCTATGGATCCGAATAATTGCTGGTATAATGAAACTAATCATACCTTTGTGGGCTATGGAGGAAGACATCCTTTAGGGTTATATGATATGAGTGGTAATGTATGGGAATGGTGTAATGACTGGTATGGAGAATATCCGTCAGAAACCACCAGAGAAAATCCTACAGGGCCTCCAGAGGCGTCTACTATATTAGGAGCGGTTCGAATTATTCGTAGCGGCAGCTGGAGTGATAGTGATGATGATTGCTTAAAGTCTGCCAGTCGTAATTATAAATTATATTCATCCCGTGATAATAATATAGGTTTCCGCCTTGTCCAGGCCGAGGGAGAAGTCGAGAGGCCGGAGATGGTAGTGATACAGGGAGGGCAGCAGTTTGGGATGAAGGATGGAGAGAATGATCCGAATGCAGATTATCAGGTAACTTTAAGTCCTTATTATATAGGTAAATATGAAGTAACAAACAGTGAATATGTAAAGTTTTTAAATGAGATGGGGAATTCGAGTGAAGGTGGAGTTACGTGGGTAAGTATAGTAGCCGATACACACTGTGGAATAACGGCAAAGGGAGGAGGCCCCCCATATATAGTAAAGAGCGGCTATGAAAATCGTCCTGTAGTGTATGTATCGTGGTATGGAGCAGTGGCGTATTGTAACTGGCTGAGTGAGAAGAATGGATTATCGAAGTGTTATGGAGAATATTCACTGGACGGTTCATCGAGATGGGGAACGGACGGTGAGGATTTCCATAGAGAATACAGCGGATACAGGTTGCCAACCGAGGCGGAGTGGGAGTATGCCTGTCGTGGAGGAGATGAGAATCTTACTGATTTCTACAGTAATTATTACTGGGGTTCGAGTCTTGATGTTACAACAGGGATAAAAAAGTGCTGGTATGGATATGGAACTGGAGGCACGTGTGATACAGGAACTCATACAGATGTGGACTATGGAAGGAGTCACCCTGCCGGATTATATAATATGAGCGGGAATGTAGCTGAATGGTGTTCTGATTGGTTTGCCGCTTATCCATATGGTTTACAAAGAGATTATAGAGGGCCTGATACGCCTGATACAGGTTCGGGCCGCCGTATCACTCGCGGCGGTGGCTGGAACATTGAAGCCGATTACTGTCGGTCGGCTATCCGGTACAGCGTCACGCCGGATTTTCGCGTCTACAATCTCGGATTCCGCCCTGTGAGGAGTTATTATTAACCTTTACCCTTTAAAAGGAAAGGGTAGCAGCTCAGGATGTCGGTGCTTTGCCCGCACATCCTGAGCCGGATGAGGGGAAGAGGTCTGAATCACGGATTAAACTGATTACACTGATGACACGGATTTATGGGAAAATAAAGATCTGTAAAATCCCATAATCCGTGTTAATGTGTGATCACTTTTTATTTGTATAAAAATCCTTTCAGTAAGCCGCCCTGAAAAGATGTGGGTAAAAGATAGCCCTTCAGCTGATGGTAATGCACGAAGTCCTGATAGAGCGGTTATAATGCTTAATTAACTCTGGCTCTCTAGCCAGTTTTCTATTTCCAGGTCTTTTATTCTTCTTTGATAGGAATTCTTCTGTATGAATAGAATATAACTTTTCTAGAATGTTTAATATCAGGAGGTTTTTATGGCAATAGTAATAGGTTTCAAAATTGATTCTCATTCAGGTGCTATGATAGGTGATGAAGAAGACTGGATATTGAGAAGGCGTAAGATATTTTACGGAGATTTCATATCGTCTTTACTCACAGAAGAAATATCAAATGCCTTTCATCTTGAAGCAGTATATGGAGGCATGGGAATGCCTTCTTTCAGTTACGATGTATCCCGTAATACCAGAAAAAAGATAGAAAAGAAATACTATGAATATAAAGCAGGGAAAGGGAAAACTTTAACATCTATTGATGATATATCCTCTATACTTTTAAACACCATACAGGGAGAATTTAAAAAGAGAATAAATCGCAAACTCAGATCCTTATATGGTTTTGAGAAAGATGATCTTCTCCAGGGTTTTTTCAATTATAAAGGCACTGACTATGAGATAAAACAGGAAGAATTAAGGAAAAAAGCCATGGAACAGGCAACAGTTCCTGAAAAAGGGTGTCTTGAAGATGATTACCTGGAACATAAAGCACTTCTTCTGGGCTATGACAGTGAAAATGGTATAACCCTTTATGGCTATGAGTATACCAATCCCACCTTTTACCTTACGGCAGGGCCTTTTGAAATCAGAGGTACAGGAGAGGATGAAAAAGATGCTGCTCAACTTTCCATAGCAAATTATATAAATAAAAAACCTCTTAATATAAGGCGCTCCGGATTTGATCGGGTAGAAGTTATAACAGAGATGATAAAAGCGTCTTACGAAGCCTCTGTTCATAATCAGGAAGTGGGGGGATACTTTAATCTTGTTTATATAAACGGCAGAGCCTCTTCTCATGAGGAAAGATATAAAGAGCCTTCTGATGAAGCTATGAAGATAGCTACAGAAATCATAATAGGAGAGAAATATGATCTTCTGGATAAAGATACAGTATATGAAATGATTAATTCTCTTATATTTGAAGATAAAAACCCTGATAGAGTTGAAGAAGATATGTTTCGTAAAGCCAGATCACCCTATAGACTGGATTTCATCCTGAGAGGTTATAAGGCAGATGGAATTCCTCAGTCAAAATTACCTTATACTGACTGGTTTTTAAAGAATGATGTTATGATAGATGTCCAGGAAGGGGGAAAATAAAATGACAACTATAAATGCTTTCAGACTTGATGATTATTCAGGTCTTATTATTACTGATGAGGAAAGAACCTGGCATTTAAGGCAGAAACTTAACAGTATTGAGAAAATAAAGTCTTTTGTTCCTTCTGAAATACAGCGAAATTATGGTATAGCAGCCAGATTGACAAGTACAGGCGTCTGTTCTGTAGGGGCTGAATTAGTGAGAGGAACGAAGATAAAATTCCAGAAGATGTACGAGGAAGAGATCGAAAAAATTGGAGAGATACCGGAATTCTTTTTAACTATTGAAGAGATGTGTCATGTTATTTTTGATTATATGGTAGAACTGAAGCACAGACATATTGATGATCTCCTTATATCTAAATATGGTTTTGATACAAAAGACTTTACAAGAGGATATTTTATGTCCTGTAATAAGAAAGTTGAAATAAAAGATAAAGAAGTTATAAAAGGAGCAGAGGAAATAATAACCTGGTCCAGGAGAACTCCTGAAACTAATAAAGTCTTTGGTAATATGGCTATTGTGGCAGGATATGACCCAAAAGACGGATTTCGCATGTTTCATCTGAGTCTGGCTAAAGGGAGGTTTGAACCTGTTCCCTTTATATTCAGAATGGATGGTTCCGGGAGGGATATAACAGAGATAAGATATAATGATTATGTAAACAGGAAGACTTTCCGTAAAAGAAGAGGTTCCATTGATCCTGTAGAAGCTATGGTAATGATGCTTGAAGGCTTCCTTCAGTGCAGGAGAATTGTCATAGGAGTGGGAGGTTGGCCCAATATAGTTTATATTAATGGCAGAGAAAAAGATAATATGAAAAAAATGAAGGAATTTGATGACTACAGGGCAAAACTGGCAAGTGAAATTGTAGATGCCTATGAGGCAGAACTTCTTTCCAGAAAGGTCTGTTATGATCTTATAGAAGAACTTATATTCAACGATGGGGATTTTGAATCTGTTCATATGAAGATGTGGAAATGTGCTGAAAATCCCAGAATTTTGAGTAGATTTTTAAGAGGACACAAGTTTTAAGAAGTGAAAAATAAGGCACAGGGTGGATTACTAAATCATAACTTTTATCCGGGAAGTTCAATATTTTTTTTCTGTCAAATAATTCTGTGAAGATTAACCTGGTACGGCAACAGGTAAGTTGGTACCCCTATGGAGAGCCTGTCTCTGTCCGGGTCCTTACGCAAAATCTATGATCCTGTTACAATAAAATCTGTTATTACAGAAAAATTTAGAGGTAGATATTTTTTGCTATATGCCAGAAAAGTTCTGTTAAAATTGTTTTACTCACGGTACAGGCTATAGTACGGACATATCTTTTCATTTTTCCTGTAGCTTCTCTGTGTCCTTCAATAGAAAATATCCCCACAGGACATCCTCCTCCACAGAGATATCTGAAATTGCATTTACTGCATTTACTCCTGTAATCCACATCTACTACGGAGAGCATATAATCTACTACTTCCCTTCTGGGAAAATCATTTTTAAGAATATGTCCTACTTTATACTTTTTATTCCCTACAAGATAAATGCAGGAATAAATTTCTCCTGTTACAGTAACAACAGGTGTGTTACCAAAAGGTGCCCCGCATCCCCACTGATTTCTATAAAAAGGTTTAAGCCTTGCCAGATATTCATTAAAGGGATATAAATCCTTTACATCCCATAGACCCGAGTGAAATACCTCTTTTAAGCCTTTTTTAAATTTTTCAGGTGACGGGCAGAGAGATAGAGGAAGCAATTTCCCGTCAGAATCAACAGGGTTCAGTGGGACAAAGGCACATCCCGAACCGCCCAGTTCTTTATGGGTTTTTGCAATATCCATCATAAAACTGTCATTTATGGATGTCACGGTGGCCCGTAAAGCTACATGTAATCCTTCCCTCACGAGTTTATCTATATTTTCTGCAGTGTTTCTAAAACTTCCTCTTCCATCTACAAAGGGGCGGCTTTTATTATGTATTTCTTCGGGACCATCTATGTCTACAAGAAAGGTCATATTATATTTTTTTGCTGTCTCAATGAGATCATCAGGGAAAATGGTAAGATTTGTTGTGAGATGATATGCTATGGTTTTCTCTGGATTTGCAGGTTTTAATTCTGTCTCACAGTAATTTATTATCTTTTTTGCCAGAGGCCAGTTAAGCAGTGGTTCTCCTCCGAAGAATACGACTTCCATTCTTCCATGATCTGCAATTGTAGAAAGGGCACTTTTCACGGCAGTGCATGCAATATCTTCTGACATTATAAGCTTTTCATCTTTACGGTAAGTTTTTCTGCCGTTCAGACAGTAGATACAGGCCTGGTTACAGGATTGACTTAAGAGGAGATATAAACTTTTTTGATGAGACTGTCCATCTGTCAGACCACATTCTATACATCCCGTTACAGGTGGGGAATTCTCTGTTTTTTCCGGAACTATCAGTGAGTGAAGAGAAAGAAATTCAAATAATTCTTTCGGACAGATCTTTTCTTGAAGGGAAAAAAAGGGTGTTTTTTTTCTCAGCTCTTCTAGAATATTTATGACTTCATCTCCGCCATAGGGAAAGTATATGGGATTTACCTGTTCCGCATTAAAAATAATTCTTTCTCTGCCGCGTTTTAGAAAAACAATTTCTCTGCATACTTTAAATTTAGTTTTCATACTTCTTTTACTGCTTACTGCTTATTGCTTCAAATCTCACCCAGTGAAGTTCAGATCCCATTTCTTCATCCATATAAGAGAAACTATCAACCATATGATATCCAAGTTTAGCTATGGCTCTGTCTTTACCGTGCCTGACCCACATATTATGAGCATTCTCACGGCTTACACCTTCTATGGGAGGTTTTACTAAACCACAGCTGGTAAAATCTTCTATCATAGCTTTAAGTAAAAAATAAGCAGATATTTTCCTGGCAGAAGGTGTTATTACAATATCATCTACATATATAACAGGTTCATTCTCATTTTTATGGGAACTGTCGAGATAGGCTATAAGATAGGCATTTAGATTACCTTCTTTATCAAGAGTGGCCCAGCTGAAATTACAGTTGTTTTGTTCCATTTCAAGAAGGTTTTTTCTTATGCCTTCTTTTCCCAGTCTGTAAACAGGCGGATATATAAGGGATTCTACTTTTGCTATTTTACTGGCTATATCACTTGTTATCTTTACTAATTTCATAATTTTTTACTTTTCTCTTTTTGAGATTATATATATAAAAATGAAAATTCCACAGACAATTATAGAATCCTATGTCAATCTTAAAATTCGTAAAATCTGTGTTATAAAGGATAGAATTTATTCTTTCCTTTCACGATTGATCTATTGAATTATAGGCTTTTTTCCTTTATAATACAATTCGTAGTTTCTAAGTACCGCAATAGATTTTGCGTAAGAGCCCGGACAGGGACAGACTTGTGAGATGGATACTAACTTGCCTGTTGCCGTACTAAGGAGATCAGACAGATATGTTAACTCAAAAAGAAGATTCTCATTTGTTATTTCAAAGAATTTCTTACTGGCTCAGAGAGTTGTCTTTTGATATGGAAGGCTATGTGAAGAATTATTCCGGGTTTATAGCCAGAGAATTTTCAAATTTAGCTTTATATAGAGATGATATTATAGAGAAAATAATTCAGAGGGCTTCACCTGACGATTTAAATATTGTTTTTAAAACATCCCCTCAGGAAATACTAAATAGACTCTTTATTCCGAAAGAGACTGAGGATCATCTGAAAGAAGATTTTTCTCCTGAAAGAGTTAAACATGCCAGACTCTCTCTTTTAAATCTGGGAAGAGAACTTTTATGTCTTCCTGTTTTTAATTATCCTGCTAAAGAAATAAAATATTCAAGAAGTGATGAAGTAATTATTTTTCTTAAGGCTCTTCCTTATGAAGTTTCTATACCTCTAATATCTATTATGGATCTGAATATTTCTTCTTCTGCTCTTAAAAGATATTATACTTATCATCTTTATAACAGAGAAGAGGAGGTTTTAAAAAAATTTTTTAATAATTATTATATTAAAGAGACAGAAGATGTTATGAGCAGTATTACTGCAGAAGAGAAAATGATTGAAAATTTTTATCCTTTTATTTTGCAGATTGGAGTGGGTTTATTATGGCTTGTACCGATGTTGACTAACTCCATAGAAGTCATCAGGAAATATTTTTTTCAAACAAAAGGTATAATTATTCCAGATTTAGTTATCTCTGTAATTCCTCAGATTCATCCTCAATATTATATTATAAATATGGGAGGTGATAGAGTAGGGGAAGGAAGAATTATAGGTAATAAAATTCTGGCTCTGGGATTTGAAAAAAATATAAGACTTCTGGAAGTTGAAAATTGTTTTGATCCAGTTTATAGTGGATTTATTGCCTGGATTGATCCTCACGAAAAAGAGAAAGCATATAAATATGGATGTGTAGTTCTGTCGCCGGAAGATATTATACCTGACCATATTATCAGAATAATGGAGAGAAATTTATCTCTTGTTATAGATGCGAATTATCTGAAAGCCTTTTTTGATATTATTAAGAATTCTTATCCATTATTGATAAAAAGATTTAATGAAATGAATATCCCCGGTGAAATGACAATTAGTATTTTAAGAAATTTAGTTCAGGAAGGTGTAAATATAAGAGATATGGTTACTATTCTGTCAGAGATTCTCTATTATAGACCAAGGACTGATGATGTTCTGATACTTACAGAATATGTCCTTAAAGCTATATCTCCTTTAAGTAGTTACAATTATGTAAAACATCCGGGAAAAAAACTTTATTCTTTTACCCTTCCTCATGAAGTCGAAGAGGAATTGAAAACACTTACTCAGTGGGATGAGCTTTTTCCTGAAAAGATTCCAGAAGAAAAGCGTAAATCTCTCATAGATTACATAGAAAATCTCTATATTCTTATGAAAGCAAACAATAAAAAGCCTCTTATGGTTATAGATGGCGAAATAAGACCGTATATAAGACAATTGTTGAGTAATGATTTTTTAGATCTTATTGTTTTAAGCAGAGATGAACTGGATAAAGAT